>Ga0315338_1000550_pt1 | contig 80341 bp, 83 predicted proteins | sample ASW8metaG_FD_204518 | JGI IMG/M metagenome (GOLD analysis project Ga0315338, IMG submission 204518) | Ammonia-oxidizing marine archaeal communities from Monterey Bay, California, United States - ASW #8 | ecosystem: Environmental > Aquatic > Marine > Coastal | place: USA: California | collected...
TCAGACACACGGGGAAGTGCAGAAGTGAACGGCCGAAACAACAATCTCGGGGCCGATGACCGAGCAACACCCACCCTACAAACAGGGTGTGACAGCCATCAGAACGCGACGGTCAGGACGCGAGGGCTGCCGTGGCGATGTCGCTGACCTGCCGGTGTGCGCCGGCGAAGAAGTGGTCAGCGGCATCGATGACGTGAAGCTCGGTATTCGTCCAGCTCTCGATCTTGGGTCGGAGCTGCTCCGGTGGATTGAACTGATCGTGAGCCCCCGTGATCACGGTGACCGGTTCCTCAGCCGAGGGTGCGACGAGCATCTCCGTGGCGACGATCGCCAGCGGGGGAGCGACCACGAGCCAGCGATCAATGGACGGGTGATCGACGCTCAGAGCAATGTCGGCGCCGAAGCTGTAGCCGGCGATGGTGACCGGCCCGTCGCCCACGCGGACTTCCTCCAGGGCGGCACGAAGGTCGTCGCGCTCCGCCACGCCGTCGTCGTGCGTCCCGCCGGAACCTCCGGTGCCTCTGAAGTCGAACCGCAGCACCCGTCGTCCGGCCCCGACGAACGCTCGGCTGAGCGCCGCAACCACGGCGTCCTGCCGTGAGCCGCCGTACAGCGGGTGTGGGTGACAGACCACGGCGCTGCCGGTGGCGTCGGCCGGCACGAGGAGGTCGCCCTCGAGCAGGGTGCTGTCGGCGCTCTCGAAGTGAACAACGCTGACGTCTACGGGTTCCATGTGGCGACGCTACCGGTAGCGTGGCGCACCGTGTCGAAGACAGAGACTCTCAGTGCCGACGACGGCCTTCCCGTCAAGATGCTCAACGATCGAATCCTCGTTCACCTCGGCGATGCCGAAGGTGAACGCCGTTCGACCGGCGGCATACTGATCCCTGCCACCGCGCAGATGGGGAAGCGTCTGTCCTGGGCCGAGGTCGTCGCCGTGGGTCCGAATGTTCGCAGCATGGAATCCGGCGACCAGGTGCTCTTCAACCCTGAAGATCGATACGAAGTCGAAGTGCGCGGCAAGGACTACATCATCTTGCGCGAGCGCGATGTCCACGCCGTGGCCGCGGAGCGGCTCGACGAAGGCAGCACCGGGCTCTATCTCTAGCGGCTACGGGTGCATCGGCGCCCGGGTGTGTGCCCAGGGGAGCGCTCGTTCGAGCTGTCCGGCGACTTGCAGCAACAGGTCCTCGCGTCCGTACGCGGCCACGAACTGGATGCCGATCGGCAGGCCTGTTGACGACTGCGCGAGCGGCAAGGAGACCGCAGGCTGACCGGTTGAGTTGAATGGTGCGGTCAGAGTCGAATAGGCGAGCGTGACGTGGACGTTGGCGAACGGATTGTCGGCGGTGCCGGCGCTCTCGCCGATGAGAGGCGCGGGACGAAGGCACGTCGGCGCGAGCAGCAGATCCGCCGATCCCGCCCACCAGTCCGCCATGCGATGTCGGAATGTCATCGCTCGTTCCCCCGCCCGAGCCGCTTCGATCGCGCCCATCTTCCGGCCGCGTTGAGCGAGGGCCCAGGTCATCGGTTCTACGTCGTCCTCGGTGAGTTCTCGGCCGATCCATTCCCCGAATGTCTCGAGCGATGTGGCGACGGCGGCAGTCCACTGGGCGCCGTAGGAGGCGATCAGTTCCTGGTCGTCGAGAGCCGGCGGCGATTCGTCGAGAACGACATGACCGAGCTGTTCCAGCTGGTCAGCGATAGTGCGGACGGCTGTGGCGACCTCGGGATCGATCGGAATTCCGTCACGGATCGAGCGATCGAGCACGCCGATACGCAGCGGTCTCGGGTCGTCGAAGATGTAGTCGGTGAATGGCTTCTCGGGCATCGGCGCGATCACTCCGTCGCCAGGAAACGGGGCCACCGTGGCGTCGAGAATCGCCGCGCTGTCTCGCACCGTGTGGCTCACCACGTGCTGCACAGAGTTGCCCCACTCATCTCGCTGGGGACCCATCGAGATGCGGCCACGGCTCGGCTTGAGACCCACCAGGCCACACATGGCCGCCGGAATCCGGATCGAACCGCCCCCGTCGCTCGCGTTGGCAGCCGGCAGCATGCCCGCCGCCACTGCCGCGGCCGCGCCGCCGGACGATCCGCCCGATCCTCGCTCGAGATCCCACGGGTTGCGAGTCGGTCCGTAGGCCACGGGCTCGGTGGTGGCAGCGAGTCCCATCTCGGGAGTGTTCGTCCGTCCCGACATCACGAAACCGGCCCGCTTGTATGCCGTCACGATGTTGGCGTCGAGATCCGCGCAGTATCCGGCGTTCTTCAGCCCCTGCACGCCCTGATGAAACGGTTCGCCCTTCTCGGCGGGCCACAGGTCCTTCATGAGCATCGGAACGCCCCGGAACGGCCCGTCGGGCAGATCGCCGGCCGCAACCTCGCGGGCTTTCTCGAACGCTGGGTGAATCACCGCGTTGACCTGCGGATTCAGCCGCTCGATGCGCGCGATCGTGTCGTCGATCAGTTCGAGGGGGGAGAGGTCGCCTCTGCGAATCAGCTCCGCAAGTCCGACAGCATCAACCCGGGCCAACTCGTCGCTCATCCGGCGAATGTAGATGATCGCTCGCCATGACGCGTCGAGCGGTCGCCACATCTAGTCTGCCGCCATGAATCCGAGCGAACACCCCCAACCCCGGGGCGATCTGGTGCCTGATTGGGTCCCGGCACAGCGACCGAGCGGTCAAGCCTTGACCGGCCGCTTTGTTCGCCTCGAACCGCTTGCCCCAGTTCATGCGGAGGGCCTTTATTCCGCACTGGGCCCTGCCCCGCCGAGCCATTGGACATACATGCCGTGGGGCCCGTTCGACAACGGTGACGCCTACGCCGAGTGGGTCGAGGGGTCGGTGCAAGCTGACGACGTCGAGTTTCTGGCGATCTGCTCCCTCGAGGGCGAACCAGCGGGGGTCGCGGGCTACCTGAACATCGTCCCTGAAATGGGATCGATCGAGGTTGGCGGGATCACCTACTCGCCAGAGCTGCAGGGGACTACGCACGCGACCGAGGCGATGTATCTGATGATGGCCCATGCGTTCGATGATCTCGGATATCGCCGCTACGAATGGAAGTGCGACTCGCTCAACTCCCCGAGTCGTGGCGCCGCCGAGCGACTCGGCTTTCTCTACGAGGGGACCTTCGCCCAGCACCGAGTCACCAAGGGTCGAAACCGCGACACCGCCTGGTTCGGTCTGACCGACAAACGGTGGCGCGACGCAGCGGGACCAGCGCTACGCGACTGGCTCTCGCCCGACAATTTCGATGAGAGCGGCGGCCAACGCCGCCGGCTGCGGGAGCTACGGGGACGAGCGGAGGTAGAGGCGGGTGGAGAACCGCTCTGAGGCCGACGGTCGGCGGTATTCAGCCGGAGATCGCGTGGTGGCACCATAGAATCGTCGGCGATGACATCGTCTACCGATCACGCGGCGCTCGAAGAGGGTCTTGTCCAACAGCTCGACTTCGACAAGGTCGCGAAGATCGGGCGCGCGGGCCATCAGGTCGTGCCCGTCGTACTCCAGGACGCCGAGTCCGGCGACGTGCTCTTCATCGGCTACGCCAACGAAGAGGCCTACCGCCTCACTCTCGAGCGGCAATCGGCCGTGCTCTACTCGACGTCGCGAGAAGAGATCTGGCACAAGGGAGCAACGAGCGGCGACACGCTCGAGCTCGTCGACGTCCGGGTCAACTGCGAGCAGAACAGCCTGCTCTACATGGTGCGTAAGGCCGGCACCGGCGTCTGTCACACGAAGGACGAGACGGGCACCGCTCGTCAGAGCTGCTACTACCGCACCGTGACCGACGCTGACTCGCTCGAGTTCAACTAAACGATGCCGGCCCTTCCCGAGATCGACGAGTTTCGCAGCCTCGCGGCCGACCATCGGGTTGTGCCGGTGTGGCGCGAGGTGCTGGCTGACCTGACCACGCCCGTCGCGGCGTTCGCCCGCGTCGTCGGCGATGGCGAAGGCTTTCTGCTCGAGTCGGTTGAGGGCGGCGATCGCTGGAGCCGCTGGTCGTTCATCGGCCGGCGACCCCATGGTACGTTGATCTCGAAGAACGGCATCCTGCAGGTAGAGGGCGATTTCGGCCTCGACATACCCACTGACCAGGGCATGCTCGCCGCGCTCGAGCTTCTGCTGGATCATTACCAGGCACCCGAGATCGAGGGCTTGCCCCCGCTTCATGGCGGTCTCATCGGCTACTTGGGCTACGACGTCGTGCGCGAGGTCGAACACCTCCCCAACATTCCGGAGGACGATCTCGGTTACCCCGATGCCGTCATCTCGATGATCGGCGAGCTGGCGGTCTACGACCACTGGAAGCAGCGAGTGGTGCTGATCGCCAACGCGCTGATTACCGACGACGCCAACGCCGAAACGGTCGACGCCGCGTATGCGGACGCGCTCACTAGGCTCGACGCGCTGGCTGCCGACGGCGCGAGGTCGCTCGATGAGCCTCTCGTCGAACCCGCCTCACGCGACGACGAGATCCCCGAGGTCACGTCGACCATGGGCGAGGCCATCTACTGCGCCGCCGTCGAGGCGGCCCGCGAATACATCTTCGCCGGCGACATCTTCCAGGTCGTGCTCTCACAGCGCTTCGATCTCGAACTCGACGCCGAGGCCTTCGATCTCTACCGGGTGCTTCGCCAGGTCAACCCGAGTCCCTACATGTACTTCCTGCGCCACGGCGACCTCGAGATCGTGGGCGGCTCGCCCGAGCCGATGGTCCAGCTGCTCGAAGACCGGGTGATCTCCCGTCCGATTGCAGGCACCCGCAAACGCGGATCCACGGAAGAACACGACAAGCGCCTCGCCGCGGAGTTGATCGAGCACCCCAAGGAGGTCGCCGAACACGTCATGCTCGTCGACCTCGCTCGCAACGACGTCGGTCGTGTGGTCGAGTTCGGCACCCTTCAGATCGATGAGATGATGACGCTGGAGAAATACAGCCACGTCATGCACATGACCTCGCAGGTGTCCGGCGCTCTGAAGGACGGCAAGACGCCGATCGACGTACTCCGGGCCACGCTTCCCGCCGGCACTCTGTCGGGCGCGCCGAAGGTGCGGGCGATGGAGATCATCGATGAACTCGAACCGGTGAAGCGCGGTCCCTACGGCGGTGTGGTCGGCTATCTCGACTTCTCCGGCAACATCGACACCGCCATCGCCATTCGTACGATGCTGGTGAGTGGCAACCGTGCGTCGATTCAGGCGGGCGCCGGCGTTGTAGCCGACTCGGTTGCCGCCGACGAACACCTCGAATGCCAGAACAAGGCAAAAGCCCTGCTCGCAGCGGTCCCCGCCGCCCGACGAATGACTGCCGCAAGGAGAGATCGTGACTGAGACTCCCGCCACTGGTTCCCAAAAGGTCGTGCGTCCGCGGGGCGTGGTGAGAGTCGCCGGACCGGATGCCGAGAAGTACCTACAGGGCCAGATCTCGCAGGACCTCGATGCACTCGACGCCGACGTGCCGGCGTGGTCGCTCTTGCTCGACCCCGGCGGCAAGCTCGTCTCCTGGTTCCGCATCAGGCGAGAAGCCGACGGTGCTTTCATGCTCGACATGGAGCCGGAAGTCGTCGAGGCCACGGTCGCCCGCCTCAACCGGTTCAAGCTGCGAACCGATGCGGAGATCACCGTTGAAGACGGGTGGGTTCTGACTTCCTACTTCGGGGCGGGAGAGCGTGTCGAGGACGGCGGATCCGTGGCCGATCTCTCGTGGCCCGGCTTCGAAACACAGGGGACTCTCGATCGCTCACCGCTGCCCGACGGTCCGCTCTCGAGCGACGTCATCGAGGAAGCCCGCATCCGCGCTGCGGTTCCCCTGATGGGTGTCGACATCGACGATGAGACCATTCCGGGCGAGGGCGGACAGCCCTTCATCGACCTGTCGGTCAGCTTCACGAAGGGTTGCTACACCGGACAGGAGCTGGTCGCTCGCATCGACAGCCGCGGCGGCAACGTCCCCCGGCCGCTCCGCGTACTCGAGGGCGACGCGCCGATCGCAGTGGGAGCCGCTGTGGTGTTCGAGGGTCAGGAAGTCGGCACGGTGACGTCCGCTGCCGGCAACGTGGGTCTCGCCCGTCTGCTCCGCAAGGCCGACATCGGTGCTGCCGTGACGGTCGGCGGTCTCGACGCCCTGGTCACCGCGCCGACGGGTCGAAGCTGACGACGAACTCGGCGCCGCCACCCGTCGCCCGTCGAGCCATCACGGAGCCACCCATTCCGTCGGCGAGTTCGCGGACGATCGCCAGGCCGAGGCCGCTCCCGCTCTCCTTGATCTTCGGGCTCTGCTGCGCCACGTAGAGGCGCTCGAAGACGTGGGGAAGGTCCCCATCGCTGATGCCGGGGCCGTCGTCGGCCACCGCCAGGTGGATCTTCCCTTCTGTGAACCAGAGGGTGACCCTGACCTCGCCGTCGGCGAACTTGATCGCATTGCCCACGAGGTTGGCGACGATCTGCCCGAAGCGGTCGGAATCGACTCGGGCTCGGATCGGCGTATCCGGTTTGCGTAGTTCGACGACCACCCCGCGATCGGCGGCTTCCTGGCGAAGGCCGTCGATCGTGTCGTCGACGATCGGTCCGAGGTCATGGTCGGCCAGCGAGTAGCTGAACCCGGTGCCCTCGAGTCGGGCGAGAAGGAGCAGGTCGCCGACGAGGCGTTCGAGGCGGCGCGACTCGCTCTCGATGATCTCGCCGACGGCTACGGGATCGTCGACGGCGCCGTCGGTCAAGGCTTCGGCGTAACCCCGAATGTTCGTGAGAGGAGTGCGGAGATCGTGGCTCACCGACAGGAGGAACTGTCGTTCGAGCGCCCGACTCCGCTCGAGGTTGCCCGCCATGCTGTTGACCGAGCCCACGAGATCGGCGAGCTCTCCACCCATCTCCGCGTAGCGGTCGTCGACTCGAGCGGTCATGTCGCCTCCGGCGAGACGAAGGGCGGCATCGCTCGTTTGCACGATTGGGTCGATCAGGCGCCGACTCAGCCGGACCGTGACGAGCACGGCGATCAGGAGCGTGGCCCCGCCCGCCAGAAGGAACCAGCGAAACGCCGGCTGCACGATCGGGTCCGGCTCACGCGTGAGTACGACGAGAGTCTGCCCACCGAGCCGATTGTTGGTCCCGCCGGCGGCGAAGAGCAGGCCGTCGATCCGGCCACTGTCGATCTCGCCGGCCCTCACGAGGTCGAGGTCGATGTCGTCGGCAACCACGCCGGGCGGGAAGGTTCCGATCGGTTGGCCATTGGGCGGAACCACGATGATGCCGATTCCCTCGAGGCTCATTGTGCGACTCAGGCGCACCAGCTGCTGGACGCGGGTGGCATCGGGGGTGTCGCTGTCGCCGATCGTGACCACGGCGAAGAGGTCTCGCAGCGCGTCGGCTTGTTCGCGGAGTTCCTGTTCGTCGTTCTGGCGATCGGTGACGCTGGCCAAGATGATCGTGCCGAGCCCGGCCAGCACGAGGGCGCCGGCGACAAGGCCGATGAGGGCAATGCCGATGCGCCTCCTCATGAGACCATGGACGCGGCGGCCGGGTCAGTCGAGCCGGTAGCCAACGCCCCACACCGTTTCGAGTTGGAGATCGTCGCCGATCTTCTTGCGAAGCTGACGCACGTGTACATCCACGGTTCGGTCATCGCCGACCCAGTCGGCCCCCCACACGCCATCGAGGAGTTGTCGACGAGACAGTGCGAGTCCGCGGCGTTCCGCCAGGTGCTGGATGAGGTCGAACTCGCGAGTTGCGAGCGCGACCGCAGAACCGCGGACCTGGACCTCGCGGCGGCCCACGTCGACAACGATGTGCTCGCCGACATCGAGCACCGGCGGTCTGCCGCGATCGGCCGCGGCTTCGGAACGGCGCAGGATGGCCTTGACCCGGGCGATCAGCTCGCGCGGTGAGAACGGCTTTGTCACGTAGTCGTCGGCGCCGAGCTCGAGGCCGAGCACCCGGTCGATCTCGTCATCTCGTGCCGTGAGAAAGATGATCGGTACATCGGACTCGGCTCTGACCAGGCGACACACGTCGATCCCGTCGAGTTCGCCAGGTAGACCGATATCGAGCAGCACGAGCTTGGGGCGGCGCTCGGCAATCACCTCGAGTGCTCGCTCACCCGTGTTCGCCTGATAGGGCCGAAAGCCATCGCGGCGCAGGTACAGCTCGACGAGATCCGCGATGTTTGCGTCGTCCTCGACGATCACCACCACGGTCTCTTCACTCATACCCGCTCGATTCTGGTCGCTGGGGCGTTGACGCCCGTGTTCTACCCAACGGATCGTGGATCACAACTATGAGGAAAGCATGATGCTTTCTGGGGGCGTCTCGCGATCTAACCTCCCACGGTGACGAAGGACGGCGCGGCCCACTATCGAGTTCTCGAGGTCGACCCCTCGGCATCGATGACCGAGATTCGACGCTCCTACCTGCAGCTCGCCCGCAACTCCCATCCTGATTTCCACAACGGAAGCGAACGCGATCGACAGGCTGCCGAACAGAAGATGCGACGGATCAACGCCGCGTGGGCGGTTCTCGGTGATGTGGATGCTCGCTCGAAGTACGACCGTGAGCGGCTGGCGGGGACGCCGCGTCCGACGTTTCACGCACACGCTCATGGGTCGGTCGATGAGCCAGACCCGTGGCGCCCGTTCGACGACGACCCCGGAACGGGGTTCAACGAACGAGACGATCGTCCGATCACGTCGAGCCAGCTCCCGAGCTGGCTGAAGACACTGCCCGCGCTCGGGGTGCTCTTCGGATTGGCTTCGATGATTCTCGGGAGTCTCGTCGGCCTCGACGCCATGGCGAAGGTCGGGATGCTGGTGCTGCTCCTTTCCGCGACGGCCTTTCTGGCCGCTCCGCTGGTGGCACTCTCGCTCAGCAGTCGTGGGGACCGCCGGCCTTGACGATTCCGGCTACCGCGTCATGGGCTGATGGTTCTAGAGTCACGGGATGTCAAAAGTCTCCGTGATCGCAAAACTGCCCACCGCACCCGGGAAGCGTGACGACCTCGTCGCCGCCTTCGGCCCCATGATGGAAGCCGTCAACGAAGAGGCGGGCACCGAGATCTACATCCTCGGTCTCGATCAGGCCGACGAAGACGTCGCTTGGGTCTACGAGCTCTACTCCGACTCCGACGCGATGGGTGCGCACAGCGGATCCGACGCGATGGCTGCCCTGATCGGCCAGCTGGGCGATCTTCTCGGCGGCGGTCCCGAGTTCCACATCCTCACGCCGGCTGTCGGCAAGGGTCTCTGAGCTGAGCACGACCTACCTCGATCGGATCCTCGCCGCCCATCGGGCGGCGGCGGATCTCGACGATCGGTCCACGGATGAACTGATCGCGGCTGCCCATCGTGTGGCGCCGTGTCGCGGATTTCGTGCCGCGCTCGACGCAACCGACGGCATGGCCGTGATCAGCGAGATCAAGCGGCGTTCGCCGAGCAAGGGCGACTTGTTTCCCGACCTCGACCCGTCGCAGCTCGCACGGCAGTACGAGGACGGCGGCGCCAGCTGTCTTTCGGTCCTCACCGACGTCGACTGGTTCGGAGGTTCTGTCACTGACCTCCAGGCGGCCCGTGCTGCCGTTGCGCTCCCCGCGCTGCGCAAGGACTTCACTGTCCACCGCCACGATGTTCTCGATGCCCGCATCATGGGTGCCGACTGCGTCTTGTTGATTGCGGCGGCCCTGAACGACGCCGAGCTGGCCGAGTTCCACACTCTTGCGGACGACGTGGGTCTCGACGTTCTCGTCGAGATTCACGACGAATCGGAGCTCGAACGGGCTCTCGCCGTCGATGCCACGCTGATCGGAGTGAACCAGCGGGATCTGGTGACCTTCGAGGTCGACACGGCCCGGGCCGTGCGGATGGCGCCGCTGATGCCCGAGGGGGTCGTCAGAGTCGCCGAGTCCGGAGTGGGCGACGCCAACGACGTTCGCGTGCTCGGAGAGGCGGGCTACCACGCGGTGCTCGTCGGCGAGACTCTGGTGAAGCATGGAGATCCTCGGCAGGGCGTGGCCGACCTCCGAGCCGGTTTCACGGCGTAATCCCGCTGGGACCGCCCGATTCGGGCGGTAGCGTCCACGTCGTGTTCGTCAAGATCTGCGGAATCACCACTGAAGACGATGGTCTTCTGGCCGTTGCCCTCGGTGCCGATGCGCTCGGCTTCGTCTTCGCCCCGTCGACGCGTCAGGTTGCCGTCGACCGTGCCCGTGACATCGTGCGCCGGTTGCCGGCCGAGGTACTCACCGTCGGCGTGTTTCGCGACGAGTTGCCCGACCGTGTTGTCGAGATCGTCCAGCGAGCGGGACTGGGCGCGGCTCAGCTCCACGGCCACGAAAGCGCCGACCACACCCGCCAGGTACGCAGCCGGGTGCCGCTGGTCATCAAAGGCTTCCCGGCCGGTCACCCAGGGCTCTCGCATATCCCCGACTACGGCGCCGACGTCATTCTCGTCGAGGGTGAGAAGCCGGGCAGCGGTGAGGTGTTCGACTGGCGCTTGGCCGAGGACGCCCCACGAGCCGGTCACCGAGTGCTGCTCGCCGGTGGATTGCACCCGGGCAACGTGGCCGATGGCATTCGCCAGGTCCGCCCGTGGGGTGTCGACGTGTCGTCTGGGGTGGAGAAGACTCCGGGCCGCAAGGACCCGGTGAAGCTTCGCGAGTTCATCGACGCCGCCCGAGCGGCGGGTGAAGAGATACGGCCTGCCGACTACGACGAAGACGGCGCCCCCTACGACTGGCAAGACGACTTCTGATGTCGAGTCGAATCAAGCAACAGGAGACTTCGCTGTGGCGATGACCGACCCCACCGACGGTGGACGTTTCGGCGAGTTCGGTGGCATGTACGTGCCCGAAACCCTCGTCCCGGCGTGCCAAGAGCTCGACCTGGCATTCCGCGAGGCATGGGCCGACGAGTCCTTCCGCGCGGAGCTCCATCGCCTGCTCAACGATTACGCGGGCCGTCCATCACCCGTGACCGTGTGCGACAACCTGAGCGAAGAGCTCGGCTGTCAGGTCCTACTGAAGCGTGAGGACCTCAACCACACCGGTTCCCACAAGATCAACAACGTGCTCGGCCAAGCCCTTCTCGCGAAGCGCATGGGCAAGACCAGCCTCGTGGCCGAGACCGGTGCAGGTCAGCACGGTGTCGCGACCGCGACGGCGGCCGCGCTCTTCGACATGGACTGTGTCGTCTACATGGGCTCGGTCGACATCAAACGCCAGGAGCTCAATGTCTTTCGCATGAAGCTGCTGGGCGCCGAGGTGCGAGCGGCCGAGTCTGGTTCGCAGACGCTGAAGGACGCGGTCAACGAGGCGATGCGCCATTGGGTCGCCGTCGTCGAGAGCACGCACTACTGCCTCGGGTCGGTCATGGGCCCGCACCCATACCCGTGGATGGTGCGTGAGTTCCACCGGGTGATCGGCGATGAGGCCCGTGAGCAATGCCAACGGCTGATCGGGGGCCATCCCGACGTCGTCGTCGCATGTGTCGGCGGTGGTTCCAACGCCGCCGGGATCTTCTCCGGATTTGCCGACACCGATGCCGAGCTGATCGGTGCGGAACCGGCCGGCGGTGCCGCTGTCGGTCGAGCGGTGCCGGGCATCGTGCACGGCTCGTTCTCGTATCTGATGCAGGACGAATGGGGTCAGGTGCTCGAAGCCCAGTCGATCTCGGCCGGACTCGACTATCCCGGCATCGGCCCCGAGCACGCCCACCTCGCAGCCATCGGACGAGCCCGCTACGAGCCGGTGTCCGACGCCGAAGTGATCGAGGCCTTCAAGCTCTTGTCTCGAACAGAGGGAATCATCCCGGCGCTCGAGAGCGCTCATGGGCTGGCCTGGATCAGCCGTGCCCGCGAGGAATTGGCCGGCAAGACCGTGCTGTTGAACCTCAGCGGTCGAGGCGACAAGGATGTTGCCCAGATGATGGACATCCTCGGATGAGCGGCGCACTCGAAGCCGCACTGCGGGCCCGCCGGGAGCAAGGCGGCAAGTGTCTGGTGCCATACCTGACCGGCGGCCTGGGCGACGACTGGATCGAGACGATGCAGGCGGTCGCCGCGGCGGGAGCCGACGCCATCGAGATCGGTATTCCATTCTCCGACCCGGTGATGGACGGTCCGACCATCCAGCTCGCGAACGATCGAGCGCTGGAATCGGGCGCCACTCCACAATCCATTCTCGACCGCCTGCGCCGCGCCGACATCGGTGTGCCCACCGCGGTGATGACCTACGGCAACATCGCGTATCGCATGGGGTGGGACCGGTTCGCCAACACCCTCGCCGAAGCAGGGATCAGCGGCTGCATCCTGCCCGACATTCCGCTCGAGGAGAGCGACTCGTGGACAACGGCCGCCGATGAAGCGGGCATCGAGACCGTCATGCTCGCGGCGCCAACGGCGCCCGACAAGCGGCTTCCGCTCATCTGCGAGCGCTCCCATGGTTTCGTCTACGCCGTCGGCCTGCTCGGCATCACCGGCGTACGGACCCAACTGGCCGAGAGCGCCAAGGTCATCGCCGGGCGCCTGAAGCAAGTGACCGACAAGCCGGTCCTCGTCGGCGTCGGTGTCAGCACTCCCGAACAAGCCGTCGAGATCAGCCAGATCGCCGACGGCGTGGTTGTCGGTTCGGCCGTGGTGCAACGGATGCTCGATCGCGCCGGTCCCGAAGGCGTGGCCGAACTCGTCGCCGAGTTCCGCGCCGCCCTCGACGCCTGATCCTGGGGGTCCCCCAGGGGGTTTTGGGGGTTTCACCCCACAGACGAAGGGGTGCTGCTGCGATTCAGTGGGGGAATGCAAACCGGCGCCCGTTCTGACCTCACATCGATCGCTGCCGAAGCCAAGCCCGACCGCAATCGCGCCGTCGACGCCTATCGTGCCGCCGCCATGCTGGCAGTGGCCGTGGGTCACTGGGCGGCGATCTCCGTGGCGCTGGACGCCGACGGCGCCCTCGTCGCCGGCAACGCCCTGGCCGACGCTCCCCAGCTGGCCTGGATCACTTGGGTACTGCAGGTGATGCCGCTCTTCTTCGTGGTCGGCGGATTCTCCTCCGCAATGTCGCTGGATGCGCACTTCCGGACCGGCGGCCGAGGCGCCGACTGGGTTGCTGCCCGCCTCCGCCGAATGCTCGCTCCCGCCGTCGTACTCGGCGCCGCGTGGATCGCGCTGATCGTCGCCGGGTCCGCCGTGGGCTTCGGAGGCATTGTCGTCGCCGGTGCGGTTGCGTCTGCCATCCCGCTGTGGTTTCTGGCCAACTACACGATCGACACCGCCATTGCTCCCTACGTGCTCCCGGCCTTTCGGCGCAGCCCAGCCTGCGTGGTCGCTGCGGGCCTGACGGTGTTCGCTGCGGTGGAGGCGATGGTGCTCGCCGGTGTGCCCCACATCGGGCATCTCAACTGGGTGCTTGGCTGGCTGCTCTTCCAGGTTGCCGGTTTCGCCTGGCGCGACGGCCTACTGCCGACCGGCTCGCGCCTGTTCGCGACGGCGGCGGCGCTCTGGGCCACCGCGGTCGGCCTCGTGGCGTTCGGTCCATGGCCTGTCGCGATGGTCCACCACGAGGGCCTCACTCATTCTCCTACCCACCCTCCGTCACTGGCGCTCCTGGTGTTCGGCGCCGCCTACTCCGCGTCGGCCATCGCCGCCGCCCCTGCGGTGTCGCGCTTCCTCGCTCGTTCTCCGCGGGCGTGGACGGCCGTCGTCGCCGGCAACGCCATCTCGCTCACCGTCTACCTATGGCACTTCACCGCCTTTGTCGTGGTCGCGGCAGGTGCGTACGCCGCTGGGATTCTGCCGACCGCCGACGTTGCGTCGAGCCTGTGGTGGATGCAGAAGGCGCCGATGATGGTCGCCGCTGCGGTGGTCCTCGGTGCCATCGTCGCACTCGTCAGCGGCGTCGAACGCCGCGCCCTCCTCGCTCCTCGCACTCCCTGGAAAGGAAACGAAGCCTCGATGTTGGTCACAGCGGCGGCCATATCCGGCTCGATCAAGGTGTGGGGCCTCGGCTCAGGGCCGGCGGTCGTCACCGGCGCCGCGGTGGTGCTGGTGATCTGGTGGGCGCTGCTTCAGCCGGCAGAGGAAGCCGTTCCGGTCGCGTAGGGTTCCTCACGCATGAGCGGAGGACCGTGTGGGTGAACTACTGCTGGACCTCCTGCTCCCGGAAACGGATGGTGGGGCCGTCACCCAGTGGGTGGTGATGGGGGTCGTTTGGCTGGTGGTCTTCGCGGCGACTCGCCACCTCCGCCGCGAGTACCGCCTGTTTCTGCTCGGCCTGGCGATGCTGAACGCGGCCTGGTTCGCGGTAAGAACCGTGCACTGAGGCTGCGCCTCGGTCACGATTGGGGAATGCTCCTTCTCCCGCGACGGTTCCCCGCCCTGTGAATCACGACTTGATCATTGTCGGCGGCGGAGCCGGAGGCCTCGGCGCGGCCCGGGCGGCGCGCTGGGCGGGCGCCGACGTGCTTCTGGTCAACGACGGCCCGCTGGGCGGCGACTGCACCTTCACCGGGTGCGTGCCGTCCAAGACCTTGCTGGCCGCAGCTGCGCAGGGATTCGGCTTCGACGAGGCGATGCGTCGTGTCGCCGACACCGTCGATCGCATCGCCGCGACGGAGACCGCCGACGTGTTGCGGAAGAAAGGGGTGCACATCACCGAGGGACGAGCTCGGTTGGTCACTCACGACACGGTGGCCATCGGCGACGAACGAGTCAGCGCGCCGCGGATCATCATTGCGACCGGCGGTCGTCCCGTCGTTCCCCCGATCCCGGGTCTCGACTCGGTTGAGGTCCTGACCAATGAGTCGGTCTTCTCGATGCGTTCGGCCCCGACGACACTCGGCATCATTGGGGGTGGCCCGATCGGCTGTGAGCTCGCCCAAGCGTTTGCCGGGTTGGGTGTCGAGGTATCACTGTTCGAGGGCCTGCCGCGGCTACTGGCCCGCGAAGAACCGGCGGCGTCGTCGGCGGTCGAACAGGCGCTGCAGGGAGCAGGAGTCGGTATCCACACCTCGGCAATGATCGAACGAGTGGAGCCGCGTCCCGGTGGCATCGCGCTCGTGACCAGGGATGGTGAGACAGTCGTTGAACGGCTCCTTCTGGCGGTGGGCCGCACACCGAACTCCGGGGGCATGGGGCTCGACGAGCTTGGCGTCGAGTTCGATTCCAAGGGACACATCGTCACGAACGATCGGCTGGAAACCGATGTGCGTGGGGTCTACGCCGTGGGTGACGTCACCGGCAAGCTGCCCTTCACGCACGCGGCCGACGAGATGGGTCGTCTTGCGAGCGGGAACGCTCTGAAGAAGGGGCCGCGAGGGCGATTCCGGACGTCGTGGATCCCGTGGGCCACATTCACGAACCCCGAGGTCGCTCGGATCGGCATGACGGAGGCCGAGGCGGCGTCTCACGGCGGCCGGGTCGCGGAGCTCCCGATGGCCGAGATGGATCGCGCCATCACCGACGGACGAACCGAGGGCTTTGTGAAGCTCATTGCGGGACCGAAGCTGCTGACCAGGAATGCATTCGGCGGGCAGATGCTCGGCGCGACGATCGTCGCTCCCCGGGCCGGCGAAATGATCCACGAGATCGCATTGGCGATGCGGACGAAGATGTTCACCGGGCGCCTGGCCCAGACGGTCCACGCCTATCCGACGTGGTCCTACGCGATCCAGAAGGCGTCCGGCCAGTTCTTCGGCGATGTCGAAGGCCGGACGGCTCGGCCCGCGGAGCAGTGAAGAACTGGCGAGGTGGGCTCGCCAGCATCGCTGCGGGCGTGGGCTGGTGGATGTTCGCCAGCCGCAGTCCTTCCAGCACGTATCACTTCGCTCCCTCGGTGGTCGCCGCGGCCTGGGTCGTGCTGGAAGGCACCTCTTCGGCCGGGCTGACACCGCGACGCACGCTGCAGATCGGCCAGATGGGCTTGCTCGTTGCTGTCGCCTTCACGCTGGGACTCTCCGGGGCCGGACACCTCGAGGGCCCGGTGTTCTGGTCTCACGCCGACGATGCGCCGGTGGTGCTGGAGCACGTGATATTTGCCGTAGTGGGAGCGGTGATCGGCGTCGCGATCGCTCTGCGCCACGCCGCTCGACCGTCGACGTCCGGCTGAACGTCGGCATTGCGACAGTTCTGCCCGTGATGTGAATGGCGCGGTGTTTCTCTTCTGAAGGCCGACCGCGGCCGCACAAACGGGAGAGAAGAATGGCTGAACAGGGAATCGCCGAACAGGTCGATGTCGTCGTGATCGGTATGGGAGTGGCCGGGGAGACTGTCGCCGGCCCGCTGGCCGAGTCAGGGCTGCGCGTCGTGGGCGTGGAAGCCGGCCTGGTCGGTGGGGAGTGCCCGTACTGGGGCTGCGTGCCGTCGAAGATGGCGATCCGCGCCGCCAACGCACTCGCGGAGGCGAGGCGCATCGATGGGCTCGCGGGCACCGTAACGGTCACTGCCGACTGGGCGCCGGTTGCCGCCCGCATCCGGGAACAGGCGACCGACGATTGGAACGACCAGGTCGCGGTGGATCGATTCGTCGGCAAGGGCGGGATCTTCGTGCGGGGCCGGGCCCGGCTCGACGGCAACCGCCGGGTGATCGTCGACGACCGAGTGTTCGAGGCCGGTCGCGCCATCGTGATCGCGGCCGGGACGTCGCCGGCCATTCCTCCGATCCCCGGCCTGGCCGATGTGCCCTACTGGACGAACCACGATGTCATCGAGGCGAAAGAGCTCCCCGAGTCGATCGTCGTGCTTGGTGCCGGGGCCATCGGCGCGGAGCTTGCCCAGGTGATGGCGCGCTTCGGCACCCGCGTCGACATCGTCGAAGCCCAGGAGCGACTCCTGCCGCTCGAGGAGCCCGAAGCCGGCGAAGCGCTTGCCGGAACCTTCGAAGCCGAAGGAATCGGCGTGCATGTCGGAGTGACGGCTTCGTCGGTTTCCGGATCAGCAGAAGGTGTCCTGGTGACGCTCGCTGACGGAACCGTGCTCGAAGCCGAGCGGGTACTGGTCGCGACCGGGCGGCGGACCAACGTCGAAGGACTCGGACTCGAGACGATCGGTTTCGCGGGTCCGGTCAGGTTCATCCCCACGGATGAGCGAATGCGAGTCGCCGATGGGGTGTGGGCAGTCGGTGACATCACGGGCAAGGGCCTGTTCACTCACGTCGGCATGCACCAGGGCGGCATCGCTCGCGCCGACATTCTCGACCCCGAGGGCCCGACGCCGGAGTCAGCCGTTGTACCTCGGGTGACGTTCACGGATCCGGAAGTCGGATCGGTCGGCCTGACCGAGGCCCAGGCTCGAGAGCAGGGCATCGACGTCGGCGTTGCGCTCGTGCAGGTCGCCGGTACCGCACGCGGGTGGCTGCATGCGGTGGGCAACGAGGGGCTGATCAAGCTGGTGGCCGATGCCGATCGTGGAGTGTTGGTCGGCGCCACGTCCATGGGGCCACACGGAGGCGAGGTTCTGGGGCTACTGGCGCTGGCGGTGCATGAGGCCACGCCCATCGCTCGGCTTCAGTCGATGATCTACGCCTACCCGACCTTCCACAAGGGCATCGAGGACGCCGTCAACCAGCTCTGAAGCCTGTATTGGCTAGACCGGCATCGCGAGGTGGCTGTTCGCCTTCAGAGCGACCACCGTCTGAAGCCACACGAGGTCGTAGCCCACGGAGGTGAAGCTGTCGCGGTCGAGAATGTCGTGCACCACAAAGTCGCCGGACTCGAGTTGTTCGACACGATCGACTTCGATCCAGCCGTCCTTCTCCGGCCCGCGCTTGTTCACGACATCGCCGCTCTCGACGTCGGCGACTCGGATCTTCACGATCTCGATCTGGCTGCGCATGGTCCTCTCATCGGCAGGTGCACCATGAAGATGGAGCGAACTGGCGAATCTCCGGACCTTGGTCGTACGGTCTCGCTTCATGCCAGATCTACTTGTCGAACGCCAGGGCGCCGTGATGGTCGCCACCATGAACCGCCCCGAGCGCAAGAACGCAATGACGCTCCAGATGTTCGGGCGGATGCGAGATGCGTGGAAAGAGGCGTCGGACGACGACGACGTTCGCTGCATCGTGCTCACCGGTACAGGCGGCGATTTCTGCGCGGGAATGGACTTGCGCGGGCTCTCGGGCGACAAGGCCGAGTCCGATGACTGGGATGTCGAGGGGGCAATGGCGTCGGAGGGGGCCGAGTTCATCTGGCAGGGCTTGCTGAAGACCTGGCGACCGACGAAGCCGATCGTCGCGGCGGTCGAGGGAGTCGCCATCGCAGGCGGCACGGAGATTCTGCAGGGCACCGACATCCGGATTGCCGCGGAGTCGGCCAAGTTCGGCGTCAGCGAGGTCAAGTGGTCGCTCTATCCGATGGGTGGTTCGGCGGTGCGACTCGCTCGCCAGATCGGCTACGCGGAAGCGGCCGACATTCTTCTCACCGGGAAGCACATCACTGCCGCAGAGGCGAAGGCGATGGGTCTGATCAGCCGGATTGTGCCCGACGGCACCGCTCTGGAACACGCGATGGAGGTCGCGGAGATCGTGGCGGGCAACGGTCCGCTCGCGGTCGAAGCTGTGCTGAAGACCCTCCACGACACTGCGGGAATGACCGAGGCCGAAGCCTTCGCCCACGAGGACACGTACACGGGCGTCGTCATGGCGAGCGAGGACTCCAAGGAGGGCCCGAAGGCGTTCGCCGAGAAGCGGGCGCCGAACTTCCAGCGGAAGTAATCGCGGCTCTAGTCGTTGCCGAGACGGCGGCCGAGGGCACCGTCGACGCCGGGAAGCTGCGGTTGCACACCGTGGACACCCTTCCGTTCGGCGAATCTCTCCATCACGATGTCCTCGACCTCGGCCCAGTTCGTTGCCCGCGGGTCGCGCTGGTCCTGGTTGTAGGGCTGGTCGAACACGATCACCTCGTTGCCGGCCTTGCGGAGCTCGGCGATATTCCGGGGTGAATCGTCGATGTAGAGATCGGCCTCCACCTGCGGCTTGGCGCCGAGAAAGCAGAGATCCCGATACGGGATACGGGCCTCGTCGAGCCATTCGACGGTGTCGGCAACCGCGGCCTGATGGCCCCAGTTCGAATAGAGCCGGTGGGTGAGAATGCGGATCCAGACTCCGGCATCGGAGAGTCGCCAGAGCGCCTCCGCGGCGCCATCGATGGCGTCGAGGTGTCGAAACATTCGCTTCTCGACCACCGCGTAACGGTGATGGTCCTCGAAGTCGCCCGACTCGAATCCCCACTGCGTGAAGTCCCAGTCACGCTCGAGCGGAAGGGAGGTCTCGTCAACGCCCCTGCGTTCGGCGACGATCTTGCGAAACCCGAGCGTGTCTTCCGCACAAACTCCGTCGAGATCGACCCCGAGAACGAACGACTCAGACATGAGGCCTACGACGCCGTGAGGCCGCTGTCGGCGTTGATGATGCTGCCGTGGATATTGCCCGCCTCATCCGACGCAACGAAGGCGAAGAGCGCGGCGATCTCGTCGGGTGATCCGAAGCCGCGGAAGCCCATCGACGGCTTCATCAGGTCGAAGTCGGTGTCGGTCGCGAGCGTGAAATCCTCGTTCATCGGAGTGTCGGTGCCGCCCGGGGCGATTGCGTTGATGCGGATCGGCTGCTTCACGAACTCCATCGCCAATGCCCGAGTCAGCTGAACGATGGCGCCCTTCGTGGCGCAATACGGGACCAAGTACGCCTGGCCCATGAATCCGGCGTTCGACGCGATGTTCACGATGTTGCCCCGAGATTCGAGAATGTGGGGCAACGCCGCCTGACAGAGAAAGAACGTGCCGTCGACGTTGATCGCAAAGATTCTGCGCCAGTCGTCCGGCGACACTTCGACCACATTGCGCATCCATGAGATCGCTGCGAAATTGCCGAGCACGTCGAGTCGACCGTGGATGTCGACGCATTCCTGAATCGCGGCGGCGCACTCGGCCGGATCGGAGATGTCAGTGACCCGAACGCTCATGGACCCACCGGCATCGGAGACCTCCGAGGCGACCACAGCGAGGCCATCAGCATCGATGTCGATGCCGAAGATCGTGCCGCCCTCCGATGCGATGCGGAGCGCGGTGCAACGGCCCATGCCGCTCGCTGCGCCGGTGAGGGCGACCACCTTGCCGTCGTAGCGTCTCATGGTTGTTCCTCGTCGCTGGCGTGCCGGCGTCAGCTGGCTGTGAGGCCGCCGTCGGCGCTGATGATGCTGCCGTGGATGTTGCCCGCTTCATCCGACGCCACATGGGCGAAGAGGGCGGCGATCTGCACTGCCGTGCTGGCGTCGCGGTAGCCCATGTAGGGCTGCATCAAGGCGAAGTCGATGTCTTCCTGGAGTTCGAAGTTGTGGACGAGGGGAGTGTCGATGCCGCCCGGAGCGATCGCATTGATGCGGATGGGCTGCTTGACGAACTCCATCGCCAGCGCCTTGGTCATGTTGACCACGGCTCCCTTCGTCGCGCAGTAGGGAACCGTGTAGGCCTGGCCCATCAGCCCGGCGTTGCTGGCGATGTTGATGATGTTGCCCTCACGCTCCAGGACGTGGGGGAGCGCGGCCTGAGTGAGGAAGAACATGCCCTTCACGTTCACGTCGTTCATCGCGTCCCACTCCTCCTCGGTGACCTGATGCACGTGGCGTTGGTTCGCGATGCCGGCGATGTTGCCGACGACATCGATCGCGCCGAACTCCGCCACGCAGTCCTCGACGGCGGCCCGGCAGTCGGCGACGCTGCGAATGTCGGTGACGCGGGTGGACATGGTGCCGCCGGCGTCCTCGACCGTGGCCTTGGTCTCCGCCATGCCGTCGGCATTGACGTCGAGGCCATAGATCTGCGCACCCTCGGATGCAAGACGGATGGAGGTCGCCTGACCGACGCCTGAGGCGGCACCAGTGAGGAGAGCGGTCTTTCCTTCGAAGCGGTTCACGCCGCGGAGCGTATCGGTGGGTTGCGTGTGCGGGCGAACCACCGAATACGTTCACCTGATGTCGCAATCCGGTGAAGACCTGAACAACGCGCTCCGAGATCTGATCGATGTCGTCCGCACTGCCGATCTGGAGGGCGTCGAACTCGACGAGAAGATCGGTGCCGTACGGGACCTGGCCGACGCTCTACGGCCCCATCGCCACGAGGGGATGCGGATGCAGGCGGCGTTGAAGTACGAGAACCTCATGGCGGACGTGAGCGCTCGGATGGCCGAGGCCGGCGGCCGCGACGAAGACCAGGCCGACGCCTACGCCAAGGAGGGGGTGCTGGACCCCAACGAGTTCTTCCCATACAGCCCGGTCGTCGGGGCGCTGAACCCGATCGCTCCGCCGGTGAGAATGTGGCGAGCCGACGGCGATGCGGGCCAAGAGGTCCACGGTGAGGCCACCCTGGGCGCGGCCTACAACGGCCCGCCCGACTGCGTGCACGGCGGAGTGATCGCCGAAGTGTTCGACGAACTCCTCGGCTGTGTGTGTGTCACCAACGGCATCGGTGGCTTCACGGGCACGCTCACCGTGGTCTACCGAAGCACGACACCGCTCTCTCAGCCATTGACGCTGCGAGGCTGGCACGACCGCAGCGAAGGTCGGAAGGTGTTCGCGAAGGGAACCCTGCACCATGGCGACACGCTGTGCGCCGAGGCCGAGGGGATCTTCATTCGCAGCGAAATGTTGTCGGAAGACGGCCGCGGCCCTGGACAGGCGCCGGCGGGCTGAGGATCAGTCGCGGCCCGGGCCGTGGCTCACGACGACCTCATAACCGGGTGCCTCGGGTTCGTCGTCGGACATCTCCGGCGGGAACCCGGGCGCACGGAACTCTGTTTCGAGCTGCTCTTCCATGCGGCGAACAACCATCGGACTGAGGGCGCGGCTGCCGTACCGCTCTGCGGCGTCGTCGAAGATGTCGAGCAGGTGGGGGCCGACTTCGAGGTCGAGACCTGCACGTTCGGCGACATCGAGGAAGAGGCCCATGTCCTTCTGGACCAGGTCGAGCGTGAAGTTGATGTCGTAGCTGCCGTTGAGGATCACCTGGCCCTCCGTCTCGTGGACGAAAGAGTTGCCGGAGGAGATGCGAATGGCCTCGTAGGTGGTGGTCATGTCCATGCCGGCTGCGTGGGCGACCGCGAACGCTTCGCCGATGCCGACAAGGTTGATCGAAGCGAGGTAGTTGGTGACCACCTTGAGAACAGACGCGGAGCCGAGTGGCCCGGTGTGCAGCACTCTGCGACCCATCATCGTGAGGATCGGCAGCGCCTTCTCGAACGCCTCTCGCGGTCCACCGCAGAAGATGGCGATATTGCCGGTAGCCGCACGATGACACCCCCCGGAGACCGGGCACTCGACCGGTGTCGCTCCCGTTGCTTCGACGAGCGGTGCCAGTCGGCGGATCTCCTGTTCGTCGGTGGTCGACATTTCCATCCAGATCTTGCCGGCCGTGAGCCCCGCGATGACACCGTCGTTGGCCTCCATGACCTCGGCGCAGATGGCGGGGGAGGGAAGGCACGTCACCACGATGTCGCATGCCTCGGCGAGCGCCTTCGGTGTGGGCGCCGCCGTGGCGCCACGGTCGACGAAGGACTGCACGAGTTCGTCGTCGAGGTCGCGTACGTGCAGGTCAGCGCCATTGCGCAGGATGGAGCCGGCGAGCTTGCCACCGACGTTTCCGAGTCCGATGAATCCGATCTTCATGCCGCGCACATTACGTCGGGTCGAGAACCTCGGTCATCGATACTCGCTCGTACCACCAGTCTTCGCCGGGGCCGTCGTCGATATGGCGCATCGTGAGACTCATACGAGGCTCGGCCGATGCCATCTTGGGCACGCAGTGCTCCCACCCGTGCTGGCAGGCGCCACCCATCACGAGCAGGTCGCCGGACCCGAGCGTGAGGCGAACCGACTCGCCACCACCCTTGGGGCGGAGGCTGAAACGACGGACGCCACCGAGAGAGCAGATGGCGACGATGGGATCGATTCGTTGCAACCCGATGCGATCGGCATGCCACGCGACCGAGTCGCTGCCGTCTCGGTAGTAGTTGACGAAGTTGTTGTTGATCTCGCCGCCGTAGCGGGCCTCGAGCCAGGCCTTCATCGCGTCGACCAGGGCGGCTTGCTCGGGATCGTCGAGGTTCAATCGGCCGTGAAGCCGCGGTTCCTCGACCAGGCGGCCGTACATCGGCCGCCGCCCGCCTCGCCACTCGAGTTCGGTGGCGAGCTTCTCGAGGAGTTGGTCGGCGCCGCGCATCCAATTGCGGCTGACATCGACCCAGCTGAACTCGTCGAGTGTGATGCGTTGGACGGCGGCGTCGGCGACCACCGCTGGTTGGCCTAGGGCAAACAGAGTGGTTTGGTAGGTGCCGAGCGCCGCCATGCCGAGCACCATAGAGCGAACAGACGTTCGGTGCAACGTCTTCTGGCACATTCGTCGATGGGGGACATACCGTGCCCCATGGCTGTTCATCTGGAAACCGACGGCGCGGTCCTGATCGTGACGATCGACCGACCCGACCGCCGAAACGCGGTCGACCAAGCGACCGCGATGGAGCTGTTGACGGCATTCGAGGACTTCGCATCGAACGATGACCTTCGGGTAGCGATCCTCACCGGCGCCAACGGGATGTTCTGCGCGGGCGCCGATCTCAAGGCGATCTCCGAGGGCGGCGGCAACCGCGTCGACCTGAGCGGACCGGGACCGATGGGTCCGACGCGTCTCGACCTGCACAAGCCGGTCATCGCGGCGATCGAAGGTTTCGCCGTCGCCGGCGGCATCGAGCTGGCCGTCTGGTGCGATCTGCGTGTGGCCGCGACCGACGCGACGCTGGGCGTCTACTGCCGCCGCTGGGGCGTCCCCCTCGTCGATGGGGGCACGATCCGGCTGCCCCGTCTCATCGGAGCGTCGCACGCCAACGACCTGATCCTCACCGGCCGAGGAGTCGGTGGCGACGAGGCGCTGCGCATGGGCCTCGTCAACCGGCTCAGCGAGCCCGGAGAGGCTCTGGCGGACGCCAGGGTGCTCGCTCACGAGCTCGCGGGACTGCCGCCCTTGTGTATGCGCTCCGACCTGCGCTCGACCAAGGACCAGTGGGACCTCCCGATGGAAGATGCCCTGGCCCGCGAAGCTGAGTTGGGCCTCGAGACGATCATGAGCGGTGAGACCCGAGAAGGCGCCACACGGTTCGCCGAGGGCGCCGGCCGCCACGGCGAGCGAGCGACCTGACGGCTAAGGGTTGGGGACGGGCGGATCCGGGTAGTTCATGCCCGCGGCGATGTCGGCGTCGGACATCGAGGCCATCATCGCCAGCACCTCTTCCGGATAACCCATTGCCGGCTTGGTCATGTCGAGGGTGGGCTGGGCGATCGACCCTGGTGCACCGCCCGGGTCGGCCGGAGGGTTGCGATACCGGGCAACGTCGTCGGGCGTGATGCCGGCGAGCTCGACGACCTCGGGGTCGATCCAGTTGTCGGCCGGGATCGGGGCGGGCGAGGTCGCGCATTCGAGCGTGAGGCCCTCGGGTCCACCGAAGTAGATGGAGTGGCACATGCCGTGGTCGACGGGACCGAACACGGTGACGCCGGCGGAGCGGATGCGGTCTCGCATGCGCAGCAGGTCGTCGAGGGTGTCGGTGTTGAAGGCGACGTGTTGCATCGTGCCCGGGGCCGACGCATCGCCCGGCGTGCCCGAGTGGCTGACACCGGGGATCGGTTCGATGTCGTGGTTCGCTTTCATTTCGACGAAGGCGACGGAGCACGTGTCGTTCAGTTCGACGAAGCCGTGCCAGGCGTCGACACCGTGCATCCAGTACAAGGCGACGAGCTTCGCCCCCAGCACCTGGGTGAAGAACTCGATCTGGGCTTTCACATCCGCGGTGGAGACCGCGAGGTGGTGCACGCCGTTCGGGTGGGTGACGGTCATGGGATCTCTCTTTCCTGGGTCACTTCGACGCCAGTTGGGCGCGGCACCAATCGGCAACGACCGGTGAGTACTCGTGGGTGTGGAACATCATCAGCTGATGCACACCTCCTTGGTGTTCGTAGACCTCGACCGGGCCACCCACCATGCTCGCGACGAGGCGGACGGTGTCGGGTGAGGCGATCGGGTCGTGCTCGCCCACGGTGAAGAGGATGGGGCTCGTGTTGTCGGCTGGGCTCACCACCGGGTCGTAGGTGTAGAGCGTGGCGTAGGAGGCAAGGTCGAAGAACCAACTGTTGAGTGGGTCGGTCTCCTTCTGCTGGAGCGCTCCCTTGTAGCCGTAGTCCTCGTCGAGATCGATGAATCGGCGAATGTCGAACCGGGCGGTCTCGCCGACCTCGCTGAGGATCCGCTGCCCGTCGGGTGTTCGCCATGGCGAGTTGAGCGCGGCCGCGGTGCCGGGCACGGCGAAGCCCATCAGAACCGCTCCGACGATGTGTTCAGACGCGCCGAGTGCGGCGTAGGCGGCCATGACGCCCAGGCTCGAACCCTTGGCGAACACCGGTAAGCCGGTGAGGTCGTGAATGTGGGCGGCGAGCTCTTCGAGCGCGATGACCCACTCGTCGACGGTCCACTTTCCTTGGCGACTCGCCATGGCTGAGCGGCCGTGCCCGGGGAGATCGACCGACCAGACGTCGATGCCCTTTTCGGCGTGGTGGGCGCAGAACTCGTCGTAGATCCCGCCGTGGCCGCCCATGCCGTGGATCACGATGACCGCGTGATCGGCATCGGGCCCCTCGAATCGATAGGCGAACGTGCCGTTGACCATGTGCTCTGTGCGTTGCATCTGTTGCGCCCTCGGTCCTGCGTGCGAGCGACAGTAGCCCGCGCGTCGTTTCGGCCGCGACTACGGTGGTCGGACGAAAGGCGGAAACATGATCAAGCGGTTCCTGTTGGTTCTTCTGTTCCTGGCGGCGGTGGTATTGGCCTCGTGTAGCGACGATGGGGGTTCGACAACAGCCGACCCCGAGCCCGACGACTCGAGCTCTGACCCGACCGACGATTCGGCCGGCGACTTCGTCGATGACCTCGCCGACGATTTGGTCGACGCCCAGGCCAGTCAAGGCGGCGGATCCGCGACCCTTACCGTCGGCGATCGGACCTGGACGTTCGACAGCGTTCTCTGCGCATTTGGCGAGGAAATGATTGGCCAAGAGGGCGCGGTGTTCAACCTCTCGAGCATCCAGGACGGCATGCAGATGTACGCCTCGATCGACCAATTCGGGCACAACGTCGATCTGAACGACATCGAAAACTACGAGAATCCTTCAGTGAGCGTGCAGAGTGGGTTCGGCGCCGATGACTTCATTGTTCTCGACGGCAAGAACGTGAGCGCCGCAACCGGTTTCACCGACAACACGACCGATGACTTCACCGAGATCCCGGGCACCTTCACGGCCACTTGCCCGTAGCGGTCAGAGCGGATGCGGCATTTCTTTGGCGCGCACGACCAGCAGCCGTTGCACCGAACGGGTGAGCGCGACATAGAGCAGACGTAGCCCGTTGGGTAGCGAGACGAAGTCGCCGGGTTCGACGACGATCGTCGCGTCGAATTCCAGGCCCTTGGCGGTCGGCGGGTCGACGACGGAGATCGCGTGGTCGAGTCCCACGGCCTCTCGTGTGTCGCCCGCGTCGAGGCCCGCGTGGGCGAGGGACGCGAGCACGTCGTCCATCTGGTCCTGCATGGCGATCACCCCGATCGTCGACCAATCGCCGCCAAGCTCGCTCGCGAGGTCAGCGACCGTCGATGCGATCGCCGAGGCGTCGACGACGTGGTGTTCCGCACCCACGCCACGGCTGCGGATCGACGTCGACGGCGTGATGTCGGGGGCAGTGACGGGCAGGAGCTGGTTCGCGTAGTCGAGGATTGGCCCCGGAACGCGGTAGCCGACGGTCAGCTCGCGGCGCCGCACATTCGATCGGTCGATGCCGAGGCCCGTGGTGACCGCGTCCCACGACGTCTGGGCGCCGACGCCCGTGGCTTGGGCGATGTCGCCGAGGATCGTCATCGAGCCACCGGTCGCCCGCCGGCCCGCAGCTCGCAGAGCCATCGCCGACAGATCCTGGGCCTCGTCGACCACCACGTGGCCGTACTTGCGGCCGCCGCCGATGGTGAGCGCGTTCGCCTCGTCGAGCAACGGTAGATCCGCCGCGGTCCACGGCTCGTCGGAGATCTTCTTCGCGGACGAGCGTTGGAGCAGCGCCGCATCCTCTGGGGCGAGGAGGCCGTCGACGGCCTTGTTCCGGTTGGTCGGGCTGCCCAGCAGGGATCGGACCAGCTGGGCCCCGCTCAGGCTGGGCCAGACCTTGTCGACCACTTTCTTGAAGGCACCGCTCTTGCGCAGTTCGGGGAGGAGGCGAGCCAGATCCTCCTGGGCGACCTGGCGGTCGATGAGCTGTTGGCGAGCCTCGCGCAGCAGTACTTCGGTGAACACGCCCTTGGCATCGTTGAGGGGCAGGTCGTTGGCGCGGGCGGTCTTCATCGCCACCTCGATGGTGTCCGGAGTGAAGCGCACCGAGCGTAGGCCGATGGGGACGACCTGCTCATCGGCGGGGACCTTGATGCGGGCATCGGCGAGGCGCCGCAACACCTCGACCATCTCTGTTCGCCCTTTCACTTCGGTCATCTCCGCTGACTCGTCGGCCCGCACCCGCACGCGGGCGCTGAGGAGGGACGTGATGGTTGCCTGGCTGACCGCCGTCTCGCCGAGCGACGGCAAGACATTGGCCACGTAGCGAAGGAAGACGCGGTTGGGTCCGATGACGAGCACATGGCTCTGTGAGAGCGCGTCCCGATGCTCGAAGAGGAGGAACGCGGCCCGATGCAAGCCGACCGCTGTCTTTCCGGTGCCCGGGCCACCCTGGACGAGTAGGCATTCGTCGATCGGTGCTCGGATGATCTCATCCTGCTCGGCCGCAATCGTCGCGACGATGTCGGACATCTCGCCGCTGCGCCCGCGTTCGATCTCGGCCAGGACGGGGTCGGGGATTCCCGCGGCCGTGATCGAGTCGGGATCATCGAGGTGCTCATCGAAGATCGCGATCAGCTCATCGATTTCACACGAGAAGCGGCGGCGGAGGGCGAGTCCGAAGGCGTCGACCGCTGTCGCTCGGTAGAAGGGGATCGCAACCGGCGCCCGCCAATCGACGATCACCGGCGTGCCGTGGGCGTCTTCGATGTGGCGGCGACCGACGTACCAATGGTCGCCGTCGGTGATGACCGGGTCTTCGTCGATCCGTCCGAAGCAAAGGGCGACGTTGCCTACGTCGACGGCGAGTCTGCGGCCCGCCATGTGGGCGCGGGCGATCTTGGCGTCAGGCGAGTCTTCGTCGCGTACCCGTTGGTCGGCGAACTCAAGCACCCGTTCTGATCGTTCGACCATGGAATCGAGGGAGGCGCGGGCGCGACGAATGTAGGCCTGTTCGGCCTCATGCTCAGGGTGAAGATCGTCGGCCGTGAGCCCCTCTACCTCCGACATGGCTGTGACGTTAGCCTCCCCGACCGGGCAGCCTCGCGGAGTTATCCTGCGATCCGGGCGGACGCAGGAGGTGGACTAACCCGTGCTGTTCCCCACATTCACGTTCGCGGCCTTCTTCGCCGTGGTGCTCCCCGTGAGCTGGATGTTGAGAGAACGCGTCACGGCCTGGAAGCTCTTCATCCTCGCGGCGTCGTACTACTTCTATGGCTACTGGGATGTTCGCTTCCTCGTGCTGCTCGCGGGCATGACGATCGGCAACGAGATCGCCGCGATCGCGATCCACCGAGCCACGAACAGCGCGGCCCGCCGCACCGCGCTCACCATCGCGGTGGCGATGGATCTCGTCGTGCTCGGCTTCTTCAAGTACTACGACTTCTTTTCCGATTCGCTCGACCGGAACATCGGCCTTTCGGGCCCCGCCCTCGATGTGGTGCTGCCGATCGGCATCTCGTTCTTCACGTTCCAGGGCATCAGCTACGTGGTCGACGTGTATCGCAACGACACACTGCCGGCGCCGCTTCTCGACTTCGCGGTCTACCTCTCGTTCTTCCCGCAGCTGGTGGCCGGCCCGATCGTGCGAGCAGTCGAGTTCCTGCCCGAACTGCGCAGCGAGCGGGTCCCGACTCAGGTCGAGGCCGGACGAGCGGTGGTGCTCATCGGGCGGGGCCTGTTCAAGAAGGTCGTGATCGCCGACTTCCTCGGTCGGGCGATCGTCGACGATGCGTTCGGCACACCGGCGGAGTACGGCGGACTCGACATCCTGTTCGGCATCTACGGCTACGCCATTCAGCTCTACGCCGACTTCAGTGGCTACACCGACATGGCGATCGGCATCGCGCTGTTGCTCGGCTTCCGGTTCCCCCAGAACTTCGACCGGCCCTACGCCGCGGTATCCGTTCAGGACTTCTGGCGGCGTTGGCACATGACCCTCTCGCGCTGGCTGCGTGACTATCTGTACTTCCCGCTCGGCGGTAACCGGAAGGGGCGGCTCACCACCTACCGAAACCTGTTGATCACGATGGGGCTCGGCGGCCTCTGGCACGGCGCTGCGGGCACGTTCGTCGTGTGGGGCCTCTACCAGGGCCTGGGTATGGCGGGGGAGCGCTTCATCTCCGATCTGCGCGGTGAGAAAGACACGCCGCTCGATTCGCGCGACGTCCGGATTCAGGAGATCGCACGGCTCCACTCCGGGGCCGCGGTCGATGCCTGGCGCGAAGACCCTTCGTCGCCGGTGCCGTTCACCCCGCTCGAAGTGCGGTCGTTGTGGCTCGGTCGCCTGGTGACGTTCCACTTCGTCTGCATCGGCTGGGTCATCTTCAACAGCGACTCACTCGGTCGGGCGGGCGACGTGCTGTGGGCGGTGTTCCAGGGATGGACGGAGACGCCCGAGTTGGTGAACCCGCTCGTGGTTCTCGTGATTGCCGGGTCGATCGCGGCGCAGTACGTGCCGCCGCTCTTGGCCCGTCAGTGGTCGGCGATGTTCTCGGTTGTCCACCCGGTCGCGGTATCTGTGGCGTTCGCATTGTGGATCATGGTTGTGGTCGCCCTCGGACCCGAGGGCATATCCGAGTTCATCTATTTCCAGTTCTGATGCGGTTCGATGTGAAGGGATCTGACGTGAAAGGAGGTGAGGCGAGATGGAGCACAGTGACCCGCTGAAGCGGGCAACCGAGGTCCGAGAGGTCGGCGAGACCTGGGACGACGAACAGTTCAAGGACGCCCGCGAGAAGGATCTCCGCCAGCGCACCGCCGACTCGCGTTCCGCCGTGATCGCCGCGCTCACCTGTCTCCTGCTGGCCACGTTGCTGACCTCCAGCAAAATCGTGGAGATCGCTGAGCGTCAGGAGTTCGGCGACACTCGGGACCGCCAACTCGCGGTGGCTGAGCGCGTCGACCGGGTTGCCAACTTCCTCTCCCTGAATCGTCCGTATGACCTGATCCAGGACATTCGCGGCGCCGGTGACGACGCAGCACAACAGATCGACAGCATCGATGTCGTTGCCGCTGACCTGGGCCTCGAGGTCGACGTGCCCGACATCGCGCCGGTCGATGACACGACAACGGATAACAGCACGACCTCGACGACGAGCACCACGACGACCGTCCCCGCTGGACCGATTCGCTCGGTCGATGCCGACGCGCCGCTGTCGGTGTTCGTCGGTGGCGACAGCCAGGCGGAGTACCTCGGCAACGCGGTCACCACCGAGTCGGGTTTCGACCTGACGGTCGAGGTTCAGCACGAGATCTCGACCAGTCTGGCTCGCCCCGACTACTTCAACTGGCCGGCCCGTCTCGCCGAGATCGTCAATGATCAGGCCCCCGAAGCGGTCGTGCTGTTCATCGGTGCCAACGACCACCAGGACATGGCCGACGACGATGGCAACCGGCTCGTGGAGGGCACCGCCGAGTGGCAGTTCGAGTGGAGTCGACGCCTCGCGATCACCTTCGATCTTCTCGAGGACGACGATCGCCACGTCTTCTGGGTCACTCAGCCGCCTATGCGCGACGGCGAGCTCGACTCGGGCATCAACGAGATCAACGACCTCGCCGCCGCGGTCATCGCGGACCGGGACTTCGTGTCGGCCATCGACATCTGGCCGCTCTTCGGCGGGGAGTCCGGGTTCTCCGAACGCGTCACCGGCCCGGGCGGCGACGAGATCCGGGCCCGTATCGACGACGGCGTTCACCTCACCCGAGCCGCCTCCTCTTGGGTCGCCGACATGGTCTTCGAGGACATGGCGGCCCTGTGGGACTTCGACAGCTGACTAGTTGTCTCGGGGGTTCTTCGGATAGTGGGCGAGGCGACCGACCGCACCTGGCTGACGGCTGAGAACCTCCCACCAGAGTTCGAACGGGTCGTCGGTGTGCACGTCGGTGAGGAGAGCATCGAGGACGAACCAGCCCTCGTCGACGATCTCCGCCTCGAGCTGACCCGAGGACCAGCCCGCATAGCCCGCGTACATGCGCACCTCATCGAGACCGGGAACCTCGGTGGGGTCGACGTCGAGGTCGACCGTGCCGATGCGACCGAGAATCTGGTTCCAGTTCTCGCCGGCGTCATCGAGGCTCACTGAGGCGAGCGCGATTACCGACGACGGAGAGACGGGGCCGCCGAGGAAGACGACGCTCGGTGGAACGGTCCGGCCCGCCCAGGGCTCGATCGTGGTTGCGACCGGTAGCTCGCTCGGCCGGTTGAGGATCACGCCAATGGCGCCTTCGTCGTTGTGCTCGAGCATGAAGATGACCGTGCGTTCGAAGTTGGGGTCGAGAAGGGCGGGCGTCGCCACCAACAGTCGGCCTCGCGTTGACTCATGCATCGAGTGCAGTCTCGCGTGTGGCGGACCTCGGTTGGTGCTGTGGCACGATCAACGTCGTGACGCCTCCCATTGTCCTCACCATTGCGGCCCATGACCCTCTCGGGGGAGCGGGGATCGCCGCGGATCTCACGACGTTCGCCGCGCTCGGCGCGCACGGGATGGTGGCCGTCACCGCGGTGACGGCACAGCGATTCGGCAAGGTCGATCAGGTCGTCGCGACGCCGGCTGACCTCTTGGCGGTTCAGCTCGACGGGATCATCGCGTCGTGCGCGATCGACGGGTTGAAGGTCGGCTTGCTCTTCGACCCGGCACAAGTCGCAGTTGTGGCGGAGCGGGTCGCCGACGGTCGACTGCCGGCGCCGGTTGTCGATCCGGTGATGGTCGACGGAGGCGGCGTTCGATTCGTCGCCGCAGAGATCGAGACTGCCTGCCGTGAGCTGTTGTTTCCTCAGACCGTGGTCTTGACACCGAACCTGGCGGAGGCCGAGTTGTTGGGTGGTTCGCCCACGGCGTTGGCGTCGCTCGGAGCCGACCTGGTGATCGTGACGGGCGGCGGGGCCGGCGCGACTGACCTGCTCATCGGGTCGGACGGCACGATGACCGAGCTCCCGGGGGAGTGGATCGACACCGCGAACGTGCGGGGGAGCGGTTGCACGTTCGCGGCAGCGCTGGCCGCACTGGTGGCGCAGGGGGTTCCTCTGCTCGATGGGCCGGCGTTGGCGAAGGAGTTCGTGGCAGACCGGCTCCGGGACAGCGCCACGTGGGCGGTCGGTCCGCACGCCTCGGTCGGCCCGATATCGCACCGAATCGCCCAAATGTAGAGCCTGAGGCGGTCGTGGGTCAGGGCACGTGCGCCCAGTCGTCGCCGTAGTCGAAGTGCAGCTCATCGCCCGGTTCGATGTCGGCAGACGCGTAGAGCTCGGGGCCGTCGAATTCCACGTTGGGTGTCCGGCTGTGGTTGAGAAAGCGGAGTGGGCCGGTGCCGTCGATTCCTCGCCAGGTGCCGTCCTCGTTGTCATCGATCCACAACACGAAGGTGCCGTCGATGTCGGTGGGGTCGCCCTCGTACACGCCGATGAAGTCGCCGTTGGCGATCGGCACACGGGCGAACACTCCAGTGCCGTGCACCCCTGAGTCGCCGTTCTCGATGAGGTCGGTGAGAACGGTCGTAGGGCTCTTCGTCATTGCGGGTCGTCGGGACGGAAGGCGACGATGTCCGCGTCGCGGTCGTCGCCGGGTTCACCGCGGTGCCGACTGTCGGTGATGAGCGACCGGCTGATCGCGGCAGCGGCGAGGTCTTCCATGTCGACCCTCAGCGGGTCTCGCAAGAAACCGTCGACCGAGACCGAGTCGGGGAACGACATGACGAGGAGTGCATCGGGGGCGCCCGGTCCGGCGTCGACTTCGGCGGCTCGTCGTTCGAGCACGCCCTTGTTGCGGGGGAGGAGCGCCACGAGTTGGTCGACGTATTCATCGAACGCTTCGGGCGCGCCGGTACCCCAGAGGCGCAAAGTCAGCTCGATACGAATGGCGTCGTCCACGCGGCCCAAGATAGTCCTCCGGGCCGCGACGAAGGGTCAGCGGTGCACGGTCGCGAAGAGCGCCTTGAGATAGGCCCCCTGCTCGAACCCGATCGGATGATCAAGCGAGTGAAAAGTGCGATCGAACTCGTCCAGTTCGACGTCGTGGCGGCGCGCGGTTGAGTGGACCGCGTGGAAGAAGTCATCGGCGGTGACCCGGCTCGAGCACGAGGCCTGCATGTAGGTGCCGCCCTTGGTCGTGAGCGCGAACCCGAGCCGCGACAGGCGATCGTAGGCCGCCATGGCGCCGTCGACGCTTGCCTGGCGCTGGGCGAATGAAGGCGGATCGATGATGACGAGATCGAAGCGTTCGTTTCGTCGGAGCAGGCCTTCCATCACTTCGAACGCGTCGCCGTGGTGGCCGATGTGCGCGGCGTCAGCGACGGCGGGGTTGGCCGCGTTGTGGAGCATGTTGCGCTTGGCAGCCTCGACGGCCGGCAGCGAAAGATCCACAGAATGAACTTCTCGAGCGCCACCGGCGGCCGCGTGAACCGAGAAGCCCCCGGTGCAGCTGAAGACATCGAGGACTCGGCGTCCGTGGGCGAGGCCGCGGACGATGGCTCGGTTCTCGCGCTGATCGAGGAAGTGACCGGTCTTCTGGCCGGTGGTGGTGTGCGCCTCGAACGTCAGCCCGTTCTCGAGGAACATCACGGGTTCGTCGGGTGGGGGCCCATGCAGCGGCGCACCTTCGACGAGGCCGAGTTCGGGCTGCTCCTCGACTGATCGCGCAAATCGGATGATCAGCGATGTGGGATCGATGCGGTCGACGAGGGCGGGTACGAGTTCGGCCAGATGCGGAATCCAACCGTCGCTGTAGATCTTGGCGACCGCCACGCCGTTGTAGTCGTCCACCACGATGCCCGGCATACCGTCGTTCTCGCCGTGGATCAGTCGGTATGCGTTGTGGGCAGGATCATCGATCAGTGGGCGGCGGTGCTCGATCGCCTCGGCCACGCGTCGGTCCCAGAATGCCGCGTCGATCGTGGTCGGCTTGCCGGCGTGGAGCACCTTGATGCAGATCGGCGACGCCGGATCCCACATGCCGATGCCAGCGAAGTCGCGTTCGTCGTCGAAGATCACGGCGAGGTCACCCGGAGCGCCCTCGTGCGACATCGACGTGACGGACTCGTTGTAGATCCACGGATGTCCACGCCGCAGGTGTCGCAGCGCGTCTTTCGTGACTCGCACGGCCATACGCCGGTCGCCCGGTGTGGGAAGGGCGGCAAGGTCGACAGTCACCTCACGACGCTACCGGCGTGGGGTTCTCCGCCACCGGCGGCTGGTGTAAACCGGAGATCAATGAAACCAGTGAACGACCAACGCCATCGAGACCTCGGCGCCCGTTTCCGGGAGCTGCATCAGTCCGGCTGCTTCCTGCTCGCCAACGTCGGCGATGCAGGGACCGCGGCGGCGCTGAGCGAAGCCGGTGTCGACTCGATCGCCACATCGAGTTCGGCCCACGCCCAGACCATCGGCCGGAGCGACGCTGCCGGCGACGTCTCGATGGAGGAGCACGCTGAGCACACCGCGGCGCTCGTCGCCGCGGCCGAGGTGCCGCTCAATGTCGACGCCGAGAACGGCTACGGCCACGAGCCCGAGACAATGGCGGCAGCCGTGCAGTGCTTCGCTTCCACTGGCGCGGCGGGAATGGGCATCGAGGACTGGTCGGGAGACGCAGAGATCGGCCTTTATGACCGGGCCCTGGCCGTCGCGAGGATCGAGGCTGCCGTCGAAGCGGCGAACGCCCTCGACCGTCCGTTCGTGATCACCGGGCGCACCGAGGTGTTGCTCTACGGGCTCGATGGCGGGATGGACGAAGCGTTGGCTCGTCTGCAGGCTTTCGCCGGCGTCGGAGCCGAATGCCTCTACGCCCCCGGCACTTGGGATCTCGACGCCATCAGAACCGTCACCGCTGAGGCCGGAGGCCCCACCAACATCCTGGTGCCGCTCGGATCGAAGCTGACGTTTGGTGAGGTCGCCGAAGCCGGCGCCCGTCGTATCAGCATCGGTGGCTCGCTCTACTCGGCCCAGGTCGCCCACGGACGAGCGCTGATCGAGTCGCTCCAGTCGACGGGCTCGTTCGCCCCGCCGGGTTGACAGGAGTTCGAGGAGGACCAGCGATGAGGGAGCTGATATTGTCCGCCGGCTGGCGACCTACGGGGGAAGATGAAGACAACACAACGGCGCTTCGTCGTGGCAGGTCTGCTGACTGTTCAGCTCGCAACCGTCCTGCTCGTTCTCTTCGCGTCGGGTCGCCTCACCGCTGATGCCGAGGCAGATCACACGGTCGCGCTTCTCGAGACGGCAGCATCGGAAGCAGTCGACCACACCCGCGACTATGTGGCACCAGCGGCCTCGTTGGTCGCGACCACTGCCGACATGGTCGATGGCGGCACAATCGACGCTGCTGCGCTGGAGCGTGCGTTCCTCGGTGAATTGGAGCGGTCGCCGCAGCTGTCAAGCGTGTACCTCGGCGGCGACGATGGTTCGTTCTTCTTTGTGACGAGGACGGTCGAGGGCTTCAGCATGAAGCGCATCGAGGTGGCCGGCGATCAGCGGACGGTCACGATTGAAGAGATCGCCCCGGACGGTTCCAGGGGCATTGTCGAACAAGTCGCCGATGACACCTTCGACCCGCGCGAGCGCCCGTGGTTCCAGGATGCGGTCCGGGGCGGCTCGACTGATGTCGACTGGACGGCGCCGTACGTCTTCTTCACTTCGGGAGAACTCGGCGTCAGCGCGTCCGCCGCGGTGACGACGTCGGACGGCATGCTCGTCGTCGTCGGTGCCGACATCGAGCTGGGTGCGCTCTCGACGCTTCTGGCCGGCCTGCGCATCGGCCCGACCGGTGGCGCAGTCATTGTCGATCAAACGGACACGGTTATTGCTCACCCCGACGCCAGGCTCGTGCAGAGCGATGGTGCGGACACTGTGTCGGCCTCGGAGCTCGACGATGCGCGTTCTCGCGCAGTGATCGGGTCGATGATCAGCGCAGGACCCTCGTCGGCGTCCGACTCGACGCGGTTCGAGTCTTCTGAAGGCTCGGGAATTGCGGCTTCGCGCACCCTTCTCGTGGGGGACCAGCGCTGGACGGTCGCGGTCCACGCAGATCATGGCGCCCTCGTCGAGTCCCTGACCGACGCCAGAAGAGATGAACGGCTGCTGATGACACTCGTCGGGCTGCTCGGGTTTGCGCTACTCGCCCTGGTTGCCTTCCCGGCAACTCGACCGCTCGCTCGTTTGGAGCGTCGGGCGAAGCTCGACGCGCTGACCGGCTTGTTGAACAGAGGCACGATTCTCGAACGCGGTACCCAGATTGCGAAAGAACCCGATCTTCACGCAGCGATCATGATCGATCTTGATCGATTCAAGACGATCAACGACACCTACGGTCACCAGGTCGGCGACGAGGTCATTCACGCGGTCGGCCAACGAATCGCGAGCGCACTTCGCGGCAGCGACTGCGCTGGCCGTGTCGGTGGCGAAGAGTTCCTCGTCGTGATCGGCGATACCACCCCGACCAAGGCGATCGAGGTTGCGACTCGGGTCCACCAGGCGATCGGCGCCACGACCGTGGGGACGACGGTGGGCCAGCTGGAGATCACCGCCAGCGTCGGTCTGGGGATCGCGGTCGGTCCTGCGGAGCTTCAGCGGACGCTGGCCGTCGCCGACACCGCCTTGCTCGAGGCGAAAGAGACCGGACGCGACTGTGTCGTCTCTGGTGGCATGGCGAGTGAGTTGCGTAGACCCACCCGCGCCACCGACGCATAGAACGACTATTCCGGCGCTTGATCGTCTCGGTCGCTACGCCACGCGGTGGCGACCTTGTCGGCGACCGAGCCGACCTTGGCGCCCACCTCGTCGACGAGCTTGCGAGCGCTCGATGCGTAGCCGGCGGCGGCATCGCCGACGTCGTCGGTATAGGGCGTGGTCTCGTCGTCGGTCGGCGTGCGATAGTCGCCGTCGAGAATGCGCTGGTAGTCACCGCTGTCGATCCAGTCGCGTAGCTCGGCGACTCGGACAACCGAGAAGGGATGTGTCGCTCCCAGTGCAGCGAGGACCTTGTAGATCCCGGCGATGGTGTCCTTGTCGTCCCGATACTCGTCGCTCTGGGCGATGAACGCGTCGAGGTCGAGCTCTTCGCCCCGGCTCCCGCCCGCGATGCGCATGAGGGCGCCCATCACGATGTCGGGGTCCTGAGTCGCGAGGAGTGCCGCCCGATCACACGACAGCTCGGACCGCCGAGACCATTCGAGCAACCCATAGAGCACCGGCCTCACGGCGACGCCGGCCAGCGGGTACCGGGTGAGGGCAAACCGCATCAGGATGAAGAGCATCGTCCGGTAGACGGCATGGCCACTCATGATGTGCGCGACTTCATGACCGATGACGGCTTCGACCTGATCGCGGTCGAGGATCTCGATGGTGGACGAGTTGAGGACGATGAACGGCTTGTCGAACCCGACCGCTCCCGCATTCACGAGGGGAGTCTGTGAGATGTAGACCTCGGGGACCTCGGCCAGGTCGAAGGTGTCGCAGACCTTCAGGAGACGCTCGTGGACCCACGGGTATTGGGTTTCTCCGACCTTCACCGCGTTGGCCTTGAACGTGAGGCGAATCGACTTCTCGCCGAACATGCCCACGAGCTTGCGCAGTACCAGGTCGAATCCCGGGATCCGGCGCAGCGCGCTGAGTGCGGCTCGGTCCGTGGGGTGCTCCCACGCCGTCGGGCTGATGTCGGGAAAGCGGACGTGTGCGGCCATGACCTACGACGTTAGATGCTCGACCGGCGACGGGTCCCGCGGGGCCGGTTGCCGCGATCTAGGGTGCGGCGATGATGACCGTGGTCTACGTCGCGGGTGACGGCCGGAGCGGGAGCACCTTGCTGGAAGGGATGCTCGCCGCGGAGACCGGAGCGGTGGCCGTCGGCGAGATTCGCATGTGGCTGGCGGCGGGGTTCCGATGGGGGTCCCGGTGTGGGTGCGGCGAGCCGTTCACCGAGTGCCCGTTCTGGAAATCGGTCGTCGACGAGGCTCTGCCCGACAGCGACGAGGCGCGGCGAGCCGCGCTCGAACAGGCGGGCCGGTCCCTCATCTCGAACAAACGCACTCGCCTTCTGAGCAAGGGTCGAGCTGCATGGTCCGACGAGCAGCGGGCGCTCGGGGATGTGCACCGCGATCTGTACCGGGCCGTCATCGCCCAATCAGGAGCGCCCCTGATCATCGACTCATCGAAGACACCTGCCTACGCCTTTTTCCTGGCCGCTCATCCGGAGATCGATCTCCGGGTGATTCATCTGGTTCGCGACAGTCGGGCGGTGGTGCATTCTTGGACGCGGGACAAGGAGTGGAAGGCCGCCGCGGTCGACGGCGAGAGCCGGAAGATGCGGCAGCTGACCACGTCGCAGTCTGCTCGTCAGTGGCTGGTCCAGAACGCGTTCTGCGATGTCCTCACGGGCCGAGTCGATCACGCCGCGCGGGTTCGATACGAGGACTTGGTGGCAGACCCTGTCGGCGTTGTCAGCGACACGCTGCGAGCGATCGGTGTCGACGCGGCCGACGGGCCCCTGGGTATGACGGATCACGGGTTTCTCGGCAACCCGATGCGGTTCGACGAGCGGGCGCCCCAGGTTGTGCTCGACGACGAGTGGCGCCGTGAGATGCCGGCGTCGAGTCGACGCCTGTCGACGATTCTCACCCTGCCGCTGCTGCTTCGTCACGGCTACGCGCTGCGCTCCTGAGCGCTCGTCGACTCGGCTGCTATGCATGCCGGATGGCGAACTACGACGACGTGGTGGCGTTGACTGCTGATCTTCCGATGGCCGCGCCGCAGCAGTGGTACGGCACTCCGGGCGTGGGAGTGAACGGCAAGGGGTTCTGTCGGATGTGGAGTGATCGGGAGTATCGCCGCGACCGCATCGACGAGGACGAGACCGAAGTGCTGGTTCTGATGTGCGAGGTGGAGAGCAAACCCATGATCCTCGAATCGAGTGGCGATGTCTGTTTCGAGACGCCGCACTACCGAGGTCGTGGCGGGTTCCTGGTGCGGCTCGCCGACGTCGAACTCGATGAGCTACGAGACCTCCTTGAAGACGCCTACCGAACCAAGGCTCCGGCACGCGCCCTCAAGGAGCTCGATGAATCCGGATCAGGGATATGAGACCGTCGCGGTGATGTCAACGTCGTAGATCGCGCCGTCGCCGCTGAAGCGCAGTGTGGTGTTGATCGGGTCGACGTTGTTGAACCAGACGCCACCGCTCGCGCCCTCGGGCAGAGCGGAGACGAGGCTGGCATCGATGAGCTGACCGAGAGAGCCGTACGCGGCGATCCAGACCGTGAAGCCGACGTCGATCGGGTCGTCGGGGTTTCCGAGCGACCCGAGGAACAGCAGGATCGAGTCCCAGACACCTGGCGTCACCGCTGCTTCGACGTTCGCCGCCGCGGTGGAGAGCGCGTCGGCGATCGCCTGTGGGTCGGTGAGCTGGGCAATCGTGAGCGGTTCGACCTGATTGACGAGTTCGGCCTCGAGCGCGGCCTCGACATCGTTCATCAGATTGTTGATGGTGCCCCACGGCGTGAGATCGCTCTCCATCGCAACCATCACCGTGCCGACGAGTTCCGGCACGAGCCCATCGTTCAGGAGCGCGCCGAACGAGGAGTTCTGCACGTCGTCGAAGTGGACGGCTCCCATGGCCGCGGGAATGGCCAGCACGTCGCCGTCGTCCGCCCCGGTGGCGAGTTCAGACAGGTTGCCGATGAACTCAGCTGAGGCCGAGCCCGGTGTGCCGGGAATGACACGCCACTTGATGACGGCAACGTAGGGCTCGTCGCCGTTCTGGAGGAAGCCGTCTTCCTGCGCCTGGACGACGGTCAACGTCGTTGCGGCAACGTCGACGGTGCAGGCTGCCGCCACGAGCGACAACAAGAGAACGAGGGGAACAGTAAGTGACCGCTTGGTAACATGCATGTGACCATCATCACACCTCACGCTGGGCGACGCAAACGGTGTTCAGCTAGTCCAGGAATCCGTCGCATCCGCCGGTGGTCAGGATGTTGACCAGGTTGAGCGACGCAATGAGCAGCGTCGTCTCCGCGGTGCTGTCGAAGAGGCCCGGACCGTTGTCGACCATCGTCTGCAGCGTCGCCTCGAGCGAGGTGAGCGTTGCCTGGTTCGCAGCCGAGAAGCGATCGATGTCGGCGAGCCCCTGCTCCATGAGCGAGTGGATGACGATCGCATCGTCGTAGGTCGCGAGGGGAGCGGTGCCGTCGAAGACCGGAGTTGTCGTTCCGGCGGCAAGATCCTCGACGAGGGCAACGCCGATGTCTCGTTGCTCGGTGAGCTTGCCTGTATCGAGCACGTCGTAGCTGTCGCCGGTCGTGTGGTAGCAGGGCCCGGTCGCGTCGGTGAAGAAGACCGACGGAACGGACGCGTTGAAGAAGTTCGCGTGGTCGGATCGCCCCTGACCGAAAACCAGGCTGAGCGGGTTCAGGTTCAATGGCGTCGTGCTGCCGGCGATTGTCACCGCTGACGCGAGTGAGGCCCCACCGCTTTCGGCCCCGACGGCGATTGTCTCGTTGGCCAGGCTGGGCAGAAGGTTTGCGCCGGCGATGTCGTAGTTGACGTACGCCACGATGTCGTCCACCACGGTCGGATTGTCGTCGATCCACTCGCGGCTACCGACCAGGCCGCGCTCTTCCTCATCCCAGAACGCGAACATGACGGTGCGCCGCGGTGCGTTGCCGCTGTCGAAGATCGCCGCCGCGATCTCGAGCACGATCGCGCTGCCGGCCGCGTTGTCGGTGGCGCCGTTGCACACCGAGCTGCCGCCCTTGTCCGTGCAGTTGGCGACATGGTCGTAGTGGGCGCCGACCAACACGATCTCGTCAGCGAGATCCGTGCCCGGGATCACCGCGATCAGGTTCGTGCCGCCCACGTAGGGCGCTCGATACGACGCAGGGTCCGTGGTGCCGTCGGTGGCCTCAGCGCCATGGTTGACGAGGTATCCGACGATGTAGTTCTGGGCCGAGACATGGCCTGCCGTTCCCGGCACGCGGCCGCCCCATGCATCGTCCGCGAGGAACAGCACGTGAACATGAGTACATGCGCTGAGCAGCAAGGTGAGCGCCACGAAGATCGAAGTGAGCAGGGTTGTCCGTCGAAGATTCGCCATCGACGGAGTCTGTCATTCCTCCGGTAGATCGTCACTCTCTGCGTCCGGCTCGAGCAGGCGGTACACCCGGGCGAGGAACGCCGCCATCTGCTCGCGGTCGACCGTTTCGGCGGGGGAGTAGGTCGACTCGCCTGTGCCAGTGGTGATGCCGAGGGCGTGGAGGTTGGCGATGTCGTCGTAGGCGAATGACGACGGGTCGACGTCAGCGAACGGGTACGCAACAGGCGGGAGGGACTCCGGGGGATCGGGATCCGGATCGCCCGGGTCGGGAATCTCGGCGACTGGCGGGTCGAGCAATTCGTGGAGTCGATTGAGGAACGCTGCCATCTGCTCGCGGTCGACGATGTCGTCGGGGGAGTAGCTGGTCTGCCCAGTGCCGGTCGTGATGCCCAGTGAGAAGATCAAGTGGATGTCGGCGTACGCGAACGAGCCGGGGGCGACGTCGTCGAAGGGGTAGTCACCCTCCGGTTCAGGCGAGTGGGGTGAGAGGATCCGCCAGAGGCGGGCCAGGAAGGCGGCCATCTGCTCGCGGTCTACGGCATCGCCGGGGGAGTAACTGGTGTCGCCGGTGCCCTGGGTGATCTCCAGGTCGTAGAGCAGGCCGATGTCGTCGTAGGCGAACGACGACGGGTCGACGTCGGCAAAGGGGTGCGGGGGTTCCGTCGTGGTTGTGGTCGGCGGGGGGTCGCCGTCGCAGTTCGTGCTCACGAACACTTCGCCGGGGTCGATCGGTTCTCCGTCCATGGCGATCTGGATCTGATTCGAATCGGGGAGAAGCCACGCGCGGGCGTCGTCGTAGGCGCGGCTGTCGAAGTACTCGAGGTGGAGGTGGGCATGCGTGGCGTTGCCGGTGTCGCCGAGCAACCCGAACAGCTCGCCCTCGACCAGTTCCGAGCCGATCACGAGGCCGTCGGGCACCGATTCGTCGACCAGGTGGATGTAGCGAACGGTGATGTCGCCGTAGTCGATCTCGACGTAGGTGCCGGCCGAGACGTGCCAACCAATCCAGACAATCGTGCCCGCGGCCTGTGCGAGAAGGGGCGCCCCGAGGTCGTACTGCGGTTCGGCGTAGGTCCGAGACGTCGAGTTGATGTCGAGGTTCCAGTCGTTGAGACCGTGGCCCGCTCGCGTGCCGCCCGACCATTCCGTGTCGCACTCGAAAGGGGCGCGGAGGGTCTGCAGTGGCGGGTCTTCGGCCAGCGCCTGTTCGGCAAGGGCCACGCTCGAACTCGCGGCGACGGCGAGGCAAGCGAGAAGGCGAATGGAGATGTGCGGAAGCGACATTGAGGTCCTCCCGCCCGCAGCGGGTCCGACGATAACCGGTCGGAGGAGACATCGGCCAGCGCGCGGCTCGACCTGAGCGCCGAGTTGGTCCCTCGCTGTTGGTCCGTAACTTTACATAACGATGATTTCCGGCGGATTGGGGGTTTGGGAGGCTCGTGCACTGGCAGGGCCCGCTCTCCCTCGTCTAGAACCGCGAGATGGCCCAGGACCGCTACACGATCATCTCCGCCGACTGCCACGCGGGCGCCGACATCCCTCATTACAAGGCGTACCTGCCGTCGAAGTACCACGATGACTTCGATTCGTGGGCAGCCGACTTCGTGAACCCCTTCTCGGACCTCGCTGACCCGACTCGGGTTCGCAACTGGGACAACGAGTATCGCCAGCGCGAGCTCGAGGGCGACCTGCAGTCCGCGGAGATTGTCTTTCCCAACACCGTTCCGCCGTTCTTTCCCACGGGCCAGCTCGTGGTGCGCCCTCCGGCCAGCGGTCTGGAACACGAGCGCCGACAGGCGGGCCTCACCGCTCACAATCGATGGCTCGCCGAATGGTGTGCGCAGTTGCCGGGCCGCCGCGCCGGCCTGGCGCAGATCTTTCCGAACGATGTGGACGCGGCCGTAGCCGAGATCCACTGGGCCAAAGAGAACGGGCTCAAGGGCATTCTCTTCTCCGCCATCCCCCCTGACTCCGGCGTGCCCTCGCTGTGGGACCCGATCTACGACCCGGTCTGGGCGGCGGCGCAGGAGACCGGGCTGCCGATCAACCAACACGGCGGCGCCGGTATCCCTGACATCGAAGGCGCACCCGGGCGCAACATGCTCATGCTGATGGAGGTCCCCTTCTTCGCGAACCGGAGCTTGTGGCACTTGATCATCGGCGGTGTTTTCGAGCGGTTCCCGCGCCTGAAGTTCGTGATGACGGAACAGGCGGTCGGTTGGGTGCCCGACGTGCTTGCTCGCATGGACATGTACTGGACGCTCTTCGACAAGAACGGGCGGGTGGGCGAGATGCCGGCGCCGGACGACCTGATTCCGGAGACACCGTCGTTCTACTTCCATCGCAACTGCTGGATGGGAGCGAGCATGCCGTCGCCCGACGAAGCCGACGCCATTCTCCGGCTCGGAGTGGATCGAGTGATGTGGGGCAGCGACTACCCGCACAAGGAGGGGACGTATCCGTACACGCTGGAATCACTCCAGCACTCCTTCCATGACTGGAGTGAGGGAGACCTCCGCAAGCTGCTCGGCGGAACCGCGGCGCAGATCTACGACCTCGACATCGAAGCACTGGTCCCGCTCGAGATCGGCCCCACGGTGGACGAGGTCGCTACTCCCCTGGCCGCGAAACCCGCCGACACCTACAGCATGGCGTTCTCCCCCCGCCGCCACAGCATCTAGCGGGTCGGCCGGCGCGGCGAACGATCAGGGAACGAACGTGAACTCGTAGTGGTCGCCGACGCTGCCCAGAAAGTTGCGGCCGGACATCTCTGAATTCACGGTTGCCTCGACCGCCGTCCTCGCGGCGTCGACCGCGGCGTCCGATGGATCGTGCACTGCCGAATCGAATTCGACGACGATCGATCTTGTGATGTCGTCGAGTCGCACCGTGAACGTCGCGGTGTCGACGTGGTTGCGCGCTGCCGCGTCGACGTAGAGCGAGAGAATGAAGAGTTCATCGAGCGATGGTGCGTGGCCTACTCCGGGGTCAGGCCACGGCTCCTCGAGTCGGCGGGTCCGGGATCCGACCAGTCCGGCTGGATAGTTCGGGTCGCGGTAGAGAATGGAGGCGAATTCGGGAGTCCCAGAGAACGGGATGACGCGGCCGTTCTCGTAACGGAAGTCCCACATGTCGTACGACCCGTCGTAGCCGAGTGCGACGTCCCAACTGTCGGTGGAGGGGCGATAGGTCCACAGGCCGGCGAGACCGCCGTCGTCGAGGAAGGTCGACACGCGGTCTCCTGTCCTCATGGCCCACTCGATCACGTTTCCTGGGAAGGCTGTGCGGGGTTGGATCACCCGCCATCGATCGAGCGTCGCGTTGTAGCCGTAGCCCACGATCGCGGTTGATGGCACGCCCGTGTAGTGGCCGAGGGTGATCGTTTCCTCGCCGAAGTCGAAGGTGTGCTCGTGGTCGAGCGGGCCGAAGGGTGCTGCCAGGAGAGGCCACGCACCCGGGCCGGTCGCTTCGGGAAGCACGTCGTCGGGGGGCGGTGCCGTGGTGGTCGTCGTGGGAGGTGATTGGACGACACCCACGACAAAATGAAGCTCGAAACCCGGGCCGAGAACGGTGAGGCCGAGCGGCGGACTCAGGTTGACCGACGCACTGGTCGCCCTTCGGAGTCGGTCCAGAAAGGTCGCCGCGTAGGCCGAAACCTCGCCGCTGCAGAGGTCGGGCCGTGCGTCCCAGGTCAGGTCGATCGCGGAGGAAATGGTCACGTCGCCGCGGTAGTCGCATCCTGCCCAGCCTTCGACCGACGTCGACCAATCGGAGAGAATCGAGCTGCCGTTGACCGTCATCGTGATGACGCGAGGCTCGTCGTTCGTGACGGTTGTGCCATCGACAACCATGCGAGCGAGCACAAGTTCTTGCGGCCCGGTGGGGACAGGAGTAGGCCCGGGCGACGGAGGGCCCGTCTCTGGATACGAGGGCGGAAGCGTTGCGGGCGGGTTCGCCGATACCGGTCCAACAACGGTGTTGCTCGTCGCGGGGACGAGGAGAATTCTGATGTCGGGCGCAGTCAGCTCGAGAAACGGCGTCGGCCAAAGCTCGAGCAGGTTCAGCTGCTCTGTGTCGGCCAGCCGGTCGACAAAGAGGGTCGCAAGTGAGGAAGCCTCACCCGCGCATGCGCTGGGGGCTGCGGACCAGCCGAGCTGCCCGTCGGCCTGTGAGACCATTGCGGCGTCGATGTCGCAGCCAGCCCAGCCCGTCGCGGTGAGTGGCAGCGGCCAGGGCTCAGGCCCTGCTTGATTGATCTCGAACGCGATCGTGCCGGGTTCGTCGTCGGCGACCAGTTCGCCGTCGAGCTCGATCGAATAGAGCACCCAGGTGATGCCGAGGAGTTCCGTGAGGTCGACGGGTTCACCGGTCGCCATCGGAAGATCGACTTCCGGTCCCGGCTCAACCGTCGGCTCGTCCGCGGGTGGTCGCAAGATGAAGGGCTCGTTCGGGCCGAAGGACGCACAGTTCGCGCCAGGTCCGCAGTCGTAGATGCCGCCCCAGACAACGAGCGCATCGCCGGTCCACGCCGCGCGCGCGCCGCGGAACCCGAACCCGTATCGATCCGGAATATTCGGGAGCTCGACTTGGCCCCCGTCGTCGCCGGTGAGTGTCCACGGGCCCGGCCCGCCGTCCTCGAGCGGCGTGGCGTCCACCGTGCCGTAGAGGATGTTGCCGAGAGCATGGGCGGGTGCCACGGGCTCGATCCCCGCCGTGACGGCGACAGCCGGGTTGTCGCGCAAGCTCCGGGCGGCCTCGACTTCGAGCTGAATGAGGATGCGCCACGAGTCGGCGTCCGGGTCGTACGCCGCGGCCTCCCCGGCTGCGCCGGGTCCGAGGTCCCCGCCGAGAACGGCGAACTCGTCCCCGCTCCACGCGACTTCGTGGCCTCCGCGGGGCTCTATGGGTGCCGGCGACCCGACGGTCCACAACCACGCAGCGAGAGGCTGCGTGTCGGCGTCTTCGTCGACCGCGATCGATGTGGTCGAGGATGTTGCAGTGTCGCGAACGTCCAGGTCAGCCGCGTCGTCATCGCTGCGGAGCAGCGCGATTCCGAGGCCTGCAACGACGATCATCGCGGCCGCGGCCGCGAGCACGATCGGCTGCACCCGAACTCGAGCCGGTGTTTCGTCGGGCACCGGCGTGGTGGGTTCGTAGGCGTCAGCGACCGCGTGCAGCGCACCGCTCAGCTCATTGGCGAGTTCGTCGTCAGTCATCGCTCAGTTCCTCTCGTAGGTCAGCCAGTCCGCGATGCAACAGCGATGAGACTGTGCCCGGTTGGCAATCGAGTAATTCGGCGATCTCCCCCACTGGGAGATCGACGTAGTAGCGCAAGACAAGAGCGGTTCGGCGCCGCTCGGTCAGACCCTGCAGGGCAGTCCAGATCTCCATCTGGCGAGTGTCGAGATCGGCGTGGAGCGCGTTGGGAAGCTCGCTCGGGAGGCCGCTCCCCCGCTCTTTGGCTGCTCGCTTGGCCAGGTCACGGGCAACGTTGACCACCACGGTGCGCAGGTATGCGCCGGGACGAATGATGTCGTCGAGTCTCGGCCGGACCCGCTCGACCGCGGTGTGGAATGCGTCTTCGGCCATCTCCGGCGATCCGGTGATGAGCAGCGCGGCGCGGACGAGCGGACCCCGCTCGTCCCGATACAGCTGCTCCCACTCGGTCTCCGCCGGTCGGCGGATCGATCGCACTGATCCCACATCCCTTTCGAGTGTCGACGACGCACGAATCTTGCATCAACCGAGAAGAAATCTCCGCAACACAACGACGAGCGGACGCTAGGGAAGCTTCGGGAGCTCGCCGAATGTGACGTCGAGGTGGTCGAGTCCCTCCGGATCCAGCGGGTCATCGGAGACCTGCTCGATCTCGACGGTGGTTTTCTCGGGCTCCAGGATTTCGCCGACGGCGACCATCGCGGCGCCGAGTGCGACTGTCGCGCTTCCGCTCTTCGTGCGACCGTCCTTGATCCACCGGTAGTACGCCGCCAGCGGACGGTCGATGCTGAGCGTCTCGTCGTCCATTCGCCAAAGCTATCTCTCGGCGAATGGGCAACCTCCGATCGTGGTTCTCCGCGAGACTGCGTCGGTGATCACACGAGTGGCGGTCGACGCGGCCTACGGCCGGATCCGAAGCCGGGTGCGGCGCACGCCGGTAATGGAGTTCGAGGGCGTGATGCTGAAGCTCGAGCTGTTTCAGCATTCAGGGTCGTTCAAGGCCAGAGGCAGCTTCAACTCGGCGCTCGCCCAGGGCGTGCCGGAGGCCGGCTTGATCGCTGCGTCCGGCGGGAATCATGGTGTGGCAGTCGCCCACGTTGCCCGTGAGCTGGGTGTTCGCGCCGAGATATACGTGCCGTCGACCTCGGCTCCGGTGAAGATCGCACGCATTCGGGCGCTCGGGGCCGATGTGATGGTTGCCGGTGATCTCTATGCCGATGCCCAGGCCGCGTGCGACGCCCGTATCGAGGAATCGGGCGCGCTCGACATCCACCCCTACGACGCCCCTCTCACCGTGGCCGGCCAGGGAACGGTCGGGATCGAGCTCGAGCAGCAGGTCGAGGGTCTCGACACTGTCGTCGTCGCGACAGGTGGCGGTGGGCTCGCGGCCGGCATCGCGGCCGCGCTCCCCCACGTCCGGATCGTGTGCGTGGAGCCAGCCAAGTCCTCGTGCCTCCACGCCGCGATGGCCGCCGGTAAGCCGGTTCCCGTCGAGATCGACAGCATCGCAGCCGACTCGCTCGGCGGACCGCAGATCGGCGCGATCCCGTGGCAGGTCCTGGCCGACCGAGCAACGTCGGTCCTGGTCGACGACAGCGCAATCGTGGAAGCCCGTCAGCGCCTCTGGGATCGTGCTCAGCTCGTTGCGGAGCACGGCGGCGCCACTGCGTACGCAGCGCTCCTGAGCGGGGCGTGGCGGCCGGATGACGGCGAGCGCGTCGCGGTGGTGGTCTGCGGGGCCAACACGCACCCCGCAGACCTCGTCACCTCCGAGCCGTAGATCTCGGTCCGTGGATCAGGCGACCACCATCGCCGTCACCATCCCGAACATCCCCTCGTCTCTCTCGACGTGCGTGAGGATGTGGCAATGCCAGACCCACGTCCCTTCGAGGTCGGCGTTGATCAGGACCGTGTAGCGCTCGCCGGGCGCCACGTTGACCGTGTCGGCGTAGTACGGGCTGTCGAGCGGGAAACCGTCTTTGGCCACGACCAGCTGGGGGAACTGGTGCAGATGCATCGGATGGATCTGCAATCCCTCGTTGTAGTAGGTCACCGCGATCCAGTCGCCGGGCGCAACGACGTAGGGCTCGGTGGCCGGGAACGACTTGCCGTTCAGGGAGTAGCCGATGACGCCGGCGTCGTTGAGCACCATCGGGATCTCGTGGTCGATGACGAGATCCTCCGGAATCGTGGTCCCGTTGATGGTCTGCCCTCTCGGGATCGGAATGTCGCCGACGGTAAAGACTCCGAAGAGACCGTTCGGGATGGCCATCTGGCCGTGGTGATGGGCGTGGTACATGCCGATCGAGGCTCGTTCGGCGACGAACTCGTAGACGTAGTCGTCGCCACTCTGGATGAGGTCCTGAGTGATCGGGGCGACGCCGTCCTGGTCGTTGGGAGTCGGGATGCCGTGCCAGTGGATATCCGTGCCGAGCGGCAGGTCGTTCTGCACGTTCACGCGCACCTTGTCGCCGACATCGACGCGGATCTCGGGACCCGGCACCATGCCGTTGTAGGTCCACGCATCGACGATGCGGCCGGGCTCGACCTCCCAGGGCGTGATGGCAACGGTCAGATCGAATTCCTTGGTGCCGTCGGGAAGGATGTTGGGCACGAGCGGGATGTTGCCCAGCCCCTCGGTCTCGGCGGGGAACGCCTTGATCGAGTTGATCATCGCGGCGTCGAGGTGGGCCCAGTCAGGCTCGTCGCTGCGTTCGGTGGAGATGGTGACGGCGCCCGATTCGGCGGCCGGCACCACCTCGAGAATCGTGGTCATTCCTGATTCGCGGTGGCCCGCGATCTCGCAGAAGAGTTCATAGCTACCGGGCGACAGTTCGCCCAGGTTGAGGAGCGCGCCCTCGCCGGAATTGAGGTCGCTGGTGATCGGTCCGCCGGCCAGTCGCAGGTTGTGCGGCGCTGCTCCAATGTTCAAGACGTCGAGGACGACGCGACCCTCGGGCACGGTCAAGTCTCCCCTGACCGCGAACTCCGACAGGTCGATCAGCGGGACGACGGCGTCGGACGCGACATCGGCCATTGCGACCTCGCCGCCGAGTTCGTCGTCCTCGGCGCAGGACGCGACCAGGACGACGATGGCGAGCAGGCTCGCCGCGACCCGGCGAACGTTTGATCTGGACATGAACTCTCCGTTCGAACGCGCGCCCAGAGTGGGCCGCGATCGGAGAATGCCTGGGCGCTCGGGAGCGGGAGAAGGGACCTAGGTCCTTCTCTCAGGGTGACGTATCGCACCCGTAGATGACAGAGTGATGTGGATAGCTTGATCCCACTCCCGAACCCTGAGAACACGAGGCCACCAGAATGCGCGAATACGACCAGATCTACATCGACGGAGCCTGGGTGGCTTCCGAGGGCTCCGGCTCGATCGATGTCATCAACGCCGCGACCGAGGAAGTCATGGGCCGCATCCCGAACGGCGTGGCCGCCGACGTCGACAAGGCTGTCGCCGCGGCCAAGGCCGCATTCGGGTCTTGGAGCCAGACCGACGTGGAGGAGCGCCAGAAGTACCTTCAGCGCCTCCACGAGGGCCTCGTCGCCCGCGGTCCGGAGATCGCAGAGACGATCGCCGGTGAAGTCGGTATGCCGATCACCTGGGCGACGATGATCCAGGCCGGCCTGCCCACGATGAACATGGAGAGCTACGCCAACCTGTTGGGCGAGGTCCAGTGGGAAGAGACCATCGGCAACAGCCTCGTGGTCAAGGAGCCCGTGGGCGTCGTCGGTTGCATCACGCCGTGGAACTACCCGTTGCACCAGATCGTGTGCAAGATCGGTGGCGCCTTCGCCGCCGGTTGCACCGTCGTGCTCAAGCCGACCGAGATCGCTCCGCTCAACGCCTACATCCTGGCCGAGATCATCCACGACGTCGGTCTCCCGGCCGGCGTCTTCAACATGGTGATGGGAACTGGCCCCGAGGTGGGCGAGCGCATCGCCGAGCACCCCGATGTCGACATGGTGTCGTTCACTGGCTCGACCAACGCCGGCAAACGCGTCGCCGCTGTCGCGGCGGGCACGGTCAAGCGTGTTGCGCTCGAACTCGGCGGCAAGTCCGCGAACATCATCCTCGACGACGTGGAGGACTTCGGCGCCGCGATCGGTGGTGGCGTCTTCGCTGCCTACCTGAACAACGGCCAGACCTGTACCGCCCACACGCGGATGCTTCTCCCCCGCTCCCGCTACGAGGAGGGCGTCGCAATTGCGGCTGCCGCGGCCGAGGCCATGGAGGTCAAGTCGCCCTCTGAAGAGGGCATGCACATGGGCCCGCTCATCTCGCAGACGCAGTGGGACCGAGTGCAGGGCTACATCCAGAAGGGCATCGACGAGGGCGCTCGCGTCGTCGCCGGTGGTCTCGGCAAGCCCGAGGGCCTCGACACCGGCTACTACGTCAAGCCCACTGTCTTCGCCGATGTGGAGAACTCGATGACCATCGCCCAGGAGGAAATCTTCGGGCCGGTGCTGTCGATCATCGCCTACGAGGACGACGAGGATGCCATCGCCATCGCCAACGACAGCCTCTACGGCCTCGCCGGTGGTGTGTGGGGCTCCGACGAGCGGGCGATGAAGGTTGCCCGTCGTATGCGCACCGGAGCGGTTGACGTCAACGGTGGCGGCTTCAACATCCAGGCACCCTTCGGTGGCTACAAGCAGTCCGGCTACGGACGCGAAAACGGCCCGTACGGCATCGAGGAGTTCCTCCAGACCAAGGCACTTCAGCTCTGATGTTCGGCCCGGTTGCGGCGGGGGTCTGACCCCCGCCGCGACACGGGTCCGGATTCGAGGTCGCTCTAATCACCGGGCGCCGATACCGTTGCTGCCCGTGGCACGCAGGCTGGACATCGAACTCACATCTTCTCGCGACGACGGCACTTGGACGTGGCGTGCAGCAGGAGCAAAGAAGCCGAAGGGAGTGCTCGACGGCTCACTGATTCCTGATGGGGTCATCGTCGGCGATGTCGTCAAGGTCGAGGCCGACGCCTTCATGGAGGGCCTCGAGATCACGACGGTCTTCGCTCCCAAGAGCGCTCGCAAGGAAGCCGAGACGCTCGAGTTGCTCGGATCCGGCCGCGACGAGCCGCTGGTCACCCAGACGCTCGCCCGCAAGGGCAAGGGCGGCGGAGGACGCGACGGCGATCGTGGTCGAGGACGAGGCCGAGATGGTCGCGACGGCGATCGTGGTCGAGGTCGAGGTCGAGGCCGAGATGGCCGCGAGGGTGGCCGCGACGGTGGCCGTGAAGGTGGCCGCGGTCGAGGTGGCCGAGATAGCCGTAGCGAAGGCGGTCGTAGCGGTCGTAGCGAACGGCCCAAGGCGCCGGCGCGTCCGAAGGCGCCTCGTTTGCGTCCCGGTCGTGTGCACCGTCAGGCCGCGCTCAAGGCGCTTCCTGCGTTGCAGCACAAGCTGGCCGACGAAGTTCTGAAGGGTGGCGTCCCCGGCGTCCGCCAGGCCGTCGATCGGATGAACGACAAGGCCTCGGCGGAAGGCATGCCGAAGATCAAGACCCAGCCGCTGGTTTCGCTCGCCGAGAAGCTGGCGCCCTCGCTGAAAGCCGCCGAATGGCGCGACCGGGCCGAGGCCGCGCTCGCAGGCATCACCGAGATCGACATCAAGGACATCCGCAGCGTTGTGGTGGCCGCCGATACCGGCGCACGCGACGAAGAGTCCCGTCTGCTGGCCGATCAGCTTCGTGAGGGGCTCACCGCTCGCGTCGACGCCGAACACCGCAAGTGGCTCGACGAGCTGGCAGAAAACATCAAGGAAGGCCGCACGGTACGAGCCCTGCGCCACAGCTCCCGTCCGCCCAAGGCCGGCGCTCCGCTGCCGCCCGACATGGCCGAGCGCCTCGCCGCCGGAGCCTCTGCGTCGCTCACGAGCGAGGTCACGCAGGATCGCTGGGCAACGGTGCTCGACGCGATCGCCTTCTCTCCGGTGAAGGGTCTGGTCGTTCCCGAGGGCGTTCCGGCCACGCCGAACGACCAACTGCTCGCTGCGGTGCGAAAGCACGCCAGCAAGGTTCCGGCAATCGCCGCTCTGTTTGGCGTCGAGGCACCGGCGGCTCGCAAGAAGGGCCGCCGCACTCCCCCGCCGCCCCCGAAGCCGGCCGCTCCTGAGGTCGCGGACGCCGCTCCTGAGGCTGCGGAAGCCGCTCCTGAAGCTGCCGAGGCCACGCCGGTCCCAGAAGCCGCGCCCGCAGAGGCTGCAACTCCGGCTCCCGCTGCCCCTGTGGCAGAAGCAGCGCCCGATTCCGAGGTCGCGGATGCGCCGTCGGGCGACGAGGCCACTCAGCCCGAATGATCACCTTCGAGGTCGAGGGCCACGTTGCGATCATCCGCTTGGATCGTGTCGAGGCCCGCAACGCGATCAACGCGGCGATGGCCGACGCGATCGAGGGAGCCATCGACCGGCTTGAAGACGACGACGAGCTCTGGGTGGGAATTCTCACGCACAACGGGCCGGTCTTCTGTGCCGGCGCCGACCTCAAGGAAATCGCGTCCGGTAACGCCCGAGGCCTCGCCACCAAGCGGGGCGGATTCGGCGGAGTCGTCACTCGAGAACGGACGAAGCCGCTGATCGCCGCCGTCGATGGGCATGCCGTCGCCGGTGGCACCGAGATCGCCCTGGCGTGCGATCTCCGTGTCGCGTCGACACTGTCCAAGTTCGGAATTCCGGAAGTGAAGCGGTCACTCGTGGCCGCCGCCGGTGGTCTCGTGCGACTTCCCCGAGTGCTCCCGCCGGCCATTGCCATGGAGCTTGCGATCACCGGCGACACGCTCGACGCCGAACGAGCTCACCACTTCGGACTGATCAACGACCTCTGTGAGCCTGGAGAGGCAGTGGCGGCAGCCATGGCGCTCGCCGCTCGCATAACTGCCAACGCGCCCCTCGCGGTGCGGGCGAGCCGTCAGCTGATTCTCGACGCGCCGGGTCAGACCGACCGCGAAGGAATGCGAGCCGCTGGTGAGGCAATGGCGGCATTGAGCTCCACCGAGGACTTCGCCGAAGGGCCGAGAGCCTTCATCGAGAAGCGCGACCCGAACTGGCAGGGACGCTGAGCTAGAGCGCCCGGTGGACCCGCAACGCGCGGGCGACCATGCCGAAGGTCTCGAAGAAGTTCTTCGTTGCTCGGTCGCCGGGAAGCGCGATCGAGTCGACACCGACGCACCCTTGGGCTCCGCACCAGTCGTTGACGGCGTGCATCATCGCCTCGCCGATACCGACGCCTCGAGCGTCGGGCATGACGTAGAGATCCGTGAGATGTCCGACGATGCGGGCATCGTGGAGTTCGTGCAGCGTGACGGCGGCATAGCCGACCGTTGTGCCGTCGATCTGGCCGGCCAGGAGCAACGCAGCCTCGTCGTCGACCAGCGCCGCGAGCGCCGGACCCACGGGCTCTGGGCGGGCCTCCCACTGGCTCCAGATCTCCCCGCCTCGATTCGGGCGGAGTTCGGCCATGCCGGACTCACACAGGGCCGTGATGACCTCGAGGTCGCCGGGTGCGGCGGCGCGAGCGGCGACGTCCATGCGGGTCAGCTCTGAAGCTGACGAATGCGGTTGATGACCGTTGCCCTGCTTCGGTGGGCCTGCTCGTAGCTGAGCACTTGATCCAGCTCGTCGTGGTCGAGCGGCGAGAGGAACGGAAGGAGTTGGGGCGCAGTGAGACCGTCGTAGTCGTCGATCGGAAGCGCGTGGGTGAGATCGAGAAGTTCTTCGTCGGTAATGGGCGGGTCGCCCGCCTCGCCGGCCAACACGGTGCCGACGACCTCGATGACTTGGTCGAGCACTTTGCGAGCCTCTGACTGTCCTCGATCGCCGGCCACCTTGCCGGCGAGCCGAGTGAGCGCCACCTGACCGCGCCCCCGGTCCGCGAGCTTCGGCAGGAGTTCGCGAGCCTCGAGCGCCAGTCCGATCGGGGCATAGACGAAGAAGTCCATGACGAGCTCGGTGAGGCGCTCGTCGTCGCTCACGGGACTTCGACCGGGCCCCCGCAGTGCGGGCACTCGCTGTCGATCACCGATGCACTATTGACCAGAAGGAAGCAGTTCGGACACGAGAACTCGTGGTCCTGGCGAGCCACCACGGGCTCGGCTTCGCCTGGCGGTGTGGGCGCGGGCTTGGGCGGCTTGCCCTCTTCCTCGTCGTCGTCCTCTTCGTCGTCGCCGGCCGCGATTCGATCCTTCAGGATCGCGTCGAGATCGGCCTCGACATCATCGTCGTCGTCGTCGTCCTCGTCGTCGGCAGGGCGCGCCGGAGTGGCCACGTCGTCGTCTTCGTCGTCATCGTCGTCGTCGCCGGCGACGTCCTCGGCCGCGACGTCGTCGTCTTCGAACTCGTCTTCACCGTCTTCGAACTCGTCGTCGACTTCGTCGTCGTCGACTTCGGGTTCTGCTGTTTGGTCTTTTGGGGGATCTTCGTCAGCCATGGTTCCTGCGCCTCAGATGTTGCGGCGGATCATAGACACTGCGAGCGATACCGCAACGTCGACGCCCGATTTGTTGCGAACAACAGGGGGATCATGCCCGCTCTAGCTGCGTTGGCGGCGGATTTCCTCGATCGCATCCACATAGCGGTCACCCGCGGTGCTGATTCCGCCACTCTGCACGCTGTGGAGGCCCTGCAGCCATGCGGCGACAGCCTCTCGCTCGTTGTCGGTCCGGTCGAGCAGGTACCGGAGGAACCGTGCGCCCATCTGGATGCCGTCGTCGGCGTCGAGAGGTTCCATCTCGCGGCCGAGGAGGCCGCCCTCGATCAGATCGACCGTGTCAGGGCTGAGTTGCATGATCCCGAGATGGCCCCCCGGGCCGACTGCGGCCGGCGTCCACGTCGACTCCTTCCACGCGATGGCCTCGAGGAGGTCCTGGGGCACGTTGTAGACATCGGCCCACTGGGCGAAGATCGGCGTCAGGAGCACTTCTTCGGCTGATCGACCGTTGGAGGGCGACGACGTTGTGGTCGGGGCGGGTGGCGCCGTCGTGGTCGGTGCGGTCGGCGTAGGAACGGTCGTGGTCGGCTTCGGCGCCGGTTGACCGATGGTCAGCACCATGCCGATCACGATGAGGTCAGGGTTGCTGATGCCATTGTCGGAGGCGAGGACCCCGATCTTCACGCCGTATCCGGCGGCGATGGTGCTGAGGGTGTCGCCGCTCACGACCTTGTGAGTCCGGCGCGGAGCCGTTGTGGTCGTCGTGGTCGGCTGCTCCGTGAGCGAAATCGTCTGACCGACGTAGATCCGATCGGGGTTCGACAGCTCATTGGCGGCCACGAGGCGGGCCAGGGACGTCCCGAAACGGGCCGCGATGCCCGAGAGCGTGTCGCCGGCGGTCACGACGTGGGTCCCGCTCGCCGCGGCAGCCGAGGACGAGCTGTCGGTGGGCGAAGACACGATGAGTGTGGCGCCCGAGAAGATCCGATCCGGATCGTCGAGATCATTCCACTCCAACAGTTGCGCGATGGTCACATCGTGACGCTCGGCGATCTCCGAGAGCGTGTCGCCCGGCGCCACGGTGATCGTCGACGTGGCGAAGAGCGTGGCGACCACCAGAGCGGTCATGAAGGCCAGCGGACGCCAGATTTGGGGGTGGGGGTACACGGGGAGCCTCCTACGGCTCCGCCCGCGTCAGTTGAAGAGAGTATCAGCCGAGATCGCGACTACGACGACGCTGCTCGGCGCGGCGTTCGGCATCGAGGCGCCCGAGGGCCGGCTCGCCCGTATGGTCGACGAAACGCATGGCTTCGGCCAGCGCTTTGTGGCCGGCCTTCTCTGCGATTGCCGTATGCATTCGCTGACAGACTCGCCGGTAGGCCTCGTGGCCCTGCGGAGTGGTTCGCAACTCGAGCATGTGCATCGCTTCGCGGGCGTTGAACTGCATCGAATACCGAACGCGGTATGCAAGTGACACCGCATACGCGGCCTGGTCCGGGTGATCCTCCATCAGCGCCTGGTGGAGCGATGCGGAGCGTTCCATCGCTCCGCGGAATTCGGTCTCGACGCCGGCCGCCGTGACCGCCTCGGGCATGACGAAGCCATGCCGGGGAGACAGCGGTTGCCAATCGATCGTGAGCATGCGGTGGCGCTGGAGGTCTCGGAAGGCGCCGTAGTCGGACAGCACATCGAAGCGGTAGTCGGTGCGCTCGAACGCCCGACCGGGACGGTGGCGGCGGTTCTCGCGGTGGCCGACGTAGGCCTTGATCACATCGAGGCGATCCTCGACCGACATCGCCCGGACGCGTGCTTCGATCGTCCTCTCGGAGAGCGACGTGTGCGGATACAACATCGCCGCAACGGTCTTGACCTCACCGTCGGGGTCGAAGTCGACGAGTTCGACGACGTCGTCGTCGACGAGGCCTCCCGTCTCATCGCCGAACAGGCTGTCGACCACTGCCTCCATCGAATCGCGGGTGTCGGACATGTAGGCGCTGGTCCGCTCGCCGCGGTCCGGAAGATCGACGCGCTTGAGAAAGGAGGGGACGACCTTGCGGAGCTCGGTGAGCATCAGGTCGGCGTAGGTGCGACTCTCGGGCAGCGGATGCGACCTCATGCGCAGGAGCAGGGCCTCGTAGGCCTGACCGGTGCCGTAGATGCCGAGGTTCGAGAGCGATGATGCCGGCAACATGCCGCGAACCGCGTCGAGCGCCCTCGCTTTGATGGCCGTCCGGTAGGCGAAGTCGCTGTCGGAGGTGTCCTTGGGCGTCGTGGCCTTGAAGAACTCCTGCATCTGGGGCACGAGCGCCGAGTAGGCATCGAAGATTCGATCCATGTCGGCGACATAGCGAGTACCGAGCGAGCTGCTCAGGATGTCGGGGTCGCGGTAGTAGCGATACCGGCCACCGAGCCGTTGGTCGTAGGCGATGTAGCGCGTGCTCTGCTCGAGGTAGGCCATCAGGCGGCCCCACTCGAGCACCTTGGTGAGCACGTTGCTCGCCTGCTCACACGCGAGATGGACGCCCCCGAGTTGGGCGACGCTGTCGTCGCCGTATTCGAAGAAGACCTTGTCGTAGAGCTCTTCGGCCCGTCGGAGTCCGACGGTCGCATCGATGGTCTGATCACCCTCGATGTCGAGATCGCCGACGAACTCTTGCAGGAAGAGCCGACGCAGGCTGAGCGGCGATCGTGAGTAGCGGGCGAAGAGCGCGCCCTTCACAACCTCGGGAAGGTTGACCAGCGCGAACACGGGCTGATCAAGGTTCGTGAAATAGCGGCGGAGGATGTCGGCCTCTTCGGCGGTGAACTCCTCGGCGATGTAGACCGTCATCGGAGCGTGAGCCTATTGGCTCTCTTTGAATGCGTCGCGGACCGAACCCATGGATTCGGGATTGGCCCAGAGATCGACCATCGTGAGGGCCATCGAGAGTGCGCCGTCGATCACGGCGCGATCGCCGTCTTCGCCCCGAGCGTGGGTTGCGAAATCGGGCGTGTGAATCGAGCAGCCTTGCGGCGCGACCTTGATCATCGGATGAATCGCCGGGACCGCGTAGCTGACGTTGCCCATGTCGGTACTGCCGGCGACGACGGACATCGGATTCGGCTCGGCCACCGTGCGACCGACATCGGCTGCATTGGCGCTGTAGAGATCCAGGAGCGGTGTGTTGTCGATCATGTCGCAGAACGGCGGATCATTCCATCGGTGGTTCATGTCGCAGCCAGAGGCCATGGCGCCGGCCTGCAGGCATGCCATCACGCGGTCCTTCAACGGTTCGAGCGAGTCCATGTTGCGCGCACGTACGTACCACTGTGCGGCGGCCCGTTCCGGCACGATGTTGGGCTTCTCGCCGCCATCGGTGAAGACGCCGTGAATGCGCTCCTCGGGGCGAATGTGTTGGCGGAGCGCGGCAACGTTGTTGTAACCGAGCACCGCAGCGTCGAGCGCGTTGAGGCCCTTGTGAGGCGATGCCGCCGCGTGCGCAGCCCTGCCCTCGTAGACCACGTCGACGGTGTGGATCGCGATCGTCTGCATCCAGCGGAGATCGTGGTCGGCGGGATGGACCATCATCGCCGCGTCGACGTCGTCGAAGGCGCCGCGGCGAATCATGAACTCCTTGCCACCGCCGCCCTCCTCCGCGGGCGTTCCGAGGATGGCCAGGCGTCCGCCGAGGGCTTCGGCGACCTTCGCGGCGGCGAGACCGGCGCCGAGACCGGCTGCCGCGATGATGTTGTGGCCGCAGGCGTGACCGATGCCTGGCAACGCGTCGTATTCGCAACACACGGCGACGGTGGGGCCCTGTGTGCCGACGCGGGCGTCGAAGGCGGTGGGCATGTCGTAGGCGCCGCGTTCGACGTCGAGGCCCTCGTCGGTGAGCACTCCCGTCAGCATCTCGTGCGCGAAGTGCTCCTCGAAGTTCAGTTCGGGGTGGGCATGGATCTCGTGGGAGATTTCGAGCAACGTCGGCGTGAGCCGATCGATCTCGGCGCGCACCTGCTGTTTGGCATCGAGGACGTCCATGGCGGCCATCCTACCGATCCGGTAGCGACAGGACCCGAGCCTGCCGTCAAACCCAGATGTCGACGGCGTTCGGTTCGAGCCGGATGCTCAGGGAGCGGGCCGAACCGACGAGTTGTCCGTCGAGGCGGATCGGTGTCGGCCGGGCGAGGTCGACCTGTGCGGCCTCCACCCGTCGCACCGTGATCGCCGGGTGCGGCACGTGGGTGCCCAGGGGCAGTCGCCGACGAGCTTTGAGTCGGTCGCCGAGCGAAGGATCGGCGTCGACGAGGTCGAGTCGGCCATCGCCGGGGTGGGCCCTGGGCGCGATGTTCCATTCGCCGATGAACGCGGCGTTGGCGGCGACGACGATACGGCCGCGGAGCCACGATGACCGGGCCACGAGATGAGCGAGGAACCAGTGAAGGTTGCCGTCGACGAGCGCCGCGCCGAGATCGACGCGAACGTGGGTGCCGTCGCCCGACGTGCCCGTGCGGCCACCGCCCAATGTGCGGGCAAGGTCGCCGTCCATCAAGAGAATCGGCGGGATCGGCTCGTGGGCCCGGCGATACCGCGAGACGATTTCTGTCGCCTCGCGGTCGGTGTGGGCGACCTCGGCATCGGCGGGAATGGGTCGCCGTTCGCCCCAGTCCTCGCCTTTGCGGACCGTCATGCCACTTCGACCGATCCGGAGAGTGCCACCACTCCCCTGTGGATTGCATCGGCGGCCTGGCGCGCCGACCGCGCGGTGGTGGGATCAGGGGCGACGGCGGCGATCTGGCGCAGCAGATCCATGAGTTGCTTGATGTTGCGGACGAAGTCGCCCGCATTGAGTTCCTCGTCGGTCTCGAGCAGAACCGAAAGATCTTCGCCGGCCGCCCAGGCGTGGGCGATCGGGGCGAACCCGGCCTCGGGGGCGCGGGTCTCGGGCACGCCGTTCTGACGTTCGACCTCGGCGATGTCTCTCGCCAGCCGGTCGATATCACGGAACCGCTGCTTGGCCGCCTTGCTCGGAAACCATGGCTCCGGGGGCGGCGACGGACGTCGGTGTTCGTAGGTGAAGCATGAGACCAGTGAGGCCAGCGCGGGAGGCTCGAGTCCGTCGAGGAGCCCGTCGTCGATCGCTTCGGTAATCAGCAGATCGGACTCGTGATACACCCGACCGAGCATGATGCCGCTCTCCGCGACCTTCCAGTCGTCGAGGTGACCGCGGGAACGGAGTACTTCACAGATCGCATCGAAGCGTCGAGCGACGGAGCCCTTGTCGCGCCGGGCCTTTCGTTCGAGATGGACCACCTCTTGCTCGAGACGGGCGAGGGCCGTCCGAGGGTCGTTGCGGTTACGGGACCTCCGCTGAGCCCGCGCCCCTCCGCCGCCGCGGCCGCGGCGGAGCAAGGCGGCAACTTCCTCGCGGTAGTCGATTCGTTCCGGGGCCATCGGCTGCGGAAGTTCGATGTGAGCGACCGTCATCGGCGGTTCGGTGAGTTCCGCGAGTTCCCACCGGAACTCACGGGCCGATTGGTTGACCAGACGCATTCGCGCCCGTCCGCCCTTTCGCCAGGACACGCCGAGCACGGCGAGCCGGTCGCCGTCGTCATCGACGACGACGTCGCCCGGTCGCAACCGTGAGACCGCATCGGCGATCGCCGCCGGGTCGGCCTGCGGTGGCGCTTCTTCGACCTCGTCGCCGTACTGCTCGGCAACCTCTCGGCGAAGGTCGTCGCGCTTCTGTCGTTCTCGTACGAGACGGCTCTCGAGGCGAGCGACACCGGCATCGGCCTGGTACTGGGCAAAGCTTCGGGCCAGGAGCGCTCGCGCGTCATCGGGCTCGAGGCGCTGGAGCAGGTTGACGGCCATGTTGTAGGTGGGTCGGAATGCCGAGCGAAGCTTGAATGCTCGACTGCCGGCCAGCGAGGCGACCTGCTCGAATTGCGTAAAGGGTGACCAGGGCACGATCGCGTGCCCCCGCTCGTCGATGCCGCGCCGCCCGGCCCGGCCCGTGAGCTGGGTGAACTGCGCGGGCGTGAGGAGTTCGTGGTGTTCCCCGGTGAACTTCGAGAGCTTGTCGACGACAACGCACCGTGCCGGCAGGTTGACGCCGAGGGCGAGCGTCTCGGTTGCGAAGACCACGCGCACGAGTCCTTCGGCGAAGCAGACTTCGACGGCTTCTTTGAACGCCGGCACCAGGCCCGCGTGGTGGCTGGCGATCCCCCGTTCGAGGCGGTCGAGCCAGCCGGCCGTGTCGAGCAACGCGAGGTCGGCTGGATCGAGACCGGCGAGACGCTCCTCGGCGATCGCCCGGATTCGTGTGGCCTCGTCGTCGTCGGTGTAGCGAACGCCGGCTCGTCGAACCGTGGCGGCGGCTTCGTCGCAACCCTTGCGGCTGAAGACGAACCAGATGACGGGCAGCAAGTCCTTGTCCTCGAGTTCGTCCAGAAGCTCGAGTCGTGACGGGGCCCGCCACGGTGGGCGCTTCTGCTTGCGTTTGTCTCCCCGGCCACGGCGCAGATCAGGATCGAAGCGGTCGCCCTCCGGATTGGGCCGCCCGTCGACGATGGTCGGGAGTACATGGAGTTTGTCGCCCCGGCGGTCGCCGACCGCGTAGAGATTCGTCAATTCCACGGGGCGGGCCGTCTCGATGACGATGCCGGTTGGCCCCCGGACCGACTCGAGCCAGCCGCCGACTTCCTCGCTGTTCGACACCGTGGCCGACAGACAGACCAAGGCGACGTGGAGCGGCAAGTGAAGAATCACTTCTTCCCAGACCGGTCCCCGGAACGAGTCCTCGAGATAGTGGACCTCGTCGAGCACGGTGAACGCCAGGTCGTCGAGGTTGCGGCCCTCGTAGAGCATGTTGCGTAGCACTTCGGTGGTCATCACGACGACGTCGGCATCGGGGTTGATTGCGTTGTCGCCAGTGAGGAGCCCTACCCGCGAGGTGCCGATTCGCTCGGCGAGGTCGCGGTACTTCTGGTTCGAGAGTGCCTTGATCGGCGTGGTGTAGAACGCTCGCTTGCCTTCGCTGAGAGCGCGGTCGATCGCGTGCTCGGCGACCACTGTCTTCCCGCTCCCGGTGGGCGCGCCGACGATCACCGATCGACCGGCGTCGAGATGCTCGATCGCTTCGGTCTGGAATCGGTCGAGTTGGAAGGTGCGCTCGGTCACGCGGCCGCGGCGGCCTTGTCGGCCCGCCTGATCCGGATGCGGCCGAACAGGATGGCGATCTCGTAGAAGAGGTACATCGGCACGGAGAGGACCGCGAGGGTGAACGGGTCTCCGCTCGGGGTGATGACCGCGACCATGGCGACGATTCCGACGATGGCGTACTGACGGCCTGAGCGCAGGGTCTTGTTGTCGACGAGCCCGAGAATCTGCAGAAATATCAGCGCGATCGGAAACTCGAAGCCGATGCCGAACGCCAGCATCATCTTCACGATGAAGCCGAAGTATTCCTCAGGAGCGAAGAGGGCTTCGAAGTTGTCGCCGCCCTGGCTGATCAGCCAGTCGAGCGCCTTGGGGACACTCCAGTAGGCGAGCCCGGCGCCGAGGAAGAACAGCGCGACTCCGGATGCGATGAAGGGAATCGCGTATTTCTTCTCGTGCGAGTAGAGGCCCGGCGCGATGAAGCGCCAGACCTGCCAGAGGATGATCGGCATTGCCATGATGACGCCGCTGTAGCCGGCGATCGTGAGCTTGACGTTGAAGAACTCGAGCGGCCCGCGGGCCACAACCTGACATTCCTCGTTGGTCTCCACGATGCTGCAATACGGCCGCAACAGCTGATCGACGATCCACTCATAGGCGATCCAGCCGATGACGGCGCCGATGGCGATCGCGATGAAGGAGATCACCAACCGGCGACGGAGCTCCGTGAGGTGCTCGATCAGCGACATGCGCTCCTCGGTCGCGGGGCGCTCCTCGGTGTCAGTCATCGGCCGCGTCCGGCGTGGGCTTCGGGTCGTCGGTCGCCTCGGTGGACTCGCTGGTTGACGACGTCTCGGTCGGCGCGGAGGACTCGCCGGCCGCGTCGGGCTTCTTCACCGACTTCTTGGCCGGCTCGACCGGCGCCTTCATGGCCTGGAACGGCTCGCTCACGGCCATCTTCGCGCTGTCGATCGAGCCGCGGGCGCGGGCCTCGGCTTCGATGATCGGGTCCTGGACGGCCTCGCGGAACTCCTTCTGGAATCCGCTGGAGATGCGACGGACCTCGCCGACGACCTTGCCGATCTGGCGAGCGGCCTCTGGGAGTTTGGTTGGGCCGAGCACGATCAGCGCCACCATCATGACGAACAGGACCTCGAGGCCTCCGATATTGGAGAACATTCGAACATCCTACCGATCGATGGAACGCCGTCGGCTTCGGCGTAGATCAGCGCGTGCGCGGGCCTGCCGATCGATCCGTTCTGCTTCGTGCATCGTGGAGATCGTCTGCCGTTGGAGCTCGTCGATGGCAACGCCCGCCGCCCGGCTTCGACGAAGCGAGGAGCGAAGCGCGGCGAGTTCGATTTCGACCCGATGCATCGACCACGCGAGCACGAACAGGGTCAAGACGATCGCAGTCGCCGGGGCCAGCAGTGTCCAACTCACGAGCACGACGCTACCGACCATCGTTCACACGGTCGGCGATGGCTCAGCCGTCGAGCAGATGCGTCAGGGCTTCGTTCCACGACGAGTTGTCGTGGAGCTTGTCGTGAAACTCCAAGAGGTCATCGTGGGTGATCGGGCGACCGTTCTTGATCTCTTCGAGCTCAGCCGGCAGCGACCAGGTGTCCATGGCAACACCGGAGGCGACGAGGAGGTCGATCGTCCGGGGCTCAGCGGGCTTGACGATGGTCATCGCACAGGTCGGGCACCGGAAGGAGTATTCGCCGCGATTGTCGTTGATGCAGACCCGAACCCGGACGTCCGCTGTGGTCAGTTCGACGTCGCCGCATTCTTCACAACTCGCTCGGATCGTAGCCATAGTGCGCTGTAAGTCCCGTTTCTCTTTGCCCGTGTGCTGGGTTCCATCGGCATCCTGAGCACGTCGGTAAAGGGTCCTCGGGCCTTGATTCGGTGGTCCGTTCGGCTCAGTTCGACTCGAAATCGGCCGGGTGTGCCCGCTGGGCGCACAGGTGCGACGATGAGGCATGGCCACCCGACTCCCTCCACTGCTGGACCGAGTGATCCTCTTTGCGCATCGTGGAGCGCGGGCCAACGCCAGGGAACACTCGCTCGAGGCGTTCGAGTTGGCTCTACGGCTCGGCGCGACCGGCGTCCAAGTCGACGCGTGGACAACCAGCGACGGAGTAGTCGTGCTCGACCGCTCGGGACTCGTGCGACGGTTTCCGAAACGCCGAATTGCCGACGTGACCCATGCCGCGATCGCCGACTCCTTCGCGACACTCGATGAGCTCTTCGACACGGTCAGCGATGTGCCGATTCGTGTCGCGGCGGCCGACGACGCGGTCGCCTCGATCTTGACCATCGCTCGGGCGCGGGGCGCCGCCGACCGGCTCTGGCTCGTTCATTCCGACCTGGACGTTCTGGCGGGCTGGCGAGACATCGCCCCGGAGGTGCACCTCATCAACCAGACGTCGATTCAGGAGCTGCCGCTCGGCCCCGAACGGCGAGCAGCCGAACTCGCCGCAGCCCGCATCGACGCAGTGGCAATGCCCGAGGGCGATTGGTCGGGCGGGATGGTGACGCTCTTTCACCGTTTCGAGGTGGCTGCCTTCGCCGACGGCGCCCACTTCGAACGCCAGATCGCGCGGCTCATCGACATGGGGATCGACGCAGTGAGCGGCGACCACGTCGGGCGCATGGCCGCAGTGGCGGCCACGTTTGAATGACGTCGGGCTAGAGGAACCCGATGTCGCCGAGGGGCCACACCTTGAGGAAGGCTCGTCCGACGATCGCATCCTCGTCGATGGGACCGAAGAAGCGGGAGTCCTGGCTCGACACTCGGTTGTCGCCCAGGACGAACACCATGCCGTCGGGCACCTGACAGTTGTCGGCCACCGCAGTCGTGTTGGCACAGCCGTTGATCACGGCCCCCGAGTTGGTCGGGGCATCGTTGATGTAACCCTCCGTGAGCTCGATGCCGTCGATGAAGACGCTGCCATCGCTGAACGAGACTGTTTCCCCCTCGAGCCCGATCACTCGCTTGATGAAGTCGTCGATCTCGCCACCGGCTCCTTCAGGCTTCTCGAAGACGACGATGTCGCCTCGCTGCACATCGCCGAGGCGGTAGCTGAGCTTGTTGACGAGGACCCGGTCGTCCTCCTTGAGTGTCGGCTCCATCGACGCCGACGGGATGTAGAACGCCTGGAGCAGGAACGCCTTGATCAGCAGCGCAACGACGAGGGCGCCGATCGCGACGGCGACCCACTCCATCGTGGTGCGGATCTGCGCCTGCATGTTGCGCGGGGGTGCCGGTTCCGTCGCATCGTCGTCGGCCCAAAAACCGTCGGTCTCGGGGGGCTCGATCGGCGGCAAACCGCCTGCGCCGGCAGGCGTTGCGTGTACGTCGCCGGCTCCAACCCGCGGCCGCGGGCCCGCCATGGATGGTGCCGAGTCGCCGGGCGTGGTTGGAGGAAGGCCGGAGTCGGTCACGGATGACGAGGGTACTGCTCAGCCCGGACTGAGCCGCTGACCCCACGACTCATGAGCGGTAGCGATCGAGGATCCGTTTGGCGGCGGTGGACGCGAGCTCACTGCCGAGTGGTTCGTCAACGGCCATGATCTCGGCGTCGGGGCCCAGACGAAGGAGAAGCCGTTCGAGCCACGGGACGGCCGTGACCGCCATGACGACCTCGAGTCGTCCGTCGTCGAGGGTCGCCACCGACTCGGTCGGGTACTGCTCGACCACCCAGGATGCCCGAGGAGCGATTGCGAGCCGGATCCGCGGGTCGTCACCGCCGGGCGTGAATGACGCTCCGGCACCGTCGAGCGGGTGAACCGCCGCAGTGGCGAGGTCGCGGGCATCGCGAATGCGGTCGACCCGAAAGACCCGCTCGCCTTCGGCCCGATGGCAATAGCCGTGCAGGTACCAGTTGCCGTGGTCACTGAAGACTCGGGCGGGGTCGACCACTCTCGTCGTCAGCTCGTCGCGTCCATATGTGTAGTAGTCGAGCTCGATCTGGGTGCCGGCGCTGACCGCGCGACGGAGCGTGTCGAGCGTGGCCTCCGGAGCATCGCCGAGGCGTACGTCGACGGCGTGGTCGGCGCTCTCACCAAGAGCCATCCCGAGCTTGGTGAGAGCTCTCAGCAGCGGGCTCGCGGACTCGTCGTCGTCACCGTCGAGCGACAGAACGGTGCGGCCGGCGGTGAGAAGCCGGGCGCCCTCCTCCGGAGTGAGCCGCAACGGCTGCGAGAACCAGTCCGCGTAGCGAATCTGCACGCGGTCGTCGGTGATGTCGACCTCGATCAGCGAGTCGGGAGTGAAGGGGTGGACGCCGACGAACAGCACCACTTGCGTGAGGTCGTCGACGAGCTGCTTCCGGGGGTAGTCGAACCGCTCGGCAATCTCCGCGAGCAGGGCGCCGTCTTGCTCCACAACCCACGGGATCACGGCGAGGAGACGGGTCATTCGCTCGCGAGCGGTCAGTTTGGCGCTCACGTCAACGCCTCGAGCCATTCGATCATGCCGTCGCGGAGCGCAGGGGGTTCGAGGATCTCTGCATGGTCGAGGAAGCTCAGCACGAACGATCGGAACGCCTCCTCATTGCGCACCGCCATCTCGGCCACCACTCCCCCGTCGGGCAGCTCTTCGATCGCTCCGAGGAGGTGGCGGGCGTGGGCGGCCTGCACCGCGTCGATGCGGACGGTGGCCCGGATCGGCTCGCCGTCGCCAAGTTCCCAACCCCTCAGGTCGTTGGGGTCGTTGACGGCTCCGACGGCTTGCGTGGCGTCGTCGCCCATCACGACGCTGCCGCTGACGCGGTCGACGCGATACAGGCGCTCGTCGTCTCGCATTCGATCCCAGCCCGACAAGTACCAATGGCCGCGCGAGAAGGAGAGGCGCCACGGTTCGACCGTTCGCTCGGTGTCGTTGTAGGTGAACGTCACGGCCTTGCGGTCAGCCGCGGCCGCGATCATCACCGCGAGCGCGTCGTCGAACGGGACGTAGCCGACCTCGTCGGCCGTGTCGCCGGCCGCACCGCCGAGCTTCAGGAGGCCGGTGTCGGCGCCGTCCAGACGAACGAGGTTGGTGGCGAGGTGCAGCGCGGCGAGCTCTTCGGGCTCGAGCCGCAACTCTCGTCCCGAGTAGTCCGCTCGCCGGATGCGGTAGCCGTCGATCGGCGGATCGGTGCCGGGCACGGACTCGACGTTGAGCGGGAGGCCCATGGCGCGGAGGTCGTCCTTGTCGCGCTCGAACGTTCGTCGAAACGACGCCTTGGCTTCTGGATATCCGCCGACGCGCTCGCGGAGGTCGTCGGCCGTCATCGGACGGTCGGTGTGGAGAAGTGCGGCCGCCAGGTTGAGGAGACGTTCGAGCTTGTCCATCAGAGGCTGGCGATGAGCTTTTCCACGCGTTCGTCGTGGGCCTTGAACGGGTCCTTGCAGAGCACCGTGCGCTGCGCCTGGTCGTTCAGCTTCAGGTGCACCCAATCGACGGTGTAGTCACGTTTCTGCTCTTTGGCTCGACGGATGAACTCGCCCCGGAGCCGGGCACGAGTGGTTTCCGGTGGATTCTCGACGGCGTGGGAGATCTCCTCGTCGGTCACCATGCGTTCGACCATTCCCCGCTTCTGCATGCGGTAGAAGAGTCCGCGCTCGCGGTTGACGTCGTGATACTGGAGATCGACCAGCGCGACTTTCGCATCGCTCAGCTCGATGCCGTGGCGCTCGCGGTAGTTCTCGATCAGCTTGTACTTGATGACCCAGTCGATTTCTCGGTCGAGCTTCATCGGGTCATCGGCCAGATTGGTGAGGCAGTACTCCCACATCTCGAGCGCCAACTGCTCCTGATCGGTCAGGTCGTTGTGTTCGGCAAAGCGAATGGCCCGGTTCAGGTACTCGCTCTGGATGTCGAGGGCCGAGACTTCGCGCCCGTTGGCGAGCCGGACCCGCCGAGTGCACGTCGGGTCGTGGCTGATCTCGCGAATGGCACGAATCGGGTTTTCGAGTGTCATGTCGCGCAGAACGACCTGCGGTTCCTCGAGCATTCGCAACATGAGGGCGCACGCCCCCACCTTCAAGAAGTTGGTGTACTCGCTCATGTTGGAGTCGCCGACGATCACGTGAAGCCGGCGATAGCGCTCGGCGTCGGCGTGGGGTTCGTCGCGGGTGTTGATGATCGGCCGGGAGCGAGTGGTGGCTGAGGACACGCCTTCCCAGATGTGTTCGGCCCGCTGGCTGACGCAGTACATGGCGCCGCGTGCGGTCTGGAGCACCTTGCCGGCGCCGGCGTAGATCTGGCGACTCACCAGAAACGGAATCAGGACTTCGCCGTAGGCGCTGAAGTCGTCCTTGCGAGTGGTGCAGTAGTTCTCGTGGCAGCCGTAGCTGTTGCCGGCGGAATCGGTGTTGTTCTTGAAGAGATAGATATCGCCGTGGATGCCCTCATCGCTGAGCCGCTCCTCTGCGCTGGTGAGCAGTTGCTCGAGGATGCGTTCGCCGGCCTTGTCGTGGACCACGAGGTCGTGGACGGAGTCGCACTCCGGCGTGGCGTATTCGGGATGACTGCCGACATCGAGGTAGAGCCGGGCGCCGTTGCCGAGAAAGACGTTGCTGCTTCGGCCCCACGAGACGACGCGGCGGAAGAGGTAGCGGGCGACTTCGTCGGGGCTCAGACGTCGCTGGCCGCGCAGAGTGCAGGTGACTCCGTACTCGTTCTCGATCCCGAAGATCCGACGCTGCACGTCGACAACCTAACGGGACGACGGCATCAGGAGGTGGGACTGGTGTCAGACCCCGAGGATGTCGGTGAGTTCGGCATCGTCGAGACGGCGGAAGGACCGGCGCTCGCTGCCGCGTTCGAGGATGGCGACCTCGAGGTCGGCGGCGACCAGCTGACGGTCGGGTCCACTCAGGGCGCTCACGGCTTGGCGGAGGCCGTCGGCGAGCGTTGGTGGGGTCTCGAGTTCGCCGAGGCGATCCGAGATCGTGTCGGTCTCGCCACCGAGCACGACGGACATGTCTTCGTCGACGACGGTGCCGTCGTAGAGAATGTGGAAGAGCTGATCGGTTGACCCGTCTTCTTCGTTGCCGATTTCGGCGACGAGGATCTCGACTTCCATCGGCTTCATCTCGTGGGTGAAGACCTGGCCGAGACTCTGGGCGTATTGGTTGGCGAGGCTCCGCGCATCAACGTCTTCGCGGCTGAAGGAATAGCCCTTCAGGTCGGCGTGACGGACGCCGGCGATACGCAGCTGGTCGAACTCGTTGTACTTGCCGACGCCGGCGAACGCGATGCGGTCGTAGATCTCGCTCACCTTGCGCAGCGTGGACGAGGTGTTCTCGGCGCAGATGGCGATGCCATCGTCGAACCGGAACGCGATGAGGCTGCGGCCGCGGGCGATGCCTTTGCGGGCATAGTCGGCCCGGTCCTTCATCACCTGTTCCGGCGCAACGTAGAACGGCATGTTCATGGCGATCTCCTAGTTGTTCCGGCGCTGCTCGTTGAGCGCTTGGGTTCGGTCGGCCAACTCGTCGTCGGGGAGGCGGGTATAGCCGTCGGCCGTGATCAACGCGACAACCGGGTAGATGCCTCGAATCGTGTCGGCGCCGCCGGTCGCGGAGTCCTCGTCGGCCGCTTCGTAGAGCGACTGGAGCGCGAGATCGGTCACCGCGCCGGCATCGAGGCCCTCGCGGAATCCGAGTTTCATCACGGTGCCGGCATGGAGACTGCCCGACCCGGTGCTGGCGTGTTGCGTTTCCTCGTAGCGTCCGCCGGTGACGTCGTACTCGAAGAGGCGACCTTCGTCGCGGCCGACGTCGAAGCCGGCGAAGATCGGCACGACGGCGAGACCCTGCATGGCGGCCGGCAGGTTGCCCCTGATCATCTGGCCGAGCTGGTTGGCCTTGCCTTCGAGGCTGAGGGTGCCGCCCTCGACCTTCTCGTAGTGCTCGAGCTGGAGTTGGAAGAGCTTCACCATCTCGATCGCGGGACCCGCGGCGCCGGCGATCGCCACGCCGCTGTGGCGATCGGCGGGAAAGACCTTCTCGAGGCTGCGATGACTGATGAGGTTTCCTGACGTGGCGCGGCGGTCGCCGGCCAGGAGTACGCCATCGGCATAGCGAACGGCGACGCAGGTGGTGCCGTGACGGAATTCGGTGACCGGCACCTGGCCGTCGAACGTGATGGTCTCGTCGAAACCGGTTCGCTTGAGAAGTTCGGCAAAGCTGGGCCCAGGGTCGTCCTGAGCCCGGAACAGCGGCAAGTTCACGGCGCTACTGTCCGCCTTTCTGGATGTAGGACTTCACGAAGTCTTCGGCGTTGGTCTCGAGGACCTCGTCGATCTCGTCGAGCAGGTCATCGAGTTCTGCTTTCAACTCGTCTCCCCGCTCGGAGGTCGAGGGCGCGTCGGTTGTCTCCGACTCGCGCTCGGTTGGTGCAGGTTTGCGAATTTGTTCACGCTCGGCCATCGCGCTTCTCCTCGTTCCTTGAACCAGTCTTGGTCAGTTGCCCAGTCGGCGGAGCAAGTCCATCGCTGAGTCGCACTCATCGAACAACGTACCCACATGGGCCTCGGTCCCGCGTAATGGTTCCATCATCGGCACTCGCCGGAGGGCATCGGTGCCGACATCGAACACGAGAGAGTCCCAGTTGGCGGCGACGACCTCGTTGGGGAATCGTTGCAGGCAGCGGCCCCGGAAGAACGCTCGGGTGTCGTGGGGCGGCTCGGTGGCCGCGATCAGCGCAGCCTCGTCGTCGACAATCGTTTCGAGCCCGACTCTTGCGGACAGGGATCGGCCCGGTCGCATGTCGCTGTACTGGATGTCCATCGCTCGCAAGCGCGCATCGGACCACGGAAGGTCGTGGCGTTCGCGATAGCCGTTGATCAGGCGGTACTTGGCCACCCAATCGAGCTGGGTTGCGAGCGACATCGGATCGTCCTCGAGGCCGGCCAGGACGCTTTCCCATCGTTGCAACACGTCGAGGGCAACGTCGCCGCCGACGTTGTCGGTGCCGTGGGCCTCCACGTACTTCTTCGACTGATCGAGGAGTTCCCACTGGACCTCGAGGGCCGTGACCGTGGACCCATCGTCGAGCTCGAGGGTTTGCCCGAGCGACATGTCGTGGGAGACCTGCTGAAGGGCCGGCACTGGCGTGCGAAAGGTGAAGTCGCAGGTGAAGGCGTCGTCTTCGGTGAGCGCGAGTATGAGCGCCGTGGTGCCGACCTTGAGATACGTGGAGATCTGCGACGGGTTGGCATCGCCCACGATGACGTGAAGCCGTCGGTACTTCCGGGCGTCGGCGTGAGGTTCGTCGCGGGTGTTGATGATCGGACGTTTCAGGGTGGTTTCGAGCCCCACCTCCTCCTCGAAGAAGTCGGCCCGTTGCGTGATCTGGAAGTCGACATCATCGGTCCGCATGCCCGGCGCCTCAGCGCCTACCTTCCCTGCCCCCGTGTAGATCTGGCGGGTGATGAAGTGCGCTGTGCAGCGGTTGACGATGCGGCCGAAGGGTGTCGATCGGTCGACGAGGTAGTTCTCGTGACAGCCGTAGCTGTTGCCCTTGCCGTCGCTGTTGTTCTTGTAGAGGACGATCTCCTCGCCCGGCGGCAGCAGGTTGACCGCTGCCTCCATCGATTGCGCAGCGATGAGTTCGGCGGCTCGGTCGTAGAGCACGATGTCGTGGGCGTTGACACACTCCGGCGTGCTGAGCTCCGGGTGGGCGTGGTCGACGTAGTAGCGCGCCCCGTTGGTGAGGACCGCGTTCACCAGGTGGGTTTCGACGTCGGGCGGCATCGAGCCAGTCGGCGCGTAGCCGCGAGCATCGATGCCGGGGGTCTCATCGATGAAGTCCCAGTGGACCGACTCGTGGGTGCTCTCCGAGCGGTAACCGGCGTCGTAGAGGTAGGCATTGATGAGCACGGATGAGGCCGCGATGGGGTTCGGCTCGTCGGTGCCCTTGTGCACGATGCCGTACTCGGTTTCGATACCGAGTGTCTTCGGGATAGCCATTGCGGCGACCCTAGCTCGCAGCCAACTCCGACCAGCACCGCACGAGTTCCGCGGCGACAAGGTCCGTCGGGTCCACCATCACCTTGCCGTTCACCGGGATCGCGACGAGTGGGAGTTCGGTGCACGCGAGGAGGAGATGGCGGGTGTCGAACTCGAGGGCGAGCGCGGCCAGTCGGTCAGCGTGCGACGGCGCCGCTCCCCCATCGGCCTTGATGTCGAGAATCAACTCGTGGAGCCCGTCGACATCCGGTGGCGTCTCGACGCGCAGCCCTTCGGCGAGCGATGCGTAGGGAGACCAGTCGGTCAGCGTTGCCACCGGTCGTGCGCCCAGTAGCCCTACTGCGTCGATGCCTTCGTCCTCGGCCCACGACGCCACGGCGTCGGGAGGGGTGATGAGTCGGGCCGGAAGAGACAGGTCGTGGAGTCTCGGGGCGTAGACGTTGAGGGTGTTGCAGGCGATGGCGTAGACATCGCACCGCTCGGCCAGGGCACGAGCGGTCGCCTCGAGCGCGGGCCAGACCGACGAATCCGTCGCGGGCAAGTCCATCGAGGCGCCCAGCCGTGGTTCTGAAACCACTTCGACCCGGGGAGCGTCGCTATCGCCGAGGTAGCGGTCGCCGAGCGTTGAGCGAGCGTGAGCCAACACCTTCTGCCAGAGATCGATGCCGGCCTCCGGACCGGAGCCGGCGATGATCCCGATCGTCGGGGTGTGGTTCAGAGGATCTGCGACAGGAAGAGCTTCGTGCGCTCCTCCTGAGGGTTCGTGAAGAAGTGCTCGGGTGTACCAACCTCGACGATTTCGCCGTCGGCCATGAACACCACGCGGTCGGCGACCTCACGGGCGAAGCCCATCTCGTGGGTCACGCAGATCATCGTCATGCCCTCGCGAGCGAGATCCTTCATGGTGTCGAGCACCTCGGAGATCATCTCGGGGTCGAGCGCCGACGTCGGCTCGTCGAACAACATCACCTTGGGGCTCATGGCGAGCGCGCGGGCGATCGCCACCCGCTGCTGCTGGCCTCCGGACAGCTGGCCGGGGTACTTCCGGGCCTGCTCGGGGATCTTGACCCGCTCGAGCAACTCCATCGCCTTGGCCTCGGCCTCCGCCTTCGGCGTGTTGCGCACATTGCGGGGGGCGAGGGTGATGTTGTCGAGAATCGTCAGGTGCGGGAAGAGGTTGAAGCTCTGGAACACCATCCCCGTCTCGCGTCGGATCTCCTGGATGTTGCGGATGTCGTCGGTGAGCTCGATGCCGTCGACCGTGATCGACCCCCGGCTGTGCTGCTCGAGCCGGTTGATGCAGCGAATGAGCGTCGACTTGCCCGAGCCCGAAGGCCCGATGACGACGACCACTTCCTGCAGCCCGACCTTCATGTTGATGTTGGTCAGGGCCTGGAAGTCGCCGAAGAACTTGTCGACGCCCGCCAGCTCGATGACGGTTTCGCCGCCGCCGGCCGTCGCTGTCGCGTCTGCGTTGATCGTTGCGTCACTCATCGGGTACCGACTCCCAGTTTCGTTTCGAGTCGCCTGGACTCTTTCGACATGGTGTAGGCGAAGGCCCAGAAGCCGAGCGCCACGAACGGATAGGTGACCACCGCGAGGCCCTTGCCGATGAATTCGGTCTGGGCGTTGGCCACGGCGGAGACGTTGAGGAACTCGAGAACCCCGATGATGCTGAGCAGCGAGGTGTCCTTGAACAACGAGATGAACTGCCCGACCATCGCCGGGATGACATTGCGTAGCGCCTGCGGAAGCACGACGAGCCGCTGGACTGCTCCGGGAGAGAGTCCGGACGCCTGGGCCGCCTCGATCTGCCCCTTCGGCACCGACTGGAGTCCGCCGCGCACGATCTCGGCGATGTAGGCGGCGGAGAAGCCCATGATCACGATCATCGCGAGGGTCAGCTCGGAGGGCAGGTCCGACCCGAGGGGGAAGAACAAGCCGAGCATCAGGTTGGAGAAGAGGAGCAGCGAGATCAGTGGTACGCCCCGGACGAACTCGATGAAGAGCACCGACGCTGCCTTGATGATCGGAAGCTCGGAGCGGCGACCCATGGCCAGGAGGATCCCGAACGGGAGGCCGAGACCGAGGCCGACGACGGTGACGAAGATGTTCAGGTGGAGACCGCCCCACTCGTCCCAGCCGAACCCGGAGATGTCGAGGGTGTCGACGATGAAGAAGGCGACGGCGCCTGCGACCAGGGCGGTGCCGATGCGGATCAGGGTGCCGACATTGTCGGAGCGGACATCGCGCCGACCGATTTCGAACGTGGCCCATACGGCGAACAGCAGGGCATACGACCACCGGCCCAACCCGCCAGTGCCGGCAAGGGCCAGGAACGACGCGATTCCCACGCCCACCCCGATGAACGCGGCGCGATCTCGCACCGACCTGTTGATCCGCCAGCCGAGCTCCCGGGTGATCACCACGGTGGCGAACACCGCAGCGAGGCCCAGGTACGGCGGCAGTGTCCGGGCGAACGAGACGAAGAAGATCAGAATGAAGATGATCGCCCAGAAGCGTCGGAAGAGGCTGAGCCACGACTCCTTCGCGGCCGGGAGCTCCTTCTCGAGCGCATCGTCGTAGGTGTTGTGGGCCGCGGCTCCGGACGTGAATCCGAGCGTGACCGCCATGAGGAGGAACGAGACCCACAGGCGGGTGAGCTCCTCGCGCGGGAACTGGCCGATCATGAACAGCCGCAACGACTTGCGGATGATGGCGAAGTCGGTGGTGAACACCCAGCGGATGGCGCCGAAGGCGAGCGCGCCGATGATGAGCGCCATCACCACGGTGATCACCGAGTTGTACCAGTTGTTGAACAGGTGCTTCTTGGCCCACTCCCCCGGCGGGAGCTTCTCGCTCGGGGGCCGGTTGCGCTCGGCCTCGGCGATCATCGTTTCGACGTCCTGATGGGCGAGTGCATCGAAGTCGGTCATCTCAGGTCACCTCCCCACCAGTTGCAGTCGTCGGTTCACGAGGTTGCCGATCAGCGACAGGAACAGGGAGATCACCAGGTAGGAGAGCATGAGGATGAGGATCAGCTGGGGTGCGGGCTGGCTCTGGCCGAACAGGTTGTTGACCACTGCGGTCACCTCGGCGAAGCCGATGGCGATGGCGAGGGAACTGTTCTTCGAGAAGTTGAGGAACTGGTTGATCAGCGGCGGGAAGGCGATCCGGAGTGCCTGGGGAAGGATCACGAATCGATAGCGCTGGATTCCGGAGAGCGCGAGGGCGTTGGCCGCTTCATCCTGGCCCTTGTGGACGGCCAGGATGCTGCCCCGGACGATTTCCGAGATGTGGGTGCCGGTGTAGACGACGAGCCCGGTGAAGATGGCCGCGAACGGCATCTGCATGCGAACGCCATCGGTGTACACGCGGCCTGCCTCGTCGACCATGGGCTTCGAGAGCTCGAAGGGTCCACCCAGAAGGACGAAGCCGACGAGGCCGATGCCGACGAACGCGCCGACCGACCACAGCGAGCGCCGGTGTGGTGTGCCGGTCGCGTTGAAGAGCCTCGTACGCCAGACCCAGACTGCGATTGCGGCCACGATCGCAACCAGGACGATGACTCGGTAAGTCTCCCAGTTGTCGAGACCCTTGACGGACGGGAACGAGAATCTGGAGTTGTTGAAAATGAACCACTCGCCGAGTGGCTTGTAGCTGCCCTCGAAACTCGACGGCAGCGCATTGAGATAGAGGGACCAGGCGATCAGAATGACGACGAGGACCGGGATGTTGCGGAAGATCTCGACGTAGAGCGTCGCGATCTTCTCGAGTAGCCAGTTGCTCGAGAGACGGGCGATGCCGACCAGCGTGCCGACGACGAGTGCCAGAGGAATGCCGAGAATGATGATGCGGATGGTGTTCTCGAGGCCGGCCTGGATCGCGTCTCTGACCTGGTCGTTGGCCGAGAGCGGATTGTCGGCGATCGTGATGCCGCCTGGCTGATCGAGGAACTCGAAGCCGAGCTTGAGCCCGATGTCGTCGGTCCGGTCACGGAAGTTCTGCCAGAGGAAGGCCAGGAAAGTGTGGAGCGAGGCGACGGCGAGGATCTGGGCGCCCAGAGCGAGCACCTTGACGTCGCGGTAGGCGGGCGGCCGGTCTGATCGATCGCGGCCGGTGAGGTCAAGGGCGGCTCGGAGCACGAAGAAGACCGCCGCCGCGACGGCCAGCGCGAGGGCCATCGTGACGATGTTGAATGTCCCGCGTACCGCAATGACGGCGATGACGATTGCAGCCAGGCCCAGTGTCTGGCCCCAGGTGCTGAGTGTTCGACGATTCACACGCGCCCCCTGACGGTGTGATCTGCACTTCGGCTCACGAGCCGGTCTCCCCCTGTGTATTCAGTGTGTTCGACCTTGCCGGTGTGGGCCGGGAAAATCCCGACCCACACCGGCGTGGTCACTTACTAGCTAGCCGACGCTCGGATTAGCGGAACGGCGGAACGTACTGGAGACCACCGTTGGTCCACAGATCGTTCGGGCTACCGGCGAGGGTCAGACTGATCGGCGCGAGGTTGCGCTCGAAGATCTCCTCGTAGTTGCCAACCTGCTCGATGATGTTCCATGCGAAGTCGGTCGGGAGACCGAGGCCCACCTCGGTGATGGCTTCGTTGCCGTCGCTGTCGGTGATGGGGAGGCCGAGGAACCGGCGGATGCCGGAGTCTTCGCTATCGGTGAAGGTGTCGAGGTTGTCCGACGTGATGCCGAACTCCCAGGCCTGAATCGTGGCCATGGTCGCCCAGTTGACGACCTGCGCCCACTGCGTGTCGCCATCGGCGACAACCGGACCCAGCGGCTCCTTGGAGATGATCTCCGGGAGAATCACTGTGCCGATGTCCATGTTGGCGGCAAAGGCAGCAAGCTGCGATGCATCCGAGGTCCAGACCTCGCACTGGCCGGCCTGGAAGGCCGGGTTGAGCTCGTCGTTCGACTCGAACTCGACGGCCGTGAACGGGATGCCGAGGTCGCCGAGAACGGCGTTGAGGTTGAGCAACGTCGTCGTGCCCTGAAGCACGCAGATGGAGGCGTTCGACACGTCGTCGAGGCTCGCGATTCCACCGTCGGCACGGGCCATGAAGCCCTGGCCGTCGAAGAAGGTGGTGTGCAGGAAGTTGGCCTGCTCGTTGCCGTCTCGCGAGGCGGTCCAGGTGGTGTTGCGGATCAGCACGTCGATCTCGCCCGACTGCAGGGTCGGGAAGCGCTGCGCAGCCACGAGGGGCGTCACGTTGATCGCTTCGGCGTCGCCGAGCACGGCGGCCGCGATGACCTTGCAGAAGTCGATGTCGAACCCGCTGAACGCGCCGCTGTCGGCGTCGACGATGCCGAAGCCGGGCAGGGTGTCGTTGCCGCCGCACTCGAGCGTGCCGGCGCTGGTCACCTTTTCGAGGACGCTGCCGTCCTGGACGAGGTCGACGGTGTCGTCGGACCCGGTGTCGTCCGACCCGGTGTCGTCGGACCCGGTGTCGTCAGAGCCCGTGTCGTCGGAGCCGGTGTCGTCGGAGCCGGTGTCGTCGGACCCGGTGTCGTCAGAGCTGTCGTCGCCGCAGGCGGTCGCCAGCAGCGTGAAACTGAATAGAACGGCAAGAAGCCGCAGTGTCCAATGCTTTCGCATTTTCCCTCCAATGAAATCCCGATTTGGGTCACCGGACACTACACAAAGCGCACTGCCATGTCAGCAGGTGTCGTGGAATGCGTCAGTTGCACTTCAGTGCCACGATCCCTGCAGGCATGTGGCGGAGCGGGTGAACCCCGTTCGCTACGGGAAGATGCCGCGGAGACCGTAAACGCTCTGCAACAGGGTTGCGGCCTCGATATAGGCGGCCTGGCGTCGGGTACAGCCGCGTTCGGAGCGCTGCGCGGCCACGCGATCCGCGGCGTCCCACATGGCATCACGGAGGCGGGCGTCGACGTCGGCGGCGCTCCACCGGTCGCTCGTCTTGTTCTGGACCCACTCGTAGTACGAGACGACGACACCGCCGGCGTTGGCCAGAATGTCGGGGATGACGTGGACGCCGCCGTGTTCGAGCACGGCCGCAGCCTCGGCGGTGACGGGACCGTTGGCTGCCTCGACGATCGCGCTCGCGCGGATCGAGTCGACATTCGCCGCCGTGATCTGCGCCTCGCGGGCGGCAGGAACGAGCACGTCGACATCGAGGGCAAAAAACTCCTGTGCCGTCAACGCATCTGTGGCCGGGAACTGGGCGATGCCCCCCGTCTGGGCAACGTGGGTCCGCAGCTTCTCGATGTCGAGACCGGCCTCGTCGAAGACCGCGCCGCTGGTGGTGGCGATCGCGACGATCTTCATCCCGAGCTCGTCCATCGCCAGCGCGGCGTGGGATCCGACGTTGCCAAACCCCTGAATCGCGACGGTCTGGCCGTCGAGCCGGCGATCGAACTCGCCGTAGAGGTGCCGCAGGGCGTAGGCCGCTCCCCTGCCGGTGGCGCTCTCGCGGCCGAGGCTACCGCCGAGTTCGACCGGCTTTCCGGTGACGACCCGTCGGGCGTTCTGTCGTTCTCGCGGGCCGCGGCTGTTGACGTAGGTGTCCATCATCCAACCCATGGTCTGGGCGTCGGTGCCCATGTCGGGCGCCGGGATGTCGAACTCGGGTCCGATGTTTTCACCCAGCGCGTGGGTGAAGCGGCGGACAACTCGTTCGCGCTCGGCATCGCTGAATTGCCCTGGATCGATGGCGACGCCCCCTTTGGCTCCGCCGAACGGTAGCTTCATCAACGCGCACTTGAAGGTCATCCAGGTGGCCAGCGCCCGAACCTCGTCGAGGTCGACGCCGGGGTGGAAGCGGATGCCGCCCTTGTAGGGCCCCAACACGTTGTTGTGCTGGATTCGGTAGCCCTGGAGCAATTCGTACTCCCCGGTGTCGCGCTGGACCGGGAAGTTGATGATGAGCTCGCTCATCGGGGCCGACAGGATCTTGCGAACCGTCGGATCCATGTCGATTGCCGCGGCAGCCTGCTCGACGTTGGCCGCTGCTTCTTGATAGAGCCGAGCGGTCGTCCCTGCGGGTTGCATGGCGTCCGTTCGGCCGTTCGCTAGAGGTACTGACCGGTGGCCACGGAGTCGATCGATTTGCCACCGGATTCGTCGTCGTTCGTGTGGATCAACGTGCGCACATACACGATGCGCTCGCCCTTCTTGCCGGAGATCTTCGCCCAGTCGTCGGGGTTCGTCGTGTTCGGCAGGTCTTCGTGCTCCTTGAATTCCTGACGAATCGAGGCGAGGAGATCATCGGTGCGGATACCGCGGTCGCCGCCGGCGATTTCGCGCTTGATCGCGAGCTTCTTGGCCCGGCGCACGACATTCTCGATCATCGCGCCAGACGAGAAGTCCTTGAAGTACATGACCTCTTTGTCGCCGTTCTGGTACGTGACCTCGAGGAAACGGTTCTCCTCGTCGTCGCGGTACATCTCGCGAACGGTGTCTTCGATCATCGCCTGAATGGCCTTGTCGATGTCGCCGCCGCCCTGCGTCTCGATCATGCCTTCGTCGATCGGCACGTCGGAGGTGAGGTAGCGGGCGAAGATGGGAACGGCCGCCTCTGCGTCGGGTCGTTCGATCTTGATCTTCACGTCGAGTCGGCCGGGGCGCAGGATGGCCGGATCGATCAGGTCCTCACGGTTCGAGGCGCCGATCACGATGACATTGCGCAGTGTCTCGACGCCGTCGATCTCGGCCAGCAGCTGGGGAACGATCGTGGACTCGATGTCGGAGCTGATCCCGCTGCCGCGGGTGCGAAAGAGCGATTCCATCTCGTCGAAGAAGACGATGACGGGCCAGCCCTCTTCGCTCTTCTCGCGGGCCCGCTGGAACACGAGGCGAATCTGGCGCTCGGTCTCGCCCACGTATTTGTTGAGGAGTTCGGGACCCTTGATGTTCAAGAAGAAGCTGCGGGCTTCCTTGTCGCCGGAGACCTCCGCGACCTTCTTGGCGAGGCTGTTGGCAACGGCCTTGGCGATCAGCGTCTTGCCGCAGCCAGGAGGACCGTAGAGAAGGATGCCCTTGGGCGCCGGGAGGTCGTATTCCGCAAACAGGGCGCTGTGCACGAACGGCAACTCGACGGCGTCGGTGATCTCTTCGATCTGTTTGTCGAGGCCGCCAACGT
>Ga0315338_1000551_pt1 | contig 79880 bp, 68 predicted proteins | sample ASW8metaG_FD_204518 | JGI IMG/M metagenome (GOLD analysis project Ga0315338, IMG submission 204518) | Ammonia-oxidizing marine archaeal communities from Monterey Bay, California, United States - ASW #8 | ecosystem: Environmental > Aquatic > Marine > Coastal | place: USA: California | collected...
ATCGGCGAGGTCCCCACGGTGCACGTGCCGTCGCTCGACGTTCGCACTTGGCGGGAGTTGATCAATTGCCGAAACCAAGTGATCTCGAAACGAACCCGGGCCAAGTGTGCAATCCGAGCGCTGCTACCAGCGCCGCAGTGATGCCGGTGGCTCGCAGCGCGCCGACGAAGGTGGTGGTCTTCCAGTGGCCGTGCGGAACCTTGGCCACGAGTCGTTGGCCTCGGAAAGTGCGTCCGTAGCGTCGGGTCATCTTGGTGTTGGCTCCGGTTTCGTCGATAAAAACCAAGCGATGAGGATGTAGATGCGCTTGCCAGAAGCGCCATGCGGTACGAAACTCGGACACGTCGGGGCGGTCTTGTTCAGCCGCGTGCAGGACTTTTTTTGAGAGTTATGCCCATCGCCTTGAGCGCCTTCCACAACGTGGCCAGGCAGACGGGAACACCAAGCCGATCGCGGAGTTCTGCTAACGTTGCATCGGGTTGCTGTTGGACCAATTCCATGAGTCGTTCGGTGTGTTCGGCCAGCTTGGGCTTGGGGCCCGTCTTGCCTCGACGTGGCGCGATGTCGCCGGTTTCAGTTCGCTGCCTACGGATCTTATAAACCCAACGGGAAGAAACGCGGTACTTACTGGCAACCGCGTTATTGCCCATCCCGGCGTCAAAGTCGGCGAGAACACGCTGGCGAAGATCAAGCGAATAAGCACGCATGGAAAGCTCCTCCTGAAAAAGAAGAAGCCTAACCCATCGCCCTCAGCTAGCAGAACGGCAATCGTAAAGATGCTCTAGGATAGACGGTTGGACAGTATAACCCTTAACTTTGCTCCCCAATAGTGCTGGGGCTTTAACCTGGGTGCGTTAGTGGACCAAAGCCCAAGCGTCAATGCAGACTTCCCTTACCTGCCCAGGTCGTAAACGCCGGTGCGTCTTCGCACCTGAGAGTTCGCGCGTTCGGTGAGCCAGACTGAAGTGAGATAGCCAATTGTGTTTCGACGCTTGGAAGGGCGTCGCCTCGTGCGTGAAGCATTTTGCCGATCTTACACGGGTGAAATCCACCTCCGCATCAAATCACTCCAAAACGACTCGTCCGCAAGAACTGCCCAAATGACGCCGGACACGCCCACACCGCCGGCACGTCGCATGTCACCAGACGCAATGCCCGTGGTCATAGGCGTCTTTAGGCCACTTCATACGCCTTCCAAAAGAATCAGCTTATTGACTCAAGAACAACGGAATATCTGTATTCCGGATGACATGCATGGCGGTTTCTCCGAGGAGTTTCTTCAGCCAGTAGTGTTTGATACTATTGCCGACGACAATCAAATCTGCGTTCCAGTCGGTCGCGTGCTGGAGCAGTAGCTGCTGCGCGGAGCTCGCCATGTGTTCCAATTCGGCCTCGTATCCGTAAGCTCGGCAGTAATTCGCAACTTCGGTCACTAGTTCACGCCTGACTTCTGGTGGATGTTCAAACGTGACGACCTTAATAGAAAGGTCTGGCCACAGGTGCATCTGCATGAAGCGCCTGATAGCTTTGGCCGATTCCATGGATCCGCTATAGGCCAACAGAACGCGCCGAATAGGGCGATAATCCTCAGCAACTGCCAGAATCGGCCTCACACCCCGCGAGACGAGTCGCGTTAGCACATCGGAAGCTTCGCTTCCCCCAAAATCGTAATCAAACAGGCTGCGTAGGCCGAAGAGCATCAGATCGTAATAGCGCGCCTGAGAGATCATCTTTTCAAAGGGATCGCCGCTTTCACGTGTTACGTCGTATTGGAGTCCTGCGCTCGCGCACACCATCTCAAACTCACTAATGGCCTGCTTCTGCTGTGTCGCCGTCTTTTCGAGACGCTGGGCCTCTCGGACGGCATCTTTAGCGGACCCAGAGGACTTGGTTAACGCCCCCAGACGCCGATAATCAGTGACCGTTACTCCAAGTAATTCCGTCTGATGTACTTGTGCCAATTCGACGGCGTAACGGATCGCCGTCGTTGTGAACGGCGTCCCGCCGAGCCCAACAAGTATTCGTCTAATCATAGTAAGTCCCTTTTTTCGATATTGTGACCGTGCCGTGAACACCAACATTGGCACTCGCTCCAACGAGTTTGGTACCCTCACGCAGACCAGTGTGTTTCCTCTTCGTGTGGCGTTTCCTCGGCATCCAGTGCAGTTAGGTGCTCGTCTTGGAATGTCCGGCCAACCAACATTCGCACCGGGACGAGCAGCGCGATAAAGAGCGGAAAACAAAGACGGAGCGATGGGTTCGGACTTAGCGTAATCACACACAGCACGATCAGGCAGGCGAGCTGCACCAAGGTAAACCGATGAATCACCTTCGTCGGCGCTTGTCGTAGGTAGTGAGTTCGTGGATAGAGTTCAGGATCGGTCAGCCATAATGTCAGTCGTTCGAAAAACTGATTGCCGGCGAGCGAAACTACCCCCATGTACAGGAAAACGCCGTAGAGCACTGCCATAGGTACCACCTTCAACAGTGGAATGACGAGCAGCGATAAGGCTATCAGTATATGAATGGCAAGCCCTGACACTCGGTTTTCCTGGACGTGGATGACCCTCTCCTGCGATTCACCACCAGGTGTGACAACTTCCTCTGTGTTGGCGAGACCTCTGACATGAGCCAGAGATCGAACGGTGGCGGCAACCAGCCATGGCAAGCCAAACAGCGAACAGATGCCAATCAACACGCCGACGACTGCTAGATCGAGATGGTAAGCGGGTGCTTTCTGCAGCTTATGATCCGGACTATTGACCAGCCGTGCCGTAATGTTTTGCGTGAGGAAAACCAGAACGGCGGCTACCAGTGCCGGTCCGATCGCCATCCAACGGGCCCATACCGGGGTTTCAAATGGATCGACCAACCACTCTCGCCCCGTACTGGTCTGTACGCGGCCCGGCGCCTGTAGCGTATCGACGGTCACCTCGCTGCGGAGTCCCCAGGCGATTAGCGTCATTGCCACGAGGGCCAACATCGGGCCGAAGTCTGCAAGGAACTCTCTCATCCAGGGCAAGAGATACTTGCTGCGCCGAAAGCGAGAAAGTGTCATCCCGACGTAAAAAGTACCGCACGCGAGCATGAGTGCTAGAAAAGCACCGTCGTGATCTGTCGTTTCCGCAAAGCTCGATTTGAAAGTTGCCACGATGGCTCGAATCGCTTCGTAGATAAATATTAGCGCCATGAGCGCGGAAAAAATCTCGTCAGTAAATCGGGTGAAATAGCGCATCAGACAACTTGCGTCTGTTACGGCTAGAATGAGTAGCAATAGGGCTGTCCAGAAGCCCACCCAGGCATAGGTCGAGAGGAACGGCAACTGCATATCGGTGGTCAATCTGTATAGAATCCCTGTGAATACCAGTAGCGGACCGACTCCGCCGAGAATGATCAACGGTTGCCCTGAAAGGAGCGCGTAGACGATGCCACAGAAGGCGGAAGCGACAAGCATCTCCACCACACCGATCTGACCAGCAGTCTCTGCGCCCATGATTCCACCGAATGTTACCGCAGGCGCAAGGCAAGCGAAAAACAGAAAAAGTGTTGAGCTGAAGGTCTTTGACTGCAAGCCGTCACGAAAGTCACTGGCATAGCAAGCCGAGCGTTTGCGCAGGTCGTCGATCAATCCGCCAAACAGACGTCCCGAAGACTCGAGACCGATCGCCGCTTCTCTAGTGGAAAGAGTGGGAAATGTGGAGTGATCCACAAAACGTTGCACCGCTTTGAGCAGATCAGTCTGATCTTCTGCCCGACCAAGGTCATAGCGAAATTCGTCGTTCGACATCAGGCGAGCAACACTCGCTAACGTGTCGATGTGTTCTGCCGAAGCAGCAGGCGGCCCTAACAGGAAGAAAAGAAACTGAGTGGGGATTCCGTCAGGAGCTCCCATATTCACAGGATTAGCAAGCCGGACAAACTGAATGACTTGATTGTCGATTCCACTAAGATACGCATGAGGGATCGCCACCGAATGACCAATCGCCGTCGGTGCTTCGTATTCACGCTTCAGCAGAGCTGACTCAACGTGCTCCGCAGCTTTCTTCGACAAGGTGCCTTGCTGCACCATGTGCTGGATGGTCTCACGGATCGCCGAAGCCATGTCGGAGACTTCAAGATCGAGGAGCACATGATCCTGAGCGATTGCGTCTCTTAGTCGTTTCATACTTTATCTCTGAGAACATGGGAGCCGCTTTGCGGAGTCTCTCAGCTCATCGAAATGTTGTTTCATAACGCAATGGGTCTCGCTATCTTGCCTGCAGGAGCATCAGCCTGCCCTCTGCGCCGCGACACGTTTTCGGTCTGGGTTCCGGTTTCCATTCTCTCGTCGAAAGTTGGCGTGCAACGTATCCCAATCGATTACCAAGGAACCGCCCGTCGCTTCGTGTTGTTTGTCCCAGTTGATCAGCAAGTCCATACAGGCGTGGTCGATGTAATCCAGGTGTTCAAAATCAACGTGCAATTCAACGTTTCCCGGCACTTCTTCCAACGCTTCGGCGAGCACGGGCAGACGAATGAAGGTCGCCGCTCCTTCGAGGCTGAGTACAGCCTTCTGATTTTCGCTGTCTACATTCACGTCTACGACCAAGTGTGAAAAAGTGTACAGCAGTTTTGCAGCTGACAACCCAATTCCGGTTAGCACGCCAGTCAACAGATCGGTGCAGACGATGGTTCCGACAGTGGCCGCGTAGATAGCCACTTCTCCCCAGCCATACTTTCGTAAGTCTTTAATCGAATTGATGTTGACCAGCTTATAACCGATGTAGACGAGCATTGCCGCCAAGGCGGCCGTAGGGATCATGCGAAGCATGAATGCTAACAGCGATACAAAAACCAATAGCCAGAGCCCATGCAAGATCGTTGAGAGTCGAGTCTTCCCACCTGCTTGGACGTTTGCCGAGCTACGCACGATTACACCAGTCATGGGAAGCGCACCGAGCAGCCCGCAAATCATGTTGCCAACTCCTTGGGCAGCCAGTTCGCGATTGTAGTCAGTGCGAGTGTCCGATTGCATCTGGTCAACCGCCGTAGCGCAAAGTAAGGTTTCGGCGCTCGCCACGACGGCCAAGACGATACCCGCCTGAAGAACAACACCGAAAGGAATCGATTGAAGAACAGTCAGAGACGGGAAATGAATTTCGCTCCACAGGTTGTCTGGTACTTCTACATAGAGTACGGGCAGTCTCAAGATCGCTGTGGCGAAGGTCGCAACGATCACAGCCACGAGTGGCGCGGGAACCAGCTTGAGCCGCGACGGGACAAAAGCCTTCCAAAGCAGCATGGTCAAGATCGTCAACAAGCCGACCTTTGCTGCCCAGTCATGGTTCTTTAGTTCGTCGAGAACCTCTTCCAAACCAAGTTGAAAGTTCGCCTGGGATTCACGCAGGTCCTCGATTTTCCCCTGACGCAAATCGTCTAGTGCGATCTGACCTTGCTCTAGAGATTGTTGAACGTCAGCTTTCAGCTCCGCTGGATCACGTACAGCGTCAGTCGTGCCGTGGGCATCCAATTGCTTAACCAGCGCGGCAAGACTACCCATCAGCTCCTGCTGCCTCGCCTCAAGCAGTTCTAGCTGCGCCCTATCTGGGTCTGGCAAGCTCTGTTTCACGGCCTCATCAGATGGATCGATGTCCTCAAGTGTCGCCGGTATCAATTCGCCCACTAACTCGCGCTGCTGTACCTGCTGCTCGTGAAGCGTTCCAAACTGCTGGAGTAAATCGCGCCGCGCAATGCGCTCCTTAAGAGTACCCAAATCGGGCATGGGCAGCCCCTTCTGAATCGCTTCAGGAATTGACACGAGGTTTTCAAGACCGCTCCCCTTTGGAGCGTCGTCGACCATAACATGGAACTGACTCGATAAGATCAAGACCCCAATTCCTGCCAGCATGCCGTGAATCACTGCCGGGGAGACAGCCCGGAACCAGCGGCCGTAGCGTAGCAAGCCCGCGATCAGCTGTAGGGTGCCACCAATTAAGACGGCAATCCCAAGCACCTCCAGCCCGTGTTTCTGCACCAGATCAAAAACGATGACCGTCAGACCGGCTGCCGGGCCACTCACCTGAAGCGGAGCCCCGGCAAACCAGCCGACCACAAGCCCTCCAACGATCCCTGTGATTAAACCGGCGGCAACCGGTACGCCTGACGCAATCGCGATTCCCATACAGAGTGGCAAAGCCACTAGGAAGACGACAACCGATGCCAGAAAGTCCTGCTTCGGGGCGGAGAACAGGCCAGCGAGGACTGTCTTAGAGCTCTTAGATTCCGAAGCATTGAGTTGCGGTTTCATTCTTCTATTCCTTGCAAGTTGTTGTGCAGTTAACGACCGAATTCCCTAGATCGGTGGTAACGCGCGATAAGCTGGCTGGGCTGCGAAGCTGGTACCTTCAATGACAAGAAATTGATGTTCATTCGGATGGTAGCCAAAGACCTGCCCCGTCTCGAACTTGTACACCCAACCGTGAAGATCCAATTCATTCCTTCCAAGCGCCGCAGCGACGGTCGGGTGAGTGCGCAGGTGTTCCAGCTGAACGAGCACGTTTTCTTCCACCGTCACATTCAAGCGAGCGGAGTCATCAGTGATATGCTTGTAGTTTTCTTCAATAATTCGGTGCGTAGCCTCCGCATGGCAGAGCCACGAGCGAACGGCTGGGAGTTTTCCGAGCTGTGATTGATCGAGCAGACCACCCATCGCCCCACAATGCGAATGACCGCAAACGATAATGTTTTTTACACCAAGCACACTCACGGCGTACTCGATCGTGGCAGCCTCACCTCCTCCCGGGGCCCCATAGGTCGGGACGATGTTGCCGGCGTTGCGGAGAATGAATAGCTCACCCGGTTCTGTCTGAGTGAGTAAACTCGGAGTGACGCGGGAATCTGAGCAAGTAATAAACAAGGCCCGGGGATGTTGACCTTTTACCAGATTCTCAAAAAAACTCTGCTTGGAGCTGAAAACATCGTCCTGGAACTGGTGAATGCCTTTTACGAGCTTGTGCATTTGTACAATCTCCGCGGCGAGAGTCGGGGCAAGAGGAATTTGCGCAAGGATCTTAACTAGTGTGACCGCTGAAATATTGGCTAGGAGGGTAAATCTAACCGAAGGGCGCGATTCCGGACTTGGTAACAATCAGCAAGCGCACAATCACCGCTTGATGACCAGGTAAACCAACATCGAGAGATTGAACGTGGCTTAAATCCGCAGCGGCGCGAGAAGACCATTGGCCAGGTGATGGCCAACAATTGCGGGGACGCGTTCGATAATTGGAGCGTCTAGCTGGGATTGATTGCTCTTTTCAGGTGGCCAACCTATGCCTCTGTGACGTCGATTGTTCGAACGACCATGTGCCGAACTCCAATCAACCAGTTCTTTCTCAGATCTCTTCTCGTCTTCTTTGTGGGGGCATTCCGTCTCAGTCGATTCCGCCCATGCCAAGGAGGCAGATTGAGGAACTGGCGACAGGATGAATGCGCAGAGACAGATCGACACCGGAACGAGTCGTGCAAAACATAGCTTAGGCACTAGTTGGAATCGGAAGGGCATCAGGGAAGTTACGGAAGTCGAGTAGTCTTGCAAAAAAATCTTGACTCGCGACCGGTATCGCATCGTGGAAATCGATCAACTTCGACAAAATCCAGGCATGCAGCAATCGGTCGTTGGCTGGGCTGAACTACAAAGCGCCTATCTTCAAGGATTTTGGTATTAGGGACGGCGCCAGGGTGTCAGAATTCTAATACATGACTTCTATGTCTGCAATTGCATTTCGCGTATTTCCTATCGCCAATGCTGGCAAGGCGTGATATGGTAACGCTATAGAGAATCAAGGGGGTCCATTTCAGCTATAGAAAAGCAGCCGATTTCTACTTTATCCGTAGGACAGGCAAGTCTGTGTAGATGAGCAAAGTGGCAACGAAAAGAAAGAAATCCGGTGGCAAAGGCTCGCCCGCCAAGTCTAACAGGCAGGGCGGTGGCTCCGCCGACTCCCTGCCTCGTTGGACGTTCCTGACGAACCATGCGCATGTCTTGGCGGTACTCCATTCTGATCCGCAACTAGTGCTACGACAGGTTGCAGCCGTGGTTGGCATCACGGAGCGCGCGGTGCAGCGTATCGTCCAAGATCTCGAGGAGGCTGGCTACGTTCGGCGAGAAAAGGTAGGTCGCCGAAATCGGTACTCCGTCCTCACGAAGTTGTCACTCCGTCATCCAAACGAGTCGCACCGAAAAATTGGTGACTTGCTCAAGCTAATCAACAAGAAAACCGTACAGAGTTAGTTCACCCGCAATTTGATGAAATCGACCAATATACAGCGGATTCAACGAATAAACGTTCTCCCTTCGAGGTAGGCAAAGCCGCCTACTTGCAGATCGTCGCAAGTTGAGCCTCATGAATCCGCCTGAATCCAGGCACCACTAAGGTCATTGGATGTAAGTTTAGGAATTGGGCAACTCAGCAAATCCGTGTTCGACTGTGTCAACTACGATCTACTCGTCATACTTACAGATCGCCTCGCCACCAGATTCATAGTGTTGGTCCGTCAAACCCCATTGCAGCCGCATAGTCCGCCTTAGCCGCAAAAAACTCGAACAAGGACTGGACTCGATCAATTGCTGCTTCGGCAGTCTGTTGCTCCCGTATATTTAGATTAAACAATGTACTTTGTCCTTGATCGAACAGCTCTTTCTCGGCCTCTTGCATTTGTACTGTGAGTTCAAAACTCTCGCTTGCCCTAGTGAACCTCTCTCGAGCAGCGGTTAGAGCCGCTCGCGCTAAACGTACGTCAGCGACTATCTTGTCTGCTGCAAATCGATTCTTTGCTCTTACTTGCGCGAGGTTCCAACGAAGGCTGCGCACTTTGCCTAGGGCTTTACGACGCTCAAGAGGTACTGAAACTGTGATTAATGCCTCTAACTTAAGTTCAGACTTGTCTCTCTTTGGGCTTGTTGCCTCGCCAACATCTTGAGCAACAAGCAGGCCACCGTCTACATCAGGCAAAGTCTCATTCTTGGCCTGCCGAAGGGCCACGCTGAGTTGATTGCGAACAACTTGCAACTCTGCGAGCTCGGGACGTTGGGCAAGTGCCAGGCCGGTATCGTCAGCTTCTAAATCTAGTACCAAGGGTTCTTCCTCTTGTGGTGCCATCTGCATGAACTCTGGCGGTAGTCGATCTGACTCAAGCAGAACAGGTTCGCCTGCGTCCGAACGGTAGAAGAGTGAGAGCTTGACCGCCGACTGTTCCAGTTTTCGACCAGCTTCGATAAGTTTTGCTTCGCGGGAGACGATAATTCGTTGATTATCTACAAGGTCAATTTCGGCTTTTTCCTGCGCTTTGACTTGTTCCTGTAATCCTTTATTCCGCTCTACTGCCAATTCCAGCAAGCCATTCGCAATTCGATAGTTCTCGCCGGCGGCCACCCAATTCCAATATGCGATGCTGCCATCGCGAACAAACTGTATAACCTGTGCCATTATCTCTGGTTCAACTCGACGTCGCTCCAATTGTGCCTGCCACAGTTCGGACCGATTAGCATCGATATCACGATCTCGCACGAGAGGCGCCACAAACCCTGCCTTAAACTCTCCGCCTTCATTTGTCTGGCGTTCAAGGTACCAAGGCTCAAACAGTCCCCTCCCTATTCGATACCCTGCAAAGGTCTGTCCGCCCCACATTGTGTCGCGCTTGATACCGACTGAGCTGCGGTAATTCTCGTAGAAGTCGAGCGGCTGAGACACTGAGGAGGCTTCTAGCTTGTGGTCGAAGGAGCCGGATGCGGATAACGCCTGCCCGGAAGCGATGCCTCGCGCCGCTACGGCCTGATGAATCAGTGGAAAGTAGCTGCGAACGGATGCAACGACTTCATCTAGCGAAAGAGATGTTTGAGGTCCAACGCTTAACAGTTCAGGTGGGAAAACCTGCGAATCGTCGCCAGTAGGTAAAGGCAACTGTTCGAGCTCATCAATAATAGAGCTCTCCTGTGGCAGTTGTTGTTCAAAAGCAACTTGATCTATCGAGTTTGATTTGTTCCTGGCCGTTTTAGTAGGATTTGCAATCCGACGGCCTGCCTGAGAACGGCAACCCACGAGCTCTGATAAGAGCAATATTCCAACGGTAACGAACGTCCAACCAAGTCGCACAATATTCTATCCACTGCTAGCATGACATGCTGCAAGGCCTTAGATTTTCTCTAGCCTGCGGTATCTTTTTTATCGGCACCCTTGGAAGTAAAACGCAACAACAGGCGTATATATTGCTGTAGAAAAGTGATAGCATGCCGAAAAATAGGTGAGATACCTAGACTTTGATCTTCGGAGGCGTCACTTTGGCAGCTTCTTCTTTCGACTTCAGCGATGGTGGGAATCCATTCATGCGACGCCAGATCTCGTATCCCAAGGGCACCTGATCCAGTAATACCCAGCCATGGACTCTGACACCCTGTCTCAAATAAGGGTATTTTGGCCAGGGTGAGTCTTCATCATCTGGAATAACAACCACGCGAAATTTTCCGGCGCCATCATCGGTCGGATCGACGAGAGCCACTTCGCCACCAAAGGTTCCAATCGCCACGCTTGGCCACCCCGAAAACTGAGCAGCTGGCCAGCCTTCGAATTGCAGGCGGACGTGGCGCCCCGGTGCGATGAGTGGCGCATCGTTTCCACTAACCCAGATTTGGACGGCCGGCCTGTCTGTTTCTGGAACGATGGTAAAAAGCGTGTCGCCTTGCTTGACGATTGCAGACCTAGCGTTGGCTATGAGCCGCATGATGTACCCGTCGCGTGGAGCGACGACAATCTGGGTTTCTTGCCGTGCGAATTGCGTATTGATCTTGGCCAGCTCATTTTTGATTTTGCTAATCTCCTCTTGTGTCTTAGCAACATCGATCTCCGCTTTTGAGACTTCTCCCTTAGACTTTTCAAGTTCCGAGTTAACTTTGTTGATTTTGCCTTGCCACTCTTGGCTTTTGGCCTCGCGTTCATTCTTCTTCGCTTCAACTTCGTTTCCTGCTGCTCTCACGTATTGCTCGGCCATGTTCTTTTTAGCGTTAGCCTGACGCAACTTGAGGTCGGCCTCTTGAAATTTCAAACCAGTTTCCAAACCCTTCTCATTGAGATCTTTCTTTCTCTTGAAATCAAGTTCCGCTTGCCAAACGGTATCCGATGCAGCAGTGAGCCCGGCTCGCTCTGCGGCAATCTTGTTTTCAGCCATTAGCACATAGGCGGTAGCAGCTGAGATAACCTCGCTTTGGGCCGCCCTTATCGAAGCAACTTCTTCCTCTTTTGCTCCCACGACTCGCTTGCTTGCTGATAGTTGGTCGGCTGATCGTAAAAGACGTTGCTCAGCCGCTTGTAGTTGATCGCTTGTGTTCTCAATCTGATGTTGAAGCCGCTCAAGGTACTGCGGATCTTGGTCGACAATTCGATAGACTAGCTGGCCTTTCTCGACTCGAGCGTTCTCGTGGATACCTTCACCGATTTCAGCAATGACTCCCTTGACCGGCGCTTGCACAGCTTGGGGACGGTTTACGGGATCAAATGCCACTACGGCTCCATCTCCTTTGATCGATTGCTGCCACGGCAGAATAACCATTCCGAGCGACGCAAAAAATAATGCAATCATGAGCCACTTTGCGATTCGACGCGCACGCCGAGATGAACGAGCAAGTCGCAGTGAAGGAAAGTCCATCTCGCGATAGGCAGGCTCTGAAAGAACCGTTGATAACTGATTTCTAGATAGACCAATGCTCAACGTACCGGCTCCGATAGTGTCGTTTCCGACGGCAGCATAGCTTGTTGCGACTCCGGATCGTGCTGAGTGTCGACTATGTCGATGAATCGTGCGAACTGCTCTGCGACGTCGCCCCGATTTGTTGCAATGAGCGACGTCCATTCGTGCGAGTCCGCGCGAAGCAAGTCACACACAAGATTTAGCTGGGCATCGCCAAGCGAGTCTAGTGATCCATCGATCAATAATAGTCTCGGGTGCGCGGCAATCGCTCGGGCGAGCATCAATAGATAAAGCTGCGTTGTTAGTAGTGGCTTGCCTGTGGCGTTGAGATTGGTATCGATCCCGTCGGGCAGCCGAAGTACGTCGTCGAGTAGCCCCACCGCGTAGAGGGAAGAGCGCACGTCAGTCATGCTGACACCTGTCCTGGCCAGCTGGATGTTTTCGGCAATTGTCCCTTCGAATACTTCAATTCCGCGAACCAACGCGACTGCTCCACGCAGGACGTCCGGACGCAGGTCACGAGGGTCGGCATGTTCGATCTCGATATGCCCCGCATCAGGTACGCGGAGCCCGTAAAGCAAATCAAATAACATCGAAGAACCTGCAGAGGTCCGACTAAGTAGCGCCAATCGTTCGCCCGCTTCAACCTTCAGTGAAAAGCTTTGTTCAAGCCAGGGTCCCCCTGAGGCGTGTCTTACGTCGGTAATCCGCAAACGGACACCTGTGCCAGGACGAAGCGTCAATAGCCCATCCTGAGGTTCGATTTCCAGGTCAAACAGGTGGCCCAGTTTGTCGACCGAAGCAACCACATCGTAGAAGCCTTCAATGTGTTTCCCGAACTTCACTAGTGATCCAAGAATCGTCGCTACGATTAGCTCGGCAGCCACAAGCTGTCCAAGAGTAAGTTGACCGCGCATCACAAGCCATCCGCCAAAACCCAGCAATACTGTGCCGGCCACCGCTTGCAGGCCAAGGATGAATAGCAACTGACGAAATAGGACGTGAAAATGTCTTCGTCGAGATGTCAAATAGTCTGCTGTAATCTGGTTAGCGCGATCGAGAGCAAATTCGGGGGCTCCGGCAGCTTTGAATCCGATTCTGCAGCGAAGCAGGTCCTCTAGCCAAGCTGCGAGTCGATATTTTTGCTTCGATTCGTCAATTCCCGCTGCAATTGCTCCTCGCCCCAGCAATAGAACGCCACTTACCACCAATACCAACAGTAAGACATCAAATCCCAGTAGCCAAGGATGATAGAATGCCAACACCGTCATTCCTACTGCAGTGGCAAGGACAATGGCAATACCGTCGAGCAGTAGTTGCGCGACAACTTTTTGTAACGTGACTATATCAAAAAAACGATTCGCCAGTTCCGGACCATATTGTCCCCCCAGTCCGTCATGAATTACACGGGGAAAACGATACGCAAGATCAGCTGCCACTCTGACAAAAAGTCGCCTTTGGATTATCTCTACCACAAACGTTTGCAATGCTCGCATCATCGAAGCAAACGAGAGAAATCCGAATAGCATCAAAGACAGAACCACAAGTGGTTGCAAGAGTCTCCCAAAGGCGACGATGTTTACGAGTGATTCAACGGCGATGGGCGTAGCGAGGCTTAAGACACCAGCGAAAAAGGCAAACACGCCAACTACCCAGATATCGGAACGCTCTGGCTGCAATAAGGCGATTAGTCGGGCAACGGGCCGTTCGTGAAAAGTGTGGCCAGGTTCGTGGCTCAACTCAAGGTCTTCAATAACCAGCCAGCAATATTGCGAATCAGGAGATTCTTCACCTGATACAGGAGTCGGTCCGATTAAGCCAGTCAATTCCCTAGGAGTAATCCACTGCCGTTCATCACTCGCTGGGAACGCTATCTCTACCTTTTGTTTGTCTCGGTTCAGCACAACCGCGCATTTTTTGGCGTTGGGGCGATGGCAGGCCAGGAGAACGCCGTCTTCAACCAAGTCTAAGGCCTCATCAACCGACATTTGGACAATTCTTGCCCGCAATCCAACGCATTTGGCTCCTTCAGCAAGCCACATGGACCACATAGACTCAAATTCACCAGGCCACGCATGACGAGTCTCAGCGAGCACCTGAGCAGCTCGAAGATGCTCAATGCTGATTCCGCGCTCCCTCGCTATTTGCACTAGCGTCTCAGCTAGTTCACCAAACATTTTTTCTGTGGGTGATGAATTCATTGTTCTACGAATATCAAAATCATTCTGCCAGGTGACCAGAGAAATCTGAGTGAATTACTGTTTCCGTTTAGCTGCGCATTATTCAACCTGTAGGCTTGCGATTGTCGCAATAACTGTTTGAAATCTAACCAGTCGTCCTCATCCCTGCGGCAAGACCGTTGATCGTCAACCTCGTGAGATGTTGCAGTTCTCCATAATCCTCGTGGTTTTCCTCCGGACACTTCCGCAATCGACGCAACAATTCGACTTGAATGAGATTGAGCGGATCGATGTAACGGTTTCGCACTCGAATAGACTCTTTAAGCCAGAGAGTGCCATCAAGTAATTCGTCGTTTCCCGTAATCGCTGACACAGCGTTGAGTGTCCGATGAAATTCAGAGGTAACCAATTGTTTAACCCGAATTAGTGTTTGGGAATTGTCCGCAAGATCGGCGTACTGCTCCGCAATATCGAGGTCGGTCTTCGCAAGAGCCAGTTCAGCGTTCTCCATGGTGGCTCGGAAGAAGGGCCAGTTCTGATACATTTCCCGGAGATGATGTAGCGCGTCCCCCTTCTCCGACATCGCCTCGACAGCACTGCCCAAACCATACCAGGCTGGAATAAGGCACCGACATTGAGTCCAGGAGAAGACCCAAGGTATAGCCCGTAGATCCGCTAGCGAACCGCCGCCCATTCGCCTAGAGGGGCGAGAACCGATGGGGAGTTGCTCTATCTCAGAGATCGGTGTCGCATTTCGAAAGAATTCGACAAAGCCTGGTTGGTCAACAAGTTCGCGGTAAGCGTCGAACGACAAGTCGCTCAATTGTTGCATAAGCTCAACCCAATTCTGTTGAACTATATTGCTCGCTCCACCACATGAAATCAACGATGACCAGATCAACTGCTCAAGGTGTCTATAGGCAATGCGTGGATCATCGTATCTATCTGCCAGCACCTCGCCTTGTTCCGTCAACCGCAGCGCGCCGGAGAATGTGCCAGCTGGCAGCGAGCGAATACTTCTCGCCGTTGGACCACCACCTCTACCTAACGAACCCCCCCGCCCATGAAAGAACGTTAATTCAAGGCCGTGTCCCTCTGCAACTTTGAAGAGGTTCTGTTGAGCCTGGAAAAGCGACCAACAGGCCGCAATGTAACCTCCATCTTTCGTACTGTCTGAGTATCCCAGCATTACTGTGAGGCGATCATTCTGTTTTCGCATGTAATCACGGTATGCAGGAACTTTGCAGATGGCGTCTAGAATCTGGGGACCTTGTTGCAGGTCTTCGATCGTTTCAAACAATGGAATTATGGGAAGGATATCGTGGTACTCTTCGCCCACGACAAGCGAGTTGCTCTGAGTTTGACGCCACAGCCAGAGTACAGCCAGAATGTCGGAGGTCGCATGCGTCATGCTGATCACGTGTCCGCCTAGCGCGCGGCGACCAAACTCCCGATTAATTCGATGTAGAAGCTGAAACAGATCAATAACATCGAGTGCTTGTTGTGACAGCTTGTACGAAGCAATTTGTAGCTTTTTGGAAAGCGATTCGACGAGGAGTTCTATTCGATTAGACTCCTCCAGTGTCTCTGGCGATTTACATAGACCCGCTGCCTGAAGCAGCTCGTCGATTACAATGCGGTACTGTCGGGCATCCTGCCGTACATCTAGTCGTGCCAAATGCAACCCAAAAGCATCAATTCGGTCAAGCCATTCCTGCACTTCAGCGATAAGTAGTTCGGCTGCAGGTGATTTACTGACAGCGGCTAGTAAAGTGGAGACGTCTCGGCTCAGCTCCGACGATGCAGAATATGAGCCAAGAACCCTCCGATCATCCAGAGTGAATCGCTCAGTTTGTCGAAGTCTCCAATAAATTATGCGTATCCAGCGACGACACATCTCATTCGGAGGAATACTAGCGAGCTCCACATCAAGTTGAGGCCAATGCTGGCACGCGGCAAAGATCCCGCTATTGAGTTCGGGACCGAAGTCTGTTTGACGTTGCGACAGACTGAGAGACTCAAATAGTTCACTACATGCCTTAAGATGAAACTCAATCGCTGCACTTCTTAGCCAAACGGCGGTTTGCTCTGTAATCTCGGCGGTGACCCCCGGATGGCCGTCGCGATCGCCGCCGATCCATGTGCCAAACCTCAAGCAAGTGTCAATTTGGAGATCTTTTTCTTCGAACACCTCGTCCATTGAACTCCGAAGGTCCCTAAGCAGCTTAGGAACGACTTCCCACAGCACAGGTTTAATCGACAAGCCACGCTGTACTTCCTGCATAACAGACGGTCGCCAGGGACGTATAAAATCTGTCTGCCATAGTTTTGCCAATTCGGCTCGTAAAAGTAGCTGGGTTTGTTGTTGTTCTCCTGGAGTCTGCTCAGAGTCATATTCACCAAGCAGCTCGCGCAATCTGCGCAATTTACGCCTTACTGATCGTCGTTTTGCCTCTGTTGGATGAGAAGTAAACACTAACTCAATATCCAACGAGTCCACCAATCGTCTAATTTCACATGCCTTGGTACCTGACTCCTGCAAAGTCACGATCGCCGCACGAACGGATTCGCTACGCGCATCTGGATACGCTGTTTGCTCCCGTTCCCGCAGAATGCGAACGCGCTGTCTGTCTTCAGTAATATTCATCAGGTCGAGAAATATTGTGAAAGCTCGAATTACGACTCGAATCTGGTCGTGGTCCAAGCCAGAAATCAGCTCGACCAGCTTACAGTTCAAGTCCACTGGACCACTGCGGCGCTCCCAGGCAAGTCGTCTCAGCTCTTCAACGAGTCGCAGTGCCTCGCTGCCCGCCATCAATTCGATCGTTTGCCCTAACATCTCACCAAGCAAAGCGACTTCCTTGCGCAGCCGACTTTCGGATGGTGCGGCTTGATTAATCGACGGTCGCAAAGAAAGAGGCATGTTTCATTACTTTGAGTTGTAAGTGTGCTTTGTGTTTTTTGAATCTGTTCAGAACACTGAGTGACTGTGACATCTAGAGGGACTCACCATCCGAAGGCCTGACTCGATAGGATTGCTGAGATCGATCAATTGCGCGACCTACAGAGCGACCAGCCCGCTCAGCTGCATGGGCAATACACTCGGTAATTCTTGAATCTTGATCGCAAATAACGACATCTCTTGCCCTATTCAGCTTGACCGTGATACGGCACACCTTGTCGATTCCACCACGAGGACCGTTTACGTCTTCAATGACGGCGGTAACTCGTCTGATCCTAGAACCGAACCGCGATAATGCGAATCTCAGACGACGCTCTAGCAGCTCGCGTGACTCATTCGACAAAGTATTGTTTCGGTCCACTATGGATAGTGCCATGGTGTTGCTCCTAATCGGCCCGGAAGACAACCTTTTTCTTACCCTTACATGTATACGGCCCAAACGTATAATGAGACAATTAGAAATTATGCATTCGATATATAGATAAAACAAAAGGATCAAGACAAGTGGTAGATTGGCTAAATTATCATCACCTGTTGTATTTCTGGATGGTTGCTAAAGAGGGGGGCATTTCGCGAGCGTCTGAAAAGATGCACCTGGCCCAGCCCACGCTCAGCAGCCAAATTCGCAAACTCGAAAAGGCTCTCGGGGCAAAACTATTCGATCGCGTAGGCCGATCGATGGTCCTGACAGATACCGGGCAAACGGTCTTCCGGTTTGCCGACGAGATCTTCACGCTTGGCAGAGAGTTGACAGACACCCTGAAGGGTATGCCAGGTAGGAACTCAATTCAGCTAGCGGTTGGAGTGCCTGACGTGTTGCCGAAACTGGTTGTCTACCAGCTACTGAAACCTGCTCTAGAAATCGAAGAGAAAGTGCAACTTGTATGCTATGAGGGCAAACTGAATGACTTACTTGCAGACCTCGCCTTGCATCGCCTCGATGTTGTGCTAGCAGACTCACCTTTGACTCCTGCGGCGCACATTCGTGCTTTCAATCATTTACTCGGCGAGAGTGGGATCTCGGTGTTTGCAAATGCCGAGCTGGCCAAGAAGTACAAGAGAGGATTCCCACAGTCGATGCACGGTGCTCCGATGCTTCTTCCCACACAAAACACAACTTTGCGTCGGGCCCTTGAGCAATGGTTCGACGCGAACGAAATCCGGCCACTGGCCGTTCATGAGTTCGAGGATAGTGCTATTCTGAAAGTATTTGGTCAACATGGCGAGGGGTTGTTCGCCTCCCCAACGGCTATAGAAGCAGAAGTATGTCGCCAATACCGAGTACGGGCCATCGGTCACATTGAAGAAATTAAGGAGCGGTTCTACGCAATCTCAGTTGAAAGGCGCCTCAAACATCCGGCAGTAATCAAAATTTCAGATGCCGCTCGCACGACCCTCTTTGGCGCTGTCAACGATTGAAGAAGGGGTAATGAGTGTAGTGATGTCAGAGATACATAAAGAAAAGTTCCTGCTCACAATTCCGTCGCCATCACATCCGCCTCGGGATGCAATTCCCTCAAGTGAGTTGGTGTCCGAATCCGCTGGACAAAATTGAAGTTAGCTAGTCCCATTCGTCAGCACTCATAGACGGTCCTGAATAGACCTCTCCAAGGGCTCATTACGCGAATTCTCTCTCGGGGGACTATTTACCTCCTGCACTTTATAGTTTCCAAACGTGGGCAACTACCCCACCGAGCTAGCTAGGTAGCTAAGTCTGTCTATTCCGCCCCCATGAGATATGACAGTCTTGCTTTGTGATTTTGTCTACTGCACCAAGGATAGGGATTGAGTGCGACAAACAGATCATGGATGACCTTATCAAACATGGGTTGGTTGTTCGTTTGGCTCCCCATCGCCGACGTTTCGTACTATGGCGACGAGAGCTGCAAGCGATCGAGAATCTGCGCTGCGGTCTGTTCGATCGTGAGGTTCGTTACTTCGATCACCTCGTAACCTCGCGCGCGGTATTCAGCCTCCGCCTGCATTACCTCGCGAATCACACTTGAAAGGTCGTCGTAGTCCGTACTCGCGACGCCGGACGAGCGGAGTCGCTCCGCGCGAATCTCTTGAAGTCGCTTGGGCTGGGTAGTGAGGGCGACAATCTTTCGCTTGCCGATCCGCTTTAACTCCTTTGGGAATCCAGTCTGGAAAGAAACCGGCACGTTCGCTACCTTGAACCCACGAGAACTGAGGTAGAGCGTCGTCGGGCTCTTGCTCACGCGGCTCACGCCGACAATCACAATGTCCGCATCGCGTAATGTCGACAACCCAAGACCATCGTCGTGCGTCAGAGCGAATTCCATTGCCTCGATACGCATTTCATAAGCCGAGTCTACTTGGTGCAGTCGGGACAGATCGTTGTCGGGCAGCGATCCGACGCAGTCGGCAAGGAAGTCCAGTAGCGGTCCGGTCACGTCGAAATGCGGAATCCGCTGAGTGACACATGTGCTACGGACCAACTGTTTTGCTTTGACTCCGGGGATCGCATGAATGACTGCCGGTTGGTTACCATTTAGCTTACCGAGAATCTGCTGGAGCTTTTCTAAATCGTCAATCATAGGATGAAGAACTATCTCGAAGTCGACCTCAGAGAATTGCGTCGCAGCGACCGACGACAATTTGTGAAGTAAATCTCCAGTAGCGCCGGCAATCAAGTGCAATGTGAAGACGTCTGTTGAAGAGCGAGCTTTAGAGAAGGACTTCGCGGTCTTTTTTGCTTTCTTCTGTGGCATTGAACTTGGTCACCTGGTCAGGGATGAAATAATCGTTTGGGCATTCGCTTACTCAGACTCAACACTGCATAAGCTCCGTTGAGACCATGTTGCAATACCTTCACCTGCTTTCCCCCTCTAAAGCCTGATCTGCAATGCCTGCGTTACGAGACATTGTTAGGCAAGAAAACGCCACGGGGCTACTCTTGTTTTGAGTGACGGTGATTCGGTGCTGCACATCTCCTTGTCACGGCTTTTTCAGCCTCTACTATCAAGAGCAAAATGAGGGCTGCTCCCAATACACGCACCCACATCCATTGATCTAAAGGGGCGACCTGAAAAAGAGTGTTCATCATAGGCGAGTAAGTAAAGGCGAGTTGAAAAACGACCACAGCTGTAATACCCCACCATACAATACGATTTCCTAAGATTCCTCGCTTGTTGAGAATCGATTCACTCAAGTGTCGACTGTTTAATAGGTAGGCAACTTCGAAAAAGACTATCGCGTTCACGGCTACAGCACGCGCAACTTCCAGGCTGCTGTTTAGCGCTCGCTCGTAGAAGAAGAGTCCAAAGGTCCCTGCTGCCATGAGTATCGACACATAGACCACTCGCCAAACGAGATGGCGATCGATCAAGGCAGCTTTTGGGTCTCGTGGCGGACGCGCCATCGTATCAATGTCAACCGGATCAAAAGCTAGCGTAATTGCAAGGGCAACGGTTGTCACCAAGTTGATCCATAAGATGTGAAGTGGCAGAATGGGAAGCATCACGCCCAACAGCAAGGCAGCTACCAACGTTAAACACTCGCCTCCATTGGTGGGCAGGATGAATAGAATCGTCTTTTTCAGATTATTAAAGACGGTTCGGCCTTCCTCCACGGCACGCTCGATGCTGGCAAAATTGTCATCCAGTAGTACAATTTCGGCGGCCTCTCTGGAAACATCCGTGCCTGTAATTCCCATAGCGACCCCGATGTCGGCTTGCTTGAGAGCGGGGGCATCGTTCACGCCGTCACCCGTCATCGCAACGACCTGTCCTTGCCGTTGCAGCGACTGTACCAGTCGCAATTTATGTGCAGGAGAGACCCGCGCGAACACGTTGACGCTGGCTGCAGCCCGATCAAAACTACTATCGTCGATCGAGTCGAGATCACTTCCCGATAGCGCACGATCTGCATCGAGAATTCCAATCTGACTTGCGATTGATTTTGCCGTAGCAACATGGTCACCGGTGATCATCTTCGCTTGGATACCAGCTATATGACATTTTTGAACGGCCTCAATCGCTTCTTCCCGAGGTGGATCGATCATGCCAACAAGCCCAATTAGTTCGAAGCCATGCTCCATGTCTTGGTAGCCCAATACGGTCTGTATTGATTCGGTTTGCTTCTCTGCTAGTGCGAGAACGCGCAATCCTTGCTCCGCCATGTGGGCGGCTCGATCATGCCAACACTCGGGATCAATGGGTTCTTCAGCACCCATTTCGCTCTTACAAAATGACACTATCTTCTCTGGGGAGCCCTTAGCGTAGATCACAGCATTGCCGCTGTGATTGTGATGCATAGTTGCCATATATTGCAGCTCAGACTCAAACGGGATCTCGTCTGTGCGAGGCCAACTTGACGCCAACGCGTCAACGCTAGTGCCTGCTTTCTCCGCCAGCACAATCAATGCACCTTCTGTTGGGTCTCCATTGATCTTCCACTGTTTATCTGACTGCAGCAGAGCTGCGTCGTTGCATAGTGCGCTGGCTCTGATGAGTTCACCAAGTGACGCCTCTTCGTTTGATACGAAATTGGTTCCTTGTTCGTCGAGGATATTTCCTGTAGGTATGTAACCCGTACCCGTCACCGAGAATCGTCCTGCAGGCGTAGCAATTTGTGTGACTGTCATTTCGTTGCGAGTCAAGGTTCCTGTTTTGTCCGTGCAGATAACGGTAGCACTGCCTAAAGTTTCTACGGCCGGCAATTTCCTGATCACGACGTTTCGCGTTGCCATGCGTTTCACCCCAATTGCCAAGGCAATCGTCATGATGGCGGGCAAACCTTCAGGGATTGCCGAAACGGCCAGCGCTACGACTGCCATCAACATTTGCAGTGGCGCTTGGCCTAACAAGACACCAAGCAGGAAGATAAAGACACAGGAAACGATAATGACAACGCTTATCACCTTGCTAAAGTATGCGAGTCGTTTGATAAATGGTGTTTGGACGCCTTCCACGTCCGACAGCATGTCTGCTATGCGACCGATCTGTGTATTCTCGCCGGTCGCGACGACCATTCCAGTCGCGGTACCAGTCGAGACAAGGGTACCTGCAAAAGCCATGTTGCGACGATCTGCCAACAAGACATTCTCAGCGAGTCTTTCAACGATCTTCTCGACTCGCATCGACTCGCCCGTCAAAGGAGCTTCGTCGACTTGCAAGTTTTTTTGTTGCGCAAGGCGAAGATCCGCCGGGACTTTATCGCCACCCTGCAAACAGACGACATCCCCCAATACTAGCTCAGAGGCCGAAACGTTCGTTTTCCGTCCGTCCCTCAGCGCGATGGCTGCCGGGGCCAGTAGTTGCTTTAGTGATTCAATTGCCTTCTCGGCTTTGGACTCTTGTATGTATCCAATAATTGCATTAACGACGACAACACCCAAGATGACAGCCGTGTCAACCCAGTGCTGTAGGGCACCCGTTACGCAGGCGGTAGCTAGAAGCACATAGACCAGGGGATTGTGGAACTGTAGCAGTAGCCGCATCCACGCACTTGTTTTCCTATGCGCCTTTAAGCAGTTCGGACCATAGATTGCCAACCGCTCTTGTGACTCATCGGATGTCAGACCTTTCGGTGAAGAAGAGAGTGTCTCAACAACCTCTGCGACAGCTTGAGAGTGCCATGCATCGTACTGCAGAGGCCGTGTTTTTTTCGATAATGCAGTTCGTCCTTCATGGTTACTGGCAAATTCACGTTCTTGAATAACTTCTTGTTCGACGTTCATCAGATGGTCCCTCAATTACGCTTATCAGCTCTTCTTCTGCGACACACTACTCAATACTGATTGGACATACGAAATCGTGGGGTTTTACTGCCAATACTGAACAAGGAATCTGTGGAAGCAGTCGCTCCGCCGTGTTGCCCGTGAGGATTCCAGTTATGCCGCCACGTGCCACAGTTGCCATCACCAACAGCCCGATATCATGCTTCGTAATTTCTTTCATAATGCCAGCATCTGCGGTGTCAATGACGATTTCGATCCTCGCCTGACGTTGCAATTTGTCGGCATGGACCTGGGCAATTTGTGCGCTGAGCATTTCTGTTGCTTCGGCCCTTGCTCGCTGACGAACTTCAAAGGTGTCCCACCCCTGCCGTCCCACACCTAGCTCTAAGACGTGAAGGACATGCAGCTCAGCTGCGCGCAATTGCGCCATAGACACGCCTAACTCTAGCGCGAGATCTGAGACCGGAGTCAGATCGTCAGCAACGAGAATCGACGTTGCACATTCCTGTTTCTGCGGCTTGCAAATCCAAACGGGACATGGACACTTGCGGAGCAATTTCATGCCGGTGCTCCCGAACAGGGTGCTTGTAAGAGTGCTACGCTGACGCGTTCCAACGATCACTAGGTCGTGCTGCTGCTTCAAAACTTGGCGAATGATCTCGATCCAGCTCTTTCCGATCACCAGGACATGACTCGCTGCGATACCCTCTTTCTTCGCACTCTGCACAAGTGCTGACAAGCGGTCCTCATACTCTTCGATCAGAGACAATTCGACATCGCCAAGTTCCTCTGCAGCAAAACGGACGTAATCGGGGATTTCTAATGCGGCAAAAAACACGATGTTCGCATCATTCTGTTTTGCGAGCCATAGTCCGTTGGCGATCGCTGCGTTCGTTGCATCGGAAGGATTCTCGGCAACGATCTGCTCACCACTCGCCAAATCGACGCCCACCAGGATGTTCTTGAAACGTCTCATGACCTTTGCGCCTCCATCGTATAGAAACCTAGTTCGTGCCTTTCTTCCATTCAACAAACACTCGTATCTAAAGCGTCACAGGTGAAACAAAATCTGAGGGTTTAACTGCCAACACTGAACATGGGAGCTGCGGAAGCAACCGTTCAGCCGTGTTTCCTGTGAAAAAACCGGCAATCCCAGTTCGAGCTATGGTCCCCATAGTTAGTAACTCAACATCGTACTTATCGATATAATCCAGGATGGCGATGTCAGGGGGCTCCGATACGACATGGATCATTGGCTTCACCGCGAAGTTATAGTCCTGCAGTTGAGCTTCAATATGCTCTTGAGCCTCCGCTCGGTAGATTGTCATCTGGTCTGCTGACACCCGCTCGGGAAATGCACTCTCCAATTCAGGGAACTCGATCGAATGAAGCACGTGCAATTGAGCGTCATGCAGTTGCGCCAAGGAGCGTCCCAGTTCCATGGCAAGATCGCCTACCGGCTTGAGATCATGGGCAACCAGGATTGAACGGATCGCTTTATTCCGCTGAGGTTGAGTAACCCATACAGCACTCGGGCATTTGCGAAGAAGCTTGATTCCAGTGCTCCCCACAAGGAACCCTCGAATGCCGCTGTTGTGACGAGTGCCCACGAGGACCAAGTCATGTTTCTTTCGCAGCACACTGCGAATGAGCTCCACCCAACTCTTGCCGAAAACGACGTGGCTTTCCGCCACAACACCTGCCTTCCGAGCTTTCGTCACTAGTTCAGCCAGCCGATTCTCTGCCTCGTCCAAGATCGTAGACTCGTTCGTGCTGCTTTCGACGATCAACTGCTGAGCTTTGGCCGGCAAATCCAGAGTAGAGAGAAAGCACACAGTCGCGGAGTTCAACCTGGCCAACCACAACGCTTGGCGGACGGCTTCTGCGTTGGGTGCCGAAAGCTCTTCGGCAACAAAACGATCACCCCACGACAAATCGACGCCTACTAGTATTCTTTTGAATCGTTTCATCTGATTACTCCTACAGTAACTCTGCGTGTTCCCGTCGATGACAGATCAACTAGACCATTTGGACTTTGCCTTCTTGATTGCCTTGCGCACCTCGTCCGTGTGTTGGTCCATCGGGGGCAAGAATTCCATCCCTTGCACCAGCCATTCCGCAAGCTGATCAGACCGAAGTCGGTAAAAGACTCTTCTCCCCTCTCGGCGCTCAGAGACAACTCGATGCGCACGCAAGACCATCAGGTGTTGTGATACACTCGAATGGGCAAGCTCTGTTGCTTTCGCTAGGGATGCCACATCTCGCTCGCCACTTCGTAGCTCCTCCAAGATCTGAATCCGCCGCGGATGAGCTAGAGCTCGGAGAAAGCCTGCTAATTCGCTGGCGGCAAGTAGACGATAGGGCATTTGTCGACCTTTCAGGCTTGGCATGAACTCTAAGAGTTGGTCCTCGAGAATGCTTTAATCTATGAATGCATAGATTCAAACCTATGAATATCTTAAGACCGCAATTTCTGTGCCAGATTTGTCAACAGCGTTTTACTCGTTTCAATGGGTTCCAACTGGCTCCAATGCATGTCAAACGGGGCAAACGCGCGCGTTCCCGCACACTTGCCGGCCATTTGGACTACTCTGCGCAGCATTGCAGAAGTCTTACCTCAACAGATGGTCTGTGGCGGGTTTCGACATCCGTGCCGTTCATCAAGGGCGAGAGTCCTTCCGAAGGGCACATGATCTACATTAGTGCCTTAAGCATACCTGCTCCAATGCCTGATCCTATCGACTGGTGACTTCCGCTACGCTGCCTGCCAAGTGCCGCATTTCATCCATTCGGCGAGAAAAGAAGTTAGGATGTGCCACGTTGGGCATCGCACAGTCTCTCCAGGGTAATTCACCGACATTTGCACGCCGCTTTTGCACAAGGCGGGCGTCACCGACGCGGGAATCAGTAACGGCTAGAATGCTGAAGTTGCATCACTTGCGTCAAGCCAAAGCTTGGGGAAGGGGAATTAGATGAAACTTACAACCTTGGGACCCTTCGCAGGAATCCTCACGTCGCGGTTGATACCAAGCCTAGGGCACCGACCAGGTCGTCCCCGGCGATCCAAACTGAGTTGTGCAAAGCAAAGTGCCTATGACCGGGGACTCAAACGAACAACTCACCGCGTTGCCGGAAGAGCTGAACGGCGAAGGCCGCCGAGTCAGCCCAATACAGGTTGCCACGCAGTTACCGGAAGAGAGCGTATCGCAGTATGCTGAGGGTGAGTGATGTGCCGATTGTTAGTACGGCGAATCAATTATTTCTGGAACCTTTTCTATACAGCAAACGTCCACAGTCCGCCGTATTGTATGGCCGACAGAGTGCTGGTAAGATTGTAGCACGTTTTCCGCAAAGATTAGGGGACGCTTAGAATTCCCGAACAAGCCAATAGTCGTTTTAATGAACAGAGTCTTCAATGAGCACGATCCTGTTGATTCGGAGTGTTGGCGACCTGCTCGACGCTGTGGAAGACGTCAACGAATTTTTGGTACACCGGCGGCAACTCGTGACAGAATCTCACGAGGCAGATGAGATCCTTGGAATCTGGCTCCGGCGTGAGCTCGATACGGACCTGCCGGCCTGGCTGATGCTCGAACCAGCGATCGAATCCGGCAAGTCGCGTGAGGGTAGAGTCGGACAGCGTTTCGGTCCCGGAGAAGCCAGCCTGGGTATCCGAGAATCCGTGTCTATCTCTCAGTTATGGGCACTTTGCAACATAGACGGCACGCTTCTAAGCACAGCGGACGGTGCCACAGGGCGGCGACGCACGATCCTCGATCATTTCGTGCGGGCCAGGTCGACGTCGCATTCTTCGGGCGATAAGGCAATTTTCTTCGCAGTCTTCACGGCTACTGAGACTGGCCTATCAGTCAAGTCAACGGTACGGGAATTACAGGACTCCTATCCAAATATCGTTGGCAGAACCTGGTTCATCGACGACCCAGAGTCTGGGCTCTCTGCCGCACCCTGGGAGGACGACGCATGACGAAGCCAGAAACCTTCTCGCTGCGAAGGGTGCCCCCGACACTGGCCAGACACGGGACGTTTCCAGAGCGATTCTTTGATGAGCGCTCTGGCTCACCCTATATCGTACTGACAAACGGAATCTGCACTGTGGTCATCCTCGGCCTCGCAAGTTGCGGGGTAATTGAGTCCTTTTTGAAATCAGATGCCAGAACCCAAGGCTGGCTCGGCCAGCAATGGCAACTGGCAATCGGTGCAATCAGCGACACTAAAGCTGACCGCCTCGATCACTGCGCAAGAGAAAATGCCCGGATGTCTGCCTGCACGCTTCGTCAAGATCTGCAGGGTGATCTTATTTTTTTATGTCGTCGCTACGTACCTTGATGGGGATGGTCGCTTCGAGCTACTGGAGGACAACTCATGCCACTAACCGATCTGTCTAACCCGGATATCTTGCTGCGAGAAAACTGGGAAGCACATTTGAGCTACGGTACAGATGGAACGCCACTGCTGCCTCCCTCATTTGTCGCCGAACTTGGACCTCGCGTGTGGATCGTTGATCTACGTGGCGACGAGGATCTTGTCGGGCCACAAGGTCATATCCCGGGTATCTGGCGGATGCCTTTCACCCGCATTGGCGAAATAGTGGATCTGTTGCCCGCCTATACCCCGGTGGTCCTTGTGTGTACGGATGGAGAACAATCGACAACAGGGACGCGATTCCTGACGGCCCTCGGAATGACGACCGTCGCAGCAATGAATGGCGGCATGTGTTCTTGGCGTGCCGAGGGATTTGGCGTCTCGCGCAGCACCCCGATTGTCGATCGTATGCTTTGTGCGCCTGCGCCAGGGCACGGATCTGACGGGAGATTGCTGGAGCCAGGAGATATGAAGGGTAAGTTCCTCACTCGCGAGGCTATTGAAGAGCATCTGGGCGACACAGCTAAAGTGCGGCGAGTCAAACTTGCTGCGTTTCTGCTGGCAACGCAAACGTCCTGCGTCGATGGTCGTGAGGACCGAGCGATCATCGGTACTCCGGGAGGTGACGCGGGAGAACTCCTGCTGGGGTTGGCGGCCGTTGAGCAGGTCACCGGAGCGTACGTTGATGTCGCTCATGTTGCTACACTGACGCGAGCATTTGCGGACACGTTTGGCGGCATCTATCTACACACCGATAACCTTGCGCTAAATCGGTTGGCGCGCTCACTACAATCTGACAAGCGATTGGCGGAAAAAGCCAGTACCTTGAAAACTATCGACGACTGGGAAAACTTTCTTAAGCGACCTCCACACGATCTTCGAACCGCACTTCTTGAACACCTCATCCAGCCCAATCATGTTGGGTGCGGTCATTTGAGGTTAGCGCTGACCAATCCGTCTGACTACAAACTCAGGCCAGAGCTCCTAACGGCCTTCTTTCGCGCTTTCTACACTGAGCTGTGGGCGGGAGCGCGTGATCTCGTGTGGGTTGTACTCGGAGGCGATCACAACGAAGGTGCTGTCGTAAACGTGACGGTAGAAGGGGAACTTCACCCCTTCTCTGAAGTACCCATGATCGCGCCGTCGATTGGCGGAACTCAAATGTTTGTGAATCACCCACAGGTAGTTGCCTACTTGCGCGAACAGACCGCGCACTTCCTTACCACGAACGTCAATCACTTACTCCCACTGGGAAAGGGAGTTGGCGCGAGCTTCACGGAGGCGATTCCCGCACTAGGTGTAGAACAAGCGCAGGCAACGTTAACCGCGCTCGCGTCTGGTTTGCCGACATTCAATATCCATTTCTCGCATGATGGCTCAATTGACGTTGTGGAAGGCGACGCAATACCAGCCAGTGTTTCCGGTCTCGCAGAGGCATGAAGAAAGCGGAGCCGAATATTGGGGTTGGGAATAAATTCCGGAGGCGTTCTCTTTTTATCAATAGCGCTGACTGCCCCTTACGGCAACACAGTTCGTGTGCGAATAGATGAGCATAGCGGTTATTGACGTTGACAAAGCGACACTAGCGACCTGTGCGCCTGTCGACTCTGAGTGCGATTCAAAAAAGATTGTTATTTAGAACACTTATTTTTCAGTCTTAAGAGGATCTCGAAGTGGAGTATTTTACGGAACAATTGTCACTTTCAAGCCCCTAAGAAAATCAGACTAACTACCTGTCGTCGGGATTTGCCTCCAGATTTAGCGTTTACTAGCTTCGAAGAATTTCACCGACGCGCGCAAGCAAAAGGTATTCGACGCACGGGCTGCCCCCTTCCAAGCGTCGAAACGCACTCTGCCGAACGCGTTCGATGGCCCAAACCGAAGAGCTTTCGGTCAATTGCCAACCTACCTCACCCGTAAACACCGAGCGCAAATGCGCCTGACGTAATACGGTGCTCACGACGAACCGACACTTGTCTCGAAAGACAATCCACTGGGTGCCTTGGGAGTGCACGACTGACTGAGCTGACGACAGTCAAGCATCCTATATGACGTCAACTGCTCAGGTCCTCAACTAAAGATTAGAAGATCATCCGTATTCTGCTTTCCAACGAGCATATTCCGCCCCCAGTGTATAGCGTGCTACTCGCCAATAGAGCCATCCTCCAGTGAAATAAGCCACAACATCCAGCGAGTCTGGGGTAGCCGATGGCTTGATCCAAATTGCACCGATCTCCCAGACAAGACTACTTACTGCAGCCGCCGATAATACTCGCAGGGGCGTCAGTATTAGTAGCCCATCATACCGCCCAGCAAACAGTAACAAATTGCTGTAAGCGATGATTGTGGGTACAGCGAAGATGTCGTTTGCATAGCCGTGGACTATGACATTATCTGTCACCGGCTTCAAAACCCAAGTGACGACTGTATAGACCAGACCACAAACTGCGAGACAACATGCGTTCAGGCGAATGCAATTGCCAGGAAGCCTAGGACGATCCCTGCTGCAATAATAAGAATCCAGGCACATCCGTCTTCCTCTTCTTTGCTAGACTTTGGAGGCTTGGTGCCATCCAAGAATTCCCCACAGTGTTTGCATTTCTTGGCTGTTTCAAGAATCGCTTCACCGCAATACTTGCAAGCCTTTTCTTTTCGCTGATCTGACATTTTGAACTCCTTTCTAACCGTGCACAATCTGACACATTGCTGTTCCTTTCGTTAGGCACGCCATATCTTGCAGCACACGATGCCGCAGATTACTAAAGCGAAGCATGAAGGTTCTGGAATCGCGTTCAGCGTAACGTCTTCAACGTTGAGAATCAGGCGTGTGAGATCAAGTTCGAAAGTCACCCCATCCACAGTGGCTGAGAAGTCTGGACCAGACAGTCCAGTGAAAGCCGCACCGGTAGAATCGTTCACGAGCATGACTGAAGATGGATAGCTAGAGGTATCCAAGTCGAGGTCAGGAAATCGTGGAGTTGGTACAGCAGCAAATAGGGCAGAGAAGGAGCCGCTTACCGTCTCCGCAGGACCTGTAACTTCGTATTCCACAGCCATTGTGAACAAGTCTGGAAAGATCACCGGTGGCGAGAATCCGTAGGGAATCTCCTCGATGTCGAATACACCTTCCGTCCCCGGAGCAAGATTCAGTGGCCCCACGCCGACAGCTTCTAGGGTAGTGGTGTCGACGACGATTGATGTTGTCACGTCAATCGATGCTCCGAATCCAACGGTAAAGTTGTCCGAAAATATGATTGTCAGTTCCGGAGTGGTCAGAGTAGTCAAGCCGAAGACGATGATTGAACTTTCAGAATTCAGGGTTATGTCGAACCCGCTTGTTCCATTCGCGAACGTCCTGGAATCGTCGATGGTTCTGGTAAACTCACCGCTCTCTCCGTAGATGTATTCACCGAATAAACGCATTTCTCCTGTGACATTTCCTGTCCCTTGATAGCTCTGGGCAATAACGGTGGTGCTGCAAATGGTAGCCGTCACAACTGCTGAAACTCGAATCAACATGCTCCTAGACTCCTTTCTCGGGTGACGTAAACGGGCAAAAAACACAGGTTGGTTCAGGGGCCCCCAATACTCCAAAGGGCGCATAAAAACAGGGAGCGCCGAAACCGAGACCGCTCCCTCACCTCCGCGAAGAGGACAGTAGAACAGCACCCAGCCCGACGCCCCCATGCGGGGGCGCGGTCCAAGCACTGCCTCTACTGTTCAAGAGCCTTGCGGCTCAGGTTCGCGGTTTTGAGGGAAGCAGCAACTTGACGCACGCGCGTCATTTCAAATTGTTAGGTTGGCCATATCGGCCAGTTATTCGTCTCCAAGATTTGATGGATCTATTAATACAAGGCTTTGCTCGCACAATAGCTTTTTTCACCGATACGGGCCACCGGCATTCTGGCCGAATAGTGCGAGATTCTCGCCAGACTACCCTTCGCAGTTCGCTAAGCGAGCTTATCAATCGAGTCAATACCAGCAATCGGCTCGGTCGCTGAGGCAATTCTTGAGAGTGGATGAGTTCGTCTTCGAGAGGAGTTGTGGACCGAGTTCACGACTAGAAACGGCCCAATTGAAGGTTGGAAGATTATATTCACACTGCCGGAACAAGCACAGTCCTACGGAACGCGCGACGGTGAAAAGCTGCTCGCGATCATAGTTACAGTCTTTCAAGCCCTTTATGAATGTGATCGACGACTGTAGCACGAATCTCAGTTGAGATATCAACGTCACTCCATATATCTGCCAACAACGTGTCAACGGTTTGACTTGGGTTCTGGCCTAGAAGCAAGTGCATGGCGGCGGCCGCGCCTAAGGCATATCGTCTCGGCTGGACATCGTTTTCAATCGCTAACCGCATTGTGCCAATCAGCCGGTCGTTCCAGCCAAGTTTCCGACGTGGATCTCGGGTCACGCGTTTAACCTGATCTAGTAGGTGGGGATTCGTCATCCGCAGGAGTAGATCTCGCACATATTCTTCCCAACCAGCGTCGGTGAATAGAGGATCAACGCCTGCATGGCGTCGACAGAGAGCCGTGCCCGACTCGCAAAGAAAGGCACTCTCGACGAAGTCCTGCAAATCTCCGTCACGAGTCTCAGACATGAATTGCAGTCCCTGGCGTTCGGCAAGGTATCCCAGCAAGGCGTGGGCGGCGTTGTGCCCGTATAGTTTGGCCTCTTCAAACGGGAGCAAGTCCAGCTTCATTTGAAACGCGTTCAGTCCCTGCTGAAAGTCGGGAAGCTTGATCTGCTCGATGAGAATGCGGTTGAATTGTTCCACCAGGACTGCATGGCTGCCGGAATCGACCAAGGGCTGTAGTCCGGTACGTTCAATTTGATCGGTATCGGTGACTATACCACTCATCTTGCCGATAACCGTGTTAACGAACTGTATTTGATGGTCAAGATGCGCGTGTTGTTCAGACGGTAGGGCTAAGCGAACCAGGTCTCGCAGATGTTCGGCTGCGTGGTTGTGGTTCTCTGCTGCATAGACGACCGTCTCCCGTGTTCCACTTGTCGCCAGTCTGCGCTGAAAGCCCTGAGCCAGTAGTTCGGCTGGACTCGCAGAACCACGTCGGAAGAACTCTATGCTGGGCAGTGCCGTAGCGATTTCATCGGCTTCAGCAATGGCGGAGACAAGCTGTGCTTGATCAACGGCCTTTTGGGGATCGTAGATTTCTAGTTCTTCGACCGCATGGGAACGAACCCCTGTGGATTCGGCGACGTTGATGGAAAATCTACCACTAGCTCTGCGTACGGCATCCACCACGTCAGTCGCCACTTCGGCCACAACCAATCGATCGAAGTTGCCCGACTCGAAAGCCTCAAGCAAGAATAGCCCGCTCTGTATGGCGCCAAAACCGATGCCGACGAAAGTTCTTGTCAAAGTGGCTTCCTGTGTGAACCTGGATGTCTACCGGAGAAACAATTTGCAGAAGTAAAGTAATAAACTGGGATTTCTCGTGTGGCTGTGCTTGAAACTGAAATGTCGCCCATTGTATCTGTGGATGAAATGTTGGACGTTTGCCATTGGCAACGAGCCTGGCTGCTAATTGTCTCGGGTCAGGGTAATTTAGAGTTAAAGAAATGGCTCATTTGGACAAGGCAGGCGGGGAGTTCCCAAATCGCCGTGTAGTGCCCCGTGTTCCACCAAACGATTTCGGGTTCGCCATAGGCCTGCCACAATTTCATAGTGCACGAATAGGGTATGAGTTCATCGTGTTTTGCATTGAACATCAAGATTCTTGGTTCGGACTTCTTACTGGCCAATACTGCAGGATCAATCGTGCTAAGCAACTCTTGCAAATCTTCCTTATTCTTGCCATTGGCAGCCCACCGTTCACGGAGATTGCTGAACTTCTGAGATTTCCAGAAAGTCTCAGCTAGATCGCCGCCCGCAAGTACAAAACAGCCCTTTTGAAAGCGTGGCTCGGCAGAGAATGCTAGTGCAGATACGATCCCCCCTAAACTGATGCCAGTAATGCCAAGTTGATTCGGATCGATCTCCTCCCGTGCGGCCAACCATGCAGCAGATCGTCGCACGTCCAGCACTGCTTGTGACATACCACGAACCGTTTCGTGAGGATCATCAGATACCATTCTGGCGTTTGAGCCAGGCTGCCGCCGAGGACCGTAGTGTGGCATCTTCATGAACAAGGCTCCGATTCCTTTACTGGCTAGCGCACGACAACAAATGCGAGATAGCTCAAAAGAGCCGCCTAGAATGTGTAAGACGACAACGCCTGGCCGTTCGCCCTCCGCTTTTGGCCGGTAATATTCACAGTGAACCGTGTTGTTATTCGGTTGGGAGGTTTCGATAGCTGAGGGAAACGTGACGAGGGACACCGCCGGTGATTTCGAAGTGACGTCAAGCGGATGTACGTCATATATAAATGGCTCAGCAGGCAGGCGAAACTGCAGGGGGACTTGGTCTTCTTGTTCGGTGGGTCGATACTTGATAGTGCCTCGGCGGGATTGCTCTGGTGGAGGCTCTTGCTGAATATCAAGTTGTCCAGTTTCAGCAGTATCCGCATCGGCCGTCCTATTGAGGCCGGACGGGAGATCTGCCGCTGAGCACTGAGTTATGCAGAGCAGCGCAAGAACACACGTCCCGTAGCAGTGAATTTTGAGATATCGCAAAATACAAGAAAGGGTCATCGGATTGCCTTGAAGGTTTCGTCGAAGCTAGATTGGGCAAAGAGAATCCAATTACTGCATGAGGCTGACTAACACCACAACAATTTTCTTCAGTCACTGAGTTCTTCTTCGTGCGGTGATGCAACTTCAGCGGCACGCAGGATTCTTACGTTTGTCGAAAGATACAGGGGCAAGTGTTCGCGGGCATAGAGAACCTCTCCAAAAAATGCCTTCGAACCCGTTTTGGGAAGATCTATTTGAAATGAGTAGGCGTCGTAGCTTGCAGGCACTTCTGAAGCTGTCCAAACTGAATCCCGAAAGTCTCTTGTCTCTGACTTAGCGGTCCATAGTTGGCACTTTAAAGGTGGGGTGTCGGACTTGATAGAAAGCGTGACCTTATCGCTCGATTCGTCAAACGACCAAGTCAGCTCTGGCAACTTATCGCCCCCTGCGGCCTGTTCGTGTAAAGCCTGAACACCGCCTAACACTCGTGGGAAGTCTTGCAGACCGTGGCCATTGTTTGGCACATAGAGAATGTGTTTCTGACCCAAGAGTTGAGACCAATACAGGTTCAGTGCATCGAGAGTCCAATAGGGATCATTCGTGCCGAGAATAAGAAGTTTGGGAAGCTTGAGCGATTCTCGATATGCAAGAGGGTCGACGATTTGCAGGAGTGCCTCACCAGCTGCCGTTTTCATTCTTTGTGGTATGTTCCGTTCGGTGTAGTCGTGAATCTGCTCCGAGAACTCTCCCCATGTGTCTTGTTGGTGATCCATCTGATCTCTCAGATTAAGCATATCAATCACCATCGGAGCAATGGCGGCTACGCGAGAGTCCATCGCTCCTGTAAGCCAGGTCGTCCAGCCTCGTTTGGAGGCGCCAGTCACGGTGAACGATTCAATCGGCAGCGACCATTGTTCCTTGCAAAACTCTTGGACGGCATCCATGCCTTTTATAGCGCTCTTTGCCATGGGCAGGAGCAACGGCCACTCGGGATCGCCCGTGTCAAGATACTGTTCGAACGTGTACGAGATGATTTCGCCTTCCTTCATTCCGTCAAAGATCGGTTGCTGGGGAACTTGCGAAAGTATGGCAACTGGCGATTCGAGCTGCTGGGCCAAAGTTGCGAATAAAACTACCTCCTTGGCTGGCGAGTCTTCGTAGGCTGGGTCTGAATATTGCTCTTTCCACTTCCCGCCGGCAATGACGAAGAGAGCGTTTTTATTAGTCACCATTTTCTCGGGCTTAATGATAAATAGCCGGTGTTTCCAGGTGATATCGCGCCATGATTGTGAGGTGAGGATAAGTTCGACATATTGTGTGCCAGCAATCGTACCCTCACGGACTTTGTGCCAGTGATAGCTGGAGTCGTCTTTCGAGAGATAGTCCTGAAGTGGACTCGATGACCGCTCAATACCCCTCTGCTCAGGAGAGACTACCTCGCTTTTGTCAGCATAGGCGACATCCCCCAATAGGGGCGCTGTAATCACAAGAACGGCTCCAACGAACATGTCTCTCACTGCAATGTCCTTTCGAAAACAAAATATTAGTACTGCTGTGATAACTCGTCGATTTTGGCAACAGCAGATGGGATCCTCGGCAGAAGGCAATTAGGAAGCTTCGGCTGAATCCCTGCTCAGTGCACTCGCTATCCTGGCCGTGACGTCCTTGATCGTACCCATACCTGAAACTTCAATAAGCAGGTCTTTGTTATGATAATATTCCAAGAGAGGAGCCGTTGAGCAGACGAATTGTCGCAGTCGTTCTATAATTGTTTCTGCTGAGTCGTCAGCGCGGTGCTCTAGTTGATTTCTTCGCAAGAGTCGCCGAATCACTTCTTCTTGGTCGATTACCATCGCAAGGCAACAATCTAGAGTAGTGCCGCGCTGGTCGAGGAAGCGATCCAGAAGTTCTGCTTGAATTAGTGTTCTCGGGAAACCATCAAGAATAAATCCCGCCTGAGTATCTGCTTGACTAAGCCGCTGTACTACCACCTCGGAGATTGTCTCATCAGGAACGAGTTTGCCGGCTTCCATGAGTGCCTTGACCTGCAGACCTAGAGGGGTTTCGGTCTGCACGGCCTCGCGCAACATGCTACCAGTAGAGATGTGGGGTACACCGAGCAAGTCGCAAATTCGCGAAGCCTGCGTACCTTTACCGGCTCCAGGAGCACCGAGAAATACGATCCTGCGATTGTTGTACTTGTGTAAAGGTGACTGCATAGGGCTCCCACATGCGTTGTTTTCTGAATCCGAGAATTCAGTAAACTCCAAGGTCTAAATCACGATTTAATTCCGACTGTGGAGACTCTCCGTCTGTTTCTGACAGATTTCAATTGCATCTCGAGCTAATCTTCCGTCCAACGCTGTTTCGGACGCGTCGCCTCGTATGGAATGTACGACTTCGCTGAGTTCTTCTGCAAATGCGTCCATCGGATCGCTCCCCAGAAGTTGTGGCCGCTTGACTTCAGAATCTTTTCCAAACAGAGTCGGCGGACACAGGACGATTCCTTCTCCACCAATCACCGCGAACTCAAATGACAATGTCGCCAGTTCTAAATGGATTTCGAACCCCTGGTTAAAACTCCGCCCTTGCTGGTTAATGGTTCCACCCACGGCGTGTAAAACGGGACCTTTGATACCGTAGTCGAAGTGTGTGTGCCAGTGTTCGGCTAAACCGTCCCTAGTTCGGCCCCAGCTGGATACACCATTGGGCATGCCGAAGAGTAGACGAATGAAGTGGGCGTCGTGGACGTGCAAGTCGAGCATCGGCCCACCAACGGCCTCGGCTGACCAATAGTTCGCCAGCCACGCTGGATCGGAGATCACGCGTTTAAACGAACCTCCCAAGAGACGGCCATGCTCCCCGCTGCGTATTTCTTGCAGCGCCCAGGCATATTCTGGAAAAAAAGGTAACACGTGACCGATCATCAATTGCTTACCTGATTCCTCCGCTGCCTCGAGCATGCGGTCACAGTCACCGACCGTCATCGCCATGGGCTTTTCGCAGAACACATGCTTGCCACCGCGGAAGGCGGTGATTGCCACATCGGCATGCGCGGCAGGGGGAAGGGTGATATCGACCAAATCGACATTCGGATCGGCGATCAGGTCGTCCGACGATTCATAAGTCGCGATTCCCGCAAGGTCCATCTGCTCGCCTGGCGGACCGAAATTTCCTTGGATGTCGGTCCAGTCGCCGGCTAGGCGCTTGGTGTTTTGTTCGCACAGGGCTACTACTTTCACGCCCGACAGCTTTTGGTAGCTCAGATAGTGCACCATCCCCATGAAGCCAGCGCCAATAATACCAACTCGAATCACGACGAAACCTCCCTCTCATCGGAGTACTGCTGCTTGAGTCGATTGAGTAGCTCCACCGCTTGGCCGATCTCGGCTTTCTGTCGTACTGGTTCCTGGGGAATTTCTCGCTCGATGGTCAGAGGTCCTGTGTACCCGATCTCATCGAGCGTAATGAGATACTTGGCGAAGTCGACCGCCCCTTCGCCCAACGGCATTTCTTGGCCCCAGGTCTCGCCCGGTTGATCCGACCAGTTGGCGTCCTTGCAGTGCACGCTACGGACATACGGTGCGATCTTTTTCAGTGCCGGGATCGGCTCGCCACAACCGTAGAGGATCATGTTCGCCGGGTCGAAATTAACGAATAGATTCGGTCGATCAACTGCTACTAAGAACTCCACTAGCTCGTCGGCCGGTTCCTGGCCCGTCTCTAGATGAATATGGATGCCCTTTGACGCTGCGTAGTCGCAAATCTCCCGAGAGGCTTCAATCAGCGCGGCGTACTCAGGGTCCGAGGTGTCGTGCGGTACAAAGCCGATGTGTAGCCCCGTCGCATCGACATCTAAAAACGCTGTAAAATCAATGATGCTCTTCAACTCTGCCAGTCGCGCTTGCCGCGTCGCGGCAGGGACTAAGCCGATCGTTTGTTTGACGGTCGGGATGTCGGCATAGCTCTCCCCATCAAATCCGGCGAAGACAACTGTCACTCTCAGTCCCAGGGCCTGTAATCGCACGGTAAAATTCTGCGCCGCCTCCGGGGTTCGGGAGCCCTGGCTCGGCGCATGCAGGTGAACGGTGGTCACACCCAGCTCGTGCGCTACGTCGAGGTCGACTCCCAATCCTTCGTCGATGCTCGCGAAAACGCCTAGCGGCCATTTTTTCATGGTTGATTCTCCAAAATCATCAGAGCATTAACGCTCCTAGTTCATGCGATACCATATAAGCTTCTACTTTGTCGGTTTTGTATGCTCCAGAGCAGCCGGATGGACGACTTTGTTCAACGTAATAATGGATGGAGACAATCCCACCGTTGGCTGTCTCTGACGGTCTGGGCTGTTTACCATCTGTTCGATCGTACCCCAGGCTGGGATATTGCTTGTGGCGTCGGCACTCTGCACACATAGCGCACCGACGGCAGTGGCGGAACAGAGTGCCTGTTCTGGATTGCAGCCGCGCAGAAGTGCCATCAGTAGGCCAGCGATGGTACAGTCACCCGCACCTGTCGTTCCCACAACGTCTACGTCGAAGCAAGGACAGAGTGCTCGAAGGTCCTTCCAAGCGTTCCAGTCATAATCTTGCCATGCGGCTCGGACACTAAGCATTTGCGAGGTTCGCTCGCTTGTCTGCAGATAGAGCCCTTGATCTCCCAGTTTGATGACAACGATCAGCGCGCCCATTTCGATCAGTTCGTCCGCCAGACGTTCCAGTACTAGGCTGTCAACCAAAGCTGCCAGATTGTCGCCGTTCGCCGATTGGGAAAGCTCCTCATAGAGCGTCGGATCGAGCATCAACAGGATCTCGTCAAAACTGGGTAAGAATAAATCAACACAGGGTAGTACTCGGCTCAACCATTCTCGCCATTCGAACTGTTGCGATGTGTCGTTTTCGTAGGGCATCGCCATGTCGAGAGAAACTAGGGCACCATTCCTCTGGATCCACTTGAACACATTCAAAAGCCTTGCCCCACCGTCTGCGATCACTTCTTGCATCAGCGGAGGGTAGCCAAAATGCAGAATCCGAGTGTCGGCTACCGCCGACCATTCCAACTCAGTGGCGACGAAAGTGTCATTCGCCCCGGGACAGTGCAGGAAACTTCGGTCGTTTTCATGAGGGCTGAACACAAGGGTGTAGGAGGTCGCCTCCCCCGGAGCAACAATCAAGCCATCCCCTAAGCAGGAATCATACTGGCTTAGTGATTCCAGCACCGTCATTCCCAGCTGATCATCGCCGATTTTTCCAATCAAGCGGGTCTTGGCCCCCAGGCGATGTAGGGCAATTCCGGTGTTCGCGACCGATCCGCCCAAAGCAATCGTAGCCGGCCCAACGCGAACTAGTTTTCCTGGGGAAAAGAGGTCCTCGGCTTTGGTGAGATCGGATCCCAATGACGGGATGATATCCAAGCAGATGTGGCCTGCGGCGACTATTTCCGCTTTCTCAATTTTCATCGGTTCGATTCCTCAATGCATCTCTGTTTCAACCACGCCAATGCCGCCGCGATAGTAGTTGAAACGAACATTGGGATGGTCGGCCAACAATGACATCGGTACGGAGCTGTCAGGCAATCGTTTAGCGATCATCAGCGCGGACAGCCGCATGCCGAAAGGATTGTCGTGGTGGCCTGGATGCCAGATTGAGACACAGTCGGCTTTCCAAGTCTCCACCGGCCCTACCGTCGCCGCTCGAATCGGTACCTGCGGGATGTAACCGCCGCCAGACGTTCGGGCGTTTTGAATGACAGTCATCGGATGCAGATCGGTGATGCGGGCCCCCAGCTTGCGATACTCTTCAGGCGATGGCGGCTCATCTTGGTAAGCCCCTTCTCGCTTAGGTGGATCGTTAAATGCCCAGTGTTTTACTTCGCCTTGGCCGCCTTGCATCAATGCGCAACGCACCTGTTCGTAGCTCTCTGAGTAGGCCTCTAAGTTCGTTGGGAAATGGATGTTTTCGGTGGGCATCAAGAGTTCAGGACGAATGCGATTGAAGCAAAGTTCCATATCGGCTTTGGCAAACGAAAGTGGGTGATCTGTGTCGACGGGTTTGCCGTCTTCGATCCATTCATCCATACCCCAGAAGTGTGCACTTTGAAGTTTGAGGTCGAGCGCATTGACCATCCGCGCCACCAGAGGCAATTGCTCGGTGGGACCAATCGGACCGCAAATCCCCACGGGGTTGTCCAGGGTCGCTTGCTGCCAAACTTGGATGTATTCGAGCGCCTCGGCGCAGTAGAGTTCTTCTAGTGTGTCGTAAACAGTTACGACAAATCCGACTCGCGATAGCCCCGTCAGATCCTCAGTCGTAAGCCGAGCGGCGTCTTCAAGAATCTCTGAGTCGAGTGTCGTGTAGTCCCACCAGTCGGAGGCAACTTTACTAATTGGGCGTGCCATCAGAATTACTTGCCTCCAAGAAGTTCGTGAAGAATGTCGGATTGGGGAAACGGGTGTCCTCGGTGTTGGACGAAAGCCTCGGCGTAGTTGCTGCCAAATTCTTGGCCCCGTATCTCACTGTGACGCTTCATCGACTCCATGTATTCGTCCATGCCATGGTGAGAACGCAACCACTCCCTTTGCGACGCGTGCCAAGCCAGCATTTCGATCTTGCGCTTGATTACGTCAGAGATATTAATACTCACTGTTGGACGCACAAGTTCCCCAGAGTAAGGGTCGTTCCCTTCAATAGGGTCGCAGTAATAGAGCCAGGGGATGGCAGAGCCGGCCACGAGTGGTAATGGTGACGCATTAGGAATTGGACAGCTGAATGCCGCGCTACGCGCCAGCTGATGCACTTGCTCGTGGTCAAGCATGTAGTCGTGTCGGGGATACGTGAACACCAGGGTCGGAGCCACATCACGAAAGAGATTGATCGCCTTGCGGTTCGACGACTTATCGAAAATGATATTCACGTCGCGTTCTTCAAGGCAGTGGTAGGTCGCGCCGATTTTCGCTGACGCGATTGCCGCTTCGCCGCGACGGATCCGTGCAATCTCATTCGCCGGGAGTGTTGCCGAACCGCAGTCGCCAGGCGTGGCCGTGGCGATGTGTACCTCCCAGCCGAGATCACGCAATCGAATCAACGTTCCAGCGCACAAGGTTTCAGCATCATCCGGATGAGCCAGGAAGGCCAGAACAACCTCTCTATGTGAATGAGTCTCAGTCATATCTACCTGTATTGGGATACATCTCACCATCAATGGCATTTCATGGACACGTGAACCTGTGAAAGTCTATTCGCTCGAGGGCAGCCTGCAATTCACGCTCTTGTGAAGTCGTGAGATTCTCCTGTGGAAAACGGAGAGGGCCGCAGTCGATGCCGATAGCTCTCATAGCGTATTTCAGGCCCGCCCGCCCCCCATTACTAAAAAGTATTGCAACTAATTCGACGACCTTTGCTTGCTCTTCTCGCGCTAGCTGCCAAGAATTGTTTGCAATAGCGTCCAAGATGCGGAAATATTGCGGAGCCGCAAAACAATAGGTGCCGCCTACCGCTCCTGATGCACCCATTGAGATTCCAGCCAACAATGCCTCATCGAATCCCCACAAAACGTCATACTTGCGATTACTATGTTGAACGCAGAGTTGCATTTCGGACAGATTGGGATTCGTGTACTTGACTCCCGCCAAATTGGAAATGCGTTCATTGCCTGCAGAGAGGAATGCCGAAGCTGGAAGGTCAACTCCTGTAATGACCGGTACATCATAGAGATAGAATGGCAAGTCTCGGGCAGCACGCGCGATCGGTTCACAGTAGTCGATCATCGCTGCTACCGAGGGAGGCTTATAGTCACTCGGAGCTAGCGCAGCGACTGCGCTAGCTCCACAACTATTGGCATGCGCTGCCAAGACGATCGCGTCCTGTACACAATCATGGCCGACATGCACTATCAACTCGAAGGCTGTCTTCGACTTGCATTTCACCCATGCCTCGAGCAATGACATTCGCTCCTTGAGTGTCATAGAGAGCCCTTCGCCTGTCGTACCTGCTATGAAAGCCCCGTGAACACCCGTATCAATTAGCCGCTGATATATGGCGGGGACTAACGTGGTGTTCAGTCTTCCATCAGAACAGAAGGGCGTATGAGGCGCCGCAATGAGTCGGAAACTATCTAAGTTCATGTTGTAGATCACCGATTAACGCCGTAGTTGCCGAGTTCTTTCCGATATAGTTTGCTGGCGTAAAGTGCAGAGCGGTTACGAATTCGATCCAGCCACGTCTTGCATATCTTCCAATATCTTCCAGCAGAAGAGCTGCATGCGAGGGAGATGAAACGGACCCTTCCAGCGATGATCGCGACTCACTCTCTAGGCAAGTTCGATATGTCGATTTCGGTCACTTCCGCTCTCACCCGAAATTCAATGATTAGAAGAATCCTGATGTTTTGTGCAAAACACGATGAAATAATCCCTTGCTCGTGCACCACATCTTTGTGGCACGCCTACGACGAGCCAGAAATCATCTGGTGGGACGCGGGCCACTACTCGGCGATATGACATCTCCTTGCCTGCCTTGTTTAATGAGCTAGTTCTTTAGCCTCGACTAAACTTGGCCAGATCAGCTATACTGGTCCGGGTGACGTGACTGTTTGTACCATAGTTGCAACGTAATTCCTGTTTGCGTGTCACTCCTCTGGTGACGCAAGTCTGTGCGCGTTAAGTGCCGGTGTCATAAAAAAGTATCGACCGGAATCGACCCGATAGACGGCCTTGCTTCTCTCGCTACCAATCGACTGAACACCAAGTGCCTGATCGATCGGCTTGCCATTTTCGATTGTTGCCGTTGGATCACTGCTGGGCAGGTATACTGTCGCGGTGGTACCCGGCGGTACTTGTAATATTAGGGTGAAATGATCGCCATCGATTCGCCACTCGCTTGCGATACGACCGCGAATCGAATCATATTCACCCTTAGCCCAGGTAATCTCTTTCCCTGGCTGCGGACGAACAACAAATTCTTCGTATCCTGGATATTCTTCCGATGGATTAATACCCACGATGTTACGCCATATCCATTCGCCCACCGAACCTAACGCCCAGTGATTGAAAGAGTTCATGCTAGGGCCCTGATATCCACGGCCCGCGACATAGCCGTCCCAGCGTTCCCAGATTGTGGTGGCGCCCATTTCGATCGTGTAGCCCCAAGAGGGTACGGACCGCAGATTGACCAGACGGCACGCTTCGTCATGCTGGCCATTGCGGCTTAATTCTAGCATCATCCGATGCGTGGAATGTATGCCAGTCGAGAGGTGGTTATTGTACTTCTTGATCGCCTCGAGTAGGTGTCCAAGGGCCTTCAGTCGCAGAGAATCCTCCAGCAGATTGAACCGCAATGCTAGGGCATAGCCCGCCTGTGTATTCCCTTTGATCCGTCCGTCGGGCGTGACGAATGCACGGTTGAACGCAGCTTTGATTTCCTGGAATAAATTGGCGTACTCGGCCGCTTCTGCACTACGGTCGAGCACCTTGGCCATCTTGGCCAAAATCTCAGTGGAATGTGCAAAGAACGCGGTGGCAAACACTTCCTTGGGCACGGCGCTGATGCCCTTCGGATAGCCTTCGAGCACCACCGTGTCTCCGTTGAGCCAATCGCCATAGTCGTTGTGCCGTCGATTCAGCCAAAGCAGATTTGGATTGTTCTTGTGGACATAATCGACCCAGCGACGCGCCGACTCGAAGTGCTCTGCCAGCATCCGCCTGTCGGCATAGTTTACGTACATCCGCCACGGCACCACTGTCCCGGCATCTCCCCAAGCGGGCACGCCGGAGAATACCTTGTTCGGATCGAACGGGTGGGGAGCGAAGTCGGGATATCGACCGTCTTCGGTCTGGGCGTCGCGGACGTCTTGCATCCATTTGCTAAAGAATGCCGCCATGTCCATGTTGAAGATAGACGTTTGAGAGAATGCCTGGATGTCACCCATCCACCCGAGGCGCTCGTCGCGTTGCGGGCAGTCGGTGGGCGAGCCATGCATATTGCCTCGTTGCACCCAAGCGATGTTGTGCATCAGCCGATTGATCAAGTCGTTGGAGCAGGCAAACCGACCCACTTCCGGAGAAGAAGAGTGGAAGACACGTCCGGTCAGATCCGTGGGCTCGGGAGTCACCGTCAGCCCCCGTACCTCAACGTAGCGGAAACCGTGGTAGGTGAAGTGCGGCTCGTACACTTCTTCGCCATCGCCACGGAGGATGTACAGATCGCTCTGGGCCGCACTACGAAGGTTGGCGGTATAGATCGTGCCGTCAGGATTAAGCCGTTCGGCGTGTCGTAGGGTCACCTCGGTGCCCGCCGGGCCCTGTAGATTGAGTCGGCACCAGCCCACCATGTTCTGCCCCAAGTCGAAAACGTACACGCTCGGCTTGGGTTCGGTCAATTTGACTGGTTTGAGTTCCCTGACGACGCGAATCGGTTCATTGCGTTGCCAAACGAATTTTGTATCGTCGAGCGGTGTCGCGATAACAGGCTGCCACTGGCTCTGGTCAAAGTCGGGTCTGTCCCAACCGGGCATCTCGCGCCGCGCGTCGTACACTTCGCCATCAAGGATGTCGGACTCGCGAATCGGTCCCTCGTTCGTGCTTCGCCACGTGCCGTCGGTACCGATGACCTGCTGTCGGCCATTGTCAAGTTCCATCTCAAGCTGCAGGCACAGTTGGGGATATGAGCCGTAGAAGTTTCGTCCGGGTGGGGGTGCCAATCCAATTCTTCCCGAATACCATCCTTCGCCCAGCGTAACACCCAGGACGTTGGTGCCTTCTTGCAGCAATTTCGTGACATCGTAGGCCTGCACCTGGTTACGCTTGTGGTAGTCAGTCCATTCGGGAGCCAGCAGATGGTCGCCCACCCGTCGGCCGTTGATGCGAAGCTCGTACAAACCGCGTGCCGTGGCATAGACCATCGCGTGCTTTACGTTACTTGTAATGAGGAATTGTTTTCGCAACACAGAGCAGGGATACGGCTGCGTGGGGCCCCCTGGCTTCGGCTTCACCCGGTCAGTTGCCTCGGCATCGGCGATCCAGTGCGACTGCCAATCGGTCTTCCGAAGCAGCCCCATAGACCACTGCGCAGGCGTGCTCCACCCAGACGGCGTGTCGTTCTTGTCCCAAACCTGCATCTTCCAATAGCATCGCGTGCGCGAAATCAGAGGCTTGCCTCCGTACTCTACGTGGACTGGCTGTGCGTTCTGGACTTTCCCGCTATCCCACAAGTCGCCTTGGTCCTTCGCCAGCACTTCCGGCGCTGATGCCACCAACACCTGGTAGGCCGTTTGCTTCTGACCGCGCACGTCGGACTGCAATACCCAACTCAAGCGAGGTTTCTCGACGTCTATCCCCAGAGGGTTGACCAAGTACTCACACCGCAGATGAGTGGGCGTCAGCGGCAAATTCTTCGTAACGCTACTCCAAGCTGCGAGTGAGATGCTGGAGACACCCGCGACAACACTGCAAACTCGAATGAATCGCCACCGCGTCATGTCTGTGCCTTTGGCTTTCTAATCGTGATATGGTTATGTAAGGAGCATGTCGTGTGTCACTTTTCTCGTTCAGGTCAACAGCAAGTTAGCAGTGCCAAGAACGGCAAACGCGACGCACAGAGTAGCGACGCCAATTGCCATTTTGATTCCTGGCTTGGAGGATGTGTCACGCCATTCTCCGGTGAGAGCACCGGCAAGGTTCCCGATAAGTAAGAATGGCGCACAAAAGCATCATCGGAAATGCGATGAACGGACCGTGGCAGCCTATGTGTTCCGCTCCGATTCCGAACAGCACAATGCCCAACGGCCAAATGATGCCCATGAACAATGCCCAGAACCAGTGCATCAAGTCGCCATGCGAGACTATCTTTTCCCAAGTTTGGTTTTTAAACATCATGGAACCTGCTTAGTCGATATTGACCAGATTACTGCCCATAAACATGGCCGCCAACAGGGCATTGTTTTTCGATGCGGCGAAAGCCCCACGTTACTGGCAGATTCGGCAATAGGCTGGCCAAGGACCAAGCTGGAATTGACCAATACCGACAGACCTAATCTGAAGGGGCTTGATGACATGTGATGTTAATAGCTTGACGGCCGAATAAGTCATATGATATGTTAATCTGTAGCAATGATGCAAATTATACAGAATATTAATCCAACGGCAAGCGGTGTGGTTCGAACGGTTGGGTTGTTAGAGATTTAAGCATCGCGAGGTTCGATGTCTTTTTTTATCTTTCTACCAGTGCACACACGGCGACATCACCGATCATTGCCACCAAAGTAGCAAGCAGAGTAAGGCCACCCGACGGCGCCCGTACCGCCATGGTTCTACACATTGACACGTCGTTGTTCGATCTCAATACACAGGACTTGTAGTACCTTCATAGGATGGGATTCACTTGGCCTCTCCCCACAAAATTATCATCACCGACTTTATTCACGACGCCCTTGATCCAGAACGCAAGGTGCTTGGTGATACTGCTTCTGTCGAGGCACTCAACGCATTTCATGAAGATGAGCTAGTCGGACGTGTTGAAGATGCAGACGCAATCATGGTTTATCACCATCTGGGATTGTCACGAGGGACGATCCAGCGGCTAAAGAAGTGCAAAATTATTGTTCGTTGCGGCGTTGGATTTGACCTCGTTGATCATATATTTGCTCGAAGTTGCGGAATTCCGGTGGCCAACATTCCTGATTACGGTTCGGAGGAGGTGGCCGATTCGGCCATCGGAATGATGTTGGCTCACACACGAGGATTACACTATCTCAATAGCTTCCTGCGAGCCAATGAGGGATCATGGCATTACTCCCAAGCTGCACCGCTGTACCGTTTGCGGGGACGTGTGTTTGGCGTGGTTGGCTTAGGAAGAATTGGTTCGGCTGTAGCGTTGCGGGCCAAGGCGATGGGTATGGAGGTCGTGTATTACGACCCCCATAAGTCGGACGGCTACGACAAGGCCTTGGGCATACGACGCAACGAAACGCTTGAGGAACTTCTTGCCGAAGCGTTCGTGTTAAGCATGCATTGTCCGTTGACGACCGAGACGCATCATCTTGTAGGCGCTGACCAGATTGCGAAGATGCCGAAAGGTTCTTACCTGATCAATACCGCGCGCGGGGCGGTCGTCGATGTGTCAGCCCTGCCCGAGGCGCTGGCAAGCGGACATTTGGCCGGCGTTGGAATCGATGTGCTGGAGCAAGAGCCGCCGGACAAAAGCAATCCGCTATTGCAAGCGTGGCGAGATCCTGATCATCGGGCCCATCATCGGTTAATCATCAATCCTCATTCGTCGTTTTATTGCGAGGAAGGGCTTCTTGAAATGCGAGTCAAAGGGTCCAGAGCCTGTCGGAGCGCTTTGCAGGGTTTTCCGACACCCAACGTAGTGAATTAATCAAAGTGCGATTGAAGGAAAACAATTTGATGCCACAACTGATAGACTTTTCATGGCGAGACCCTTGAGCAACCTTAGTTTTCCGACTATGCCGGCGAGGAACCTGAGATAGCCGGCGCGTATATTATTGATCAAGACGGCAGTCCGTGGCGGGTAGGATTTGCAATAGGTAACGAGTTCACGGACCATGTCTTGGAACAGAGGAACTACCTGAACCTCGCGCATTTCGACGACACAACTAGTCTTGTGATTGAAGAGGTTGTCCATCACAACAATATCTCCGGGATGCAGCACCGGCGCGAGAAACTGTTTGACAAAACCATGAAACACGAGCATATGCGCGTAGGCTATATTGGCTCAATTGCGGATATCTATTTGCGAATAACGATCGTGCGAAATCGATTATCACAGTTGTGGGGCTGTTATTGACGGGCGAAGCGGCATAACTGTCTGCATGTAAATGCAGAGTGATGTGTTCTAATCGTCAGTAGGCGGAGCGAGTTGGATCTTAATACAGTCATCACTTTTAGACTGTAGGCGTTCAAATGCTGCTCCAACATCTTCGAAGTCATAGACTCGAGAGACCAACGGTGAAACTCGAATTTGCTCTAGAGCCATGAGTTCTAGTGTTTGTGCGAATGAGTTTGGACTCGCCACCGAACAGCACAGCTCTAAGTCCTTTACAACGGCCAGACTCATGTCTAACCTTTCGACTGGCTGTTCGTAGATACCAATGACTGAAACTCGTCCACCCATTCTAGTGACTTTAATACACTCGTTAAGTGCTTTTCCAAATCCGCTCGCCTCAATTGAGAGATCTACACCGCGACCGCCTGTGTGATCTAGAACCAAGTCTTCTACCGGTGAATTCGTAACATTAATAGTCATGTGTGCACCGAGTTCACTGGCCTTCGAGAGTTTCAGATCATTAGTACCGCCAAGAATAACACGAGTAGCACCGAACGCTTTCGCGCACTGCATAGCTAGTAACCCAATCGGACCATCACCGGCAACATAGACCGTCGAACCGGGTTCGAGGCGGGCTTTACGAATGGCTCGAAACGCGGTGGCAGTCGGTTCAACGAGCGAACCGTCATCGAGCGATACGCCTTCTGGCAAAGGATAGCAGTGTTTCGCAGGCATGGTTATGTACTGGGCAAAGGCTCCATTTTTGCCGCGACTTATGCCCACTTCTTTTCGATGATCACACAGACTATACATGCCGCGCATACAAAGTTCACAGATTCCGCAACCAATACTTACATCACCAGTTACCCGATTACCTTCTGCAAAGGTCTCAACAGCGGATCCAGTTTCGACAATTGTTCCCGACCACTCGTGTCCAAGGACAATAGGAAACGAAGTCCAGCCCATCTCGAAATATGGCATTGTGCCCTTGAATAATTCGAAGTCTGTCCCGCAAATGCCAACGCGATGTACCTTAATTAGAACTTCATATTCACGGGGAATCGGACGGTCAAGCTCTACGAACTCACATTTGTTTGGAGCCATCAAACGAATCGCGTACATCTTCAAATACTCCTTGGATGTCAACGAATCAAGAGGGGGGGAGTGCACACCTCTGACTCCAGCTAGGTGTAATCTGGCGAAGCATCATTGCGATGTTGCCAGGTCGCTTCAATTTCTTCCAGAGTCTTACCTTTTGTCTCTGGAACGCAGACGTAAATGAAGGCGAAGGAAATCATGCAAACGATGCCACATAGAAGAAAGACACCCTCTTCGATCCAATTCAGCACTAAGGGAAAGAATTGCGAAATGACTAAACTAGCAGACCACATCAGTACTACTGCCACCGATGCCGCACGACCGCGAACGCGGTTGGGAAAGATTTCTGAGATCATAACCCAGACTATGGGTCCCATAGCAATCGAGAAAGACGCGACATAGCAAATGACCCCTCCCAGTACCCAGAACTGTGGGCCTTCAACGGTGGTTCCTTCGGCGTATGTGAAATAAAGAATGCACAGAGAAGTTGCCATACCAGCACTTGAGATCAACAGGAGAGGCTTTCGACCAACAGTATCGACGAGGAGTAAGCCGATAACAGTAAAAACTATCATGGATAGCGATATGATTACCATATGTCCGATTGCTGAAGTCGTTTCAAACCCAGCATGAACGAAGATATGTGGGGCATAGTACATTACCGCATTTATTCCGGTACCATGCTGAATGACAGCTAAACACGCGCCTATAACTAGTGCAGGGCGGTAAGTCCTACCAAACACTTCGCGCCAGCCTCCTTCTTCTGACTGTGTCACGGTCTCGATTTCAGTTACGATACGTTCAGCGACGACTGTGACATGAATCTTACGTAGAACCGCTAGAGCCCGGTCTGGCTGATCGGATTTCACGAGCCAACGTGGACTTTCCGAGATCGTGAAAATAAGAACGAAAAAAATTAGCGCCGGCAGCAACTCGGAGCCGAACATCCAACGCCATGCTTGGCTTACTCGCCAAGCATGGTCACCAGAATAGACGATCCTTGAATTCACCATGTAAACGATTAGCATTCCAGTAAGAATTGCCATCTGGTTCATGGAGACAAGTCTACCACGAATATTCTCAGGTGCCATTTCAGAGATATACATAGGTGAAACGACAGACGCTACTCCAACACCAATGCCACCTATCAGCCGGAAAGCGATAAGAGTTGACGCGCTATCAGGAAGGGCTGTCCCGATGGCTGATATCAAGAAAAGCAATGAGGATATCATCAACGCGCGTTTCCGGCCGATCGAATCACTCACAACACCAGCAATCCCCGCCCCAATCATACAACCGAGGAGCGCGCTAGATACAACCCAACCAAGTTGCATTTTAGAGAGGGCGAAATACTCTTCAAGGTATTCAATTGTGCCCGAGATGACAGCGGTGTCATAACCAAAGAGTAGGCCGCCAAGTGTGGCCACAAGAACTGTTTTTGCAAGAAAGAGATTTGAATAATATGAAGATCGCATTTTAGATTACCTGCAAACGATAGATCCTGCAAGAATTGTTTGCTTTATTAGTTCGATACAATTGTCAATATGCCAAAGATAAGGTTACATTCTCTGATCGTCAAATTATCGTTGTGCGCTCGTTATCATCACCGGGCAAATATAGGCATGCCCAAACTAGCAAATCGGCTATCATCGACTCAATTCCCAAATGTTAGAGAACGTTGTCACTTCATTTATTTCACGGTGTTCCCGGTTCCTGCATAAGTAAGTTGTTCACTATGCTTACATCGATACTTATTGAACACATCATGTCCGGGACGTAAAGTGCCATCAAGTTGGACAAACGCTAGATTGCCAGGTTCTCCTACGGGCCCTAGCTCTAGTCCGTGGGCATCGGCGATGACGACCAACTTCCGCAGCTTGCGATTCTTCTCGGTACGATCCTTCATAAAGTCTTAGCGCCACACGTGATTCAGTCGCAAGGTTCGCTTACGGACACAGCTATTTTCACTGCCGCCCAGCGCGATTCGACGCCTTTTCTGCTGTTCTTTAGACACCTGCATTCCTTCCTCTTGCCATAGTCTTTCTACGCGTTCGTGATTCACCGTCCAGCCCTGTTTGCGCAAACCGTCACGGATTCGGGGACTGCCCCCGCGGGGTTGCGACGGGCGAGTCGGCGCATTTCGCTGAGCAGCTTCGCCTCGTCGGCTGGCCGACGCTTCACGTAACGCTGAGTACTCCGCAACTGACTAAGTACCTGGCAGGCACGATGCTCCGCAATCCTGTCTGGCCCCAAACTTTGACGAACTTCTTCAATCGTCTTTCATCGTCGATCGGGCCCTATCCCCAGGAACGTGGCCAGTATCTCTTTACGGCTTCCTTCAAAATCTCCATATCGAGAGCCTGTTCGGCAACCAACTTCTTCAGCCGAGCATTCTCCTTCCCCAGGACTTTCAGTTGCTTAGCCATCTCAGGAGCCATGCCTCCATACTTCTGACGCCAACGGTAGTAAGTCTGCTCGATGATCTCCAACGTCCTATAAGATATCAGGGGCCTTCTGCCCTTTGCCAAGGGCAACATCCGCCAAACGGAGCTTCTCAATGATCTGAGGGGTCGTGTGTAGCGTCTTCTTCATCTCCATCTTCATCACAACAAATCCTTCCCGGGCTACCGCCCGGACGCGATCTTCTCAGGAGACTGGATCAGCTAGAGAGGGGAAGCAGGAATTTATGCGAGATGCCTCTTGCTGCCGCCCACCTTACAATATAGCATATTATATTATTATGTCACATATTGTCGTTTTTCTAGTACTGGTTTGAGGCGCGCAAATTGCGGCCTATACCCAGAATGGACTGGCAATTTCGTCTCTTGATTTGCAATTAGTATTATAATTATCAAAGAGGAGAGAGACCATGAAGAAGTTTAACCGTAGGGCATTTGCCAAGGAAGCTTTGTCGGCTACCGCCGGAGTAGCGGCACTGACGTCAAGCATGCCTTCGCTCATGGCGGCGGGAGCCAATGAGCGGCTCACCGTCGGTGTTATCGGCATGTCGCGTGGATTATTGCTAGCCGATGAGTTTGCTAAGAATGGCGCGAAAATCGCTTATGTGTGTGATGTCGATAAACAACGTCTTAATCTGGCTCTCCATAAGACAAATGCCGAAAAGGGAGTAAGCGATTTACGGCGGATACTCGATGACAAGGCCGTGGATGCCGTTATTATAGCGACTCCTGATCACTGGCATGCCCCAATTGCACTATTAGCATGTGAAGCTGGCAAGCATGTATACGTCGAAAAACCTTGTTCCCACAATATCTTGGAAGGCCGAATGATGATCGAGGCTGCGCGACGAACGCAGCGTGTGATGCAAGTGGGAACGCAAAGTCGCAGCACCTCCGCTCTGCAAAACGGCATTCAATTGCTACATGAAGGCGCCATCGGTGATATTCTTGTCGCCAAAGCTTGGAATAGTCAGAAACGGGCGAATATAGGGCATAAGAAAAAGTCAAATCCGCCCGCTGGCTTTGACTACGACCTCTGGGTTGGCCCCGTTCCGATGCGTCCGTTTCAGGAAAATTGTCATCACTATAGCTGGCATTGGTGGTACGACTTTGGCACTGGCGATATCGGTAATGATGGCATCCATGAACTAGATATCGCTGCGTGGGGATTGGGTGTTGATACCCACCCTACTACCGTTACCGGGAATGGTTCGAAAATGTTCTTCGATGACGATCAGCAGTTTCCAGACACACAATATGTTACCTTCGAGTATTCCAACAAAGATGCATCTGGCCGAAAGAAACTGCTTGCTTACGAACACCGCCTTTGGTCGCCATATGTTCAAGAGGGGCACGAAAACGGCAATGCATTCTATGGCACCAATGGCTATATGATCATGTCTAAAATGAGTGGCTGGAAATTATACGGCCCAAAGAATAGGCTGCTTCAAGAAGAAAAGGGGTATTATTCGTTAAAAGATCACGCAGTTAATTTCATCGACGCTGTAAGAAGTGGAAAGCAGCTTGAAGCGGATATTGAGATTGGACACCGGTCTGCAGTCCTTGGGCATCTGGCAAACATTCTCGCCCGAACGCGGAAACCGGCGCTCAAGTTCGACCCGAATACCGAACACATTCTCGACACTCCCAAGATGAATAGTCTCGTTACGCGAACCTATCGTAACGGACATTGGGCCTCTCCGAAGAACTCTTGATTGGATCGTAATGATGGGAGAGCAGACACGAAGGCAATTTCTTCACGCAGTCGGTGCCACGATTAGTGCCGCAGCCTGCCCATTTCCAACGTTTGGCCAAAAGCCGGAGTCTACTCAATCGATGTCACTGGGGTTTAGTCTGTATGGCATGAAGAACCTCAAGACGGAAGAAGCGATCCGTACGCTTGCGGAAATCGGTTTCGATTCAGTTGAGCTCTGCTTGATTCCTGGGTGGGACGCCGCGCCGAATCGCATGGAGCCTAGACGCCGCAAGGACATTCGTCGTCTGCTCGAGAATACAGGCCAGAATCTCTCTGCCTTGATGGAATCGGTTAGCCTATCGGGCACTGCCGAAAGCCAGCGTCCGGTACATGAACGAATAAAAATTGCCGCCGAGTTAGGGCATCAGCTGAAACCTGACAAGCCTCCACTAATTGAGACGACCGCAGGAAGCGGGGAGTGGAATGACCTTCGCAATCAGCTGCGAGACAACCTTGGAGGTTGGACCAAAGTAGCCGAAGCAGCAAAAACAGTCCTTGCCCTCAAGCCACATCGAAGAGGGGTTGTCGACTGCCCGGAGCACGGACTGTGGTTAATAAACCAAGTCAATAGTCCCTGGATCAAGCTGAATTATGACTACAGCCATTTTGCTTATCGTAAGATATCACTGGCCGATTCTATCCGAGACATGCTGCCTCACTCTCGCTTTATCCACGTAAAAGACACCGTGATGCAAAACGGCAACGCCCGATTTATGCTTCCAGGTGAAAGTGGTCAATTTGACTATGTGAATTTTTTGAACTTGGTGCAGGAGGCCGGCTACCGCGGCGACATCTGCTGCGAAGTGAGCGCGATGGTTTTCAGCCAAAAAACTTACGACCCAATCGCAGCTGCTAACAAATGCTATCGAAATCTTTCCTCCGCATTTGAGCAAGCAGGAATTCAGCGTGAAACGTAATCGCTACGATTGTTTGCTAATACCAAGAAGGGATCTCGTATGAGTGAACACGATCTTAACCGCCGAAATATATTAAGCCTTCTAGCGGCTGGCTCAACAGCGGCCCTGATGACTACCCCAAGCTCTGCAAAAGAAAAGAAGGAGTCCTCCAAAGTGCTCAAGAAAATCCTTATGCCGATCGGAGATGCTACGGAAGTCGTAGACACGTTGTATCCCTACTTTCGCGTTGCCGAAGACGGCTTCCAGCCTGTCGTGGCCGGACCAGAGGCAAGGCACTACCATATGGTCCTGCACGAAGTACCACCGAACAGTGATGTGCCATGGGATATCACTAAAGAAACGGCCGGGTATCATCTCGAAGCCGAAATTGCTTTCCGAGATGTCGACCCGACTAAGTATGTCGGCATGTTCGTTTCAGGAGGTCGCGCACCTGAGTATCTTCGATACGACCCAGACCTAATGCAAATTACTCAGCACTTTTTTGAGGCACAGAAGCCTGTTGCGGTGGTATGTCACGGGATCGAGATCGTCAGCGCTGCTGGCGTACTAAAAGGTCGTTCGGCCACGACCGTAGGCAAATGTGCCATGGACTGCACCCAAGGTGGTGGGGAGTACATCGATAAGCCTGTGGTCGTCGACGGAAATCTCGTCACTGCCCGCACATGGCACGACAACGCGCAATTCATGAAGCAGTTTATGGAACTGCTCAATGCCGATCGAACTTAGAAACGGGTAAGCTGACTGGAAGAACAGCGCAGTTCTACAAACCCTATTGACCAAAGAAACGAAATAGAAGGGGCGTGTTTCTCGCTGGGATCCACGACCCTTTCGCTTTTGAGCCACATTATCTAGGAACCACCCATTTCAGGTTGACTTTTTACATAAACATCATACTCTGAACTTGGATGCCCTCATTTCACTCAAGATGGTATGGACTGAAATCAACTTGATTGTTTCCCACTAGAGACCTTTTCTATGGTACTCGATATGCTTGCGCACTTCTTTGCACGCGGCTTCGAGCTTGCCTCCACGCAGTGAATCGATAATCTTCTGATGCGATTTTACGCCGGCAGCCCAATCGCCTTTATTAAAGGTCCCCCGGAATTGATTAAAGAAAATCTGAAGCAAGTCATTGAAGGACTTTAATGGACCTAACCTGCTCGCGGCGAATAGTCCTTGGTGAAATTGTGAGTCGATGGCTATTCTCTCTTCGATAAGGTCAGTGCTACCAAGCTGGCTGTTGATACGATTAAGGTTCTCGTATACTTCCGGATCGTCCTTCATCCGCTGCATGACATACGATAGGACTCCGGTTTCGATCACAATTCGGGACTCAATCAGCTCCATCCGAGGATAGTCACTAGTCGCCAGTTGAAAACCAAGGTAAGTAGAAATGCGGGACATGTCGACATGCCCTACAGTCAACCCGCGTCCTGGTTTAGCATCAAGAATACCGAAAAAGCCAAGTGCCCTTGTGGCTTCACGCACACTAATACGGCTTACGCCGAAGCGTGATGCTAAATTCAACTCCGTGGGAAGTCGGTCTCCAGGCCTCAGCCTATCTTCGATAATTAGCTTCTTGATTCGATCTGCCACCATTTCACTAAGTCGCGGAGTTGCAATACGATCAGACATACGTACTCTCGATAGAAACGAAAATGCAATCTAATTGTAGCATATTATCAGTTCGTCGTCTTGATCGCAACTTGCGATCTGAAACAAGCGGGGGGACTAAAAAAATAAATCTACAGGGGAGAAGCTGCGGCGGAGGTTTGAACGGATTGACCTTTTCGACCGTATTTTACGGAGGTGTTCTTGAGAATTCTACTCACTCGGGCAGTTAGCCGGCATAGTTGCAGCAAGTTTCCTGTCCGCGTGGGGCTCAAGGACAGCGCCAATTATCCCAGGCCATGCTGGCCAGATTATCTGTGCCGAGTTGTGCGGCGCTGAGCCATTGCTACTGGGTTCATCTCAAGCCAAGGGAATTGTGGTATCTGCTGGGATTTTCGCGCACCACCCACCGGCGGAGCATTTCGCCACATGCTGTGGAGTACCTAGTGCGTTCTTCACCTAGCAGTAGCGGTACCCGCAGTGTTTAAGATAGTTTCGGCATTCGTGCTCAGTGAACAGGTCGAGGACTTGCCCGCAGAGAGATTCGAGTTTCTCGGCAGTTCGCTCGGCACCGTCGCGGAGTAGTTTCTTGAACTTGCCAAAAAGCCTGTTCAATGGGGTTCAGGTCGGGAGAGTACGGCGGCAGATAACGGACTTCAGCCCCAACCGCTGCGATCGCTTCGAAGATCCCTTTTACTTTGTGACTCGATAGACTATCCATCACGACAATATCGCCAGGCCGCAGGACTCTGGCCAAGTGTTGCTCGACCCGGGCACGGAACACGCGGCCATAGAGTGCCCTATCGACTCACAACGGTGCCACGAACTCGATCGGGCGCATGGCTCCCAAGAAAGTCGTGTTCTGCCAGCGACTGCTACGTACGCGCTGGACGAGCCGCATTCCACGTTGTCTGCGACCATAGGTGCGTGTCATGTTCGTCTTAGCCCACGTTTCGTCGAGGAACACGACTCGGTCCGGATCGATGTTTAGTTGCTCGGCCGACCACTGACGTCGCGCCTCAGCGACGTCTTCCCTCTCTTGCTCGGCCGCGACGAGCGTCTTCTTATTCGGGTGCGCTTCAGTTCATGGCAGGCACGGCTGAGCGTCACATCCGAAACTTGCCAACCGAGTTCTTCCAGCGCTGCTGCTTGCAGTTCGCGAAGATAAATATCTGGTTGCGAGTCCAGCTTTGCCAAGATCCAACCGGCATGCGGCTCCCAACTCTTGCGACGATTGCGAGTCGTCTGGGGAGCAACCTTGCCTTGTTCCCGACGCTCTTGTTTGATGCGACAAACCCAAGAGTTCGAAACAGAGAACCGTAACGCCACTTCACGAGTCCCTCCGCCGGCGTCACAAGCAGCGAGAACATCCCGCCGAATCTCCTTCGAATAAGCTTCAATCAGTCCACCTCCTTGATTGAGATGGACCTAATTTAGAGGGCGCTAGAGCTCTGCGAAGCACGCACTTGGTCTAATCGTAGTGATAACGGTCCAGAATTCGTGGTCAAGGAGGTACGTAAACGGCTCGACCAGTCGGCTTTGAAAACGTTGTTTGTTGCCCCAGATCCCCGGGGCCTTCCCAAGGAGAGGTCGTTTCATATTTTCATCAGCAACGGCAGAGCCTAGCCAGTTCTCACTGCCTGAGGCGGTGGGTTAACTAGGATGTAGCCTGAAAAACATGGCGTGGCTGGTCTCTTCGCAAATGAAGCACCAACCTTAGAAAGGGATCTGATCTTGGAGCAACATACTACCCAGAGGTCTTGGATCGCCAACCTACCTCTGGCACAAACGTTTACCCTCCAAATACATGTGTCGGTGCCCCATGCACGTCGAGTGTGGTCCGGTAAAGCGAACCAGCCAATGGATAGGATGCCCAATCTTCAGGTGTCATTTCGTAGCTAGCCGATGTGATATACAGCTCGTCTAGGTTTTTGCCACCGAAAGCACATGATGTGACTTGGGTGGCGCCAGGCACATCGACGGATTCGATCAGAGCGTTTGAGACGGGGTCAAAGCGACAGACTTTACCTCCGTTGTACATAGCAACCCATAGTTTATCCTCAACATCAATCGCCATTCCGTCAGGGAAACCTAGCTTTTCGTCGATTTGTACTGCGACGCGTTGATTGGCAATTTCCCCCGTCTCCTGATCGTAATCAAAAGCTGCGATTGTGAAAGTTGCGGTGTCAATATAGTACATCACCTTTTGGTTGGAACTCCAAGCGATTCCGTTGGAGATTGTGACGTTGTCGATTTTTACCGACACCGAAAAGTCTCTTTCTAAGCAATAAAGTTTTCCGGCACCCTTAGCACCGGTATAGGCCATCGTCCCAGCCCACAGTCGACCTGCCGGATCACATTTCCCGTCATTGAAGCGGTTGGCCGATATGTTGGCCTCACAAAACGCTACAAGATTGACATTGCCTGTATCGAAATCGAGTGTCGCAAATCCCTCTTTGAGAGCGACGATTGCACCACCAGACTGATTCGGCACAACGGTTCCCACATCGGCTCCTACATCAAACCTTCTATTGGTTTCCGATATAGGATCATATTGATAGACACATTGTCCTAAGATATCAATCCAGAGAAGCAGGCCCCTTTTCGAATCCCACAACGCTCCTTCTCCCAGAATCGCATTCTGTCGGACTATCGGCTCAGCCATCTTCGTTTTTGTCACGATGTGCCTTGTGCTTTCTTCACGCTAGCCAATTATGGCCTACAGCGAGACGGATCATTGAAACACTCTTAGTTGAGTAACCTATATTGATTGCCTATTGGCTGGAAGAAGCTAATTCTCCGATAGCAGACGCTAGAATATATGGAGTGGGATTCTCAATGCATTTAGAAAGTGCATCGAAAAATCTCGCCGCTGGAGCACCGTCGACGATGCGATGATCAAACGTAAGACTCAAAGTCATCTTGTCGCGAGGTGCAATTTTACCCTCATGGATTCCTGGTTGGCGAGAGATACGTCCCATTCCTAAAATCGCACTTTGCGGACTGTTGATAATAGGTGTAAACGCGTCCACGCCATAAGCTCCAAGATTTGTTACAGTGAAAGTGCCTCCTTGCATTTCTTCCGATGTTAGTTGTCCAGATCTAGCTTGGTTAACTAATTTGCTTGACGTGGTCACAAGCTGCTCCAAGGTCAGTGATGAAATATCATGAACTACAGGCACCAGCAAACCCTCGTCGGTATCAACTGCTACGGCAACATGGACCTTTTCAGAAGTCGCGATATGATCGCCGCCCCAGCTTGCGTTCATGATAGGATGGTCACGCAACACGACTGAAAGTATTTTTATTATCAAGTCCGAATAGCTTGGTATAAATTTGGTCTCTGTAGACTCTGCATTTTTAAATTGTCCACGCAAATTTACCAGATTAGTCGCGTCCAACGTTGTCGTCAGAGTTACCGGAGCGGTTGTTTTGACACTATGCATCATGCGGTCCGCAATTGTCCTGCGAATACGACTAACAGGAATAACCTCGCTGGTCGATTTGGAATTGGACGAGTTTGGCACTACTCTTGCCCTGCTAGTGCCAGATTCTTCCTGTGCGGCCGCGACTGCAAGTATATCTCTTTCTCGAATACGACCGCGCCGACCGCTTCCCGGTAGTTTGGTCCAATCCACACCAAGCTCATCCGCGAGCTTCATTGCCCTTGGGCTTATTGTCAGTTGCTTCTCATTCGTTGATGCGGCGTCATTCAATGGCTCTGTAGCGTTGGGTTGTGGGACTGAAGGAACAGCACTTGCTTTATCTCCGTTGTCGCTTGCTTCGTTAACCGTGTTAGGCATTCTCTTGACTCTTGTCGGGACGACTTCTCCTGACTCCACGAAATAGCCCAAGACAGCACCCACCAGAACTGTGTCTCCTTCACTTGGACTATCGGGAGTAATACGAAGTATACCACTATCAATCGCTTCCACCTCTTGGGTCGCCTTTTCATTCTCTAGAGAGAATAGAGCATCCCCTTCCTCGACTTGGTCACCATCTTGCTTGAGCCACTCAACAAAAACACCTTCTTCCATTGTCCAGCCAAGTCTTGGCACACAAATTTCAATAGCCATTCAAACTCCTAATTACTCTGCCATCAAACTTCGGATAGCTTGTTCAATTGATTCTGGATTTGGAACCACTGCGGCTTCCAAAGGAGGACTGTAGGGAGTGGGCGTATGCACTCCATTGAGTCTTCGTATTGGTGCATCGAGGTCTTCGAATCCTCTGTCGGCAACCTGAGCTACAATCTCACTCCCGATACCACAGGGTCCGAAGGTCTCATCGACGACTAGTAGCCGGCCTGTCTTTGATACGGACTGAAGGATCGTTTCGATGTCCAGCGGAGCTACGGTGCGTGGGTCGATCAGCTCAACAGAGATATTGTCCTGCGCCAAATTGTCAGATGCTTTTATGGTGTGGTGCACCATCAATGCGATTGCGACAACTGTGACATCTGTTCCCTCTCTCACAACTGCCGCTTGCCCAAAATCGATAGTGTACTCCTCTTCTGGCACAGAGTCCTTTATTGCGAGCAATTCCTTGTGCTCCAGGAATAATACCGGATCATCACAAGTAAGTGCCTTCTTGAGCAGTCCTTTGGCATCTCGTGGGTTCGAGGGAACTACAACGCGCAGCCCCGGAAAGTTTGCGTAGGTCGAGTAGTAGCTACCCGAATGATGGGTAGCTGCCGAATGTCCAATGCCAATGCAACCACGAAGTAAGACGGGCATTTTAAGTCGTGCGCTACTCATGTACTGCATTTTTGCAACCTGATTGATAATTTCCCCCATCGAATCGAGAATGAAGTCTGCGAACATGAAGTCGATGACTGGTCGCGTACCGGTCATCGCTGCACCAGCACTTAGGCCTACGAAGCCACGCTCGCAGATCGGCGTGTCGCATAAGCGATCTCCACCGTATAGATCGTATAGCCCCATCGTCGTGTTGAAGTTTCCACCACGCTTGCCAATACCTTCTCCCATGACAAAGATATTAGGATTCTTTTCCATTTCTTCAGCAAGGGCTTCATGCGTGGCTTTCATAAAAGTGATTTCACGTGCCTTGCCTGGACTTGTCATGAATGTGTCGTTATTCAATCTCAGATCTTGTTGTTTGGGATCAGCATAAACGTACGTTGACGCTGTAGCCGGATCAGGCCAGGGACTTTGTTCTGCAAACTGATGTGACTCTTCGATTTGCTGCTTGATTTCGTCATCGATTTCCTTGATATACGACGCATTGGCGTCATCTTCTTCCAATATCTGTTCGCGAATACGGGCGATCGGACATCGAGATTTCCACTCTTGAACTTCTTCTTTCGAGCGATACGTAAAATCTTCCATGCCTTCAGCATGAGGGCGAGTGCGATAGGTGCGGCATTCGATAAGCGAAGCACCACCTCCGGCGCGGGCACGCTGGATGGCCTCGTCAGCCGCCTCATGAACAGCAAGTACATCATTTCCGTCGATTTCATAGCCCGCAAGGCCATACATTTCGGCTCGGTTTCCAACCATAGGTGAACCGCTTGAATAGCTGAATGGGACTTCAGTAGCAAATTGATTGTTTTCGCAAACGAACACCACAGGTAAATTCCAAATACCAGCCATGTTTAGCCCTTCGTGGAAAGCACCGTTGTTGACAGCGCCATCGCCAAAGAAGACGACCGAAACCCGATCACACTTGAAGAGTTTGAAGCTGTACCCTCCTCCAACTGCATGGAGAATCGCTGGACCAACAATGCCGCTGGTTCCCATTAAACCAACTTCGGGGGAGAACAAGTGCATGCTTCCCCCACGTCCTCGAGAGCAGCCTGTTTCTCTGCCGTACAATTCAGCGATAAGTTCTCGCGGGGTAACACCTTTGGCTAGTGCATGCCCATGTCCTCGGTGCGTGCTGAAAACACAGTCGTCACGCCGCAAATTCGCACAGACTCCGGTTGCGATTGCTTCTTGTCCAATATAAGTATGGCACGCTCCATGAATCAATCCGCGTTGATGAGAGCGAGTAAGTTGCTCTTCGCACCGGCGGATCAATTGCATCTGGCGATACAAATCGAGTAATTGTCTCTTGCTCTTAGGAGCCGTAGATTGCGTTAACATTATTTTGAAGACTTTCTTCTGGAGACTCAAGAGGCCAGGTAACCACCATCAAGTGACAAAACATGACCGGTGACCATCGACGAAGCATCCGACACAAGGAAAACGGTTGGTGCGACGATCTCCTCCGGTTCACCAAATCGTCCAAGCGGAATCCTCGAGGTCATCTTCTCGGTGAGGTATTCGCGTCCGCCGTGAGAAGGATCGTCCAAGACTCGTTCAAAACTCTCGGTTCGAAACTGACATGGAGCAATCGCATTGATTCGGATTGAATGCGATGCCCATTCAATTGCCAACTCACGAATCATTGCGTTTAACCCCGCTTTTGAAGCTGCATAAATGCCTGTTCCTCGTCCTAAAGCTCGTTCCGAAGCAATGCTGCTGATATGTACCATGTTACCTCCACAACCTCGATCGACCATCGTTTGACCTACCGCTTGAGATAAAAGGAATGCTCCCCTTAAGCAAGTCGCTATCGTCCGATCAAAATCCTCTGGAGTCATTTCCAAAATAGGCTTCAGCACGGCGTTGCACGCCACGTTCACCAAGATGTCGATCTGCCCCATCTCGGCCATGGATTGAGCAACGGCCTCGTCAGTCTGGTCAGGCTTGGATACATCTAATGAGAGTGCCAAAGACCTACGCCCGCATTGCTCCACTTGATGCTCGACGCTACCTAGTGTCTCCTTGCTAATGTCGGTAACGATGACATCGGCTCCCTGTTGGGCCAGCCCTTGTGAAATAGCTGCTCCAAAACCACCACCTGCAGCCGTCACTAAGGCAACCTTGCCGTCTAATCGAAATCGATCTGCAATTTTCGACTTAGTCACGTGTTACTCCCTGAATATTGCATGAGCTCTCTGCGACTACTGGATTGGTTAGCTTACCGATCTTCTCAATTTCGATAGTCACGGAATCACCATCCTTGAGAAATGTCGGTGGCCTTTGAGCACATCCTACACCATGAGGAGTTCCCGTAAGGATGACTGTGCCAGGCAACAACGTAGTGCTGCCGCTGAGAAACTCAATCAAGGTTGGCACGTTAAAGATCATGTCGTTAGTATTCCAATCTTGAAGCGTTTGGCCATTGAGAATCGTCTTGATCTGTAACTGATTGGGGTCGGAGATGTCGTCAGTCGTAACTAAAGCAGGTCCGAGAGGTGCGAAGGTGTCGAACGTCTTGCCACGGCACCATTGACTGCCACCGTAAGTAAGCTGCCAATCGCGAGCACTGACATCGTTAGCGCACGTGTAGCCGAGAACATAGTTCAGCGCATCCTTCTTCGATACATTTTTGCACGACTTGCCGATTACGACAGCGAGTTCGCATTCATAGTCCACTTCCTCACTTTTTAGGTGCATTGGAAGAATTATCGGATCACTAGGATGAAGCAGTGAGCTAGTAGACTTCATAAACAACACTGGGAAATCAGGGACCTGAGCACCGCCTTCAGCCGCATGCTGACGGTAGTTCAAGCCAATGCAGAGGATATCGATGGGCTGAATTGGAGCCAGGATTTTTGCAACGTCGGCCAATTCTCCCGTGTTGGCGAATTTGCCGAAGATATCCCCGTCTATACGAGTCGTGGTGTCGTGATCTTGTAGGCATCCATAATGCACGGCACCAAAAGAGTCTTGGTAGCGAATAATCTTCACGTTGTTCTTTCTATTGCTGTAGGAGGGTAGTAGTTTTCTTAGACAAGAAGGGCGATTGCATCTTCAATAAGTGCGATCTGTTTGGCCTGCCTATTCGTTCCATAATTCACCAATTTCCTCGAGCGTTTTCCCGTTTGTTTCTGGAAGCATCTTCAGGCCAAATACAAACGACAGCACGCAGACGCCTGCGAATAGCCAAAATGCGGGGCCAACCGAACCAAGTTGCCGCTCGGAGAACCCAGTGATAATCGGGAATACAAAATATCCTATAAAGCCGGCTCCCCATAAAAATGTGGTAGTAATGGCTACTGCCTTCGCACGGATTCGAGTGGGATACAATTCCGACATCATTAGCCAAGGTAACGACCCCAGAGCAACGGCATGGGGGATTACGAGCAGAAAGATGGACAGCATTACGATAGTACCAGTGAGATTGTAATAAAAGACAAATCCTGTGATCACCAAAGCTACGAACATGAAAGCCGAACTACAAATCCATAGCGGCCTTCTACCCACACGATCAACCAGCCAAATCGATAGAATGGTCATCAACCCCATAAAGCCATAGACGAAAATAAACTGCAAAATGGCGTCGGCTTTATCCGGAAATCCCCCTTTGAGAAACAACGCTGGTAGATAGGGGCTCATCGCACTGAAACCTGTGAGGTTGTTAAGTAGAGCCAGTAAGATTCCGATAAGCAGCGCCTTCCTTATGCCCGGCTTTAAGAGTTCCGAAAGTCCTCCACTCTCTAAGGCAAGAGAGGTTTTGATCTCCTTCATTTCGGAGGAAGCGCTTTCAGGACCATCTACTTGAGTGAGTACACGCAGAGCTTCGTCGTCACGCCCTTGTTCCGCTAGCCATCGAGGAGACTTGGGTACGAAGAAAAGGAGTGCCATAAAAAGTGCAATCGCTACCGCCTCAGAGAAGAACATCCATCGCCAACTGACCGATTCTGGGAGATATTTTGCAAGCACCCAGGAAACACAGCCTGCTGATAATGCGCCCACAACGATTGCCAGTTGATACATCAGCCCTAATTTGCCTCGCATGTGGGCTGGTGCTACTTCAGCGATGTACATTGGTGAGGCGATAGAGCAAAGTCCGACACCAATACCCCCCACAAACCGAAAGAGGTTGAAAGTGGTGATGTCATTCGGAATAGCCGTAAAGACAGCGCTAACTGCCAGAAGAGTTGAAGCGACCACGAAGGTGTTTTTTCTGCCAATTCGATCACACAACCAGCCTCCGAGAAAAGGACCAGTCATAGAGCCGATGAGCATGCTTGATGTGGCAAACGCAAAGCCTGCGTCCGAAAGACTAAATTGCTCCCGAAGAAACAGGTTGGCACCGACGATAACCCCCGAATCGTAGCCGTATAGAAACCCACCAACTGCTGCGATAAAGGCAATTCGGATGGCGTAGAAGCTATGAGACTGGGTGGGAGGCTTTCCCTGGTTCTCGGCAATCCGCATATAGTTACTCCGCGCGATTGGCCGCTAGTCGTCGGTAACGCAGCAGAGCAGAGTTGCCCTTTGCCTCAATATTTATCGTTTGGTGTATCAATTCGCTACCGAGTAATTTCTGCCATGGGGCTTGCTCGTAAGTTTCACCAGTAATGCTTACCTGATAAGTTGCGTTAGGGTCAATTTCTTTTAGTGAGACATTCCGCGTTACATCAGAACTTTTGGATCGTCGAAAGAATAATGCGCACCCTTCTTCTAAATCTGCTCGATGAAGTTGAAAGGCGTACCAATCCTTTTGGCTCGTGGTCAAATCCATGAGCGGGTAGATATCTCCTAACCATAAAGGTCGAAGTTGTTTTATCTCAGCGATCCCTTGCGTGGCTAACTTAGACGGGAAGCCTTTGTGCAAGATTCGTTCGTAGACAACTACAGTCGAGTTCATCGCACTTCGAAGGCTATAGGGATGCATGTCCCAGAGTGGGCCGGAATGAAAAGGAATGTATAGGTTGAGGCCAGCATTATGGACTTGGTCGCTTCGGGCCATCAGTGGCCAATGCGATTCACCTTTGAGTCCCTGGCCGATATCGTTCAAATCGCTTCGCCAGAGCGGGTAGGAAAGTGAGCAGATTTCTACATCAATACGTCGCCCGCCACTGGCACAATTATCGATCGTCAGGCCAGGGTTACGGTGTATCAACTCCGACCACATCTGGTAGAGACCAGAAATGTAGCGTATTTCTGAAATGCCTTGGCGATCTGCTTGGTCATTTTTTTGCCAGAAAGAAAGCGGATCCATGTTGAAGTCGTTTCGATAAATATCGACCCCCCACTCTTTGATCCGTTTATCGAGAAATTCGGTGAGAAACTTCCGGGCCTTGGGATCGCCAAGATTGAATAGACAACTACCAACTTCGCCCAGCAAGTATTCGGGATGATCGCGAAAGAATTGTGTTCCAGACTGGACACGCTCTGGCTCAAACCAAAGCACGAACTTCATCCCCGCTTGATGAGCCGCGTCACCAAGGGGCCTTAAGCCTCTAGGAAAGTCCTCTGGACGGGGGAACCAATTGCCAACGTTGGAGCTCCACGGTTGGGGATACCAGTACGCATCCAACCAGTAAGCCTCGCAGCCCAACTCAGCGGCTTCTTCGATAAGTAATAATTGATTTTTTTCTGTAGCCTTTTTACCACTTCGATAGACCGTGGCGGCAGTGTTGTGACAAATTGGCGGCACTGCTGGTTCACCGTCTTCTCGATGAACATAATGTTTCAGCATAAGCTTACGAAAATAGTTATGGCCTTTAATCATTGCATCACCACCATAACGCAGCAACACAATTCGTGGAGTGCGTATGCGTTCCCCAGGATGCAGCCGAAAATGAGTCTTCTCCATTCCCGCACCTACCGTCACCGAGCCATCCGACTCACGAGCGAACTCAGCGGCCCACTGCCCTGACCATCCGACAGCAACTACCCAGGCTTCATTGGGCCCCAGGCAATTAAAGAAGGGAAGCACTCCTCCTGAAATTCCATCCCGCAACCTTCCCGCATTGGACGACCTACCGCCAATGGCCGCGAATTTCCTCAGCTGGTTTGGAGCCAGGGGCTCGTCGTGGGGCAGATGCGAAACGACGGACTCCGATGGATGATTGTCATCGCCCCTCGACCAACGCAAAGTAACCGATTGTTTTTCCCTCGCTTCGAGTAATGTCGCATCAAGAGGAAGGAAGCTATCGATAATCGGCGTGTCGGTTTCCGATCGATTTTCCAAATAGAAAACCCAGTCCACTCCAGGCAAATCAGAATAGGTTGTTAGATGGCACTCTAGAAGCAGGCCTGTCGTTGGACACTTATAGAAAATAATGCGCTGCAGACCACCTTCAACCTCTTGTCGCTCAGACGAATATTCCCAATCAGGCAACAGAGCCTCAGAAGACACGCCGTCGTATTCGAACGAGAAAGGCATGGTCGTCTTCTTTGTCATCCGCCGAGTTTCAAAGGGAAGTTTGTCAAGGAAAACCCTTGTCTCGTCTTGAAATTTTACTTCCGCATTAGCCCAGACACATTGGTCGCAGTTGCGACCGTTCCCGCCATCGTCGACTTCAATGACAAAATCCTTTGCACCATTCAGAGGCACTTTTACCTCCACAGCACCATCGCTTAGCTTAAGTACCGGTGTGCTGAAGACTCGTTTGCCATCGACCAGCACGTGAAAACACGCCGAGCCGGATTCTCTCTGTTTTTCGGTGCTGGAGTTATGATCAATGCCCACTTGTGCAGTAAATTCCATCGCAGGTTGCCCGAGGAGTATCTGAATCGAAGCAGGGGCATCCATGTAAATGCCGTGCTGATATTCACTTTCCCTAAGCTTTAATGGGGTATTCCAAACGCTACGATTGAGATGCACATGGTTGCTTTTCGACAAAATGACCAGTGCTTCACTAGATGCGGAAGCCGTAAGAGGCTTGCCTGAGGCAATGGGTTTAGCAAACGAAGCATTAGCCCACTCTTGTGCCAAGCGAATCTGGCGAGACAACTCAACCTCGTTTTCTCGTTCGGCTGCGCAACTGCTTGTAGCTTGAGCGTAGAGAATGAAGAGAGCAGCAGCTAGCGTCTTGAGAGTGATGGCACAGAACGGTTGGCTAGGTAACGAATAAGAAAATCGACATCTCATTTCGGCACCCCGTCTATCCCTAATCGAGAGGAAGGCTCAACCCCGTTGACAATGTTTCTTAGCGGTTCGCCTTGAATTGCCCTAACGATAGTTTGAGCCGCTGTTTCTCTTGATGTCCGTTCGGCATTCACGCTGCACGATGCAATATGTGAAGCAAGCAACACGTTTTCCAATTCCAGCAAGGGATTTCCGGCAGGGATTGGCTCGGGGTCACAGACATCAAGAGCTGCAAAGCCGATTCCCCCTACCTGAAGGGCTTCGATTAGAGCGGCAGTGTCTACCAATCCTCCGCGCGCAACGTTCACCAAAATCGCCCCTGGCTTAATCTGAGAGATCGCCTTGCGCCCGAGAAGTCCTTGTGTCTCTGGCGTGGACGGGCAGTGCAGCGTTACTAAATCGCTTTGGCTGAGAAGCTCTTCGAACTCTACCATTGAGCCATCAAGTTCCTCAATTTCGGCAACGTGGGCAAAAGGGTCGTAAACCAGAAGATTACACTTAAAGGGCCTAAGACGTTTGAGAACTTCGCGACCAATTCTCCCAAACCCAACAACGCCTACAGTCATATCTCTCAAGGCCTTCATAGATTCAAGCGGTACAGCCAATCCCCACCTTCCACTCCGAACAAGTTTAGCATTTTCAACAACTCGCCTCGTCGCGGCGAGCACGAATGCAAGAGTGTGATCAGCAACCTCGTCTATACAATAGTCTGGGACATTGCAAACCGAAATCCCTTTCGCAAATGCTGCTTCAAGATCAACGTTATCCACGCCGATCCCATAGCGCACGATTAGTTTGACTTTCCGCATCGCATGAATCACTTCAGCCGTAAGCGGAGCAAATTGCGTGATGACATAGTCTGCCTCAGCAACTAAATCGATGACTTCAGCCGGCTTTTTGCATTGTTGACTATCAATATGGCACCCTGCTGGTGCAAGAATTCCCGTTTCGATATCGAGAGAGTCGAATGTGTAATCGGTAATTGCGACCTTCATCTTGCCCTCAGTACTTTAATCGAATCAGCTACCCGGTGAACGCATTTCTCTCGTAGTCTGGTCTTATTGTATTACAAAGGCGGTCTCGCTACAATGGTCCTTGATGTTATTCCTGCGAAGCCACACCCGCCTGGTTACGGAGCTAGTTGATACTTTCTGCCTGAGGAGAAGGCTGACAGCTCGGAGCAAACAGGGCAACTCTCCTTGGGCACAGAGGCAAGTGAAGCACGACTATTTATTCATACCTTTTGCGCAAGATTCCAAACACCGCTACGATGGGGTTTTATGATGTTCATCCAGGCCAATCACAGGCGACTTAGCGATGCGGTTACAGATAGAATCCGGTATCTTATCATCGACAACAAATTGAGGCCTGGCGACAGGCTTCCTACTGAGCATAGCTTAGCCGAACTCTTTGGTGTGAGTCGTACTAGCATTAGGGAAGCAACTAAGGCGCTTGGTTTCTTTGGTATCCTTAACGCCAAGCCAGGACGAGGACTGAGTGTAGGGCACGTTGACATGGAGCAAATTGCGAGCTGCCTTGATATCCAACTTGCGACAAGCGACTATCCTAAACTAGAGCTAATCGAGTCGAGGATTGTGGTCGAATCCGGTGTTCTCCCTTATGTGATGAGCCGAATGAATGAGGCCCCCGAGGTGTATGAGGTTCTGCAAAGTCTCAACAACCAACTACGAAATACTCACCTCACCGAAGATCGGATTGCCATCGACTGCCGTTTCCACCGATCCTTGATATTAGCGAGTAATTTAGGGCCACTGATCGTATTCAATGATTTACTGCAGATCTTCTTTGATCACTTTCGAAAGAGTCTCAAGAGAGGGGATTGGGAGCAGGCGGTAGTATCTCACCAGATAATTATTGATTCCCTGCGAGACGGGAGGCTGGAAATAGCAAATAACGAGGTGCACCGACATATAGCATGCCACAAAAGACCGACTAATGCTTAGATCCGATTTCAATACTCATTTCAATTCGCTAGAGGATGCCCGCGTATAGAATGAGAGTCTATAGAAACAGAGGTGATAATAGTCTTTCGTTCCTTCCGTTGGCCACAAACGTGTTTTAAAACCGACCCCAGCCTATCCGGGCGAGTTCAATGCAGCAAAGCATCTCTACTCAAGTCACGCTAGGATACAGCTGGGTTGGGCCCTCTCAGGAGAGAGAGCACTTAGGGCTTAGCGCGGTCTCCGGCCTGCAAGAATTCTTGAATAATTTTCCAGGAGAGAAAAGTTGATTGAGAAGAACCAAATGGATCAAAAGAGAGTGCTTGTCACTGGGGCAGGAACAGGCATTGGCAGAGAGATCGCACTTGAGTTTGCTCGCCAAGGGGCGGTCGTAGTTCTTCATTATGCACACAGCGATCGTGGGGCAATGTCGGCCGTTGAAGAGATACGAAACGCAGGAGGTCAGGCTGAGGCTTTCTCAGCTGATTTCAACCGAGTGGAGAAAGTTCAGGCTCTCGGTACGAAAGCCATCGAATTCCTTGGCGGCCTTGATGTGCTCGTTAACAATGCAGGCATCACAATGAATCTGCCCTTCGAGGATGTGACACCAGAGCAGTTTGATACCCTTTACCATGTGAATGTTCGTGCCCAATTTTTTCTTACGCAAGGGACGATCCCCTCCCTAGTGGAGAGCGAGCAAGGAGTAATCATCAACATGACATCCATACATGCGTTTGAGGCGCTCCCCGAACACTCGGTTTACGCGGGAACGAAAGGGGCAATCGTCTCGTATACGAGAGAACTCGCCATCGAATTGGCACCTCGAGGCATACGCGTCAATGCTATAGCGCCCGGAGCTGTTCCAGTAGAAAATCACAAGAAAATAGGCTTGGAGCTGGATTCCGAAACGCTAGGTAACTCCATTCCGGCTGGATTTGCAGGAACGCCACTCGATATCGCACGTGTAGCCGTCTTCTTAGCCTCCTCGAATGCCAGATTCATACTCGGACAAACCTTGGTTGTCGACGGAGGAACAACGTCCTGGATGCCTTTTAGTGATGCATTTCAAACTCCCCTCGAAGCTCGTTTCGGAAAAGGCTATGTCCCGGGAGTATAGCAAGAATGCCGAGAAAAGAATCGCTGCAAGAAATCCTGCAAAAGGCAGGCAAGGAAGTTGGGGAACTGCTGCTGGCCGATGGAGGTCGCGCCCTTTTGCTGACTCACGGAGGTCGCATCCTGGGATTGTACCCATCAGGAAGTGATGAGAATTTCTTCTGGACACATTCTTCGATCAATTCCGTGCAATCAGCTCTGGAGTTTTATACTAGCAGTAACTGGCCCAATTCTGGCGGTGACCGAACTTGGCTTGCACCTGAAAGAGAATTGTTTATTCGCGACTTGACGCATCCCTGGGAGACCTATCAGGTTCCACGTTCGCTAGACCCAGGGGACTATGTCCTCAGGAAAGAGAATGGGCTACTTCTCCTGGCAAGCCGAATGAGCGTTGCCTTGCTTCAATCAGGGATAACGGCGAACGTTGAGATTACTAAGTCCATCTCGCCTACCCCAAATCCGTTGAATCCGGTTCCGTTGCTTCGCGGTTCACTGCAGTACGCAGGATATACGTTACGCACTTCGCTTCTATTCGAATCTAATGCCTGTTCAGAAGGTGTTCAACTCGGGATCTGGAACCTGCTACAACTTCGACACGGCGGAAATCTCTTTATTTCTACGATTGGCTGCGTTAAACCAGCCGAGCTTTTCGGTCAAGTCGATTCCGTAGACTTACTAGCTCAAGACGGTGTTTTGCAGTATCGCATGCGGGCCGATGGTACACAAAAAATCGGTTTATACTCCTCCAGTATTTTAGGTCGTGCCGGTTACGTTTATCGACACAATGAGGCGACTGAAGACCTAATCGTTCGAGACTTTCAGGTTGATCCTCTTGGCTGCTATGCCGACGTTCCATGGGGCAATCCACAAGGGAGAGGCTATTGCTTTCAAGCATGTAACGTCAATTCTTCCCTTGGCCAATTCAGCGAATTGGAGCACCATGCTCCCGCTCTGAACAGCAGGACTGGCTATCCAGCTCCAGCGTGTATGGACGTCTCTCGTACGTGGGCGTTTCGTGGCCCCCCAGATGCCATAAAAGAGGCCGCTGGATATCTTCTCTTTGGGCTGATTGGAAGTACTTGATATAGAGAACCACGTGCATTTTGCTGGGTGTCATTCTGTTTTCGCCAAGTTGTTTATTCCTCGAGCTAACTAGATATGGCGATCAGAGCATTTGTTGTCCAAGATTCTTCTAAGAGGCTATGCGTGTCTTTATATCGAATCTGGAGGGGCTTGATGAAATGTGATGCAAATAACTTGACAGCCAACTAAGTCATATGATATGCTAATAAGTAATTGTGACGGGCTGGCCGAAAGGCGTTCGTCCCTAACTTGCAGGCAATCTCCCTTAAGGCACCCTAGTACTGTCTAAAGAGAGGAGGGTAAGAAACGTTCTGATGGAGGGGCTAGGTGGGAAGTACAAGCCTCGTGTGCATGGAGACTGTCGCTTGGAGAAGTGTGCATGGCCGTAAAGACTCTGTCTAGCTTAGCCGAATCAATGCAAGTTTACTCTGAATTTTCTTGTTATGTTTCGATCACGTTCGTTATAAAGGGGATCTGACTAATGCAATCTCTAATTTCATCTGCAATTGTATTGTGCATGTCTTTCGCGTTTGTTGAGACTGCAACCGCAGCAACTATTTACGACTTTGAGACCGATTTCTCGACGACCACGAACACTGCCACCAGTACTTGGTCGTACCGCACCGCAGCTGATTTACTCCGTGACGGCAGCTACGACTTGTTTGCAGTTTCTCAAGTTATATTAAGTGCGACGGATGGGTGGAATGAGACGATCGCCAATGCGCATCCACCGTATATCGGAGTAAACACGTCTGGGGCTGCAGATGGCGTCGTCCCTGATGGCGATAGCACAGTTCACCCTGGCCATAACAGAATCGCCGTCGTCAGTTGGTTAGCACCGTCGGATGGTACCGCTGCCATTGACTACTTGTTCGGAGATCAAAACGCCGGTGGTGGATCTGGTATCACGTGGTATATCGACGACGGGGATTCGACCGGTAATCTGGCTACCGGCCTCCTTGGCAACGGTGGTCTTGACCAGTCGGGCTCGATTGCGAGTTTCGCGGTGTCGGCGGGCGATCGAATCAACTTTGTTATCGATCCGGTTGGCACTGCACCCGACCCTATTCCTGCAGCCAACCACGCGTTCGATAATACGCACGTGGTGGCGACGGTCACGTTTGTCCCTGTCCCCGAAGCCTCGTCGATCGCGCTTTTGCTAATCGGTGTTGGATCGGTCAGCTGTGGCTGGCGACGAAGGCGGACAGTGAAATACTAGTCGGCTAAAATGGGGCTGGTGCCGAGTGATCGGTCAGATTGCGAGGTGCCAGTCCGCTAATAATAGAATATGACGAACGACGCATGTCGCTGCCTATGGAGTGTGTATCAGTCATGGCCACGAAGCCAATCAGATACTAGGACACAGAGTTTCTCTTCCTGCTTCCAAGTCTCCCGTACTTGTCCGTTACAATGGGGCTACAGAGCCTATACGGGCGATGCGGCAGTAGGGAATGGGTACGGTTACTTTGGGAGTGTGTCGAAAGTCCTGGATTACGATTGAACATCAATTTCCTCTTTGCGGTTTTTCTGCAGAAATTATACCCTCCGCACAAACGCAAAGAATTAAGCTTATGTCGAATCTGATTCACTTCCGGTTTTGTCAAGTCTGCACAAGTTTCAATTTGGAGAAAGTTGCCATGAAAATATTTGCGGTCTTTGTTTTCTCTTTGATTTTTGGTTTGGTCGTAATTGAGCGTTCCGATGCTCAAGTTGTTTTTGATTTTGCCTCCGAATACTCAGCGACTAACAACACTGAATCTAGCATTTGGTCGTACCGAGCTCAGACTGATGGTGCTGGGAATAATCGTGACATGGATGGAGATTATGAGCTACTAGATGCATTCCAGGACAGTGAACTAGGGAATGTACAAGAGCTTCAGGGCTGGTTTCTGGCAGACAATTTCATATCTCTTCAAGGTGACTTCGATGTAGATGGGAATGTTGATAGCGTTGACCTGGGCATCTGGGAGACGGGCTACGGCACATCGACTGGCGCAACTAAGAGTGATGGGAATGCAAATCCGACGCATGACGGTGATGTTGACGGCTTCGACTTTTTAACTTGGCAACTGGATTTTGGTGATATAAACGGTTCTCCGCCCTATGTTGGATTCAATCCAACGGATCACACCGCTGGAGTAGGCGTTGGGCCAGGCGAATCCACGCTTCACCCTGGAGCAGGTCAGATAGTTGTCGTTAGTTGGCTCGCGCCAGGCGATGGTGATGTGAGTATATTTTATGAGGTCTCGGACCAGAATCCTGCTGGGGGAGACGGTATCGCCTTTTCCGTCAATCATGTCGACTTTGCCACAGGTTCTAAGGCCTTCGCAGTCTTAAATAATGGTGATGACCCCATATCCGACACAATTGACAGTTTTGAGGTACTCGCGGGAGAGAGGGTTAATTTCGTAGTCGACCCGAGAGGAACTGGTGCATTCTCTCATGCTTTTGATAACACTAAGTTAACCGCGGAAGTCACCTTTACCGCCGCTTCGATTGGGGCGACCGCGCAGATCCCTGAGCCTTCGGCGATCATGCTTGCTTGTTCGGCACTAGGGATGTTGCTTTGTTACAGAAGATAACGCCATAGTTAACAGCAGTTTCTTTTTCCTGACGCTAGTGCCCTGTTTCAGCACAAACCTAGAATAGAGCTTTGACGGAGCATTAACACTGACATAGATGTGGTTGTAAAATACGGATGAACGTTGTTAGGGAGAAGCGCTATCTGGGATTAACTGGGGCAGCCAGGTGGCGCGACTTCCCTCCCCCAATTGCTTGCATCGCAGCCGGAAAGTTGTTTCTGGCCTTTCCCATAACTAATGTCCCGCCGCCTTGGCGCAAACTGATAGCGAGATGATAGGTCCCGGCGATGGACGCATCAGTTATCAGAAGTGCATCGGCGCGCTGTAGAAGCTGTGATTGAAGGAATGAGCAAGACTGCTTTTGCTGCCGCTTATGGCACCGAGCGAAAGTGTGATTCGCAATGGGTCACCCGGTTCCGTGCTGGAGGCCGCTTTTGTACACGAACTTGAAACGGAAGTGTGGACGGTCAGCCACCGGGCAGAGGTTTCTTCATGTGAATTGTTGCATATGAATTAGAATTGGAGCGATTGAGAATGACAGTACTGGAAAGACCGTGCTCATTGAATAGAGAAGGAAGGTCGCGTGCCATCGTTGCATTTACGTTGGTCGAACTCTTGGTGGTGATCGCCATTATCGGTATTCTGGTTGGCTTGCTTCTTCCTGCCGTTCAGGCAGCCCGTGGGTCGGCAAGGCGGTTGCAATGTAGCAATAATCTCAGGCAGATCGGGCTGGCGATGCACGGTTACAATTCCACTTATGGAACGTTTCCTATGGGGTCGGTGGGCGATACTCGCACCCAATGGGGCAGGCCGCAGTGGCCCTATTTCTTACATGCCCTGCTCCCCTATACCGAGCAGGTGGCGCTCGCCGATGCTCTTGCGAAGGTGCAGGAGACAAATGTCGCCCCCTGGGACGTCAACGCAACATCTGTCTGGCCAAGTATCGTACGGAATGCGTCGGTGGCTACCTACTTGTGTCCCAGCGACGGGATGGGAGGTGAAACGAAATCTTCGTTCCCCCTGATGCCGTCTGATGAGGCCGTGTATCTTTTAATTAGTAATTACTTGGGGATTTTTTCAGGTCTTAACGATGGAGATGTCTTCGATGAGATGTTTAATGACCCAAATTTTGACACAAGACAACGAGCTGTGTTCGGGATCAGCCGCGGTTCGCAGATCGCCGAGATTAGCGATGGCACCAGCAATACGATTGCTGTATTGGAGTATCTTACAGGCACGCCAGAAGACGTACGCGGCTTTATCTACTCGAGTCGAGCTGGCTTGCAGCACCTTCATGTGAAATTAACGCCAAATTCGAGCGCGCCAGACAATCTGCTCGGCCTCTCCCCAGCTTTTTGCCAAGGCGGGAAAAACAGCTCTCCCGAATTCAACCTTCCCTGCGTCCCAGGCCCGACTGCTGGTAACAATGTTGGATCTCGAAGCCAGCACGTTGGTGGTGTACAAGGACTATTCTGTGACGGCAGCGTCCGTTTCTTAAATGAGGTTATCAATAGCGAAACTTGGCGGCGTTTGGGCTGGATGGCCGATGGTCAGATCACTGCTGAATAATGATGACGAGATGAATCGGGTATTCCGACCGCGCTACCCAGCGATTATTACAACTTGATAAGGTACACCTTACGATGAACGGTAACACTTTCTGCTTCGAGATAGGTCGGTTGCCTCGGTCGATACAGTCCGAGTTACAATGGTCGAATGTCGGGCTAACGCGGTCGGTTTGCTTTTTGCTTTCCATAGGCCTCGTTGCTTGTCTGTCATCGGGGTGCGGGACAGCGGACGGTCCGTCACGAGCCGAAGTCCACGGCCAAGTTACATTAGATGGTCGTGAAATTGAGTTAGGCTCGATTTCTTTTTATCCTACCGATGGGATGGTGGCCGGCGGTACTATCGAAAAAGGTCGCTATGCGATTTCCGCCGAGCGAGGCCCCGTGGTGGGGATCAATCGTATTGAAATCCAGGCCCCACGCAAGACCGACAGACAGGTCCAGATTCCTTTCGCCGATCCCGGGGAGATGACGGACGAATTGGTTGAGTCTATCCCCGCACAGTACAATTCCCAATCGACTCTCATGAGAACTATCCATTCTGGGACTAATGAGATAGACATTGATATACGCTCTAAAGAGTAGAAGTAACATTGCCTTGTTGAAAACAATTTCGAGTAATTTTGGTTTGGCTAACGCCGGAGGGCGTAGGCCAGTACGCGGATGGCTGCTTCGGTGAACATGCCTGTTTCGCCGCGTGCTCCGAGCATTGATCCCGTTGTTCGTTTTAACCCGCTCATAAATGATTCCACAATCCAACGTCGACCGTAACCGTTTTTCTTAAGCCTTCGTTTTGTCATTTTCGACCTGTATTTACCGTTCACACCGCCATCATGCCGATGGACAGCCGGTGGAATCCAGCTGCTGACGCCCCAGTGGACTCGACAATACTCATGAACCCATTCAGCATCATAACCGGCATCCGCAAACAACGTGCGCGGCTGAACCACGGCGCTCGATTTTTCAAGAAGCTCTTGAGCCACGGCTTTATCGTTGCACGGCCCCCAACTCATCACCAGGCTGGCCGGCAGCATCGTGCCGCAGGTTACGCACAACGACAGTTTTACGTACTTCTTTCGCTTCCGACCACTACGGGTGCAGAAGTACGCACTGGCCGAAGTGCTTTCCACGCCTGTCGCGTCGATTGCTACCTCCCGGTCCAACTCACCACTCTGCTTGACAACTTGACTGACGATCTCCGCCAGCATGGCATCGACAATTGCCAGTGTATCGCTACGATCAGCAAAATACTTCAACGTCGAATAATGCGGCAAACACTTCAAACCAAGGCATTCTTGAAGTCTCTCCGAGGCGTCCAACACCTCGATCATTCCGCGATACGTAGTTTTCAAGTAAGCCCGCAGAATCAAACAGGTCATCAACTGAGCTTGAGTGAATTTCTTCGGACTCTTTGTATGCGAATAAGGTTGCATATAACGCGCGGCCAAGCGCATGCTCAGTCGGGCAACGTTGATCAATGTGTTCTGTTGGGCGCTCATGTAAATGGTTTAGCGCCAAGCACTTAATTCGTCAATATGTTTTCAACAAGGCAAAGTAACATCAATTACTTGCCCGTAGGGTGTAATAAGTATTGCCACAAGAGAAGTGAAACGCCATCAGGTGTTGCGTCACAATAGAGTGCCTTGAACTTGAAGCTGTCGTATTAAGATAACTAGGATTGCCTTCAACCAGCCAACACAAGTGAAGTGCTACCAGTCGCGCAGCGGTGAGCTACGTTTGCCGATCGGTTTGCTTGAGTATTGCGACAAGAAATTGCCGCCTAAACGATTTTTTAGACTACAATCCAGAACAACGAGATCAGACAGCGATGTCACAATGAATGAATCAGAGAGCGTAACTAGACGCCAGTTCTTGAGATCCACCGGTATAGGTACCGCAGGCACGTTTCTTCCGGCCTATTACTCGTGGTCGAAACCTGTGTTTGCAAACACGGCTGCCAACGATCGGCCTCGAATAGGCTGTATCGGTACTGGTTCGATGGGCATACGTGATGCTCGAGGCCACGCACAGTTCGGGGATATTCTGGCAGTCTGTGACGTTGATGAACGGCATATGCTGGAGGCGAAGCACGGCGAAGGCATGGGCAAGGGAAAGGCAGATGGCTACGAAGATTATCGGCACATTCTCGATAGAGGTGACATCCAAGTGGTCAGTATCGTTACGCCAGATCATTGGCATACGAAGATCGCCATCGAAGCAGTGCAAGCGGGAAAACATGTTTTCTGCCAGAAACCGCTTACGCTTACTCTGGAAGAGAACCGGATGATTCGCAAGGTTCATGAAGAATACCCAGGTCAAGTATTCTTCATAGGAACTCAGCAGCGATCCGATCAGAGTCGGTTTCTACGCGCCGTGAACATGGTGCAAAAAGGTTTACTTGGAAATATCCGAAAAGTCACGGTGGGTATCAATGGTTCACCCACGGGTGGGCCATTTGGGATCGTAGATCCACCCAAGGAATTGAACTGGGAAAAGTGGCTTGGTCAGGCGCCGATGGTTGATTACCGCGAACGCCGTTGCCACTATGAATTCCGTTGGTGGTATGAGTATTCAGGCGGCAAGTTTACCGACTGGGGAGCCCACCACATTGACATCGCGACATGGGCATTGGGAGAAGACTCTGCTGGCTGTGGGCCGATCGTGGTCGATGGTACCGATTCCCATCACCCAGTGGAGTTTGTCGATGGCTACCCAACTAAAGACGATCAATATAACACTTCACACGATTTCTCAATCAAGTGCAGATTTGCCAGCGGTGTTGAAATGGAAGTCTCCAGCCGAGTCGACAATGGCATCCTCTTCGAAGGCGAACGAGGGCGGCTCTTCGTAAATCGAGGCAAGATTACAGGCAAGCCGATTGACGAAGAATGGGACGCCGGCCTATATGGCCAGGACGATGTGATGAGACTCTACAAGGGCAAGCCTTACGAGGGACACAAACACAATTTCTATCGAACGATCCGCGAAGGAGGTCTACCCGTTTCCGACGTCAACTCTCACCTGCAGACGATGAACACATGTCATCTATGTGTCATCGCCGCTCGTCTGGGAAAGGTAATCAAATGGGATCCCGTCAATGAACAGATTGTGGACGATGAGCAAGCCTCCGCCTTTACCTCGCGAAAGCAGAGGGCTGGATATGAAATCCCGAGCGCCTAGTGCAAATGACAGATTGCCGGTGGTGGAGTACTTCTCACCTTTTGCGGTCCGGCGAATTCTCTTTCTTTCAAGGCAGATATTGGCGACTGTACGACGATCCGCACATGCGCGGGAGTGCCTGGCGGAATTCCGGCAGCGGTGTAACCAGACGCGACCGCATTGGGAGTTGGTGCCTCGGGAAGGAAGCGACCCGTTCGTGCCCACAGAGGTGTATGCTGGGAAGGGCAAGATTCAAATACCAGGCTGGCAACACTGGGCAAGAGACGCCTAGGCCAGACTCGAGGAGATGCAAGCTGCGTAAAAGACTGGCAAAAAATGGCCACTTGAACTGCGAGCCAAGACAATGCCAAACAGAGTGTTGTAATCATCGTAGGCGCGGTTGGCCCAATAGTGGATTTTTAGAAAATAACGCAGATTCTCCTTTGGATGGAGTCATGGCGAATACGGAGGAAGTTTGACGAGCGTGATGTTGCATGGAACTTCGAGCTAGCCGCTGCAATGATAGCCGGCACCGTCCGACACCAAGATGGCATGCATTCCCTCCTCCACGGCACATGCTCTTGCAGTAGGTATAATTGTGAACTTGGAGAGGTTTCAGGTGTAAACAAATGGGATTTCCTGGCTAGAAGTAAATAGAAACCTCAGAGTGATGCATGTTTGTAAGTGGGCACCAAATAGGTCGTTGTACAACGAGTCTCGACACATATAGTGTTATGAACTTTATATACATGGATTCGCTTTTATTTATGACCCTCTCGGATTATTTGAGTCGACACGATTTCCCGTAGATTATTTAACTTTTGCACTCGGAGAATTTGTTATATGAGCCTCCTTTATTATCGCCGTTACTTCCTTGCTCCAGTGTACGTGTTTATCCTTGCCGCGGGAAATGCGTTGCCCGCAGCAGCGGACTGGAAAGATGACGCGAACGCGAGGATCGAACAGCATCGCAAGGCCGACATGACTGTGCAAGTCAGAGATGCAGTGGGCAATCCAGTAGATGGAGCGACTGTCCAGGTTCGCATGCAGCGCCATGCGTTCGAGTTCGGTACCGCCGTTGATGCCAATGCCTACAGTTTTGCTTCCCCTACTGTCGCGGAATTAGGAGAAGAGAATCTTGAGACCTACGTCGACAATGTCCATCGGCTTTTCAACTCAGTTGTTATGGAAAGCCACCACAAATGGCGCTGGTGGGAGTCCCCTGATCTCTATGGTGATCTCACCTTGCGAGAGCGGACTATTCAGGTTGTGACTGACTTGTTTGATCGGGACTACCACGTCCGTGGTCATACCATGATT
>Ga0315338_1000552_pt1 | contig 79739 bp, 78 predicted proteins | sample ASW8metaG_FD_204518 | JGI IMG/M metagenome (GOLD analysis project Ga0315338, IMG submission 204518) | Ammonia-oxidizing marine archaeal communities from Monterey Bay, California, United States - ASW #8 | ecosystem: Environmental > Aquatic > Marine > Coastal | place: USA: California | collected...
CGGTCGTGGTCGGAACCTCGGTCGTGGTCGGAACCTCGGTCGTGGTCGGAACCTCGGTCGTGGTCGGAACCTCGGTCGTGGTCGGAACCTCGGTCGTGGTCGGAACCTCGGTCGTGGTCGGAACCTCGGTCGTGGTCGGAACCGCCGGGATGCCGGCGGCGACGAGGCCCCGCTCCTCGATCGCCGCCAGGTGGGCAGCACGTGTCGCCGGTCCGTAGTGGCCGTCGACGCCGATACCGAGGACCCCCTGGAGCACCCGGACCCCTGCTCCCTGCTCGTTCCAGCCATAGGACGCCAGGAGCACCGCCTCCTCGTCGACGGGTGCCTCGGTGGTGGTCGTGGTGGTGGTCGTCGGGATAGGCGGAATGCCGTCGGCGGCGAGGCCCCACTCCTCGATCGCCGCCAGGTGGACGGCTCGCGTCGCCGGACCGTAGACACCGTCGACGGAGAGGTCCAGCACCTGCTGCAGGTCGCGCACCCGGTCGCCGCGCTCGAACCAGCCGTACTCGTCACCCAGCACCGCCAGTTCCTCGACAGTGGGTTCGGCATCGTCGGAAGGAACGCCGGTCGTGGTCGTGGCCGGCGACTCGCTGCTCGGCGCGGCTTCGGTAGTGGTCGTCGTGGTCGGCGGCTCGCTGGTGGTCGTGCTGGTCGTCGTGGTCGGCGGCTCGCTGGTGGTCGTGCTGGTGGTCGTGGTTGTGGTGCTCGTCGTGGTGGGAAGCGCCGCCTGGCGGACTTCGGCAACCGCGGGTGAGGCCGGATACAACACCGGTCGCACCGAGGGCTCGGCTGCGCGCGCCGCCACCACGATGCCCAGGACGACCAGGGACGCGGTGAGTCCGACCTGCAGGAACCTCCGAAACATCCCACCATGTTCGCACCTCGCGACGCTGATTTCGCGTCACCCCACTTCAACGTTTTGTCAACCCACACGACGACAGCGGGATAGCCTGCGCCCCATGACGGCCACCGGTTCCTTCGCTGCCAGCCGATTCGGCCTGCTGGCCGAGATCGTCGACCAGCAGTCCTACGGGCGCAGCGTCGACCGCTGCCGCCAACAGGGCATCGTCCTTCCCACGTTCGCCCAGTTGGCCGATCCTTCGAGTATCCCCGTCGACATCACCGCCTCCTTGGCCGACATCGACCGCAACGCCGCCGACCCGCTCAACCTGTTCCGCGTCCACTGGTACAACGACCTCCACGGTGGCCGCACCGATCTGCCCGAGCACGTCGTCCTCACCCCGGAACTCACAGGCGTCGACAGCCCGATCATCGTGGCGTTCGGAAACCGCTTCCCGATGATCGGCGCCCACAAGGTGCTGGCCGCCTACGCGTGCCTCGTGCCGCGGGTGGTGACCGGCCAGTACGACCCGACCGAGCACCGTGCCGTCTGGCCCTCAACCGGCAATTACGCACGCGGCGGTGTGGCCATCTCGACCCTCATGGGCTGTCGGGGCGTCGCCGTGCTCCCAGAGAACATGAGCCGAGAGCGCTTCGAATGGCTCGAGGAGTGGATCGACAACCCCGACGACATCATCCGAACTCCGGGCTCCGAGAGCAACGTCAAGGAGATCTATGACACCTGCGACGAACTAGCGCAGGATCCGGCCAACTTCATCCTCAACCAGTTCACCGAGTTCGCCAACCACGTCGGCCACCACGAGGTGACCGGCCGTGCCCTCGAGCGGCTCTACCTCCACCACCGGGAATCGAATCCGGGGCTACGGCTGGCGGCATTTGTGGCGGCATCCGGATCGTCGGGAACCCTCGCCGCCGGCGAGCGGCTCAAGTCCGACCACGGTGCCCGGATCGTCGCCGTCGAGGCCCTCGAGTGCCCGACCATGCTCTACAACGGCTTCGGCGAGCACAACATCCAGGGCATCGGCGACAAGCACATCCCCCTGATCCACAACGTCACGAACATGGACGGCGTCGTGGCGGTGAGCGACCGGGCCTGCGACGAACTCGGCATGGTGTTCAACACCGACGAGGGCCGCACCCACCTCACCGGCGACCGCGGGGTCGATGACGCCGTCGTCGCCACACTCGGCCACTTCGGACTCTCGAGCATCTGCAACGTGCTCGCAGCCATCAAGACCGCCAGAGAACTCGGCCTCGGTGCCGACGACGCCCTCATCACAGTGGCCACCGACGGCGCCGAGATGTACGGCAGCGAGCGCGAGGCCATGGCTGCCGGCCGCTACGCCACTGGATTCGGATCCGCCGAGGCGGCTGCCGCCGTCGACGAGCACCTGGCCGGTGCCGACACCTCCCACGTCGAGATGCTCGACGAGGTCGGCCGCAACCGCATCTTCAACCTGGGCTACTTCACGTGGGTCGAGCAGCAGGGCGTGGAACTCGACGACTACGAAATCCGCCGCGACCAAGGCTTCTGGAAGGGCGTCCAGGGACTGGCGCCGGTCTGGGACGACATGATCGACGAATTCAACGCCCGCACCGGGGTACGTTCCGGGTCGTGACGCTCCCCCGCCCGGTCGGCTGGCTGGGCACCCCTCCCGGTGCCATCTGGCCGGGTCCCGACACGCAACACCGCGACGATCCCAATCCTTTCGTCCGGTTCCGCCACCTGCTCTGGGCGCACCACGCCGCCCTCGCTGCAGGGCTCGACGACGGTGCCTACGTCAACCTCGTCCGGCGCCTCGATGACGCCGTCGCCGAGGTGGACGGCTCTGGCTTTCGCACCACGCCACTCCTCTGCGTAACAGAGATGGCCGAGGCCATCGGCCAGGAGGGTGGGCTCTGGGCCAAGGACGAGACCGGCAACGTCTCGGGCAGCCACAAGGCCCGCCACCTCTTCGGGCTGGCGATCCACCTCGAGGTCCAGGGCATTCCCGTCGACACCCCGCTTGCCATTGCCTCGTGCGGTAACGCAGCGCTCGGAGCCGCCGTTGTCGCCAGGGCCGCCGGACGACCACTGGCGGTCCATGTCCCACCCTGGGCCGACGCCGGTGTGGTCGACCGGCTCACCAGCCTGGGCGCCGACGTCCGGACCTGCGAACGAAACGACGACGAGGTCGGCGATCCGTGCGTATTGCGGACACGCGAGCTCGTCACCGAGGGCGCCGTGGCCTTCGGCTGCCAGGGCACCGACAACCTGCTCACGATCGACGGTGGCCGCACGCTCGGCCTCGAACTGGCCGAACAGTTGGCCGGATGCGGCGTCGACCATTCCCGGTTGTTCGTGCAGGTGGGCGGCGGGGCGCTGGCCAGCAGCTGCGTCCAGGCGCTCACCGACGCCGTCGCCCTCGGCGTGCTGCCGGCCCGGCCGGGGCTCCACGCCGTCCAATCCGAGGGCTGCGCCCCCCTTGCCCGGGCGTTCGACCTCGCCGCCAACGCCGACGACCCGTTCTCCGACAGCCACATGTGGCCCTGGGAGGACCCTTCGTCGCTGGCCACCGGGATCCTCGACGACGTCGCCTACGACTGGAAGCCCCTCGTGGCCACGATGCTCGAGGACGAGACCACGCCCGTCGTGGCGACCGAGGCAGACATCGCCGAGGCCCACCGACTGGTGCATGCCCACACCGAGGTGCCCGCCGACCCGACCGGCACCGCCGGCCTGGCCGGCCTGCTGGCCGCCCGACGGGAGGGCACTAGGGACGCCGACGAACCGGCCGTCGTCCTCCTCACCGGCATCGAGCGCTAACGCTCCTCGCGACGGTATGCGGTACCGAGTGCGGCGGGCGCCGGGGATGGCCGGTTCCTCGCCCGGACCGAGATGGCGATCAGCACCGCGATGGTTGACACGTAGGGCAGCATCGACAGCAGGATCGGTGAGAAGTCGACGCCGAAGGTCTGCAGGCGGGTCTTGAGTGCCAGCAGCCCACCGAAGAGCAGGGCACCCACGGCGGCACGACCCGGACGCCAGGCACCGAAGATCACGAGCGCCACGGCAATCCAGCCCCGACCGGCGGTGATGCCCTCGGCCCACTGCGGGGTGAGCGTGAGCGTCAGGTATGCGCCCGAGGCGCCGGCCAGACCGCCGCCGATCCCCACGGCGCAGAGGCGCAGGCCGACCACGGAATGTCCAGCGGCGTCGGCGGTGGACGCCGATTCGCCCGCAGCACGCAGTGCCAGGCCCGCCCGGGTACGCGACAGCACGAACCATGTGGCGATGCCGACCAACACGGCCAGGTAGACGAAGGGCGCCTGTCCGAACAGCACCGGCCCCGCCCACGGGATATCGGTGAGCGGCCCCCAGTCCACCGGCGCCAGCACGGCACCAGGTGGCCGACCCACCACGTTCTTGCCCATGTAGGCGGCGAAGCCGAGACCGAGGATCGTGAGCGACAGGCCGGACACCACCTGTTCGGCACCGAGCACGACCGTGAACCATCCGTGCAACAGCCCGGTCAGGGCCCCGGCCAGGATTCCGACGACCAGGCCGATCCAGGGGTTGCCGGTCTGGTGGGCCGCCATGAAGGCACTGACCGCCCCCATCGCCATCATCCCTTCGACACCCAGGTTGAGCACCCCGGCCTTCTCCGAGATGAGTTCACCGAGCGCCGCCAGGTAGAGCAGCGCCCCGAACGAGACGGTTGCCACGAGCAGGCCGATCATCGACGCCTCGGTCATGCTGCGGTGCCCCCCTCGCCCGATGCGTCGACGCCCGTCGGGACCAGTCGCAACGAGTAGCGGACGAACACGCCGGCGCCGATGGCACCGAAGAGGATGAACGCCTGGAGGATCGTCGATATCGAGGCCGGGACCCCGATGATCTGGATGCTCTGGCCCCCGACCTGGACTGCACCGAAGAGCAACGCCACGGCCGCGACGCCCGAGGGTCGCATCAGGGCCAAAGCGGCCACGATGATGCCCGCATAGCCGAAGCCGTTCGAGATGCCCTCCGTGAGCCGGTCTGCGGTACCGCTCAACTCGACTCCACCGGCGAGGCCGGCCACGCCGCCACTGAGCAGCAGCACCGTCAGGATCTTGCGCTTCAGCGAGATGCCTGCGTAGCGAGCCGTGTCTGCGGACGATCCTGCCACCCGCAACTCGTAGCCCCACGCCGTGCGGCTGGCGGCGATGCCGAACACCAAGATGACCGCACCGGCGATGATGACCCCGAAGTGGGCCCGCCCGAACAGTGTCGGCAGGTGCGCCTGGGCGGGCAGCACCGGCGTCAACGGGAAGTTGTAGGAATCGGGGTCCTTCCACGGACCGTGGATCAACCACTGGAGGAGGCGCAGGGCGATCTCGTTGAGCATCAGCGTGGTGATGATCTCGTTCACCCCGATGCGGGCCCGGGCCATGGCCGGGACCAGGGCCAGCAGGCCACCACCGATGACGGCGCCCACGAGCATCCCTGTCAGGAGCATCGGACCCGGCCAGGTTCCACCAATGCGCGCGACCCAGGCGGCGCCGATGGCACCCGCCAGGATCTGTCCCTCGGCACCGATGTTCCAAAGCCCCATCGAACCGGCGACGGCGACGGCGAGTCCGGCCAGGCCCAGCGGCACCGCCCGGTTCAGGGTGAGCGACCAGGCATTCTGGTCGCCGAGCGACTTCTCGAACATGCGTTGGTACACGCGCAGGGGCTCGTGGTCCGCCGCCATCAGGAGGACGGCGCCCACGGCGAGGGCCAGGATCAGGCCGACTGCGAAGGCCAGGGGTTGGCCGCCCCGGAGCGGCCGGTGACGTCGGACGAGGACCGGACGCTTCATGCCGCCCCCTCGTCCGCCAGATGGCCCGCCATCGCCTCGCCGATGACACTTCGTTCCGAGTCCATCGGATCGAACGCGGCCACGATGCGACCTTCGTGCATGACCAGCAGGCGGTCGGCGAGGGTCAGGAGTTCGTCGAGGTCCTCAGAGATGAGGAGTACCGCCGTCCCGGCATCGCGCTCGGCCACGAGCAGGTCCTGGATGGCCTTCACGCCCTGGACGTCCAGGCCGCGCGTGGGTTGGGCGGCCACGACGACATCCGGCCGGCCGCTCAACTCACGTCCGACGAGGAGGCGCTGCAGGTTGCCTCCGGAGAGCCCGGCGATGGGGTCGCCCAACGCCCCCGTGCGGACACCGAACCGCTCGACGAGGTCCCGGCAGTATGCGGTCAGCCTCGACCCGACAAGGAACGGCCCCCGCCGGTGCCCCTTGTAGGTGCGCAACACGGCGTTCTCGACGACGGAGAGTCGCGGGGCGAGGCCTACGCCGATGCGGTCCTCGGGGATGTAGCAGAGTCCGAGACCGAAGCGTCGCCGCGGTGGGGCGCTGGTGACGTCTTTTCCGTCGAGGTGTACGGACCCGGCCGCGGAGCCCCGGAGGCCGGCGGCCACCTGGGCCAGTTCCCGCTGGCCGTTGCCGGCCACGCCTGCGATTCCGACGATCTCTCCGGATCGAATCTCCAGGTCGACGTCGTGGAGGGCGGGGAGTCCACGGTCGTCCAGGGCGCAGAGCCCTGACACTGCCAACCGGACCTCGCCCGGCGTCCGGTACGGCGGCCGCTCGCCGGCCAGCGAGGTCGATCCGACCATGAGGTTCGCCAGCGTGGCAGCGTCGGTCTCGGCAACCGGGAGCGAGGCGGCGACGGTCTCACCGCCGCGCAGCACGGTCGCCACATCGCAGAACCCCGTAACCTCGTGCAACTTGTGGCTGATGAAGATCACCGACCGGCCGTCGTCGGCCATGTGCCGGAGCACCTCGCCGAGCTCGTCGGCTTCGTTGGGCGTGAGCACGGCGGTCGGCTCGTCGAGGATCAGGATTCGGGCATCACGCCACAGGGACTTGAGGATCTCGACGCGCTGCCGCTCCCCCATCGACAGTTGCCAGACCGGACGATCCGGTTCGGTGGCGAGGCCGAAGCGGCGAGCCACCTCGTCGACGCGGGCCTCGACGTCCTGGCGCCGCAGGATGCGCTCGGCGGAGCCCAGGACCACGTTCTCGGCGACCGTGAACGACGGGACCAGGCGGAACTCCTGATGAACCATCCCGATACCCGCTGCCAGGGCATCGGCCGGGGTGTGGAAGCGCTGTGGTGTGCCGTCGAGGCGCACCTCCCCCTCGTCGGGCCGGTACACGCCCGACAGCACGTTCATCAACGTGGACTTACCCGCCCCGTTCTCGCCGAGGACGGCGTGGACGGTTCCCCGTTCGACGCGTAGGTTGGCACCGGCGTTGGCAACGACGCCGGGGAACCGCTTCCAGATGTCGACCAGTTCGACGGCGGCAGCCTGGCTCATGGCGTGTTCCGTGGGATCTCAGGACGGCCGGGCGCCGCGGCCCCGGAGAGGCGACCTCTCCTCCAGCGCCGATCAGGGCGGGTAGCGGACAATCTCGTCTACCCGAGTGTCCCGATGACGCCCTGGACGAAGAACTCCATGCCGAGCAGTGCACCGTCGTCCAGGGTCTCGCCAGCGGCCACGGCTTCGTAGCCGTCCTGGTCGTTGATCGGACCACTGAACACGTGGAACGTGCCGGCGATGATCTCGGCCCTGCGGGCCTCGACCGCTGCCACGACATCGGCATTTACGTCGGAGGCGATCGGCGCCAGGGCGACCACACCATCGGCCATCGAGCCCCAGTAACCGTCCGGCGCCGGCGTGTAGGTGCCGGCCCTTGCCGCCTCGATGATCTCGGCGTACCGGGGGCCCCAATCCCAGACGGGCGCCGTCAGGTAGGCGTTCGGGGCGAAGGCACCCATGTCCGAATTGTACGAGACCCACCGGGCACCGGCTGCCTCGGCCTTCTCACCGACGGCCGGGGAGTCCTGGTGCATGGCGAGCACGTCGACGCCCTTGTCGAGCAAGGCCTGGGCCGAGTCGCCCTCGACGACCGGGTCGAACCACGTACTGGTCCAGACCACCTCGACGGTGGCACCCGGGTTGGCCTCCTGGACGCCCAGGGTGAAGGCGTTGATGCCCCGGATGACTTCCGGGATCGGGAAGGCGGCCACGTAGCCGACCTGGTTCGACATGGTGGCCGAGCCGGCGACCATGCCGGAAAGGTAGCGGGGCTCGTACATGCGGCCGAAGGAGTTGCCGAAGTTGGTGTCGTTCGACAGGTAGCCCGAGATGTGCTCGAAGACGACGTTCGGGTGCTCGTCGGCAAGGGCCAGCATGTCGTCCATGTAGCCGAACGACGTGCCGATGATGACGTCGTAGTCGTCGTCGATGAACTGGCGGACACTGTCAGCGAAATCGGCTCCACCCTCGGGAACCGACTCGACGAAGGCGGTCTCGACGCCTGTCGTCGCTTCGGCAGCAAGACGGCCCTGGTCGTGCGCCCACGTCCATCCGGCATCCCCGACTGGGCCGACGTAGACGAAGGCGGCCCTGGTCGTGGTTACGCCTTCGGAACCACAGGATGCGGCGACAAGGCCCAGGGTCAGGACAGCAGCGAGCAGTCCGAACAGGCGTCGCTTCATCGGAGCTCCTCCCCTGTGTCGATCGTGGGTACGGCCCTCGTTCGGTGGATGCATCCGACCATCACCCGGAGGTCGGATCGACCGTCAGTTGCAGCGAGACACGGGTGGCGCCGTTTTCGACGGCGGCCCGGAGCACGGCGTCCACGGTGGACACCACGGCCGGCGTCTCGCCGGTTACCGACGTGCCGAACGGGCCGACCTCCACCTCCAGCCCGGCCTCCTCGGCGACTGCGATGGCGGCCTGGACGTGCGGGCCCGGGGCGCCGTCCACGAACGGCTCGATCGTGAACTCGGCGGTGGTGGTCACGCCGCCATCATGGCCCAACGACGTCAGTTCCGCTCACCAGAGCCGCCTCGCGCGTTTGGCGAGCTCACGGTGGGCCGCCGCTAGGTCGACGCCGAGGAGCGAACCGTCGGCAACCACTGGCTTCCCGCCAACCAGCACGTGGCGGGCCCGGCGGTCCGGGCCGAGCACAAGACCGGCAAGTGGGTCGTGGACGTCGCCGAGGTCGTCGCCCGGCCAGACCACCAGGTCGGCCCGCATTCCCGGCGACAGGCGCCCCACATCGTCGAGGCCGAGGCACCGGGCACCCCCGTGCGTGCCAATCTCGAGGACGTCGGACGGCATGAGGGCGTCAGGCCTCATCTCCCGGAGCCGAGCCGTGTACAGGGCTTGGCGCAGTTCGGGGAAGAGGCCGCCCACCTCGTTGGACGCCACCCCGTCGACGCCCAGGCCGACAGGGCAGCCGGCGGTCATGAGGTCGGTGACCCGGCACATGCCGGACGCGATCCGGGCGTTGGACGACGGACAATGCGCCACGCCCGTGCCGGCGTCGCCGAGGATGCGCATCTCGGCGTCGTCGATGTGGATGCCGTGGGCCAACCAGACGTCGTCGCCGACCCATCCCCATTCCTCGAGCATCTCGACCGGCCGTCGTCCGAACCGCTCCAGGCAGTGCTGTTGTTCCTCGATGGTCTCACAGAGGTGGGTGTGGAGGCGCAGGCCCATCTTCCGTGCCAGTTCCGCCGACTCGACCATGAGTTCGGTGGTGACCGAGAACGGGCTGCACGGAGCCACGACAACGTGGACCATGTCGCCGTCGTGGTGGCGTGCGGCCACGGCCTCGGTCGAGGCGAGAATGGCGTCGCGGTCCTCGACCACCCGATCGGGCGGCAGGCCGCCGCGGCTCTCCCCCAGGTCCATGGACCCGCGGGAGAGGAACAGTCGGATGCCGACCTCGCCGGCAGCATCGACGATCGCATCGAAGACCGAGTCGTCGCCGCCTGGCACCAGGTAGTGGTGGTCGGACGCCGTCGTGCAACCGGAGGCGGCCAGTTCGCCCAGGCCCACCAAGGCGGCGGCGCGCACGTCTTCGACCGACAGGCGGTTCCAGATCGGGTAGAGGTGCACCAGCCATTCGAACAGGTTGCACCCGGTGGCCCGGCCCCTGGTCATCCACTGGTAGAGGTGGTGGTGCGTGTTGACGAGCCCGGCCGTGGCGATGTCGCCGTCGACGGCAAGCACCTCGTCACCGGGCAGCGCCTCGACCGTGCCGATGGCCGTGATCACGCCGTCCTCGACAGCGATGTCGCCCGGGTAGCGGGCGCCGCGGACGACGAGCCGGGTCATCGGATCAGGGCGTCCAGTCGGCGAACACGTCGACCATCTTGTGCACGTCGGGTCCCAGCGGGTAGAGGATCGGGCAGGTACAGCCGTCGGCCATGTACTGCCCCACCTTCTCACGAACCTCGTCCGGCGTTCCCGCGGCGCAGATCATCTGGACGATGTCGTCGGGCACCAGCCTCGAGGCGGCCTCGACCTGATCGTGGGTGGCGGGCCAGGTCAGGACCCGCCCGATCTCCTCGAGGAGCGACTCGGGGACGCCGGAGGCCTTCATGATGTGGGGCTGCTGGCCGAGGTACTGGGTGACCATCAGGCGAGCGCCATCGAGCGCCTCCTCGCGGGTGTCGGCCACCGAACAGACCACCAGTTGCGGACGGTCGAGGTCGTCGACGCTGCGTCCGGCACGGGCGGCACCCACCTCGAGGGCCTCCATGGCCCGCCGGTTGTACTCGGGCGACACGAGATAGTTGAGTACGACGCCGTCGGCGATCTCTCCGGTCAGCTCCATCATCTTCATGCCCGTGGCGCCGATGTAGATCGGCACCTCCTTGGGGCGACGCTCCTGGTACACGTAGTCAAGCTCGACGCCGTCGAGGTGCACGTAGTCGCCGTCGAAGGTGACCGTCTCGTCGGCCAGCAGTGCCCGGACGACGGTGACCACCTCGCGCATGACACCCAGCGGACGCTTGCGCTCAATGCCCACCTTTGCGGCTAGCGGATCCCACCAGGCGCCGATGCCGAGCAGGATTCGTCCGGGGGCCAGGTCATCGAGCGTCGAGAAAGTCGAGGCCAGCCGCGCTGGGTTACGGGTCCAGCAGTCGACGACCCCCGATCCGATCTTGATGGTGTCGGTGCAGGCGGCGAAAGCGGCCATCGGCACGACGGCGTCGCGCACGAGTCGCGAATCGGCCTGCCAGACGGCCTCGAAGCCCCTTTGCTCCGCATACCGGGTGAACTCGATCGCCTCGCCGATGGGATGTGCGTCCTGCAGGTAGATCGCCAGTCGGGTCATGGTCGTGCTTCCTCTACTCGGTTCGATTTCAAATCTCGTCCAGCCGTCGGTGCAGCCGGCTGGCTTCCTCTGCGGCCCGGGCCCTCACCTCGTCGGCATCGACCCTCGTCGGTGCACCGTCGGCCCACACCACCTCGCCGTCGACCTCGACCCGAGTCGGTCCGACACCGGGCGTGAAGGCGAGTCGCCACGGGTCCATCGGTTCGTAGGCCCAGGTAACCCGGTCGTCTCGGGCCTCGGGGAACAGGTCCCAGCCGGCGGCCAGCCAGCCCCAGGCGGTCTCGGGCGAGGCGGCCGCGTCGTGTTCGCGGTGCCGAAAGTAGGCGACCCGGAACTCGTCGAGCATGTCGGCGCCGATTCCGTCGGAGCCGAGGGCCACCGGGTTGGTGAACCGGGTGGGTCGGGCGTAGCCGACGGCGTTGTTCATGTTGGACCGCGGGTTGTGTACAACGGTGCCCGCCAGGCCGTGGTCGTCGTCGAGGTGCACGCCGTGCACCACCAGCCAGTCGTCGGTTGCGAGGTGACGCAGTCGGTCAGCGGCGTCGGAGTCGATCGGGCCCTCGGCCACGTGGATGTGGACGCCGACGCCGTGGTCGGCGGCCATGCCGGCAGCCGCCTCGAGCGTCTCGTCGCTGCAGGTGAACGCGGCATGCACGCCCACCCGGCCCCTCCCGCCCGCGGCGAGGAAGCGGGCGTTCTCCTCGAGGCCGCGCCTCGCCCCGTCGGGGCCGTGCCGGTCGGTGACGCCGTAGCTGCAGTCGACCCGCACCCCCACCTCGGCACACGCATCGGCGACGACAGAGAGCGAGCCCTCGATCGCCTCGGGCGACTCATGGTGGTCGATGACCGCCGTGCAACCGCGCTCCAAGGCCTCGAGGGCGCCGAGCATCGCCGACCAGCGGATCGACTCGGGGTCGAGCGCCCGGTCGAGGCGCCACCACACAAGTTCGAGGATCTCCCCGAAGTCCCCGGGTGTGGAAGGAGGCGCAGGCATGCCGCGTGCCAGCGCCGAGTAGAGATGGTGGTGGGCGCAGACCAGCCCCGGGGTCGTCGCCGTGTCGGCGTGGTCGGTCATCGCCCGTCCCAGTCGGCCCAGTGCTCCAGTTGTCCGGGGGCGGCCATCGGCAACTCGGTGCGCCACTCGCCGTCGTGTGCATGGAGGGCGGCGGCCACGGCACCGGCCGTCGGCACCAGGCCGATCTCGCCGACGCCCTTGATCCCGTAGGGGGCGTTGGGTTGGGGCGACTCGATGAGGCGCACGTCGACCTCGGGCATGTCCTTGGGTCGCAGGATGCCGAGGCTCCGCAGGGTCGAGTTGCGCGGTCGTGACTCCTCGTCGGCGGGGAACCCCTCGGTGAGGGCATAGCCGAGGCCCATGTGGACGGACCCCTCGATCTGGCCCTCGCACAACTGCGGATTGACAGCACGGCCGACGTCGTGGGAGGCCACGACCCGCTCGATGGCGCCGGACTCGGGATCCAGGATCACAAGCTGGGCGGCGTAGCCGAACGTGGAGTGGATCACCGGGTTCTCGAGCCCCTCGTTCATCGAGTTGGTCCAGTCGACCCGATACTCGCCCTCGTAGTCGACACCCACCTGGCAGCCGTTGGCGACGGCCTTCTGGCAGGCCTCAGCGACCGAGCCGGCACCCATGAGGGTTCCCCGGCTCCCGGTCGTCTGGCCGGCGCCGATCTCACGGGTGGTGTCGACGATGACCTCGATCCGCTCGGGGTCGATGCCGAGCTCCTCGACCGCCACCTGCAGGGCCACGGTGTGGACCCCCTGGCCCATCTCGGTCCAGCAGTGCCGCACCTCGACCTTGCCGTCCTCGCGGAAGTGCACGACGGCCCGGGCGATCTCCTTGAAGCCGTTGCCGAGGCCTGAGTTCTTGAGGCCCAGCCCGAGGCCGACCGGCTTGCCGGCAACCGCCGCCTCGTCATATGCCTCGCGCACGTCGTCGAGGCAGGCGCGGGCGCCGAGGCAACCGTCGTCCATGACCTGGCCCGGGCCCCAGACCGAACCGGGCTCGATCACGTTGCGGCTGCGCATCTCCCAGCCGCTGATGCCCACCGCCGCTGCCAGGCGGTCCATGACGCCCTCCATGGCGAACTGTGCCTGGTTGGCGCCGAAGCCCCGAAAGGCGCCGCAGACCGGGTTGTTGGTGCGCACTGCCGTCGACTCGACGTTGATGTTGGGGACCACGTACGGACCGCTGGCGTGGCCGGCGGCCCGCTCGAGCACCTTCATGCCGACCGAGGCATAGGGGCCGGAGTCGCCGATCATGCGGACCCAGAGCCCGGTTAGCCGGCCGTCGGCGTCGCAGCCGGCCCGGTAGGCCATGCGGATCGGATGCCGCTTCGGGTGCATCAGCAGGGATTCCTCACGCGACAGCGTGCAGCGAACGGGTCGACCCAGCAGCCATGCGGCCAGCGACGTCTGGGCCTGGTTCGACATGTCCTCCTTGCCACCAAAGGCTCCACCGTTGCTCACGAGTTCGACGGTGACCCGGTCGGTGTCGAGACCGAGCACCGAGGCCACCTGGTTGCGGTCGTCCCACACGCCCTGCCCGCCGGAGTAGACGTACAGGCCGCCATCGTCTGTGGGGACGGCGAGCGTGGACTCGGGTTCCACGAAGGCGTGTTCGATGCGCTGGGTCTGGTAGACGTCGTCGACCACGTGTGCCGATTCGGCGAGCGCCGCCTCGACGTCGCCCCGCGAATAGGCCGACACCGACAGCACGTTGCCGTCGAGCCCCCAGACGGCGTCTTCGTCGGACCCGACCGCGACGACCGGGTCGCTGAACGGGGCCAGCGGCACGTACTCGACGTCGACGAGCATGGCGGCATGCCGGGCGGTCTCCCGGTCACCGGCGACGACGACAGCCAGCACGTCTCCCAAGTAGGAGGTGCGCCCGCCTTCGGGGATGAACACCGGCCAGTCCTTGTGGATCAGCCCGACGCGCAGTTCACCCGGGACGTCGGCTGCAGTGAACACCGCCTCGACGCCCTCGACGGCCGCCGCCGCCGCTGTGTCGATCCGCACCACGTCGGCCCGGGCGTGGTCGGCGAGGTGCATGGCTGCGTGGAGGAGTCCGGGCGGCCGCAGGTCGTCGATGAACGGCCGGTCTCCCAGGCTCAGCTCGGCGGCCTCGTACTTGATGCCGCTGCTGCCGATACCGCCACTGGGCACAGCCACCGGCACCTCGTTCCGGGCCAGCGACTCGACGGCGTCGAGGATCTTGATGTAGCCGGTGCAGCGGCAGAGGTGGGCGCCGAGGTGGCGGGCGACATCGTCACGTGTGAGGGCACTGCCCTTCCTGTCGATCTGCGCCTTGGCCCGCATCAGGATGCCCGGCGTGCAGAACCCGCACTGGAGGGCGCCGTGGGCGGCGAAGGCCGCCGCATACCGGTCCCGCTCCGCCGGGTCGAGTCCCTCGAGGGTCACGACCGATGCCCCCTCGGCCTTCTCCATCGACGTCTGGCACGCGATGCGTGCCTTCCCGTTGAGCAGGACGGTGCAGCAGCCGCACTGTCCGGACGGTGCACAGCCGTCCTTGGGTGACAGCACGTCCAACTCGTCGCGCAGGGCGGACAGCAGGTGCGGGTGGTCGTCGGATGTGGTGACCGTGGTGCCGTTGAGTTCGAAGGTGGTCATGTCGCGCCTCCCGTGTCGTCGTCGTCCGAGTTCTCGAGTGCAGCCACCACGTCCGGCGGCACGACGACGCCCTGCTGGGCGGTGATGGTGCCGTAGACCTCGGGCCGCCGGTAGTAGCCGAAGTCGAAGAGCGTGTCCTTGTAGTTGGCGCAGAGGCCGAGGTCGCATTCGGCGACGGCCAACTCGTCGCCGACCGTCGAGCAGGCGGCCCGGACCTCGCCGCTCGGGGCGATGATGGCGCTCTCGCCGAGGAGGTCGCAGCCTTCCTCCTCGCCGGCCTTGGCCACGCCGACCACCCACATGCCGTTCTGGTAGGCGCCCGACTGCAGGCAGAGGCGGTTGTGGAACCCCTGGAGCACGTCCTGGCTCGGGTCGGGGGCGTAGTGGATCGGCGTGTTGTAGCCGATCATCGCCAGTTCACAACCCTGCAGGCCGAGCACCCGGTAGGTCTCGGACCAGCGACGATCGTTGCAGATCGCCATGCCGAGCACGCCGCCGAAGCCGGCGAACACGCCGAAGCCGGCTCCCGGGTCGAAGTAGTAGCGCTCGAGGTGCTGGAACTCCCGCCAGGGCTGGTGGTCGTGGTGGCCGGGCAGGTGCACCTTGCGGTACTTCCCGATGACGGTGCCCTGCCGGTCGACCACGATGGCCGTGTTGAAGTGCTGTCCCTCCGGCGTGAGTTCGGCGTAGCCGAGGTGGAAGCCGACGCCGAGGCGGGCGGCCTCGTCAAACAGGGGACGGGTGTCTGGGCCGGGCATCTCGGTCTCGAAGAAGTGGTCGAACTCGGCCCGGTCTTCGACCCACCAGCGAGGGAAGAAGGTGGTGAGGGCCAGTTCGGGGAACACGATGAGGTCGCAGCCGGCGTCGGCTCCCTGGCGCAACAGCGCCACGAGCCGTTCGACGACCTCGGCCCGGGTGTCGTCACGCTGGATGGGGCCGGTCTGGGCTGCGCCGACGGTGACGATGCGGCTCAAGAGGGCACTCCCCCGTCAAGGGTGGCACGGTCGACGGCGAGCATGACCTGGAGCAGCACGTCAGCGCCGGCCATGAGGTCGTCGGCGTCGGTGTGCTCAGCGGGGTTGTGGCTGATGCCGTCCCGGCTGGGCACGAACACCATGCCGGTCGGACAGACCCGGGCAAGCATCTGGGCATCGTGGCCGGCGCCCGAAGGCATCCGGTTGACCGTGTGGCCGAGGCGTTCGGCGGTGGCCGCCACGATGTCGACGACCCGTTCGTCAAAGACGACCGGCTCGAAGCGGGCCAGCGATCGATCGGTGATCTCGACGCCCTCGGCTGCGGCGAGGTCGTCGACGAAGCCGGCGAGGTCGGCTTCGGCCCCCTGGAGGAGTGACTCGTCGGTGTTGCGGAGGTCGACGGTGAGCACGGCGGACCCGGCGACCACGTTGACGAGGTCCGGGTGCAGTTCGAGACGTCCGACCGTGGCGACCTGCCCGTCGCCCATCCGGGTGGCGAGCCCCCGTACGTGGGTCGCGATGCTCGCTGCGGCGAAGCCGGCATCGTGCCGGAGGTGCATCGGCGTGGTGCCGGCGTGGTTGGACTGGCCGGTCACCGTGTACTCGGTCCAGGAGATGCCCTGCACGCCGGTGACGGCACCGATGGTGACGCCCTCGGCCTCGAGGACCGGTCCCTGTTCGATGTGGAGTTCGACGAACGCGTGGGGGACAGGACCGGGGCACGGGTACGGGCCCCGGTAACCGATGCGGTCGAGTTCATCGCCCACGACAGCGCCGTCGATCCCGATGATGTCGAGCGCCTCCTCGAGGCCCATGCCACCCACGTAGACGAGGCTGCCGAGCATGTCCGGCGGGAAGCGGGCGCCCTCCTCGTCGGTGAAGAAGGCGACGGCGAACGGGTGCTCGGTCTCGATGTCACGCTCGGTCAGCGTCTCGAGCACCTCGAGGCCCGTGAGGACGCCGAGGTTGCCGTCGTAGCGACCACCCGTGCGCACCGTGTCGATGTGGCTGCCGGTCATCACCGGTGGGGTGTCGGTGCGGCCGGGTCGCACGGCAACCACGTTGCCGATGCCGTCGACGGCGACGTCGAGGCCGAGGTCGTGCATCCACGTGACGACCAGGTCGCGGCCGTCGCGGTCTTCGTCGGTGAGCGCCAGGCGACACGACCCGCCGCCGCCGATGGGGCCGATCGCCGCCAGGTCCGAGATGCGCCGGAGGAGGCGGTCGCCGTCGATGCGGAGGTCCTCGTGGGTCATCTCACGCTCCGGCGAGTGCGATGTCGGTCGGTCGGACCGGCACGTGGGTGAGGTTGAGTTCGGTGGCTGCGCGGATGGCGGCGACCACAGCAGCCGTCGAAGAGATGCTGGGTGGCTCGCCGATGCCCTTGGCGCCGAAGGGAGCGCCAGGCTCCGGCTGCTCGATGAGGGCGGCGATCTCGACGGGGGGCATGTCGAGGGCCGTCGGCACGAGGTAGTCGGTGAAGGAGGCGTTGCGGATCCGACCGTCGAGCACCAGCACCTCTTCCATGACGGCGAGGCCCACGCCCTGGGCTGCACCGCCCTCGATCTGGCCGATGGCCTGGAGGGGGTTGAGCAACCGGCCCACGTCCTGGGACGTGGTGAGCTCGACCACCTTGACGAGGCCGAGGTCGCAGTCGACGTCGACGATCGCTCGGTGGGCGGAGAATGCAAACGACACGTGGGCGTCGCCCTGGCCGTTCTCGTCGAGGGGCGAGGTCGGGGCATGGCGGAACTCGACCTCCGCCTCGATCGCCTCGGCGGTGACCGAAGCCAGGTCGGCCTCGAAGTCGCCCGACAGCGACACGACCCGGCCTTCGACCAGGACGAGTTCGTCGGGGTCGACGCCGCGGTCGTCGGCGACGCTGGTGAGGAGCCGGACGCGGACTTCCTCGCAGGCGGCCTGCACGGCGCCGCCCGACATCCAGGACTGTCGGCTGGCCGAAGTGGACCCGGCCGAGCCCACCGTGGCGGTGGCTGCCGGGGCCAGCACGACCTCCTCGACGCCGAGGACCTCGCGGGTGATCTGCTGGGCGAGGGTGACGAAGCCCTGTCCGACCTCGGCGCAGGCACAGGTGACGGTCGCGACGCCTCCCTCCAGGCGGCAGATGGCCGAACTGGAGTCGTCGAAACCCTCGGAGAACATCAGGTTCTTGAAGCCCAGGGCGACCGCCTCGCCGCGACGGACGTGTGCGGGGTCGGCGGTACGGCCGGCGCCCCCCGGCAGGGACATCGGGTCGCCGGAAAGCGAGGCGGCGGACGGATGGTCGACACAGGTGCGCAGCACCTCGGCAACCGGCGCTGTGCCGGTGATGACCTGGCCGGTGGGCAGGCGGTCTCCCGTGGCGAGCACGTTGCGGAGGCGCAACTCGACGGGGTCCATACCGAGGGCGGCAGCCAGGCGGTCCATCTGTGCCTCGTGGCCGATGCAGGCCTGCACGGAACCGAAGCCGCGCATGGCGCCACAGGGCGGGTTGTTGGTGCGGACGACCACGCCCTCGATGTCGGCGCTCGGGACCCGGTAGGGGCCGGCGGCGAAGCAGGTGGCGTTGGCGATCACGGCACCGCTCGACGATGCATAGGCACCGCCGTCGAGCAGCAGGCGAGCCTCGACACGCACCAGGTTGCCCGCACGGTCGGCGTGGTGGCGGTACCACATACGCGCCGGATGCCGGTGCACGTGCCCGTGGAACGACTCCTCCCGGGAATAGACCATCTTCACGGGACGGTGGGTGTGGAGGGCCAGCAGGCAAAGGTGGGCGTGGAGGCTCAGGTCCTCGCGGGCACCGAACGCCCCGCCGACGCCGGCCAGCGTCAGGCGCACGAGTCCGGGTTCGAGGCCGAGGCAGGCGGCCACCTGGTCGCGGTCGGCGTGGAGCCACTGGGTGGCGATGAAGAGTTCGACGCCACCGTCCTCGGCGGGGACGGCCAGACCGGATTCCGGGCCGAGGAACGCCTGGTCCTGCATGCCCACCTCGTAGGTGCCCTCGACGACGACGTCGCCGACGACCTCCTGGTTGCCGTGGCGCAGGTGGATGCGACGGATGAGGTTGCCGTCAGGGTGGATCGGATCGGACGATTCGGCCAGGCCCGGGTCGACGAGCGGCGTCGTCACCTCGTAGTCAACGACGATGGCGTCGAGGGCGCGCCGGACGGCATCCGGATGGTCGGCGGCGACGATGGCGACCGGCTCGCCCTCGTACCGCACGACGTCGGATGCCAGCACCGGCTGGTCGGCGTGCTCGAGTCCGTAGGTGGGGCTGCCGGGTACGTCGGCAGAGGTGAGTACGGCGTGGACGCCGGTGACGGCGACCGCCGGTCCGATGTCGATCGACCGGATGCGGGCCGACGGGTGGGGCGAGCGGAGGGTTCCGCCCCAGAGCATGCGGTCGTGCCAGAGGTCGCTGGAGAAGGCGAACGAGCCGTTCACCTTGGGGATCCCATCGGGCCTCGGGGCGCTCTCGCCGATGCGGGGAGCGCCCTGGACCGTCCGAGGCTCTTCGGTGCGCACGTCGGTCATGTGCGGTTCCCCCTGCGCAGGTCGGCAGCGATCGATACGGCCTCGAGGATGCGGCCGTATCCGGTGCAGCGGCAGAGGTTGCCGCTGATCGCCTCGCGGACGATGAGGTCGTCGGGGTCGCCGCCGTCTGGCAGGTCGTCGAGCAGCGTGTCGACGGCCATCAGCAGCCCCGGCGTGCAGAAGCCGCACTGCACAGCACCGGCCTCGACGAAGGCCCGCTGCACGTCCGCCAGTTCGCCATCGGGGGCGAGGCCCTCGATCGTGGTCACCTCACGGCCGACTGCTGCTGCGGCGAGCACGAGGCAGGAGCAGACCAGTTCGCCGTCGACCTGGACCGAGCACGAACCGCACTCGCCCTCCTCGCAGGCGTTCTTCGAGCCCGGCAGGCCCAGGCGCTCGCGCAGGACCCAGAGGAGGCTCTCGCCGAGGTGGGCGTCGGGGACCTCGTGGTCGTTGCCGTTGACCCGCAGGACGTAGGGACCTGCACTCACGGAGCACTCTCCGAAAAGGCCCGCCGCAGCGCACGCCGGGCGAGGACGCCGATGGCGTGGCTCCGGTAGGCGGCGGTCCCGCGCTGGTCGTCGATCGGGCGGGCGGCCTCGGCGACCAGGCCGGAGAATCGGTCGACGGCGGCGTCGGGCAGGGAACCGGTGTCCCAGTCGATGGCGCCATCCACGAAGGCTTCGGCCTCGATGGCGCGCACCGGCACCGGGGCGACCGAGCCCAGCCCGACCCGCACGCTTCGACCGGCACGGTCCACGACGAGGGCCAGGGACGCCACCGAGATGACCATGGCGTTGCGGGTGCCGACCTTGAGGAACTCCTGGGGTCCGTCGAGCACCGGGACCCGCACGGCCTCGATCAGCTCCTCCGGTTCGAGGGCGTTCTGCTTGACGCCCGTGACGAAGCGGTCCAGGGCCAGTTGACGGGTTCCGTGCGACGACCGGAGGACGACGGTGGCGTCGAGGGCGGCGAGCACCGGCAGGGTGTCGCCGGCCGGAGAGGACGTGGCGAGGTTGCCGCCGAGGGTGCCGGCGTTGCGGATCTGCGGGGAGCCGACGGTTCGGGCGGCCTGGGCGAGCGCGGGCAGGAGGACCGGAAGTTCCCCACGCCCCATCTCCGAATAGGTCAGTCCGGCCCCGAGCACGAGTTCGTCGCCCTCCCGCCGCCAACCGCGCAATTCGTCGACCCGGTCGATGACCACGACGTGGTCGAATCCGACCTGTCCACGGTTGATGCCGACCATGAGATCGGTGCCGCCCGCCAGCAACAGGGCGTCCGGGTGCTCGGCGAGTGCCGTACAGGCGTCTTCGAGGGTACGCGCGATGGTCACCGGCATGGCCTCCATGCTGCCGTCTTTTCAACAATTTGTCAACGCGTGCGCCGAGGTCTACGCTGTCCGCCGTGGCGCATCCCCTCCTCGACGCCCTCGGTCCCGTGGCCGACTCGCTCGGCGCCACCCTGCTCGGCCCCGACGAACTGACCGAGGCCGACATCCCGCTGCTCTGGGAGGGCGAACTCGTCGGCGGCCTGCGCCGCCCCGACCTGCACCACGCCCTCGACCGGCTCCTCGAGGCGGCGGCACGGGAGATCGGTGCGGCCTGTGTCGACATGGACCGCAACCAGAAGCAGGCCGCCGTCGCCCTCCTCGGCAACTGGGGGGCGTTCACACTGCGCAAGTCCGTGGAGGATGTCGCCGAGGCACTCGGGGTCAGCCGCTTCACCATCTACAACTACCTGGAGCGCGCCGAAGCGGACTCGTAGGAGCCGGCCGATTACCGTCCGCTCGCATGAGCAACTCCCCCACGAACGACGAACTCGCCGGCGAGGACGCAGTCGGCCTGGCCGACCGGATCAGGCGTGGCGACCTCTCACCGGTCGAGGCCGTGCAGGCGACCATCGACCGGATCGAACGACTGGATGGCGACCTCAATGCCGTCATCCACAAACAGTTCGAGGATGCCCTCGAGTTGGCGGCCTCCCCGGACCTCCCCGACGGGCCGTTCCGCGGCGTGCCGATGCTGCTGAAGGACCTCTGGGCCGAGGAGGCCGGCCGGCCCCACCACGCCGGCATCCAGGCCCTCAAGGACGCCGACCACCGCTCGACCATCGACTCCAACATGGTCACCCGCTACAAGGAGGCGGGCTTCGTCATCGTGGGACGGACCAACACGCCGGAGTTGGGCCTCGTGGCCACCACCGAGTCGCTCGCCTATGGGCCCTGCAGGAATCCGTGGAACACCGGGCACGGCACCGGAGGCTCCTCGGGTGGAGCGGCCGCTGCAGTGGCCTCGGGCATGCTCCCTGCCGCCAACGCCAGCGACGGTGGCGGCTCCATCCGCATCCCGGCCGCCATGTGCGGGCTCGTCGGCCTCAAGCCCTCCCGGGGCCGCGTGTCGATGGGGCCCGTGAAAGAGGAATGGGGCCTCTCCGTCCAGCACGTGGTGTGCCACACCATGCGGGACTCCGCCGCGATCCTCGACGCCACCGCCATCCCGTTCCTCGGAGACGGCGTCGTCGCACCAGACCACGGCCGCCCGTGGGTCGACCAGACGGGCCGAGATCCCGGCAGCCTCCGCATCGGCTTCATGGACCACAGCCCCCGCACCGAAGTCCACCCCGACTGCGCCGATCCGACCCGACGCACCGCCGCGATGCTCGAGGACCTCGGGCACCACGTCGAAGACGCCCATCCGCCGGCGCTCGAACAGATCGACGAGCTGGGCTGGGCCTTCGGCGTCAACTGGGGAGTCGGGGCCGTGCTGAGCCTCGAACACCTCGGTGGCCAACTGGGCCGCGAGGTCACCGAGGCGGACGTCGAACCCGGCACCTGGTTCCTGGCCGAACGCGGCCGGGACATCTCCGCGGTCGACTATGCGCGGGCGCAGGGGGCCATGAGTACCTTCCGGCGCTCCATGGCCGAATGGTGGGAGTCGGGATTCGACCTACTGGTCACCCCGACGACCGCCCTGCCACCGCCGCCGATCGGCGAACTCACCCCGACAGACGACGATCCGGTCCGCGGCTCGAAGCGGTCGATGCCCTACGCCACCTTCACGTCACCGTTCAACACCACTGGCCAGCCGGCCATCTCGCTGCCGCTGGGAAGCTCCGACGGCCTTCCGGTCGGCGTGCAGTTGGTGGCCGCCTACGGCCGAGAGGACCTGCTCATCGCCGTCGGATCACAACTCGAGGCCGAGGCCCGCTGGTCCGACCACCGCGCCCCGATCCACGCCTGACCGAAAGCAACGATCAGGCGTCGAGGACCTGATGGGCGGCCTGGGTGAGATCGACCACCGGCGGTTCGGTTGACCACGGGAAGTTGATCCACAGGTCGGTGTGCTTCCAGACGTACTCGCAGTCGACCACCGACTGGGACTTCTGGTAGAGGACCGCCGAACGCACCTCGGCGACCCGCTCAAGGGCGCTGTTGCGCACCAGTTCGAGGGTGTGGCCGGTGTCCGCCACGTCGTCGACGATGAGGACGTGCGCATTGTCGAGGTCGACCCAGTCGACGTACGGCGGCAGGATCACCGGCAGGTCGAGGCGTTCGTCGACGCCGGTGTAGTACTCGACGTTCATCACGTAGAGGTTCTTGACCGCAAGGGCGTAGCCCAACGAGCCGGCCACGAAGAGGCCGCCCCGGGCGATGGCCAGGATCATCTCGGGCCGGTAGCCGTCGTCGGCCACCATCTGCGCGAGTTTGCGCACGGCGACGCCGTACCTCGTCCAGTCCATCTCCTCGCGTGCGGGTTCCGTGCTCTCGGACTCTGTCACCTTCGTCGTGCTCCATGCCTCGGCTGTCGTGACCCGGGACGCTAGCCCGAGTCAGGCAGGTCAGTCATAGGTCGCCGCCACCCGCCAGCAACCGGCCTCGAGCACCAGGAGGCGAGCCACGCCGTCGTCGGCCACCACCTGCAGGCGGACCCGGCGACGGTGGCGACGCGGATCCCACCAGCGCTCGTCCACCGGCCACGGGCCCGCCCAGGCGGCGACATGCACCCCTCGACCATCCACCCGAAGCGCGACCGGCGCTGCCGACAGCACCCCTCGGCCGTCGACCCGGACCGGACGGCCGCGGTCATCGAGGAGTTCGGCCGGCACCGGATCGGCATGAACCGCCGCCGGGGAGGGTGGGGGCAGCACCCCCGGCCACGGCGGGGCATCGGACGGCGGGGCATCGACTCGGCCGACCTCCCCCACCCCACCCGTCAGGGGGACCAGGACCAGCTGATCCACCGGGTCGCGTCCGCCCCGCCACTCGGGCAGCCGCACCGACCCCTCTCCCAGCAGGCCCACCACCCGGGCGAGGGCCCTGGCCGCCCGCTCGTCGGCCGCCGACGCCCCGCCCCAGAACCCGGCCTGGTGGCCGGTGGCCGGCACCACCTCGTCGGGCAACAGAGTCAGGCGCACCAGCCCGGCGGTGGGCCGGACCGCCGGCGGACCGTGCAGCCAGCCCTCCAACTGCCAGCGGACCCGGTCGGCCAGGGCCGACGCCCCGAGCACCCCCTCGTCGCGCCAGCAGCGGGCGAGGCGCTCATCGTGCTCGGTCTCGGCCTCGACCACCACCCGGGTGCAGGCCAGGCCCCGGCCCCGCAGGTCGTCGTGGAACTGCTCAGCCAGGGCCCGGGCGGCGAAGGCGACCCGGTCGATCCGGTCGACCGGGGGGTCCAGGTCGACCGCCACGGCCAGGTCGGGTGGCGGGCGGCGGACCTGCGGCGGGGTGCCGTCGAGGCCGGCGGCCAGCCGGTGGGCGGCCCGCCCCTCGGCCCCGAAGCGCCCGACCACGTCGGCTGCCGACAGGGCGGCGAAGGCACCGAGGGTGGCGAGGCCCAGCCGGACCAGCACGTCGGCCAGGTCGGGGCGGCCCAGCACCCCGACCGGCTGGGGGGCGAGAAATGCCGGGCTGCCGCCGACCGGTACCACGAGCGATCCTGCGATACCGGCACCCGCCGCCCGTGCCGCCAGGTCGGCGGTGAACCGGCCGTCGGCCACCCCCAGGCGACAGCCCGGGTGGGTGGGGCCGACTGCAACGTCGAGCGCCGCCCCGACCACCTCGGCGGTGCGGTCCAGCAGCGCCGCCTCGCCACCGAGCAGCCGCAGCGGCCCCCGGACCCCGAAGGCGCAGGCACCGGGCCGGGACACCTCCACCCACGGGGTCACATCTTCGAGGGCGGCGACCACCGGTTCGAAGCGTCGGGCCTCCGCCGCCTCGTCGCGCTCGAGGACGGCCACCTCGGGGCAGCGCCCCTGGGCCTCGCGACGACGCTGCCCGCGGGCCACCCCGACCGCCCGGGCCGCCTCCGAGGCTGCGGCCACCCGGCCGGCGGCCAGCACGAGCGCCGGGTCGCCGGGCGCCACCCCGAGGACGGTCAGGGACCAGTCGGGGCAGCGGACGACCAGGGTGCGGGGACCGGGGTAGGAAGCAGGGTTCACGGAAGGGAGGGAACTCCCCGGGCATCCGGGAGCAGCAGCAACGCCCGGCGCTCCCGGGCGTTGCGCCCCCGGCCGGTGGCGACGACCTCGGCCCGTCGACACCGCAGGCGTCCGTAGCCATCCTCGGGTCCCTCCCATGTGGCGCCGGTCAGGGCCAGCTTGAGGTCGGGACGATCAGGCCACGAGGCGTCCCCGATCCGGATCAGCACCGAGCCCCGCTCGCGGGCCCGGGCGGACAGGCGTCGGGCGTCGGTGGCCCGGACCTGCCGGCGGGGGGCGACCAGCACCAGGTCGAGTCCAGCGACGAGGGCGGCCACCACGGCCCCCCACTGTCGCGATGCCGTCGGACCGGACAGGTCGACCACGGCCAGACGGGCGAGGGCCACTCCAGCCTCGGCCGCTGCGGCGAGGCCGAAGTCGGGGTCGCCGACCACCGCCGCCCACGAGCCGGTGGCGGTGGCGGTGGCGATCAGGGAGAAGGCGAGGGAGCGGCCCCCCGGGCCGACCACCCCGACGGTGCTCCCCCGCCGCAAGCCGTCGGGCAGCAGACCAGCCAGGACCGGGGACACCGGCAAGGCGCGCTCGCCGGCCGGGGCCCCCGTGCGGGCACGGCGGGCCGCCTCGGCGAGGGACCGTGGTCGGGAACGCGGGGCGGGGGCACACCCCTCGGTCGACAAGTCGTCGGGAAGCATGGATGCGTGGCCGTCCGGTAGTCCCATCCACCCAGTATCGAACATACGTTCGATACTGGCAAGGGCAGATCAACCGGCGACCAGCACCAACGCTGCCATCGTGTAGGCAACCATCACCACCAGCATCGGGTACTGGCTCCGAATCGCCTTGGTCGGCGACCACGCCTCGACCGCCCGATCGTGGGCGGCTACGACCGCGGCCATGTGTCCCACGACAATGGCCACCAGTTGGACCCACCCCACCACCGTCGTGGACACCAACGTCCAGTGGATCGGATCACCGAGGGTGCCGAACAGGTTCCACCCGAGTCCGTACGGGTCCGAGAGTAGGGATCGGAAGGCCTGGCCCTCCAGCAAGAGCAGTGAGAAGTAGTGCGCCACGGAGTAGCCGAGGAGAATCGGAACGAGACTGGCGCCGAAGCGCTCAGCTGGATTTTGATCGCCGGTGACCCGTCCACCGACACGGCAGGCCAGGTGGTAGGCGAGGCCAACGAGCAGAACGATCCAGGCCAAGCCGACCGTGTTCACGATCGTCGCCTCCCAACCGGACCGTCCAGTCAGGATGTCGCCCCAGAAGCGGGTACGGGAAAAACCGTCAAATGCCGTGCCGCCAATCGCCATAAGCAGGATCGCCACGACCGGAGCAGGCGTTTCGAGTCGTGCCAGGCCCGAGAACGGGGGCCGGATCCGCAGTCGCCCGTCGCTGCGGTACAGGGGCGACACCGCCCCCACGGCACCGAACAGCACGCCGAAACCCTCCGACCGCCTGGCCACGCCCCAACCGGACCGTCGGGCCAGCGCCAGGAGGCAGACCGTGTAGGTAATGCCTGCCCAGGCGAGAACCCGAGGACGGGCGCCGTCGTGGTAGGCCAGCTCGAGCCAGAGGAAGGCGCCGACCGGAATCAGTGCCGGCCAGCCGGCACCGACCAAGCCCGGCACCGGCCGCAAGACCCGAGTGGGCGCCTCCACGAGCCGACCCAGGGCCTCCCAGGGACTGAACGCCCGCCAGATGTCCCCCAGCAGGGCGGACGAGAGTGGCACTCCGACCCAAAAGATCACGTAGACGGTCACGGGGGCGATGTTCGATACGTTCGTGTCGGGTCCGACCAAGCCAGCCGATAGCACGACCGTGGACAGGACCGTCCCGACGACCACGGCGACTACCCCAAGCAGTCGGGCCAAACGGTCGGCGCCGATTCCAAGGTGGCGACCCTCGGCGGCGTTACGGAGGAGGGCCTTCGGCCAGAGCCTTCCGAGTACAGCGAAGGAAAGGGCCAAAATGACGACGGCGCCCCATGCTGCCCGCCACTCGGGGATGGGCAGATCGCTACGTCCACCAACGCCGTGGGCCAGGAGGACCAACTCGGCGGGTGGTGTCACGACACCTGGAGTTCGAAGACGCGGTAACCGGCCCCGTGCAGTTCGGCCTCGAACACCCCGGGGATCGTGCCTTCCACCAGCAGGGTGGTAGTGCTGCCTGCGTGCAGGTGGACGGTCATGTCATAGGCGTGCAGGTGCACCTCGTCGTCGACATCGCTTGTCACCGATATCTCAATCAGGTCTCCCACCATCGCCTCGAAGCGCTGCACCCCGCCGACGACGGTTCCGTCAGACACCTCGACGGCGAATACCAGGTCGGGAGCCTTCGGCACCGTGCCACCCGTGACCATCACCATGGTTGAATCCCCGATCGGGGAACCCCCGAACAGGTAGTCGCGGTGGTCGTTGGCCGACAACCTGACTGCAACCTCATGGTGGCCGTCGGCGAGGCCCGTCAGGTAGTGGACGGCATGGGACGTCATGGCCACAGTCTCGCCATCGACGGAGATGTGCAGGTGGCCCTGGCCGGGCTGATGGTCCCCAGGCGGATCGGCGGGGACGAGCTCGATTCCGGTCAGCGTGACGGCCACCACGACGTTGCCTGCTCCGTCGGACTCGGCGGCCACTTCGACGGTCGGCGGATGGTCCAGGCCGTCGAGGGCAATGCCCTCCATCACCTCGTGGTCATGGTCGTGATCGGCAGTGGTCGTCGACGATTGATCGCCGCCCTCTCCGCTACCGCATGCGCCCGCGAGGACGGCCAGAGCGACCAGGACACATCTCCCAAGGATTCCCACGGGCCTGACTCCAGATCCGGCGATAAGGACACGCCCGAGGGTAGCGAGAAGGCCATGGACCTCCCCAGAGAGCTTTGTCACCCCTCGGCGGGTGGCGGTGCGGCATGGGTCCGGACCCAGGCGTGCATGGCGATGCCCGAGGCGACCCCGGCGTTGATGGAACGCGTCGAGCCGTACTGCGGGATCGAGCACATCAACGACGCCGCTTCCCTGGCGGCGGCCGAGAGTCCCGGACCCTCCTGTCCGAACAACAGCACACACCGTTCGGGTAGGTCGGCGTCGTCGATCGGCACGGCGCCCGGCAGGTTGTCGATCCCGACGATCGCCAGACCCTCCCCCGCCGCCCAGGCCAGCAGATCGTCGACCGTGGGGTGGTGGTGGACGTGCTGGTAGCGGTCGGTGACCATCGCCCCGCGCCGGTTCCAGCGCCGCCGTCCGACGATGTGCACGGCGGCGGCGAGGAACGCATTGGCGTTGCGCACGACGGTGCCGATGTTGAGGTCGTGCTCCCAGTTCTCGATGGCCACGTGGAACGGGTGCCGTCGGGTGTCCAGGTCGGCGACGATCGCCTCGACCCGCCAGTAGCGGTAGCGGTCGACAACGTTGCGCCGGTCGCCATCGGCGAGCAGGTCGGGGTCCAGGCGCGGGTCGTCCGGCCAGGGTTCGGGATGGGGACCGACGCCGACGCTCGAAACCCCCCCGGGCCCGGTCGGAGGATTCACTCCGCCTCGGTGGCGAAGTCCTCCTCGGTGGGCACGTCGACGCCCTCGACGTAGTACAGGTGGAGGTCGGCGATCACGTCGACGATGCCCTCGGTGCCGTGGTCGACCAGTTCGACGGTGACCATGTTGGCGTTGACGTGCACGCCGACGATGCCGCCGAGGGCGAACAGGCGACGGGCCAGTTCGTCGGCCGGAGCGTCACCCGTGACCTCGTCGCCGGCCGCGTAGCGCTCGTGGCCCATGCCGGTGAGGCTGCGGTTGATCTCGTAGCGGACGATGCCCTCACGGGAGGACGGCTTCTCGACGACGGTGATCGGCTGGCCCATGGCGGCGCAGGCTAGCGGTCGTGGACGGGCCCGCCCCGGTCCTCACGAGGGGGCTGTCGGGGGACCATGTGGCGTGCGGCGTCGCGGTCGAGGCGGTGGAGTCGCAGCGCCAGGACGACCGAAACGAGCGCCAGCGCCGAGTGGACCAGCTTGAAGCGGGCGTCGTGGTCGCCGAACACCATGCCGAACCAGCGCACCGCCCAGAAGGCCGCGGTCCAGAGGCAGAAGATGGCGACGAGTCGGGTGGATCCGACCGGGTGCTGCTTCAACCAGCCGGCCAACACCGCAATGGAGATGCCGGCGAAGCCGAGGAAGACGCCGGCCACGACAAGGCGCCAGGAGCGATCGACCGACGTCAGGGAGTCGTCGGCGAGGATGTTCCGGACGCGCCCGACCCAGACCACGATGGTCCAGGCGATGAGGACGGCCAGCAGCCGGGTGACCCGTTGCACGGGGAGGCAACCTAGCGAGACCCGCCAGAAACGGGTCACACAGCGCGCATTGGGCCGGGGAGCCCGTCCATGAACGACCAGGACCGCCGGTGGTAGTCGGTCGCACCGTGGGCGGCGAGGGCTTCTCGGTGCGCTGGTGCCGGGTACCCCTTGTTGTCGGCGAAGGCGTAGGCCGGGTACCGGGTGGCGGCCTCCCGGAGGATCCGGTCCCGGGTGACCTTGGCGACGACGGAGGCGGCGGCGATCGACAGGCTGCGCTGGTCACCCCGAACGATCGGCGTGGCGATGCCGCCGCCGACGAAGTCCCAACTACCGTCGAGCAGTACGTGGTCGACATGGATGACGAGCCCGTCGAGCGCCCGTCGTGCAGCCAGGCGTTGGGCGGCCGACATGCCGAGGTCATCGCACTCGTCGTTGGAGGCGTGGCCGATCGACCAGGCGACGGCCCAGCCGGTGATCCGATCGTAGAGGGCTTCCCGCTCGGGTTCGGTGAGCATCTTCGAGTCGCGCACGCCGGTGATGCGCCGCTCCCGGTCCACCACAACTGCGCCGACGGTGAGCGGCCCGGCCCATGATCCTCTCCCGACCTCGTCGAGTCCGGCGATGAACCCGTGTCCGGCGGCCCAGAGGCGCCGCTCGAAGGCGAGGCCGGGTGCCTTGCCCTGCAGCGCCTTGCGCATCTTCGAACGACTACCCATGTCGCGACCCTATGACCGGTCGCCGATCCGTTCGGCGGACCCGTCGTAGGCTCCAGAGCGATGGCTGCACGCAGAACGAGCATCCGGTCCGCCGGGTCGGTCGGGTCCATCCTTTCCGCCGGCTCGGCCGCCTCGATCCTTTCCGTGGGCTCGGTCGGTTCGATCCTCTCGGTCGGCAGTGCCGGTTCGATCCTGTCGATTGGGTCGGCCGGTTCGATCCTGTCGATCGGGTCGGCCGGTTCGATCCTGACGATCGGCGGCTTCAGCTCGGTGCGGGGCCGGCGACCGGGTGCCGTCCACGCCCCGGAGCCCGCCGACCTGGGGGTGTTCCGGCAGGTGGAGGCGCCCCGGCGATTGCGGGTCGTGGCGACAGCCGGGCTGCTGCTGGCCCTGTGCAACCGCTGCTAGGAAAAGCTGGCCGAATCCGGCGGTAGCCCGGTTGAGGGAGGCACCAGCGCCGCCAGCAGTGCCTCGCCGGTCGACTCGGTGGACGAGAAGTCGGGGTCCAGCCCGGGCACCGTGAGCCGGAACAGCCTGTCGTCGTGTGGGTCGAGCTCCCAGAGCAGCGCTGGGCGCTCTCCGTGCCAGCGGATCCCGTACGACAGCATTCCGTAGGTGGTGGGTAGACCGTGCACCTCGACGGGCTGCCCGAACCAGGATGACGGGACCTCCCCGAGCAGGGTCAGGCCGTCGCCCTGCGGTGCCGCCAGCCGTCGGGCCAGGTCCCACATCGAGCCATCCGGATCCGCCACCGGCCCGGAGAGCGACTCAGCGTCTGCGGAGGCGCGGGCGTCGCCCCGGGCGGCGAAGAGGCCGGCGAGGCGGCCGGCGGCACCCGGCTCGGATGCGGCTGCAGTGCCGGAGGCGACGAGCGCCTCGAGGGGGAGGTCGGCGAAGGGCTCCGGCCGACGATGGAGGTCCCAGCAGGTGGCGGCCGCACGCAACCACCCAGCCGGGTCATCCCGATGGTGTGCGGCGATCCGGTCGACGGCATCGCGCAGCAGCCCCCAGGCGGCCAACTGCACGGCCACGTCGGGCGTCGGCTCGGCGAGGAGAAGGTCGACCAGCCCGGTCGACGCAGAGGCGCTCAACGCCTCGTCGGGTAGTTCCACACGCGTCGCCTGCTCCAGCCGAGTGGCCCAGCCGGCTGCGATCCGGTCGGGCCCGGGAAACAGTGAGGGGTCGCCACCCGGCACGACGAACCGGAGCGACTGGCGGTGCAGCAGGGGCACGATCAGGGCACCGGCCGTTCCCCCATCGTGGCTCGACACCGGATCGGGTGCCGCCTGGCCGGCACCACCGCTGGTCACGACCGACCAGAGGTCGGCCGACCCGTCGACAAGGGCGAAGCGCCCTGCGTCGCGATCGGCCGCACAGGCGACCACGCCGTCGGCAACCAGCCGACAACCCTCTACGGCGAGGTTCCGGATGTCGCCGTCGACGGTGATCGCCACCGCCACCGGAACCGGCGTCTCGTTCGCCAACTCGACGACGACCGCCGGACCGTCGCCGATCGCCGCCCAGGTGGTCGCCAGGATGTCGCCACCGGCCACCCGCAGGCGGGTCTCGAGCACGGGCGCCGGACCCGGACGGACCTGGCGCACCGCCCGTTCGGCGGACGGGTCATACCAGCGGTCGTCGGCGCCGATCCACCAACCGACCCGCACGGGTCGATCGGGCAGGTGGACGACCGCCGAGCCGTCGACCACGGCACAGAAGCCGTCGTCGGTCCCGACCCGGGTGCCCACCGGTGGGAGCGAGGGAGTCATCGGGACGCGCGACGACCGAAACCGGTCGAGCAGGCCCATGCTCAGTCGACCTCGGGGCGGGCCCGTCGGGCCATGAGCGCAGCCCAGACCTCCACGGGGGGCCGGCCACCGTCGATGACGGCCCGCACCCCTTCGGCGATGGGCATCTCGATGCCGGCCTCGGCGGCGAGTTCGCAGACGACGCCGGCAGTGCGGACCCCCTCGGCCACCTGGTCCATCCCAGCCAACACCTCGGCCGGCGGACGGCCCCTCCCAACCTGTTCGCCGACCCAACGGTTGCGGCTTTGCGGGCTCATGCACGTGACGAGGACGTCGCCCAGGCCCGCCAGGCCCGCCAGGGTCCGGGGGTCGCCACCGAGAGCCTCGCCCAGGCGGGTCAGTTCGGCCAGGCCGCGGGTGATGAGGGCGGCCCGGGCGTTGTCGCCGGTCTCGAGGCCCTCGGCCATCCCGGCGGCGAGGGCGATCACGTTCTTGACGGCGCCGCCGACCTCGCAGCCGACGACGTCGTCGTTCGTGTAGACGCGCATGCGGTCGGAGGCCAGCAGTTCCTGGAGCGTCTCGGCGACGCCGGCGTCGGAGCAGGCAACGACCGTCGCCGCCGCCCGACCGTCGAGGATCTCCTTGGCGAGGTTGGGGCCGCTGAGCACGCCGACCGGATGGCCCGGAAGCAACTCGGCGGCCACCTGGGTCATGCGCAGGCGGGTGCCCTGCTCGAAGCCCTTGGCGAGGCTGACCACCGGCACGTTGGCGCCGATGGCCGGTACGGCGGCGGCGAGCGTCTCGCGGAACCCGTGCGTCGGCACGCCGACCACCACCACGTCGGCACCCGAGACGGCCTCGGCGATGTCGGCGGTGGCCTCCAACTCTCCGGCCAGGTCGAAGCCGGCGAGGTAGCGCTGGTTGCCGTGCCCTTCGGCGATGTCGGAGACCACGTCGGGGCGGCGGGACCACAGCACGGTCGACACCCGGGGGGCGAGCAGCGAGGCAACGGTCGTACCCCAGGAGCCTGCACCGATCACGGCCGCCCGAGTCGTCATGTGGGCGAGCCTAGGGCGCCGACGGATTCCGGCGGGTGGCCCGCCCATAGACTCTCCGGGTGCAGACGGCCGTACTGATCCCGCTCAAGGCGTTCCGCGGCGCCAAGGCACGCCTGTCACCGGTCCTCGATGCGGGCGAGCGGGCCGACCTCGCCCGCCGGATGGCCGAGACGGTGATCGCCGCAGCAGCGCCACTTCCCGTGGCGGTGGTGTGCGACGACGACCAGGTCGCCGACTGGGCGGAGGGGCTCGGAGCGACCGTGATCCGGGTCGACGGGCCCGGCCTCGACCGGGCGGTCCACGCCGGCATCGCCGCGCTGGCCGTCGGCGGCTTCGATCGGGTGATCGTCGCCCACGGTGACCTGCCCCGGGCCACCGACCTCGCCCGCTGTGCCGACTTCGACGGGGTCACGCTCGTGCCCGACCGGCACGGCGACGGCACGCCCGTGGCCGTGGTCCCGGTCGATGTCGGCTTCCGGTTCGCCTACGGGCCGGGCTCCCATGCCCGCCACGTCGCCGAGGCGCAACGCCTGGGCCTTGCGTGGCGCAACCTCCCCGACCCGGACCTGGGCTGGGACGTGGACGAGCCCGCCGACCTCGAGTTCCAGACGTCGACGTGACCGGACTGGCGGTGCCCGGCCGCGCCCTCGCGGTCGGTGCCCACCCGGACGATGTCGAGCTGTACGCCGGAGCCACGCTCGCAAGCTGGACCGCCTCCGGTTGCGAGGTCCACATCCTCGTGTGCACCGACGGCTCGAAGGGCAGTTGGGACGTGGACGAGGATCCGTCCCGGCTGGTCGCCACCCGACGCGACGAGCAGGGCGCCGCCATCGAGCGGCTCGGAGCGACCGGCGAGGTGGCCTTCCTCGACCGGGTCGACGGCGAACTCGACGCCGACCGTGCCACGGCCCACGAGGTGGCGGCATGGATCCGACGGATTCGACCCGACGTGCTCCTCGGCCACGACCCGTGGCGGCGCTGGCGGCTTCACCCCGACCACCGGGCGGCGGGCTTCCTCGTCACCGACGGTGTGGTGGCCGCCCGCGACCCGCACTTCCTGACCGACTCCGGCCTCGCCCACCACCGTCCCGCCGAGCTGCTGCTGTTCGACACCGAGGAACCGAACCACGCCGAACCGGTCGACGAGGTGGCAGCCGCAGCCAAGGTGGCGGCGCTGCTGGCGCACCGCTCACAGCACCTCTCGACCATGGGCATAGGTGCCGACGCCGACGGCTCGCAGGCCGGGGCCTTCCGCGCCGGGATCCTCGCTGAACTTGCCGAAGTGGGGCAGCGCTTCGACGTCCCCCTCGCCGAGGGCTACCGCCGCATCGAGAGCCTTTAGGCAGGCTCAGCCAGCAGCCCCTCGATCAGCGCCACCAGGTCCAGGGGGCGGTCACCCTGGATGCTGTGGCCGGCGCCCTCGACCGTCGTGACCGACACGTCGGGCTGCCGGCGCCGGAACTCCTCGGCGTCCTCGTCGCCGACGACGCTCCATGCCCCGCCCAGCCACAGGTGGACGGGACCCGCCAGCAACGAGACCCGGTCCCAGAGGGCGCCGAAGTCAGGCGCCTTCTCCTTCGGCTTCTCCCCGGTCTTCCAGTCGCGCATCGGATCCCAGCGCCATGACCACGAGCCGTCCTCCTGTTCGCAGGCGTTGTGCAGGACGCCACGACGCAGCGACGACTCGGATCGGGTGGGGTTGTGCTCGACGGTGTGGGCGAGGATGGCATCGAAGTCGTCAAAGTGTGCGGGCCCCGACACGAAGTTGATGATCGGCTCGGCCTTGGCGTGGTCGGTGCCGGGGGTGATGTCGACCAGTCCGAGCCGTCGCACCAGGTCCGGACGGTCGGTCGCCAGGCACAGCGCCGTCAGGCCTCCGAGCGACATACCGACGACCGCCTCGGCCCCGGGGGCATGGATCTCGACAACCCGGGCAACCTCGGCGGCCAGCACCTGCGGTGTGTAGTCCTTCTGCGGTCTCCAGTCGGAGTGGCCGTGTCCGGGCAGGTCGATCGCCAGCAGCGACCGCCCGAGGGCGAGGGCGACCGTGTCCCAGGTGTGGGCGTTCTGCGCCCCGCCGTGCAGCAGCACCAGTTCGGGCGCCCCGGTCCCCCACAGGATGGCGCTCACGGCCAGGCCGGCGGGACCCTCCACCTCGAGCCGTTCGACCGGAGGCGGACCTTCCCAGGCCAGTTCGGCCTCAGCGGCATTGTCGGCCAGCATCGAGAACTCGTCGTAGGGCTGCATCGGACCTCCCGTCGCCGCGGAACCTAGCCCCGGGACTGTCCACGGTCGGTACCGCCGTGCCAAACTGCGCGGGCATGGACCCCACGTCACCACGTACCTTCGACTGGACCCTCATGGAGGACGGCACGGCCAACGACTACCTCGAGTCGATCGCCACCTTCAAGCGCCACGTCCACGACTCGCTGACCGACCACCTCTTCGGCCTACTCCGCTCGATGGAGGGACCCCGCTTCGGCTATCAGGTCGACCGCTACCGGCATTCGCTCCAGAGCGCCTCCCGGGCGCTGCGAAACGGCGAGGACACCGAGATGGTCGTGGCGGCGCTGCTCCACGATGTCGGCGACATGGTCGCCCCCGCCAACCACTCGGCCGTGGCCGCCGACATCATCAAGCCATACGTGTCGGACCGGACCCACTGGATCATCCGGCACCACGGCGTGTTCCAGGGGTACTACTACTTCCACCACCTCGGTGGCGACCGGGATGCACGGGAGGCCTTCCGGGAACACCAGTGGTTCGATGACTGCTCGGCCTTCTGTCACGAGTACGACCAGAACTGCTTCGACCCCGCCTACGACGACCTCCCGCTCGAGGAGTTCCGGCCGCTCGCCGAGGAGGTCTTCCGTCGGCCCAGTCGCTTCGAGATGGTGGTGCTCGCCTAGGGCTCCAACACCACCTTGATGGCGCCGGCTGCCCGGTCGGCGGCCACCCGGAAGGCTTCGGGGGCGTCGTCCAGGCCGAACCGGTGCGTGATCACCGCCTCGGCGAGTTCCGGGCAGGCACCCAGCAGGGCCGCCGCCTCGTCGACCTCGCGCACCCCGTGGTGGTGCCCGTAGGTGTACGAGGGCTGCATCCTGACCTCCTTGACCACGAAAGTCGTGGCGTTCGGGATGGTCAGCGGTTCCCAGTAGACGGCGGGTACCGAAAGCACGGCGCCGGGCCGGGCATGGTCGAGGGCCATGGCGACGGCGCTCCCGGTGCCAGCAGCATCGACCACGATGTCGTACTCGCCCGACGCGGCGGTGCCGGCGCCCAGGCGCTCGCCGGCGGCGACCTGGTGGTCGTGGCGGGCCGAGAGGTCGACGTCGGCGCCGGCGGCACGGAACGTCGCCACGCAGGCCAGGCCGATCATGCCGCCACCGACGACGAGCACCCGCTGGCCCGGCTCTGCGCCGGCCGAATTTGCGGCGTGCTGGGCAACGGCCAGCGGTTCGACGAGGCAGGCGTCGGCGACGCGCACGCCGTCGGGCAGGGGGATGAGGCAGGACGAGTCGACGACCAGTCGGTCGGCCATGCCGCCGTCGCGGGCGATGCCGTACATGGTGCCGCTGCCGTTGCGGCAGAGGTGGGTCTGGTCGTCGAGGCAGCGGTCACAGGCCCCGCAGTGCATGAGGGGCTGGATCGCCACGGGTGTGCCGTCGGCGAGGTGGCCGGCGCACTCGTGGCCGAACGTGACCGGGATGCCGAAGCCCTGCAGGTGCAGGTCCGAGCCACAGATCCCCGAGGAGGCGATGTCGACGACGACCTCGCTGTCGGACGGATCGGGCTCGTCGACCTCGACGACTGTGAACTCCCCGTCCACGGTCCGCACGGCTCGCACCCTGGCACTCCTCCCGATCAATGCGACCTTCGACCACGGTTGTAGTCGCCCGAGACCGTGGACCTACGATCCGGCTGTGGCGAACCCCCTCCAACCCTCCCCCGACCGGCCGGCCCTCGACCTGCTTGACGGCGACTTCTACGTAAACGACCCGTACCCGACCTATGCCTGGATGCGGGACCATGAGCCCTTCTACTGGGACGAGGTCAACGAACTCTGGGGCGTGTCCCGCTACGACGACATCATCGAGGTCGAGCGCGACAAGTTCCGGTTCACCAACTCGGGCAACGAAAAGGGCGGTTATCGGCCCAACATCCCGGCCGACGCCTCGATCATCGCCCTCGATGACCCGCACCACACGGTGCGCCGCAACCTGGTTTCCCGGCGCTTCACGCCGCGGGCCGCCGGCAACTGGGAGGACCACGTGCGCGGCGTCGTCACCGGCCTGCTGGACGTCCTGGCCGAGAACGGCGAGGCCGAGGTCATTTCGCAGCTGGCAGCGCCGCTGCCGGCCCAGATGATCGGGCTGCTGCTGGGCTTCCCCCACGAGTCCTGGCCGCAGCTCAAGGAGTGGTCAGAGCGCACCATCGCCCTCGGTGGCGGCCCCCGCTACCACGACGAGGACGGTGTGATGGCGGTCTTCGAGTTTGCCGAGGCCTGCATGAACGTCTACGAGTCGACGAAGTCCGAGCGTTCGGGCGGCGGCTGTCCGGTCGACACGGTCATGGACGTCTGGGTCGACCGGGAGGTCGGGGGTCTCGCCGACTACCCGTTCGGCCTCGACGAGATCATCTCCGACTGCCTCCTGCTGCTCGACGGCGGAGCCGAGACGACCCGCACGGTGATTGCTCGCACGCTCGTCGAGTTGACCCGGTACCCCGACCAGTTCCAGGCGCTCGTCGATGGCGCCGACCCGGTCGTGGCGACCGAGGAGTTCATCCGATGGGTCACCCCGATCCACAACATGTGCCGGGTGGCGACCGAGGACATCGAGATCGGCGGCGTGACCGTCGGCGCCGGCGAGCAGGTGCTGCTCATGTACTCGTCGGCCAACCGCGACCCGGCCCAATTCGCGGACCCCGAGTCGTTCGACGTCACCAGGGACCCCAACCACCACCTGGCCTTCGGCAACGGCACCCACTTCTGCCTGGGGGCGGCGCTGGCCCGGCTCGAGATTCGGGTCTTCTTCGAGGAGTTCTCCCGGCGCTTCCGCAACCCTCGCCTGGCTCCCGGCACTGAGCCGGTCGAGATGCCGAACGCCTTCGTCTACGGCCTCCGCGAGGCCCACCTGGTGGTCGACCCGGCCTGAGCCGTCCGGTCAGTCGGGCAGGTTGCCGGACATGACGTCGTCGCCGAGGGAGGGTGCCACGAACTGCGAGAAGTCGGGGCCAGCCCGCAGGGCGTTGCCGCCGTCGACGTTGATGCAGGTGCCGGTGATCCAGCGGGACTCGGGGCCGATCAGGAACCGGACCAGGTTCCCGACGTCCTCCGGTTGCCCGACGTCGCCCATCGGAGTGTTGCGGACGTAACTGTCGTACACGTCGCTGTCGGTGGGGATCATGCTCATGATCTCGGTGGCGATGAAGCCGGGCCGCACGGCATTGAACCGGACGTTCGAGCGTCCGAACTCGTCGGCTGCGTTGCGCATCATCTGCTCGATGCCGGCCTTGGCCACCGGGTAGGCGCCGAAGTTCGGATGCGTGACGTGTCCAGCGATCGACGACATCCCGACGACAGAGCCGCCACCGTTGGCGACCAGGTGCGGCACGGCGTGCTTGACGCACAGCATCGTGCCGAGCACGTTGAGGTGCAGGACCCGAAGGAACTCGTCGGTGTCCTGGACGTGGTACGGCCCCATGCCGCCACCACCCCCGGCGTTGGCCACGACCCCGGCCAGGTTGCCCGCCGCCTCGACGGCTGCCCCGACCGCCACCTGCACCGAGCCCTCGTCGGTCACGTCGGCGACGACGTACCCGACGCTTCCCCCGTGGCCGGGCTCGATGACCTCCTGCGACTCGGCCAACGTCGCCTCGGTCCGCCCACAGATCGTGACGACGGCTCCGTCCGCAGCCAACGCCGCTGCGCAGGCCCGGCCGATGCCGGTGCCCCCACCTGTGACGAGGACGCCCTGCCCCTCGAGTGCTCCGTCTGCCATGCATCCATGTTCGCCCATCAGGTCGGACGAGCCGCACCCGGGGCGGTCGCCGATCAACCCTTCCGGCGACGCTCGTCCTGTTCCTCGAGCAGATGCATCAGGCCCGGAAAGTCGGGGACGGCCCGCAGCGCCCGGTCGGCGTACCAGAACCCGAGGAGGGTCAACAGGATCCCTGTCGGCCAGCCGACCAGCGCCCGGATGAGCACGTAGCCGTCGGTCGAGGTCTGCCTGAACAGCCAGATGTCCCAGGTCGAGGTGATCAACTGCCAGACGCCCAGCGCCACGGTCAATCGCGAGGTCGTCCGCAGGTAGGCCGGGTGCACACGGGTCGTTCGGTCGATGGGCAGGGCCAGGTGAAGCACCCGACCGAGGAAGGGCCGGCCGGCCAACGAGGTGACGATCAGGGCGACGCCGATGCAGGCCTTCGTGCCGATGCCGATGCCGAAGTAGACGGCATCCGAGTCGGTCAGGATTCCGATGATGCCGCGCACCACCAGGTAGGCGACGAGGATCGGCAGGAACTTCCCGACGGCCTCCCCGCGCCGACGACGGCCGACGACCACCTTGATGCTCCACACCGTGGCACCCAGCACGGCCCATCCCAGGCCTGCCAAGCGGTTCAGCCCGACGAAGAGCGCGATCGGCATGACCGAGTCGAGGGCGCGCCCCCTGGGCTGACCTTTAGATGGCCCCTCTGGCGGAAACGTCGGCTGTTCCTCCATCAACGGAGTCTGGCAGGAGCGGGGATCAGTCGGGGGCGCCCGGCCGGTCAGGCCGGCAGGCCCTGCGATGCTGCGTCGTCCGGTGCCAGCCGGAGCAGGTCCCCGGACACGAGGTCGGCGATGGAACGCGCCGCCGCGTAGTGATGGTGGTGCGCCACACCGGCGAAGAGCTCGCGCCGCTTCTCCACCAGGGCAGTCGATGGGGAATCACCGAAGAATCCGAAGAGGCCGAAGGCCACCTCGAGGTCGGCGAGGACCGGGGCCCGGCCGAACAGGGCGGACCGCTTCAGGGCGACGCCTACGCAGCCGACAACGACGTCGTCGAGGTGCTCGCCGGCGGCCAGGTGCAGCCGCGGCACCAGGGTGCGGGCCAACAGAAGGGCGTAGCCCTGGTCGGGACCCTGGACGCCGAGCCGTCCACCGTTGGGCTGGCCTTCGCCGACGACCTCGCCGGGACGATCGGCGGTCCACGGACCGAGGAGTCGCCGGGGACCCCGGTAGGCAGCGTCGGTCGGGCGCAGCACCGGAATCGGAACGAAGGAAGGAGAACCCACGACGGGGAATCTACGGTTCCAGGGTTCCGAAGCCCCCTTCATGCGACGGGATCCACACCCACCCGAGCGCCTCCCTCGTGCCCACCGCCTCGTAGCCCGGATCACCGGGGAAGCGCACCAGGTCGCTGGACTCGTCCAGGATCCTGGCCCGGCGGCGAGGGGCACCGTTCGCCACGGCGGCAGCCGCCAGTGCCTCGGCCGTGGTGCCGAATCCCTCGAGGCACTGCAGCATCGAGATCGTGGGGCTGATCATGGTCAACTCCCCGGCCTGCCAACGTTCGAGCGCCTCGGTGGGCCGCATCCAGTCGACAGCGACGGCCTCGGTGCCGTCGGCCACGGGTTCGGCGCCGAGCGGTGCTGCGGCGACGAAGAAGAACGTGTCGTAGCGCTTCAGGCCACCCGTCGGCGTCACCCAGCGGGCGACCGGGTGGACTCCCGAGAGGTCCAGTCCGTCGTTCCCCACCAGGTCGCTGAGCCGGGAACGGCCGGAAACGAGGTCGTGGCGGTGGGCGACGACTTCGCCGCCGAGTCCGACGGCGATGCCGACCTCCTCGATGGTCTCGCGCACGGCGGCGATCCAGAAGGCCAACGCCCCCGGCCCGGTGCCGAGTGCGTCGTCCGCAGAAGCAGGCGTCCAACCCCGAACGAGGTCGGGCCAGCGGGCGTCACCGTCGTCGGGGTCGAGGGCGCCACCAGGGAAGAGCGTGTGGTCGGCCACGAAGGTGGACCGCGTGGTGCGGCGCAGCGTCAGGACGTGCAGGTCGGGTCGGTCATCCAACAGGAGCAGGGTCGCCGCCGAACGGACGGGGACCCCGTCGGACGGAATGTCGTCGGTCCTTGGGTATTCGTCGGGGGGTACCGACTCCGGCTGGGTCATCGCCCGCCGACCGTACCCCCACGCCCCGTGGTCAGGACAAGCCACCCAGAGTGGTTTCCGCACGCCCCGCTCTGGCTTCGGCCACGACCAACCTGTATCCTGTGTGCCAGATCGACATCGTCGTCGGCCCCCCGTTCCCACAGAACCGACACCGGGAACCGAGCACGGGAGACGAACCCTGATGATGATCACCTCCGATACCACCGGGTCGACGGCAGGCCTCGCACCCGCTGCAGGACGCCTCGCCGACCTCGCCGCCCGGCGCAGCGAAGACTCCACCTGGTTCGCCGAGGTCGAGGCCGAACTCCTCGCTTTCCGGGTGTCGCTAGCCGACCACAGCCGGGCCATCGTCGAGGACGACCTCTACCACGATGCGCAGTGGAAGGCCCCCCGCATCACCAACCAGGTCCGCCGACTGGGCACCGAGTGCTTCAAGATCGACGAACTTGCCGCCCTGTCGCTGGTCGCCGTCCACTCGTCGAGCAAGTCCGCCGCCATCGTCGAGACCCTCGACCAACTCCTCCGCCTCGCCGCCCGTCACGAGTCCAGGGCCCTGGCAATCGACCACGAGGCCTACTGCGTGGACCTCGGCGGCCAGGGCTGACGCAACCCGTTCGCCCGCCACCCACCCCGAGCCACTTCGGCGCCGAGCCGATGGGCTCACCCTCCCCCGCCCAATAGCCTCGCCGGATGGAGAAGTCCGTCCCGTTGACGTCCCCCCCCTCGAGGGCGGGCATCGCCGACCTCCTAGCCGGCCTCAGCGTCGCCCTGGTGCTGATCCCCCAGTCGATGGCCTATGCCAAGTTGGCAGGGCTCCCTCCGCACATCGGCCTCTTCGCATCGACCCTGCCGCTCATCGCTGCAGCCCTCTGCGCATCCTCGCCCTACCTCCAAACGGGGCCTGTCGCCATGACCAGCCTCCTCACCCTCGGAGCGCTGACCGGGCTGGCCCGGCCGGAGTCGGCCGACTATCTGGCGCTTGCCGCCCTCCTGGCCCTCGTCGTCGGCGTCACCCGGCTCCTGCTCGGCGTGTTGCGCCTTGGCCTCGTCACCTACCTGATGACCGACCCGGTGGTCACCGGCTTCACCTCGGCGGCAGCCATCCTCATCACGTGCTCCCAACTCCCGAAGGCGCTGGGGGTGACAGCACCCGACGGCGGAGTGCTCTGGCGCGCAGGCTGGTCGCTGGGGCACCCGGGCGACTGGGAGTTCATGGCGATCCTGCTGGCAGCGGTGACCATGGTGCTAGTGCTGCGCGGACGCCGGATCCACCGGTTCTTCCCCGGCGCCCTCGTCGCCATGACCGGCGGGATTCTCTGCACCGAGGTGACGGGCTACGGGGGACCGACTGTCGGCGAGGTGCCCACGGGGCTGCCGACTCTCGGGCTCGACCTCCCCTGGGACCAGTTGGGATCGGTCGTCGTCGCCGGCGTGGTGATCGCCCTCGTGGGGTTCGCCGAGGCGGCGTCGATCTCCCGCGTATTCGCCACCGAGGAACGCCAACGATGGTCGGCCGACCGGGAATTCATCAGCCAGGGCCTGGCCAACGTGGCAGGTGCGGTCGCCGGAGCATTTCCCGTGGGCGGATCCTTCAGCCGCTCGTCGTTGAACCGGCTGGCCGGAGCCCGCACCCGCTGGTCCGGGCTCGTCACCGGCATCGTGGTCCTGGCGTTCCTGCCATTCGCTGACGTCCTCGAGACACTCCCCCGTGCCGTACTGGGCGGTGTGGTGATCGCCGCCGTGCTCGGCCTGATCCAGCCCCGGAAGCTGTTCGGCCTGGCCCGGGCATCGACGGGAGACGGTGTGGTGGCACTCGGCACCTTCGCTGCGACGCTCGCCATGGCACCCCGCGTCGACCGTGCAGTACTGGTCGGGATCATGCTGGCCCTGGCCGTACGGGCCAGGCGACGGCGGGTGGCGTCGACCGACTAGCCCCGCCAGGCGGCGGCCAACTCCGAGGAACCGGCGAGGGTGGCAACGTAGGCGAGGGTGTTGGCCAGCACCTGTCCGCCGTACTCGGTGGGCGTGGCGACCACGCAGTCGGTGGCGACCACCGCCTGGAAGCCGGCGTTGACGAGGTCGAAGGCCGCATTCGGGATCGCCACGTTCAGCGACACCCCGGCGAGGACCACGGTCGTGATCCCCTCGTTGCGCAGCAGGTGCGCGAGTTCGGTGCCCGAGAAGGGCGAGAGGCCGTGGAACCGGGGCACAACCACGTCGGTGGCGGGGTCGTATCCCAACTCGGGAACCGGCTGGGCGGCTGCGGTCCCGGCGACCAACTGCACCGACGACCGGCGGGCCACGCCGAACAGGCGGGCGTTGTCGTTGGCTCCCCACCGGTCCGGGAACACCTGGGCCGTGGCGTGGACGACCTTCACGCCGGCGCCGCGGGCTGCGTCTGCCAGACCCGTCAGGGCGGGGAGCATTCCGGCCGCCTCCTCGGCGAGGGCCGGGAGGCTGGACTCGGCACCGATCACCCCGTTCTGGCACTCGACGACGCACAGCACCGTGTGCGCCGGATCAACCAGGTCGTGCAGTTCGACGGCAGTCATGGCGCCCCTATTCGTACCGGGAGGCGGACTCGCGGAGCACGTCGAGCCAGCGGGCCCCGGCGTCGGGGGCCAGTTCACCGGGTGTGTAGGCGACCGAGTGGAGCGTTCCGGTCCACGGGAAGGCGCCGTGGCGCTCGTAGACGTCCCACGACACGGGTGAGCGGCGGTCGATGCCGACGTCGATGCCCTCGAAGGGCGCCATCGAGGTGAGCAGCGGCAGGTCCCGGGCCTCGCCGACCACCTCGCCTTCGACCCGCAGGGTGGCGTGGGCCCGCATGCTTCCGGGCGCCTCCACGACGAGCGCCACAGATGAGGTGCCGTCGGCGAGTGGTCCGCCGTCGACCACGGTCATCACCCCGTAGCCGTTGTAGGCGAAGAAGAGGTGTCCGTCCTCGACGTACATCGAGTAGCCGCCGCCCTGGTCCCCGTGAGCCACGAGGATGCCCTCGTCACCGGCGGCGTAGGCGAGGGCCACGTCGACGGTGAACGAGCGGAAGTTGATGAACTGCACCGACCGGAAGCGCTCGACGGTCGGGGTGCCGGGCAGGAACGTGGCCGGCTCGGCCAGCACCGCCTCCCAGGGTGGTCGCTGGATGTAGGTGGCGCCGCTGCCCTCGTCGAGGGGGAAGACCTGGTTGTCCCAGGCCGCCTGCTCCCACGCCTCCCGGAGCTCGGCGAGCTTCTCCGGGTGCTCGGCGGCCACGTCACGGCTCTCGGTCGGGTCCTCGGCGAGGTGGTGGAGCTCCCAGGTGTCATTGCTGAACGCTTCCCGACGGCCGTGGCAGGTCACCGCCGACCAGCCGTCGCGGTAGAAGCCACGGTGGCCGGCCTGCTCGTAGTACTGCTCCGGGTGCGTCGAAGGCGTATCGGAATCGGCGAGCGACGTCGTGAAGCTCGAGCCGGCGGGCGAGGGCAGCGGCTGCCCGTGCCTAGTGGTCGGCAGGTCGACACCGACGAGGTCGAGGACCGTGGGCAACAGGTCGGTGACGTGCTGGTACTGGGTGCGCAGGCCGCCGCCTTCCACCATCCCGGAACCCTTCGAGACGATGCATGGCACCTGGTGACCGCCCTGGTGGGTGTTGATCTTGTAGAGGCGGAACGGCGTGCCCGACACCATTGCCCAGCCCATCGGGTAGTGCGGCAGCGTCTGCGGGCCGCCAATGAGGTCGAGGCGGGCGTGGTCCACCTCGATGTCGTCGAACGGGCTGGAGCCCTGGGTGTGGGCGAGCAGGGTGCGGAAGTACGACGAGGTACCCCGCTCCTGGCCCTCACGCGACCCGCCGTTGTCGGAGGTGAACACGACGATGGTGTTGTCCCACTCCCCCATGGCCTCGAGTTCGGCTCGCAGTCGTCCGAAGTTCTGGTCCACGTTGTCGACCATGCCCGCGTAGACCTCCTGATAGCGGGCGAAGACCTCGCGCTCCATGTCAGTGAGGTCGTCCCAGGCTTCGACGGCATGGTGCGGCTCGGTGTTGCGGGGTGGCAGGACCGCACCCTCGGGGATGACCCCCAGTTCCTGCTGGCGTTCGAAACGGCGCTGCCGGACGACGTCCCATCCGTCCGCGTAGTCGCCCCGGTACTTCTCGGCGTCAGCGGCCCTGACCTGGAGCGGGGCGTGGGTGGCGCCATGTGAGAAGTAGAGGAACCATGGCTTCCTGGGGTGGCCGGAGCGCACCTGGCGGACCATGTCGAGCGCCCGGTCGGTGAGGTCGTCGGTGAAGTAGTAGTCGTCGGGGTACTGGTCGACCTGGACGACGTGGTTGTCCTCGTAGAGACGGTGCGGCTGGTGGAAGTTCGTGAACCCGTCGAGGATCCCATAGAAGCGGTCGAAACCCTTCTGGCAGGGCCAGCCGTGGCGAGGGCCGGCCTCGGTGAGGTTGGAGTCCTTGCAGAGGTGCCACTTGCCGACCATGAGCGTGGCCCAACCGGCATCACGCAGGACATCGCCCATCGTGACGGCGTTGTCGCGGATCTCCATGGCGTAGCCGGGGAACCCGGGGTCGCGGTGGCAGACGGTGGCGAGGCCGGCGAGGTGGTGGTTGAGGCCGGTCAGCAGCGATGCGCGGGTGGGCGAGCACATCGGGTTGACGTGGAAGTTGGTGTAGCGCAGGCCCTCGTCGGCAAGGCGGTCGAGGTGGGGCGTGTCGATCTCGGAGCCGTAGCAGCCGATGTCGGCGAAGCCCAGGTCGTCACACAGCATGACGATCACGTTCGGCGCGCCGGCCGGGGCGGTCGGCTGCCCGGGCCACCACGGGTCCGAGCCGACAATGGTCCGCCGCACCTCGCCCTCGAAGCCGGCGTACGGCTGGGTCGGGTCCTGGTCGGTCACGGGCGCTCCTCTGCCGGCACATCTGCGGCGGTCGGCACCGAACCTACTTCCGGACTGGCTGGGCCGCGCAGCCGTGTCGCCACGAGGGCCACGAGCACGCAGGCCACCGACATGAGCACCAGCGCTCCGCCGAATCCGAGGTCGGTGTCGGCCACCCAGCCCATCACCAGCGGGCCGGAGACGCCGCCCAATTCGGCGACCGCGAACCAGAGGCCGTAGGCGACGCCCATGTTGTGGGGGCCGACCGCCTTCGACTCCATGAGGGCGACGAGCACCAGGGGCACCATCACTGCACGGACGCCGGCGGCCGCAACCGGCAACGGATCGAGCGCCGTCGGCGCGACCAGGATGGCGAGGAGTGCCACCGACACGACCAGCATCACACCAGCCAGGATGAACGGGAGGCGTCGGCCGTCCGCCTTCCCGGGCAGCCAGAGCGAGACGGCGACCCCGACTCCGCTACCCACCGCCACCCAGTTGGCGGCAGCCATCGACGAGAATCCGCTGTGCGTGCGGAGTAGAGCGGGCATCCAGCCGCCGAGGCCGTGGGCAACGAAGAAGACGCCGAGGCCGAGCGCCAGGATCAGCCGGATCCGGGGGTCGCGCCCGAGAACCCGCCAGGCGCCGACTGCACCAGCCTCGGTGGCCTCACTGCTCGACATCGGCGCCTGGATGCGGCCCGTGACGACGAGCCAGCCGGCCAGGGCGAGGACCATCGAGCCGGTCTCGATCACGACCGTCCAACGCCATGACCCGGTGAGCGGCATGAGCACCGAGTTGGACAGCACCAGCGTGACCACGCCACCCAGCGCCGGCGCCGTGCTGTAGACGCCCACGGCGACCCGACGCTCACGCCGGTCGTCGAACCACAGGGCCACCGCCCGCGGGGCGCCGGCCGAGATCAGCGGCCCGCCGACGCCGAACAGGGCGATGGCCGCCCACAGGGCCGGGAGGTTGCCGGCGGCGGCCCGCAGGAGCCCGCTGGCGATGACGACGAGTCCGCCGATGGCAACCGCCCGACGAACCCCGAGTCGGTCCACCAGGCGGCCGGCGGGCGGGGCCGAGCCGAGGTAGACGAGTTGCCAGGCGCCGAGGGCGAGGCCCATGGCCACCCGGCTGAGGCCCAGGTCGGCACGCACCTCCCCCACCAGCGGCGGGATCGACAGCGCCACGACGCCGAAGGCGAAGTACACGGCGTAGACCCCGGCGAACAGCACCCACCGGCCGGAACGTCCCCCCGGTCCAAGGGACTCGCTCTCGGGGGCGTCCATCGACGCATCGTCCCACGGCGGCATGACACAGGTGGTGCCCGGCACGGGCGCGGGGGCCGAAGGTGCGCGAACCTGTCGGGATGGAGGAGTTGCGCTGGCAGGTGGACGACCTGCGCACGGACCTGGACCGGCCGATCGTGGCCGTCGCCTACCGCGGGCTCTTCGACGCCGCCGGTGCGGCCACTGCGGCGGTGACCTGGATGGCCGACCGGTTCGATGCCGCCGTCATCGGCGACGTCGATCCCGAGACCTTCTACGACTTCACCCAGGAACGACCGGTCGTCGAGTTCGACTTCGAGGGGGTCCGCCGCCTGCGCTGGCCGGCGAACGAGGTGCTGGTGGCACACGGCGGTGATGCTCCCCGCGACCTCGTACTCATGTCCGGCGTCGAGCCGCACCTGCGCTGGCGTACGTTCGCCGAAACGCTGGTCGCTGTGGTCGCACACACCGGCGCCGAGTCGGTGGTGACCCTGGGAGCCATGGCGGGCATGGCACCACACACCCGGCCCCTCGGCGTCGTCGCCAGCTCGACCAACCCCCAACTGGCCGAGCGCCTCGGCCTCAACCGCCCCTCCTATCAGGGCCCTACGGGTCTGATCGGCGTCCTCCATGACGCCCTGGACCGGGCCGGCATCCCCGTGATCTCGCTGAGGGTGTCAGTCCCCCACTACGTGCCCGACACACCCAACCCGAAGGCGACCCGCTCCCTGCTGCGTCGCTTCGAACAGGTCACGGGGATCGAGACCGGCTATGCCGACCTCGACGATGCTGCCGCCGAGTGGCAGCGACACGTCGAAGCCGCCGTCAACGTCGATTCCGAGATCTCCGAGTACGTCCGGAGACTGGAGTCGGACGCCGACGAGACCGATGAGATGCTGCCGAGCGGCGACGACCTGGCCGCCGAGTTCGAGGCGTTCCTCCGTGAACAGGATCGACCGTCGGGCGGGTCCGATCCGTCCTGATGCCACCTGGGCGGGCATGATCCGGGCCATGGACCATCAACTCACGAACGACTCCTACCTCGCCCACCTCGCCGCCGACGGCCGGGCCCTGATCGCCGCCGTCGAGGCCGCACCCGATGCCAGGGTGGCGGCCTGCCCCGAATGGACGAACACCGGGCTGGCCGAACACGTGGCCACGGTCTGGAACTTCGCCATCGCCCAGGTCGAGTCCGGCGACCCGAGCGGGCCGCAACGGCCCTCCTCCGACCCCGACGAGTCGATGTCCAACCTGCTCGACCGGGCTGTTGCCGTGCTGAGCGATGCCGACCCGGATGCTCCGGCGTGGAACTGGACCGACGACCAGCGGTCCGGGTGGTGGTGCCGCCGCATGGCCCACGAGGCCTCGGTGCACCGCTGGGATGCCCAGGAGGCTGCGCAAACGATCGAGCCGATCGACGCAGACCTGGCGACGGACGGCATCACGGAGCTGATCGAGGTCGGCCTGCGCTTCCGCCCGCGTGGCGGGTGGGACCTCGAATACCCGAACGGCTCGTTGCACCTGCACCGCACCGACGGTGAGGGCGAATGGCTCTTGACGGCCGTCGACGGCGAGTTGGTGGCGACGTTCGAGCACGCCAAGGGCGCCGCCGCCGCACGGGGCACGGCGTCCGACCTGCTCCTCTACCTCTGGGGAAGGGGCCGCGCCACCCTCGAGTGCTTCGGTGACGAGGAACTCCTCGACGCCTGGGCCTCGGTGGCGCCATAGCCCTTTCCGTCTCCCAGCAGTCGGGCCACCGCCGACCGGACAGAGGCAACAGGGACTAGTCCAGTTCGCTGCCCACGATGCCGACGAAGGAGAGCATTTCGCCGGGGTAGCCGCCGAGGTTGTGAATCAGTGCCTTCGTGCGACCACGCAGGTCCACACGCCGTTCTTCGGGGGCCCGGTCGCGGAGTTGGATCCAGGCTTCGTAGTGCATCCGCAGGCCGCTGGCGCCGACGGGGTGGCCGAAGCTCTTGAGGCCGCCGTCCGTGTTGACGGGCAGGTCCCCATCGAGGTCGAACGTGCCGTCGAGGACGTCGCGCCAGGCGGTGCCCGGCTCGCTGAAGCCGAGGTCCTCCATGAGTACGAGCTCGGTCGGCGTGAAGCAGTCGTGGACCTCGGCGAGGGCCAACTCCGCACGCGGGTCGGTGATGCCGGCCTGGGCGTAGGCGTCGGTGGCTGCAGCGGCGCACTCGGGGAGCGTCGTGAAGTCGTAGTCGGGGTCGATGAGGCCGCTGCTGTCACCGGCGACCAGTGAGAGCGCCTTCACGTAGAGGGGCCTGTCGGTGTAGCGGTGGGCTTCCTCGGCACGAACCACGATGGCGGCGGCGGCACCGTCGGCGACACCGGCGCAGTCGAACACCGAGAGGCGGCCGGCGACGGCGGGCATCTCGCAGATGGCCTCGGCGGAGGTCTCACGCCGGAACTGGGCCAACGGGTTGCGGGCGCCGTTGTAGTGGTTCTTCTCGGCGATGCGGGCGACGACCCGGCGCAGTTCGTCCTCGTCGACCCCGTACCGCTCGGCGTAGGCCGGCAGGATGAGGCTGTACATGGCCGCTGCGGTGAGCGTGCGGTTGGTGCCGTCGGTGGGAATCGGGAAGGCGTTGAGTCCCTGGTAGCCGCCGTCCTTGACCTTCTCGGCACCGATGGCCATGGCCGAGTCGTAGGCACCCGACGCCACCGCGTAGCAGGCCTGGCGGAGTGCCTCGGAGCCGGTGGCGCAATAGTTCTCGACGCGGGTGACGGGCTTGCCCGACAGTCGCAGCGGCGTGGCCAGCGAGATGCCGGAGGCGGCCGACTGTGAGGTGCCGAACCAGTAGGCGTCGAGGTCGTCCTTCGTGACGCCTGCCGAGTCGAAGGCGAGGCCTGCGGCGTCGATGAGCAGGTCGTCTAGCGACTTGTCCCAGTGTTCGCGGAACGGCGTGCAGCCCATTCCGACGATCGCCACCCGGTCACGGATTCCGTGCGAAGCCATGGTGTGCCTCCTCAGCCCCGGACGGGGCGCGCCTTCCAGAAGTAGTTGTGGATGCCGTCGGCGGAGTGGAGTCGGCGGAAGGTCATGGCGACCCGACCCCCGACGGCGACCTCGGCCGGGTCGACGTCGGTGAGTTCGATGGGCATGCGGCCACCGCCGTCGAAGTCGACGACTGCGAAGACGATGGGCGGGCTTGGCGAGTAGGCCAGCCGGTCGACCGTGAACGTGACGATGGTGCCCTCGGTGTCGGCCATGGGAGCGGGCTCCATGTCGTCAACGGCGCCGCCTCCCATGCCGACCCGGGAGGGCGGCAGGTGTGTGGTACCGGTGGTGGCGTCCTTCGATCCGACGAAGCCGTGCTTCCAGTCGCTGCGTCGGAGCGAGGCGGAGGCCGATATCCGGTTGGGAGCCGGACGGTTGGGTGGCTGGACCTCGAGCAGGCCCCGCCAGGCGAGGTAGGTCGGGTAGGCGACGTCGGCACGGTCCTCGACCTGGGCGGCGACGCTGCGCGACGGGCGTCCGGCGGCGAGAGCGTCGGTGGAACGAAACACCAGCACCTCGACCCCGTCGGCCAGCACGACGAGGGCGACCACCCGTCCGGCGTCGGCGGTGTCGAGGGCATCGGCCAGGAGCAGCGCCGGATGGGCGGCACCACTGTTGCCGACCGTGTCCATGAGGTCGTCGGCTACGGCCACGCCGAGCCGGCCGCCCAGGCGCTTGACCGCCCGGCCGTGGAGGCCGGTGACGATGGCGGTGTCGATGTCGTCGGCGGCAAGGCCGATGTCGGCGAGGGCAGCCGCCCAGGCCTGCTCGACGAGCGGCCCGTAGGCCTCTTCGCCGAAGCGCTCCTCCCAGGTACGGGAGGTGACGTCGCCGGGCGTGCGCCAACGGTCGAGGAACTCGGCGGTGGCCGATGCACCGCCGAGGTACTCGGCCAGCAGTGGTCCGTCGGCGGCGGACCCGGTGAGGACGGCGGCGGCGGCATCGCCTCCGAGGGACTCGTCGGCGGAGGTGGGGAGTCCGACGCGCAGGTCGGACGACACCACGAGGGTGCGTCCCGGGCCGGTGAGGGCAGACCGAAGGGCACCGACGGACGACCGGACGGCACCGCCGAGGTCGAGGGCGGACGCCGCTGCGTCGAGTCGCAGCGCCGCATGGACCGTGGTGGCGTTGGTCTTGTCGAGGTAGGCAGGGGCGACCGTCGAGAACCAGAGTGCCTCCGGGTCCAGGTCCGTTGTGGCGAGCGCCTGGCGGGCGGCCTCGACGCCCATGGTGGTCGTGTCCTGGTCGAACGAGGCGACGGAGCGCCACCCCTGACCACCGCCCGAACCCATGACGTCCGAGATCGCCGCCCGGTCGAGGCGGCGGTACGGCACATGGGCGCCGTAGGCAAGAATCCCCATGGTTTCGGTCATTTCGCGTCCTCAAAGCCAGAATCTGACGGTCCGTCAGATTCCAGCCTAGGGTGTCCGCGGACGCTCGGCACAACACGCCCGCTCGGCACCACAGGAGAGCACATGCAGCTCGGCGAAATCGGGAACCCCGACGCCATCCTCCACGGCAAGCCGTTGGACGGCGTGCGCATCCTCGCCGCCGAACAGATGCAGTCGCTCCCGTTCGCCACCCAACTGCTGGCCCGACTCGGCGCCGACGTGGTCAAGGTCGAGCACCCGGTGCACGGCGAGTCGGGTCGCGGTTCCACACCGGCGATGGCCGATCCAGAGGGCCGCAACGTGGGCGCCACGTTCCTGCGCAACAACTTCAACAAGCGCAGCCTGGGGCTCAACCTGCGCAGCGATGACGGCCGCGACCTCTTCCTGCGCCTGGTCCCCCGCTTCGACGTCGTGGCCGACAACTTCAAGGCGGGGACGATGACGAAGTTCGGCCTCGGCTACGACGACATCGCCGCTGCCCATCCGGGAGCCGTCGTCATCTCGATCTCGGGGTTCGGCAACACCGGAGAATCTCCCTACCGGGACTGGCCCGCCTACAACTCGATCGTCGAAGCCATGTCGGGCATCTACGACTACATGCGGCCGGCCGACGGACCGCCGAGGGTCAATCCGATGGGCGCCGTCGCCGACATCACCGCCGGACTCTTCGCCGCCATCGGCATCCTCTCTGCACTCCGCCACCGCGAAGCCACGGGCCTGGGCCAATACATCGACCTGGCCATGTTCGACACGACCGTGGCGCTCGCCGACCTGGTCGTGAACTTCGAGTCGCTCGGCATCCCACGTAATCCCGTACCGGCACCGTTCGTGATCACGCCGGTGAGGTGCAGCGACGGCTACGTCGTGCTCCAGTTCGTGCGCGAGCACCAGTTCGAGCGCCTGGCCGACCTGGTCGGCTGCCCCGAGTGGAAGGACGACCCCCGCTTCGCCGAACGCACCGGTTGGGGCCTCCACCTGGCCGATGTGATCCTCCCCGCCATCGAGGCCTGGGCGGACGGGCGCAGCCGCGTCGAGGTGGCCAACGCCCTGGCCACCGAGAACCTGGTGGCCGGGCCGTCTTACACACCAGGGGAGGTGGTGACCGACCCGCACCTAGAGGCCCGCAACATGGTGGTCGCCATGCCCCGCACGGACGGCGTCGAACCGCCGGTCCTCGTCCCCGGCAACCCGCTCAAGATGTCGCGGGTCGCCGAGGGCCCCGAGACACGGGTGCCATGGGTGGGCGAGCACACCGCCGAACTCCTCGAGGTCGAACTGGACCTCGACCCGGATGAACTGGCCCGACTGCGAGCCGACGGCGTCATCACCGACTGACCCCATTGATGGCCTGGTGACCGACGGGGCTAGAGTTGGTTTCTGACACACCGTCAGATTCTCCGGACGCCCCGAGAGGCCCCCGAAACAGCGCCCATGGACTTCGACTTCTCCCCCGATCAGCAGGCCTTCCTCGCAGAGGTCGAGGCCTTCCTCGACGCCAACGACGACCCGGAGGTGTTCGACCCCACCCGGGAGAACATGGCCCAGATCGTCGACACGCCCAAGCGCCGGGCCCTCATGAAGAAGATCGGCGAGCAGGGCTGGCTCGGCATCACCTGGCCCAGGCACTACGGCGGCCAGGAGGGCGAGGGCATCTACGAGTACCTGCTCAACGAGGCGCTGGCCGCCCGCGGCGGGCCCCAGATCGGCAAGGGCGTCGGCATCATCGGCAAGACCCTCATCGCCCACGGCTCCGAAATCCTCAAGGAGGAGTTCCTCCCCAAGATCCTCGCCAACGAGGTCGAGTTCGCCATCGGCTACAGCGAGCCCGAGGCCGGATCCGATGCCGCCGCCATGAAGCTCAAGGCCGTCGAAACCGACGGCGGCTGGATCCTCAACGGCCAGAAGACCTGGACCACCTCCGCCCACTTCGCCGAGTGGTACTGGGTCGGCGCCCGCACCGACCCCGACGCCGCCAAGCACTTCGGCATCACGCTGTTCCTCGTGCCGCTCGACCACCCGGGCATCACGGTCCAGGGGATCATGACGATGGGCGACGAGATCACCAACGACGTGTTCTTCGACGACGTGTTCGTGCCCGACGAGTACGTGGTCGGCGAACTCAACCACGGCTTCCAGTACATCTCCCAGGCCCTCGACCTCGAGCGCTTCACGATGTTCACGTTCTCGCCGATCGGACAGCGCCTCGACCTGCTGATCGACCATGTCCGCACCGCCACCCGAGACGGACAGCCCCTCAAGGACGACCCCCGGGTGCGCTCGCGCATCGCCCGCCTGGCCACCACCGCCGAGGTGGCACGGGGCCTGGGCCTGCGGGTGGTCGACGCCTCGATGAAGGTCGAGCACGGCGGCGGCCCCCCACCCACCGTCGAGTCGTCGGAGTACAAGCTCTTCACGACCGAGTTCTCCAAGGTCCTCGCCGATGCCTCGATGGACCTCGGCGGACCCGGCACGCAACTGCGGGTCGGCACCGAGGAGGCCCCCATGGAGGGCCGGGCCGAGTCGACCTACCGGTACACGGTGCTCGACACCATCGGCGGCGGCACCTCCGAGGTGCAGAAGAACATCATCACCCGACGGGGCCTCGGCCTCCCCAAGAACTTCTAGGCGCGAACGTGACAGACCGACCGCTGCTCGAGGGAATCACGGTGCTGGATCTGGCCTCCGTGGGCCCGGCCGTGCGGGCAACGCGCTGGCTGGCCGACTGGGGTGCAGCCGTGGTCAAGGTCGGGCCGGTGCCGGCCGACGACAACCTCCAGGTCGCACCACCCGCCTACGCCTACGGCGCCCACCGCGGCATGCGCCGGGTGATGCTCAACCTCAAGTCCGATGCCGGCCGCGACGCCTTCCTGCGCCTCGCCGCTACTGCCGACGTCGTCGTCGAGAGTTTCCGTCCCGGAGTGATCGACCGGTTGGGCATCGGCTACGACGCCCTGCGGGCCGCCAACCCCGGCATCGTGCTGTGCTCGACGACCGGATTCGGCCAGTCCGGCCCCAGGGCTGCATGGGCCGGACACGACATCAACTACCTGGCCGTCAGCGGCTACCTGCACTGCTCAGGCCGCGACGAGCGTGGCGCACCAGCACTGGCCGGCGCCACGATCGCCGACTCGGCCGGCGGCGGGCTCCAGGCCGTGGCCGCCATCTGCGCAGCGCTCACCGCCCGGGCCACCACCGGCGAGGGTGCCCATCTCGACGTCTCGATCGCCGACGGCGTGCTGTCGCTCATGTCGCTCGCCGTCGACGAGTACCTGGCCGAAGGCGTTGAACCCGGTCCCCGCCACGGCCTTCTCACCGGCCGTTACGCCTGGTACGACCTCTACGAGGCGTCCGACCGCGGCTGGTTGGCCGTGGGCGCCATCGAGCCCCGCTTCTTCGCCAACCTCTGCCGGGCACTCGGCTGTGGACAGTGGGTCGAGCGCCAGTACGACGACGATGCCGTCGACGCCATGCGGGCCGACTTCGCCGCCGCCTTCGCCACCCGAACCCGCGACGAATGGGCCGCCGAACTGGGGCCGGCCGACACCTGCGTGTCTGCGGTGCTCGACATCCCCGAGGTCGTGGCCGACGAGCAGTTCGGGGCACGCGGAGCATTCGTCGACGCCGTGCACCCGACGACGGGCGCCCTGCGCCAGGTGGCCGCCCCGCTGGCCGGACAGGTCGACGCCACCACGCTCGCCGTCCCCGACTTCGCCGATCCGCATACCGACGAGGTGCTGGCCGAAGTCGGCATCGACGCAGGCACGATCGCTGCCTGGCGGGCCGAGGGGGCGATCGCATGAGCGACACGCCCACCACCGAACTCGCCGAGATCCCTGCCGACGTCCTGGCCAGGGTCGGGCAGGTCCAGTACGAGGAGGAGGGCGGCTTCCCGGTCGAGCACGGCTACATCTGGACCACCTGCGCCGCTGTCGAGAACGCCAATCCGTTGTTCTGGGACGACGAGGTCGCCGCCCACCTCACCGACGGGCCCATCGCCCCGCCGACGATGCTGTCGGTCTGGTTCCGGCCGCACCACTGGTCGCCGGGCCGCACCGAGCCGGCCGTGCCGCTCCAGGCCCACTTCGACCTCAAGGACGAGCTCGAGCTGCCCGAGGCGATCATCTCGTCGAACACGATCACCTTTCACGACCCGGTCCGCATCGGCGACCGGGTCCGGTCCCGCCAGGTATTGCGGTCGGTCAGCGACCCCAAGACCACGAAGCTGGGACGGGGCCGCTTCTGGGTGATCGACGTCGAATACCTGAACCAGGACGACGCCCTGCTCGGCGTCGAGTCCTACACGGCCTTCGGCTACCGGCGGGAGGCATCGTGACCGCCCGACTCCTGCACGGCGACGTGGCAGTCGGCGACACGCTCCCCGAACTCGGGGTCGACGTGACCGCCACGACGGTGGTTCTGGGCGCCCTCGCCTCGCGCGACTGGCGCCCGATGCACCACGACAAGGACTTCGCCGTCGAGCGCAACGGCACGAAGGACATCTTCCTCAACACCCCCAACCAGGCCGCCTGGTTCGAGCGCTACGTCACCGACTGGACCGGCCCGACCGGACGGCTGGGGCGCATGACCTTCCGCATGAACACCTCGGTGTTCCCGGGTGACCACATGGTGTTCGACGCCACCGTCACCGGTACCGACGTCGACGCAGCCGGCTGCGGCTGGGTCGACCTGGACGTGGCGCTCATGGTCGGAGACGTGGCCACCACCACCTGTGCCGTACGGGTGGCACTCCCGACCCACGATGGCGACAACCCCTGGGCCCGCAGCGGTCAGGGCTGGCGCCCCGGCGACGGAGACGCAGGCTGATGGACCTCGACCTCACCGAGGAGCAGGAGATGCTCCGAGAGGCCATGGCCGGCCTGTGTGCAGACGCCGCCGAATCGGTGCGGGCACTCGAGAACGACTCCCGGGGCTTCGACGACGGCTTCTGGAGCCAACTCGTCGCCATGGGACTCACGGGCCTCATGATCCCCGAGGAACACGGTGGTTCGGCGATGGGACTGCTCGACGCCACCATCGTCTACGAAGAACTGGGACGCAGCCTCGTGCCGTCGCCCCACTTCGTGTCGTCGGTGGTGTCAGCCGGTGTGCTCCAGGCCGGCGGCTCAGCCGACCAGCAGGCCGAGTGGCTACCTCGCATCGCCGCCGGCGAGGCGATCCTCACACCGGCCTGCCTCGAGCCCGACAACGGCACCGGTCCGTCAGGTGTCCAACTCGCCGCCGTGTCCGACGGCGACGACGTCGTCCTGACCGGCGTCAAGCGCCACGTGGCCTTCGCCTCGTCCGCCGACCGTCTCATCGTGTCGGCACGCGAACCCGCCGGCGTCAGCCTCTTCCTCGTGGATCCCTCTGCCACCGGCGTCACTCTCACCCAGCAACTCACGGTCGCCTCCGACACGCAGTACCGGATCGACCTCGAAGGAGTCCGTGTACCCACCGCCGACCGCATCGGCGCCCCCGGCACCGGCTGGGACACCTGGCACACCGCCATGCTCGATGCCGTGGTGCTGGTCGCCGCCCAGGCCATCGGCGCCGCCGAGGCCTCGCACACCCTCGCCACCGAGTACGCCAAGATCCGCCACCAGTTCGACAAGCCCATCGGCTCGTTCCAGTCGATCGGCCACTACCTGGCCGACGGCATCGCCGCCATCGACGGTGGCAGGGTGCTGGTCCACCAGGCCGCCTGGACCAGCGACCAGGGTCGGGACACCGCCACGTTGGCCCCCATGGCGAAGCTCTTCGCCACCCAGACCTGCCGGGACGTGGCCGCCACCACCGTCCAGATCCACGGCGGCCTGGGCTTCACAGTCGAGTGCGACGCCCAGCTCTACTTCCGGCGGGCCAAGTCGTGGCAACTCAACTGGTACGACGACACCCACCTCGAGGACCTCATCGCCGCCGAACTCCTCGACGGCGGGGCCTAGCCCTCCTTCAGTTCGACGCTGCAGACCGGTGGACGACCGACGGTCGATCGCCCGCAGGTCCTTGCCGCCTCGTTGATGCACAGCCAGTCGAGATCCGCCCCCAGGCCGTGTCGCAGTTCCGACGTATCCACGATCCGGTCCCGGCAGGCCTGTCGGACCTCGTGCATGTCAGTCGTGGCCGCTCCCGGTTCGGTGAGCGAGATCGCGCCGAGGTGCCGTCTCTCGCAGAACTCCCAGTCCCACTGGAGGGACTGTGCCTCGAACCAGTGCGGGGAGGCGGGGAAGGGCACCGCGTAGTGGCGCTCCACCTCGTCGCTGACAGCGTCACCGGCGTCGATCCCGAGCGCCCTGAGGCAGCCGACGAAGCCGTCAACTGCCGGACCAACCTCGGACAAGGTCACGGTCCCGTCGTCGGTGATGGTCATGGCCAGATCAAGTGCCTCAGCACTCGAAACCGCACGTTGAGACACAGAACTAGATGCGGCCGAACAGCCGGCAATGAGAAGGAGCAGAGTTCCCACGATCAGCCCCGCTGCAGCAGCTCGCCGAACCGAATGAGAAAAAGAGCCCGACACGCCCTCCTCCTTCCACAAGCATCTAATTACGCTTTGCACCGTACCCCCCCAACACGCGGTGACTGCAAGAGGGCTGAATTACTGGTCCACCTCGAAGACCTCATCGCCGCAGAACTCCTGGACTGAGGTCAGAACAATCCACTCAACGGCCGGGGCATTCCCACTCGTCACGGAGTCGGTCGACTACACCGGGTTCGTAGCAGTGGGTGAGGTCGCCTGCGAACCTCCGGATGGAGATGCCTTCGAGCACGAACCTGCCCGGACCGTCGACCCAGCACGCCGGTCGGGGACGTGAGGCCAGGCCATAGTCCAGTGCGATCAGGTCCTGAAGTCGCCGCACGCAGGCAGGTGGTGTGGCGCCGAGCCGATGTGGTCGCACTGCAGGCTGACGAGCCTGAGGCAGAAGTCGTGGACGAACGGGTGCCCTGCGATGAGTGCGTCGAGTCGTTCGGTCCTGTTTCCCTCGAGTTCGACGTCGAGGCGACCGGCACCTGCCAGGATCGCCTCGTAGTAGTCGGAGTCCGACTGTGGCTGGCCGACCGGGTCCTCCTCGCCCGTCCGTTCGAGCGACACCATGCCGACGTGGCGGTCCCCGCAGTCCTTCCAGTCCGACAGGAGGGACTCGAGGGCGAGCCACCCGGTCGGCCACGGTGGCAGCGGCACCCGGAAGGAGAACAGCCCCTCGTCGCGCTCGGCGTCACCTGCGGCTGCCATCCGACGCCATACCGGAACCGTTCGTTGATCCATGTCGTCGCCTCCGGATCGTCAACCCGTCGGGCACGAAAATAGGCGGGTTCGACGTCCTGTGCCGGTCGCGGGTGTCGCTCAGCCCAGGACACCTGTCGGGCAGGTGAGGCCGGTGCCGCCGAGGCCGCAGTAGCCCATCGGGTTCCTCGCCAGGTACTGCTGGTGGTACTCCTCGGCGAAGTAGAAGGGGCCACGGTCGACGATCTCGGTCGTGATCGGATCGAAGTGGGCGGCGGCCAGCAGCGGGGCGAAGGCGTCACGGGTGGCCTCGGCGGCGGCCCGCTGGGCATCGTCGGCGACGTAGATCCCCGAGCGGTACTGGGTGCCGACGTCGTTGCCCTGGCGCATCCCCATGGTGGGGTCGTGGTTGTCCCAGAACACCCCGAGCACCCCCTCGAGCGGGATCTCGGCTGGGTCGTACACGACCAGCACCGCCTCGTTGTGCCCGGTCAGGCCGGAGCACACCTCCTCGTAGGTGGGATTCGGGGTGTGGCCGCCCGAGTAGCCGACGGCGCTGGTCCACACACCGGCCGTCTCCCAGAAGCAGCGCTCGGCGCCCCAGAAGCAGCCCATGCCGACGACGAGCGTCTCGAACCCGTCGGGATACGGCGGGGCGATCGGCCGGCCGTTGACGACGTGTGCGTCCTGCACCGGCATCGACATGTCACGGCCCGCAAGCGCCTCGTCGGGCCCGGGGATCGTGAGTGGCCTACCGCGAAAGGACATCCCCCGAGACTACGCCCGGTTCAGAACGTGAAGGCCAGGTTCATGGCCAACTGGCGGGCCAGTTCCTCATCGCCACCGATCGTGACCCGCCCGTCGGCGAGGTAGGGGCCCGGGTCGGCACGGCCGCCGGTGAGGGCCGCGAAGTCCGTCGACGACACGGCCAGCGTGGCGGTCGGACCACCCTCGAGTTCGTCGACAGCCGTCGCCCGGCCGTCGACCGCCACCCGCATCACCCGTTCCACGGGACCGGTCAGCGTGACCTCGACGCGGCTGCCGTCGGGGGCGCCGCCCTTCTTGCCGATGATGTAGCCGATGGCGGTCCCGACCTCGTCGATCGACATCTCGGCCGGGAGCCCCGACTCATCGCCGGGCATGCCCAACGGCTCGCGACAGTCCTGGAGGTGCAGCCAGGCGTCGTAGACCCGGATGTGCATGAAGCGGCCGTAGGGGGCCTCTCCGATCGGCGTCCAGCCCACGGCGAGGAACTCGTCGTCGGACATGGCGTCCAGGTCACCGAGGCGCTTCGCCGAGATCTCCCGAAACGCCTCGAGCACGGCGGCGCCCGATCCCGACCGGAACGACTCGACCCACTTCTCGTTGTTGGTGGCCATCGGATGCTTGATGTGGTCACCGCTGACCTCGAGGTCCGGCATCGGGCGGCCGTCCAGCATGAGCTCGGTGCCGGTGATGTGGGCCAGATTGTCCTGGACGGTCCAGCCCGGACAGCGGCTGGGCGTGGCCCAGTCGTCGCCGGAGAGCCCATCTGCGAAGGCGTCCCACTGGCCCCATGCCTCGGCCAGTCCGGTCAGGATGCGTACGCGGTCGATGTCCATTGTCATCTCCGATTCAGGGAGTCGGGTTGGCGACCGCGTTCCAGTCGCGGGCCTCGATATAGGGCTGGAAGACCTTGCCGATGGCAGCGAGGTCACTTGGCATCTTGGGTCGCTGCAACTCGTAGAGCTGCGGGAACTCGAGCCAGCTGACGACCAGCGCCCAGAGCCGGTCGGCGGCCTCGCCGGTGGGCGGGTCGATGAGCACCGGCCCGAAGAGCTTGAGGGACTCGTCGTCGTCGGCACCGGGGAACACCAACGTCGGCACGCCCCAGCCGCCGAGGCCGATCACCCGCTCGTGGTCTGCACGGACGGCGTCGTGGGTGGTTGGGTCGGCGAGTGCCTCGTCGACGATCCCCGGATCCAGGTCCATCTCGGCGAGGAGGGCACGGGCCACGGCCGGCTCGTGGGGCTTGCGACCCTCGACGTGGAGCGCAGTGCCGGCCTTGAGGTACCAGGCGTCGTTGAGGGCGGGGTCCTCGCGCTTGAGGAGGGCGCCGACGCGCATCATGGACCAACCGTACGACCACTCCCGCTCCCACGGGTGCTTCTTGCCCTCCAGGCGGTTGACCTCCTCGAGGCTGAAGAAGCGCCAGTCGACCTCGAGCCCGAGGCGGTCGCGGACCTCGCGCATCCAGTGGGAGGTCTGGTAGGCCCAGGGGCAGATCACATCGAAGTGGAAGTCGACCCTCGTCGGGGTGGAGGCCTCAGTCATCACAGAGAGCCTCGCGCAACTCGTGGCGGAGCACCTTGCCGAGCGAATTGCGGGGCAGCGCATCGATGCACAGCATCCGGCGAGGCAGTTTGTGGGGTGCCAGTCGGTCCCCGGCGAACTCCCGGAGTTCGTCGATGGTCGGACAGGACAGGCCCTCGACCGCTACCACGAACGCCACGACCTCCTCGCCCCACTCCTCCGACACGGATCCGGCGACGGCGACCTCGGCGACGGCCGGGTGGGCGGCGAGCGCCTCGTCGACCTCGGCCGGGAACACGTTGAGCCCACCGGAGATGATCAACTCCTTGGCCCGGCCGGTGATCGTGACATAGCCGTCGTCGTCGACAGAACCGAGGTCGCCGGTCCGGAACCAGGCGGCGGCATCGACTTCATCGGCCACGAATGCCTCGACGGTGGCATCGGGACGCTCCCAGTAGCCGCCGAACACGTTCGGCCCACGTACGAGGATCTCCGATGTTGCAGGGTCGAGATGGAGTTCGACCCCGGGCAGCGGAAAGCCGACGCTGCCCGCCCGCCGTTCTCCTTCAAAGGGGTTCGACACCAGCATCACCGTCTCGGTCATGCCGTAGCGCTCGAGGACCGAAATGCCGACGGCGGCGAAGCGTGCGTGGAGCGCAGGCGAGAGCGGCGCCGAGCCCGCCACGCAAAGGCGCAGACGGCCGAGATCGGTCACCCGGTCGTGCTCGGCGAGCCGGTGGTACATCGTCGGAACTCCGAAGAACATGGTGCAGTCGTGTTCGGCGATGCCGTCCAGCACCCGGTCCGGGGCGAACCCCGACTGGAGAACCGCCGATCCCCCAGCCAGCAGGGCGCCGTGGAGGCCCACGCCCAGGCCATGCATGTGGAACAGCGGCAGGCAGAGCAGCAGTCGGTCGGCTTCGGTCCAGCGCCACGCAAGGCGCACCGACTCGGCGCCGGCCAGCAGGTTCGCCTGGGTCAGCACCGCCCCCTTGGGTGCGCCGGTGGTGCCCGACGTGTAGCCAATGGTCGCCGGATCATCGGGTGCTGCACCGTCGAGCACCGGAGTTGGGCCGTCAGGCAGGTCGACCGCCGTGGTGCCGACGATCAGGCCGTCGTCGAGACCAAGGAGCAGGTCGGCCCAGCCGTCGTTGTCCACGAGCGCCGCCGTCGGCCGGCAGTCGGAGGCGATGTGAGCCAGTTCCTCGCCGGTGTAGGTGCCGTTGACCGGCACGACGACGAGTCCCAGCCTCAGGCACGCCACGTGGGCGGCCGCCAGGTCGAGCGACGACGGTCCGGAGACCAGTACCCGGTCGCCGACGACGAGCCCCGAGGCGGCCAGGCGACCGGCCACCGTCGACGTGCGCTCGAGGAACTCCCCCCGGGTGGTCCAGGCGCCGTCGGCGTGGAGTAGCGGCCGGTCCGGATCGTAAGTCAGGCGGTCGGTCCAGGCGCCGACGAGGGTGCCCGGAGCGGGGAGGTCGAAGCACCCGTCGTGCTCGGGAGGCAGGTGGGCGGACCAGTGCTGGGCTCGGTCCGGGCTCACCGTCGCGACGGTAGCCCCCGGGACCTCCCACTTGACGGCCGCCCCTTCCTCCGCGATGCTAATGTGGTCCATTAGTACTTGACCCCGACAAAGGAGACCCGATGGAGTTCGGCATCTTCGCCAACGGCTATACGCCCGGCCCCGCCGCCCATGACAGCGAGAGCGAGCACTTCGAGCTCCTGCGGGAGGCCGAGTTCGGCATTCTCGCCGACAAGCACAACTGGAAGTACATCTGGTTCGGCGAACACCACGGCCTGACCGAGTACAGCCACATGTCGGCGCCGTCGCCCCTCATGGGCTGGGTGGCCGCCCAGACCGACTACATCCACATGGGCTCGGCCATCACGAGCCTCCCCACCAACAAGGAGCACCCGGTCCGCATCGCCGAGCGGGCGGCCATGCTCGACCACGTCACAAACCGTCGCTTCGAGTTCGGCACCGGCCGTGGCGCCGGCAGTCACGAACTGCGAACCTTCAACGTGATGGACCCGGCCGAGACCAAGGCCCAGTGGGACGAGGTCATCCGCGAAATCCCGCGGATGTGGGAGCAGAAGGACTACGACTTCGACGGCGAGTTCTTCACCGTCCCGACCCCGCACAACGTCCTCCCCAAGCCGTACGGGCCTGGCCATCCGCCGCTCTGGGTGGCTTGCGGAAACCCGCCCACCTTCGCCAAGGCGGGTTCGCTCGGCATCGGCGCCATCGCCTTCAACTTCGAACCGATCCACAACCTCAAGGGCCGCGTCGATTCCTACAAGGAGGCCATCCAGGACCCAGTCGCGCAGGTCGGCCAGTTCAAGAACGACAACGTGATGATGACCAACTCGTGTCTCTGCCTCGAGGACCGCGAGGAGGCCCGGGCGATCGCCAAGTCGAAGGGTCGCGGCTACCTCGTCACGATGGTCAACCTTTACCACGACACGATGCCCAAGTCGCCCGACGCCATCGTCTGGCCGAACCCGCCGATGACCCCGGACTGGACCGACGAGATGCTCGACATGGCGATCGAGGGCGGCTACATGCTCTGCGGCAACCCCGAGGAGGTCTGCGAGCAGGTCGCCCGCTATCAGGAGGTCGGCTGTGACCAGGTCGTGTTCGGCCTCCCCGTCGAGGGAATGAGCCACGAACAGCACCTTGAGATGATCGAGCTGTTCGGTGACCACGTGATCCCCGAGTACGACCGGGACCGCACCCACTCCACGGACCACTACCGGGCGACCGCCGAGCGCTGCTTCCCGGACTTCCAGTACCCGGTTCCCGAGGGCATCGACGTCGAGATCCTTCCCACGACGGCACTGCTGCCCCTGGCCTAGGAATCGGGCGCCACGTGCCACGTGACAGCACCGAGACCCGGGCCCGGCTGCAGGCCGAGGCCGAACGCCTCTTCGCCGAACAGGGCGTGTGGCAGGCCGGAGTCGGAGAGATCGTGGCCGCCGCGGGCCAACGCAACGCCTCGGCGCTGACGTACCACTTCGGCTCCCGGGAGGGGATCCTCGACCGGATCCTGGCCGAGCATGAGGAACCCATCGACATCCACCGCGGTGGCCTGCTCGCCGAACTCGACGACGACCCCTCCACACACGCCCTCCTGGATGCCCTGGTCCGACCCATGTCGGCCCGGTTGGACCACGAGCGGGGTCGCCGCTACCTACGGATCGTGGCGCAGTTGGCAAGCCAGTTCTCGACATGGCGCGAGGCCCGGTCCGGGCTCGAGCACCGCCACCTCCTCCGGGCCCTGGACCTGCTCGAACGGCGGCCGGCCCACCTCCCAGAACCGGTGCGCCGAGAACGACTCGTCGCCATGATGCAACTCATGACGTCCTCCCTCGCCGAGCGGGCACGCCTGCTCGATGCCGGCGACGACGCCGAACTCAGCGGCGCCGACTACGAGGCGAACCTCACCGACATGCTGGCCGGGGTCCTCGAGGCTCCCGCCGCGCTCCCTGCGTAGGCCCGCCGCTACCCTCGGCCTCCGTGCACGTCATCCTCGTCCGCCACGCCCGACCCGAGGTCGTGGTCGACTCCCCGACCGTCGCCGACCCCGGCCTCGCCGAACTGGGCGTGTGGCAGGCGGCCCGACTGGCCGACTGGCTTGCCCACGAGGAGATCGACCACATCGTCACCAGCCCGAAGCGGAGGGCCATCGAGACCGTGCAGGCGGTGTGCGAAGCCCGGAGCCTCACCAACGAGGTCGTCGACGACCTCGACGAGATCGACCGCTTCTGCCACTCCTACTACGGAACCGAGATCCTCCAGACCGAGGGGAAGGTGCTGTGGGACCAGGTGGTCGCCGGCAACTTCACCGAGGTCGGCTGGGACACCCCTGAGGTCTTCAACGCCCGGGTCACGGCTGCCTGGGAGGGGCTCTGTCGACGTGCCCCCGGCGAGCGGGTCCTGGTGTCGTGCCACGGGGGAACAGTGCGCGTGATCCTGGCGGCGATCGTCGGCAACCCGATGGCCTCGTTCCGGACGGACTATGCGGGGATCAGTCGGGTCGACGTCTTCGTCGAGGAGGACGGAACCCTGCACGGACACATCGTCTCGGCCAACGAGACCGGCCACTTCGACGCCGATCGCACGACGGCCGGAGGTCCCATGCGCGGCGCCCCCGACGTCTCATGGCCCGGTCGACTCCGGTCGATCACCACACCCCGCTAGCCACCCCGGCCCGGGATCACTCCGATTCTCTCCAACCGTGTGGGATGTCGGGGAACCGGGGGTCGGCCTCCCACGGGAAGACATCACTGGTCTCGACCATCCAGGCCAGTAGCCGTGCCCGGAGTTCGGCCACCACTGCGATCACGTCGTCTCCACCCGCCCGGTCGGTGGCCAGCAGGTTCGTGGTCTCGGCGGGATCGGCCAACCGGTCGTAGAGTTCGTCGCTCTCCTCGTGCCGGTACACGTACGTCCATTCGGGGGTACGCACGCACTCTGCCTTGCCGACGAGGTGTGGCAGGTCGTGCTGGATCTCCGACTTGTGCCGGTAGATCCACCCGGCGACCTCCAGGAGGGGCTCATCGGCGGGATTGAACCCGCCCTCGCAGAAGGCGGCGTCCCGGTGCGGTGCGGTCGGGTCGGCGAACAGCCGCGTAAGGCTGCGCCCAAAGTGGGTGTGTGAGGCCTCGGCCTCCGCCAGTTCCAGGCAGGTGGGAAGCAGGTCGACCATCTCGACCTCGCCGAAGGCCACCTTGTGCTCTCCCACCCCGGGGCCGGCGGCGATGAGCGGGTTCCGCACGAGGCTGGGGTCCAGCCCCGACGGCCACTTCTCGACCAGTCGGTAGTCGCCGAGGTACTCGCCGTGGTCGCTGAAGCAGAAGGTGACGGTGTCCTCGCCGTGGCCGGTGCGGTCGACGGCCGCCAGGAGTCGCCCCAACTGGTCGTCGACCCGGCTGACCATCCCGTAGTAGGTGGCGGCAATCTCGGCCAGGTGCCCGTCGGTGAGGTCGTTCCAGCGGTAGCGGCGCCGGTACTCGTCCATGAACCCCGGCTTGCCGAGGCCGGACTCCACGGGGAGCGGAGCGGGCATGTCGGCCCGGTCGTGCATGGAGTACCACGGTTCCTCGACCATGAACGGAGGGTGCGGGGCGAGCAACGGCACCCACATCGCCCACGGGCGGTCGTCGGTTCGCTCCTCGAGCCACCGGATCGCCGTCTGCACGGTGGCCTCGTCGCCGTCGAGTCGGGGCTCGTCGCCCTGGCTCCCGAACCAGAAGCCCCGGTAGAGCGGATGGTCCTCGTCAACCGCGATCCTCATGTCGCCCCACGTCCACGTGGGCTCGACGAGGTTGCCACAGAAGTCGGTGCTGGCCTCCGTGACGCCCGGGGCGAAGACGTCGCCCCGGTTGCCCGGCATCGCCACGTCGTAGCCGGTGTCCTTCAGGCAGCGCAGCAGGTTGGGCTCCCAGGGCTTGAGCAGGCGGTCGAGGGTGCGATGGCCGGCGGTGTGCGGATACCAGCCGGTCATGATCGACACCCGACTGGGGCCACACACGGAATGCTGCGACCAGGCCGAGTGGAAGCGGGTGCCCCGCCCGGCGAGGGCGTCGAGGTGGGGGGTCTGCGCCACCGGGTTCCCGAAACACCCGAGGGCGTCCGCCCGGAGTTGGTCCGGAGTGAACAGCAGCAGGTTCGGACGGCCCATCGGGCCAATGGTAGGGCGGCGGAGCGTCAGGTCCGGAGTCGCACCAGGGAAGGATCGAGGTCGGCGACGGTTGCCGAGCCCACGAGCGCCATCGTGCGCTCCATGCCGGACCTCATCAACTCCAGCACGTGATCCACGCCCCGCTCCCGTGCCGCTCCGAGTCCGTACATGTGGGCGCGGCCGGCCATGACCGCCGTGGCACCGAGTGCGCAGGCCTTCACGATGTCGCTACCGCGCCGCACACCGCCATCGCAGATGACCTCGATGCGGTGCCCGACGGCCTCGACGACCTCGGGGAGGAGTTCCAGCGGGACCGGAGCGGTGTCGAGTTGGCGACCACCGTGGTTCGACACCGCTACGGCGGCCACGCCGGCGTCAGCCGCCATTCGGGCGTCGGCCACGGTCTGAATGCCCTTGAGCACGATCGGGCCGTCCCACACCGACTGCAGCCACTCGACGTCGCGCCACGACAGGCCCGGGTCGAACTGGGCGGCCGAGTATTCAGCCAGCGAAACGGCGTCGGCGCCGTCGCCGGCGCCGCTGCCGATGGCACTCGAGAACTGGATCGGCTCGGAGCGCAGCATCCGCAGGGTCCAACCCGGGTGGCGCATTCCGTCGAGGAAGGTGCCGGGCCCGATCTCGGGCGGCAGCATGAAGCCCCGCCGGACGTCGCGTTCGCGCCGGCCGAGCACAGCCGTGTCGACGGTGAGGACGATCGCCTCGTAGCCGCAGGCCGCCGCCCGGCCGACCAGGCTCCGGATGTGGTCCCTGTCGTGCCACACGTACACCTGGAACCAGAGTCGGGCACCGTCGCCGGCCACGGCAGCACACTCCTCGATCGACCGGGTGCCCATTGTCGAGAGCGTGAACGGCACCCCGGCCCGGCCGGCGGCGCGTACCACGGCCAACTCGCCGTCGGGATCGGCGATGCGGGCGAAGCCGATCGGTGCCGTGACGTAAGGGAAGGCGACGGGTCGTCCGAGCAGGGTCGTCGACGGGTCGGCCTCGGCCACGCCCCGCAGGACCCGGGGCCGGAACTCCAGGCGCCGGTAGGCGTCGACGTTGCGCCCCAGCGTGATCTCATCCTCGGCCCCGCCGTCGATGTAGTCGAACACCCCGCCCGGGAGCCGCTTCTTGGCCATGCGGCGCAGGTCGGCGACGGCAGCCGCCTCCCGAAGGCGACGGAGCGTGCGGTCGCGTTCCGGGCGGCGCAGGCGAACGACCGACCGCAGCGTCCTCAGCGCACCCATCAGTCGCCCCGTTCCTCCGAGCGCTTCTTCGCGAATATCTCCTTGCAGCGTGGGCAGACGGGAAAGCGGTCGGGGTTGCGGTCCGGGACCCAGACCTTGCCGCAGAGCGCCACGATGGGCCGGCCGGTCACCGTCGACTTCACGATGTCGGCCTTGCGGGCGTAGTGCGAGAAACGGTCGTGGTCGCCGTCGTCGAGTTGTGGGTCGGACGGCCTCGTCTCGACGGGTGTGATCGTCTCGACGTCGGACATGCCGTGGCCTCAGCCGTCGAGGGCGGCGAGCTTGGCAATGCGACCCTCGTGGCGGCCGCCCTCGAAGTCGGCGTCCAGCCATGCCATCACGGCCTGGACCGCGACCTCGGGATCGATCTGGCGCTCGCCGAGGCACAGCACGTTGGCGTCGTTGTGCTGCCTTGCGAGTTGCGCCGACAACACGTCGGGCACCGGCGCGGCACGCACGCCGGGGACCTTGTTGGCGGCCATGGCGATGCCGAGACCCGAGCCGCAGACGCACACGCCGTAGTCGGCGTCACCATCGGCCACCGCCCGGCCGACGGCCTCGCCGAAGTCCGGATAGTCGACCCGATCGGCCGAGTGGGCGCCGAGGTCGCTGACCTCGTGGCCGAGGTCGCGGAGCATGTCGGCGAGACGCTGCTTGAGGGCGAAGCCGGCGTGGTCGCAGCCGACGGCGATGCGGTACATGGCGCCAATGCTAACGGGGGGCGACTTCGAGCCCGGCGGCGGAAAGCGTCACTGCGTCGATCACACCCTCCCGGAGGATGCGGGCTGGCACGACGGTGAGGTCCACGACGGTCGAGGGAATGCCATCGCACCGACCTCCGTCAAGTACCAACAGGTTGCCGCCGACCGCTGCTGCCGCCCCGGCAGCCGTGGGCGGGCTGGGCTCACCGGACCGGTTGGCCGACGTGGTGGCCAGCGGGCCCACTTCGTCGGCCAGTGCCCGGACCAGGTCGTGATCGGGGCAACGAAGGCCAACGGTGTCGAGATGTCCTGCTCCGGGGCCGAGGTGGAGTTCGACGCCCGCCGCCCGATTCACGACGACGGTCAACGGTCCCGGCCAAAGGTCGACCAGGACGTCGAGGTCGGCATCGGTGAGGCCTGCCGCCTGCCTCGTATCGGCCACGAGGACCGCCATCGGCTTCGCTCCGTCGCGACCCTTGCGTTCGAAGACGTCGCCCACTGCGGCGGCATCGTCGGCGGGCACCGCCACTCCGTAGACGGTGTCGGTCGGGAGTACGACCGGTCGCCCGGCCCGGAGCTCGGCTGCTGCTGTCGCCACGGCGCCGGCCGGGTCGGCGACAGCGTCGACCACCTGCCCGGTCATCCCGGCATCCTGGCGACGAGCGCCCGGTCGCGGCCCCCCAGGTCGGGACGTGCCTCCACATCCACGAGGCCAACCGCCACCGCCCGTTGCGCCAGCCGATCGACCTGTCGGGGGTCGAGTTCGAGGACGAGGGCGCCGCCGGGAACGAGCCATGCGGGCGCCCCGTCGACGAGGAGGTCGAGGTCCTCGGTGCCCTCGGTTCCGGGCACCAGCGCCGCATGGGGCTCCCAGTCGACGACCTCGGATGGCAGCAACTCACCGGCCCCCACATAGGGCGGGTTGGAGACCAACAGGTCGAGGCGACCCCGCAGCTCGCCGGGCAGGGCGTCGAACCAGGAGCCCTCCTCCAGGGTCACCCGTCGGGCAGGGCGGCCGAGGCCGGCCAGGTTCGCCCGGGCCACCGCCAGGGCCTCGGGCGACCGGTCGGTGCACACCACGCGGGCGACGGCTCGCTCGACGGCGATCGACAGGCCGATGGCCCCGGATCCCGTGCCGAGGTCGGCAACCCGAACCCCGTCGCTGCGCCCTGTCGCGACCCGGTCGAACTCGTCGAGGGCGTGACCCACGACCGCCTCGGTCTCTGGGCGCGGGATCAGGACCCGCTGGTCGACCATCAGGTCGAGGGTCCGGAACGACCAGTGGCCGAACACGTACTGCAGGGGCTCTCCCGCCAGGCGACGCCGCAACAGCTCGTCATGGCGGAACATGCCCCGTTCGGTCACCAGATCATCGAGCCCCGAGCCTTCGTCGGCGGGGTCGAGGCCACCGGCCTCCTCGACGATCCAACGGGCCTCGACGGTCGGCAGCCCGGCCTCGTCAATTCGAGCGGTGGTCTCGGCCAGCACTTCCCTCCAGGCGACCGTGCCGAGGTTGCCCTCCTCAGCCATCGGCCAGTTGTCGGGTGCGCTCGTCGGCCAGCAGCCCATCGGTGACCGCGTCGAGGTCTCCAGCCAGGATCCGGTCGAGCCGGTAGAGCGTGAGCCCGATGCGGTGGTCGGTGACCCGGTTCTCCTTGAAGTTGTAGGTGCGGATCTTCTCGGACCGGCCACCGCCGCCGACCTGGTCCTTCCTGGCGACCGAGGCCTCCTCCCGCTGGCGATCCTGTTCGATCCGAAGGAGGCGGGAGCGCAGCACCCGCATGGCCTTGACCTTGTTCTGGAGCTGGCTCTTCTCGTCCTGCATGGCCACGACCATGCCCGTGGGCAGGTGGGTGACGCGCACGGCCGAGTCGGTCGTGTTGACCGACTGCCCGCCGGGACCCGACGACCGGTAGACGTCGACCTGCAGGTCGCTGTCGTCGATCTGGATGTCGACCTCGTCGGCCTCGGGTAGGACGATCACGGTCGCCGACGAGGTGTGGATGCGGCCCTGCGACTCGGTGACCGGCACCCGCTGCACGCGGTGCACACCACCCTCGTACTTGAGGCGGGTCCAGGCACCGTCGCCCCTGATGAGGAAGGAGACCTCGGCGAATCCACCCATGTCGGAGTCACGGGCCTCGAGCGGCTCGGTCTTCCAGCCGTGGACGACGGCGAAGGCCATGTACATGTCGTGGAGGTCGCGGGCGAAGAGATTGGCCTCCTCACCGCCCTCGGCGCCACGGATCTCGACGATCACGTTGCGGCCGTCGTTCGGATCGCGTGGCAGCAGCAGGAGCCGGAACCTCTCCTCGAGATCGGCGATCAAGGTCTCCAGGTCGGTGATCTCGGCCCGGAGTTCCTCGCGTTCATCGCCTTCGGCCTCGTCAAACATGTCCCTCGCTGCCCCGAGGTCGTCGTGTGCCTCACGAAGTGGTCGACCGACGATGAGGATCTCCTCGAGTTCCTTGAACCGCCGGCCCACGGACCGGAGCAGGTGCTGGTCGCCCAGGACCTCGGGGTCGGACAGGCGCCCCCCGGTCTCCGTCAACTCGGCCTCGAGGGCCTCGATTCGCTCCAACATGCGGCTCAGGGTAGCGGTGGGGCCCCACCGCCCTGAGGTGAACGAGGGGATAGCGGTCAGGTCCAGCTTCCCTCGACGCCGACGATCGTTGCGGGCACGGCCAGCCGGGCGGCCGCCTCTTCGACCGGTGCCATGACGTCGCGGGACGGAACCACGACGATCACCCGGTCGGGCTGCTCGCGCAGCACGAGGTCGGCGGTGGCGGGCACGAGGTCGGCGTCGACCCCGACAGAGCAGACGACCAGCACGCGTTCGCCATCGGGTGCGGTGCCCATTGCAGGCGCTGGAGCAGGTGAGCGCAGGCCGCCGCGCTCGACGGCCGGGTCGACGGGCGCAAGGTCGACGAGCCCCACTCGTCCGGGATCGACCAGCAGGTCGTGACGGAGCCAGCGCTCGCGGGCGAGGGTGGCCAGCGGATGGGCACCGGCTCCCTTGCGGCGCTGGGCCCACACCTGGTCGGCGGCGGCGGTGAGGGACTCGGTGGTCGGTAGGTCGCCGTGCAGCAGGGCCGAGGCCTCCCGGTCGAAGCGCCCCACACCGGTCTCGAAGCCGGAGTCGGTGGCCCGGACCACCTCGAGGCCGAGCACCTCCCCGCGCCAGGTGCCGTGCTCGACGATCGGGTCGACGCCGGCTCCACGGCAGAGGTCCTCGAATCCGTCCGGGGCCGGTGGCGGCTCGACGGGCACCAACGCCTCGGCCGGCTCAGCGACCTCGGAGCCGTTGTCGGCGACCACGTAAACCTCTGGCACAGGATGGAGTGCGGTCGCCCGCCGGGCGGCGACCGACGCGGCATCGGCGTCGTCGAGGAAGAGCACGAGGCGATCGGAATCGTGGCGGGCGGCCAACAGGAGGGTCTGGCCCAGCGACCGCTCCGGAGCGTCTTCGCCGGCGAGGACGACGATCGTGCCGTCGTCGAGGATCGCCGATCCCCCACCGAGGGCGACCGGGTCACCGGCGCATGGAAGGCCGAGGTTCGTGGCGAGGGCGCGCAACTTGGCGCCGAGGAGGAAGGCCCGCTGCTCGGGATCGAGGCTCACGGTTGGTTGCGGCGCAGGCGCAGTACCAGCGTCGAGGTATTCAGTCCTGGCGGCGCTTGCCGTAGCGGCGTTCGAAGCGCTCAACGCGACCGGCGGTGTCGACGATCTTCATCGTGCCCGTGAAGAAGGGGTGGCTAGCCGACGAGATCTCGACCCTGGCGAGCGGATACTCGTTGCCGTCGTCGAGGGTGATCGTGTCGCTGGTCTTCATGGTGGACCGGGTGAGGAACAGGGTGCCTTCGGAAGCGTCCTGGAAGACCACTTCGCGGTAGGTGGGGTGGATGTCGGGCTTCATAGCGGGTCCAGTCTGCGGGTCGCAACGGGCGTCGGCAACCTCGCGGCGGAGGATGATTCGGCTGTTCAGCCCAGGTTCGGGCCCTTGGCGATCTCCGCCAGGAACTCGTCGTTGTCGTTGAACGTCTTGAGCCGGTCGATGAGCAGCTCGAGACCGGCGGCCCCGCTGTTGCCGTCGTCGCCGGCAAGGCCGTTGAGGACCCGCCGGAGCTTCCAGACCTGGTTGAGCTGGTTGCGTTGGAAGAGGAGTTCCTCGTGCCGGGTCGACGAGGCGTTGACGTCGATGGCCGGGTACACGCGCCGCTCGGCGATGCGCCGGTCGAGGCGAAGCTCCATGTTGCCGGTGCCCTTGAACTCCTCGAAGATGACCTCGTCCATCTTGGAGCCGGTCTCGACGAGGGCCGTAGCCAGGATGGTCAAAGAACCGCCCTCCTCGACGTTGCGGGCCGCACCGAAGAAGCGCTTCGGTGGGTAGAGGGAGCCGCTGTCGAGACCACCGGACATGATCCGGCCAGTGGCTGGGGCTGCCAGGTTGTAGGCCCGGGAGAGACGGGTAATGCCATCGAGCAGGATCACGACGTCATGGCCGGACTCGACCATGCGCTTGGCCCGTTCGATGGTGATCTCGGCGATGCGGGTGTGCTCGTCGCTGGGACGGTCGAAGGTGGAAGCGGCCACCTCGCTGTGCTTGAGCCAGCGGCGCATGTCGGTGACCTCTTCAGGGCGCTCGTCGACCAGGAGGACGATGAGCTTCACCTCGGGATTGTTGACCTCGATCGACCGGGCGATCTGCTTCAGGATCGTGGTCTTGCCGGCCTTCGGCGGCGAGACGAGGAGGCCACGCTGGCCCTTGCCGATCGGACACAGCAGGTCGACGATGCGGGCCGTCATGTTGGTGGGGTCGTCGGGGGTCTCCATCTTGAGGTGCTCGTCGGGGAACAGCGGAGTGAGGTCCTCGAACCGGGGACGCCCCTTGGCGTCCTCTGGCTTGCCGCCGTTGACAGTGTCGATCCGGAGCAGCGCCGGGTTCCGCTCGCTGCGGTTGGCCGGTCGGGAGGCTCCGGTGAGGTGGTCGCCCTTGCGCAGCCCGTACTGGTGAGCCTGCTTGACCGACACGTAGGCGTCGGCCTTCGAAGGCTTGTAGTTATTGGTGCGGAGGAAGCCGTAGCCCTCGTCGCGCATGTCGAGGTAGCCCTCGACCTCGACGGGCTCGCCGTCCCACTGCTCTTCCGGACCGTCACTCTGACCACGGCCGCGACGGCGGCGGCGACGGTTGCCGGACTCGGGGTCCTGTTGGCCCTGCTGGCCCCGGTTGCCCTGCTGGCCCCGGTTGCCCTGCTGGCCCCGGTTGCCCTGCTGGCCCTGTCGTCCGGACCTGGACTCGGCGCTCTCTGCCGACCTGTCGTCGGACGATGCCTCGGCCTCGGCGCTCTCCTCGGACACGGACTCGGCGCTCTCTGCCGACCTGTCGTCGGACGATGCCTCGGCTTCGTCGCTCTCCTCGGACACGGCGACCTCCCATTCGGCGGGTGGCTCCTCGATGAGTTCCTCGACCGGAGCCGCTCCCGTCGACGGGCTGGACCCGTTGGACGAAGTCTCGATGCCGGCCAGGTCGAGGATCAGGTCGACGATCTCGGCCTTGCGGGCACGCGAGCCCGGCTTACCGCCCAGGGCGGTAGCGATCGTGGTGAGCTCGTCGCGGTCCTTGCCCTCGAGGGCATCGCGTTCGAGTTGGGTGGGGTCCATTTCTCAGACACCTCAGGTTTCCGCGGGCGGAATCGCCCGTCATTGGTCCCAGCCTCGTCGGCCGGAGGAAAACACTCACGGGGGAGTGGGGGTGGCGGTACTGATCCGGCCGGAGTCACCTGACGGGGTGGACAACGGATTCGGAGGATGTACCAGCCTGTCGACGGGAAGAACGAACGGGAGGCCGTCAGTCCCCGCCCGACGACCCCGTCATCGTACCGAAAGCGACCAGACGGAAGCAACCACCCTCGAAAAGTCTGAAAATCATCGGGGTTTCGACCCGCTTCCAAGCAACAGGGTGCTGGAAGCGAGGGCCGCCACGGCTAGCAGGATGGTCGGGGTCCAGGACCCCGTCAGGTCATGGGTAAGGCCGCCGAGGATCGGTCCGAGGCCGCCAGCAGCGCCGACCGCAACCCCCTGCAGGCCCATGAGCAGACCCAAGTCGCGGGCGTCGAAGCGGGTGCGGGCGTACATCGCCTGGAGCGGGCTGGTGGCGCCGAGCGACGCACCGGCCACGACGGCGTAGGCGATCCCTGCCGGCACCGTGCCGACGAGTAGGAACGCGATGCCCACGGCGCTCACCGCGTAGGCGAGCCGCAGCACTCGGTCGGCACCGAAGCGCTCGACGACTCCGGTCAGCCCGATCCGGCCGAAGAGTTGGCCGAAGCCGCGCAGCCCACCGATGACGCCGGCGGCACCTAGTCCCAGCCCGGCGCCCGTCAGGATCGGAACCTGGTAGCCGAGGATCGTGGTGTACGCAAGCCAGACGAGGAAGAACACGACGAGCATCCGTTGGATCGCCGGGCGCCCGAGGGCGCCCCTCATCGCCCGCCAAGGACTCTCAGACGCCGCCTCCTCGCCGCGACCAGCGCGCCCCAACAATGTGGCCAGGAGGGCACCGGCGATGGCCGTCAGGGCGAGCAGGCGGCCGGTGGCGCGCCACCCCCAGGCCTCGACCAGCCAGGCGGTCATCGGCAGGTAGATCACGCTGCAGAGGGCCCCGACCATCGTCAGCCGGGCAATCGCCTGGTCGGGGCGGTCCGGTCGGAGGCGTGCCACCGCCGCCGTGGTCACGTGGTAGAAGCCCGTCGCACCAACGATTCCGCCCCCGAGGGCGTAAAGGGCGCCGAAGACCACCTGGTCGGTCGCCCAGGTCGCCGCCAGCAGGCAGCCGCCTCCCACCACCGCCTGGAGGAGGAACGGCCCCCGACAACCGTGGCGGTCGAGGAGCCGGCCGCCGACGACCGAAGCCGCTCCGTTGATGACGAAGCCGGCTCCGTAAGCGATGCCGAGCATGGTCGTCCCCCAGCCCACGTCGTCGTGGATCGGCCCGACGAGCACGCCGAACGAGTACAGCCACGAGCCGTACGAGGTAATCGTGGCGATGCCGAGGACGAGTACGCCGAACCTGTCTGTCAGTCGAGTGCGTGTGATTCCGTATTCTGGAGCGCACCAACCTTCTCCACGACACCACAGGTGTGGAGGACGCCGCTTGCTGCTTCACCGAGAAGACCGAGACCTGGGTCGAGGCCCCCCGCCGACAGCGAACGGTTCGGCGACGTCGTCCTCGGTGGGTCCGTCGACACGACACCCTGGCGCTGCTGAGACCGCCGTACCTCCCGCTCCTGCTCAGCGGGACAGGAGCGCTGACATCAGGGAGTGGCCAGGCACCAGAGGGGCGCCAGCGACGCCGGACTCGGTGAACACGCCGCCCGGGCCGCCGACCTCGGAATCGACCAGGAGGTAGGGCACCGGGTCGGACGTGTGGGTGCGGGTGGTGAGCGGGGTGGCGTGGTCGGGCAGCATCAGGAGCCGCCACGGGCCGAGTGTGTCGAGGCCCGGGACGAGGTCGGCGAGGATGCGCCGGTCCCAGAACTCGAGGGCCTTGACCTTCTGGGCGACGTCACCAGCGTGGCCAGCCTCGTCCGTGGCCTCGACGTGGACGATGAACAGGTCGAGGCCGTCGGCCAACTTCTGCAGTGCGACGTCGCGCTTGCCCTCGTAGTCGGTGTCGTACCAGCCGGTGGCACCCGGGATGTCGCAGACCTCCATACCGGTGAGGACGCCGAGTCCCCGGACGAGGTCGACAGCCGTGACAAGGCCGGCATCGACGCCGTGGGCCTCGCTGAAGGAGGGCAGTTGCGGCTGGAAGCCCTGCCCCCACAACCAGATCTGCGTCGCCTCCAGGTCCGAGGCGGCGAGTACGTCCTTCGAGGCCTCCATGAGGTCGCACAGCGGACCACCCATCGGCCCGGCGGGCACCACGACCTGGTCACCCGAGAGGTCGTGGGGCGGGGTGCAGTCGGCGTCGAGCCACTCCCCCGGGCCGAGCATCGCATGGCGGAAGCTCACACCGGCGTGGAACGACACGCCGTCGCCCCCGAGTTCGCGTTCGATCCGGGCGATGACCTCGGCGGCCGACTCCGACGACGGGTTGCCGCCCGCATAGTCAAGCATGACGCCGTCGGGGGACACCGTTACGAGGTTGCAGCGGAAGGCGGCCTGGTCGGGGCTCAGGGAAAGGCCCAGCGCTGCCGCCTCGATCGGCGCTCGACCCGTGTGGTGCTCGGCCGGGTCGAACCCGAAGATCGACATGTTGCCGACGTCGCTGCCGGGCGGCATGCCCTCGGGGATCACCGCGGCCCGACCGACCGTGGCCCGGGCGGCCAGGGCATCGAGGTTGGGCGTCTGGGCGACCTCGAGCGGGGTGCGGCCGTCGAGTTCGGGAACGGGCAGGTCGGCACAGCCATCGGGAACGCAGATCACGTACTTCACAGGACGATCATCCTGCCAGACCCCGCCCCGATTCCCGCAGCGACTTCCCGTGCATCAGGTGGTGACGCAGGCCTCTACGTGTGCCTGGACCGCCAACAGGTCGTTGGGCAGGCGGACGCAGCGCTCGGGCCTTTCGAAGACGTCGCCCAGTCGCTCGGGCAGGACCGGCCGCACTCCCGTGGCCGACTCGACGGCGTCGGGGAACTTGGCGGGGTGGGCCGTCGCCAGGGCCACCATCGGCACCGAAGGGTCACGGCGGCACCGGCGCGCGGCGAGCACGCCCACGGCGGAGTGCGGATCGAGGACCACGCCCGACCGGTCGGCTTCGTCGGCGATGCAGCGCAGCACCGCATCGTCGTGGAAGCAGGCGGCCGTCCAGGCGTCGCCGAGCGTGGCATGGAGCACCGGGTCGAGGGCGGTGGTGCCCGTGGCCCGGAAGTCGTCGAGCAGGGCGGCCACGGCGACCCCGTCGCGGTCGAGCAGCTCGAACAGCAGTCGCTCGAGGTTGGACGACACCTGGATGTCCATGCTGGGCGAGAGCGTGGGCACGACCTCGTCGAGGGTCATCGTGCCGCCGGCGAAGAAGCGGGTCAGGATGTCGTTGCTGTTCGACCCGATGACGAGCTGCGGCATGTTGAGGCCCATGTGGCGGGCGACGTGCCCGGCGAAGGCGTTGCCGAAGTTGCCGGTGGGCACCGAGAAGGTGATCGGTGCCTGCCGACCACCAAGCCGTTCGGCAGCGACGACGTAGTAGACGACCTGCGCCATGACCCGGGCCCAGTTGATGGAGTTGACCGCCGACAGGCGCATCCGCTGCCGGAACACCACGTCGGCGAACATGGCCTTCACGAGGTCCTGGCAGTCGTCGAAGGTGCCCTCGACGGCCACGTTGTGGACGTTGGCCGACGAGGCGGTGGTCATCTGGCGACGTTGCACCTCCGAGACCCGGTCGGCCGGGTGCAGGATGACGATGTCCATGGACTCGCGGTCGCGGCAGGCGTCGATGGCAGCCGAGCCCGTGTCGCCCGAGGTGGCTCCGACGATGGTGACGCGCTCTCCCCGTCGCGACAGCTCGTGGTCGAAGAGGCGACCGACCAGCTGCAGTGCCACGTCCTTGAAGGCGAGCGTGGGGCCGTGGAAGAGTTCGAGCAGGTGCAGGCCGTCGCCAAGGTCGACCAGTGGCGTCACGTCGTCGGCCTCGAACGTCGCATAGGCCTCCCTGACCATGTCGGCGAAGGCGCCCGGTGCGATGGCACCTCCGACGAAGGGCGCCATCACCTCCAGGGCTGTCGCGACGTAGTCGCCGGTGCCGCCCGCCGCAAGCTTCGGCCACGACTCGGGGACGTAGAGGCCCCCGTCGTCGGCCAGCCCGGCGAGCAGGGCATCGCCGAAGCCGAGAACCGGTGCGTCCCCGCGGGTGCTGACGTAGCGCATGTCGGAACGGGACCCGGGGGTCAGTCGCCGAGGGCGCGCAGCACGCTACCGACGTTGCGCACGGCGTCGAGGTTGCGTAGGTCATGGAGGGTGGCCTGCACGTCGCTCTCGCGGGCGCGGTGCGTGATGAACACGAGCCGGGCCTCACCACCCAGGCCCGACTGCTCCATCGAGCGGATCGACACACTGTGGTCGCCGAATACGGCGGCCACGCCGGCCAGCACTCCGGGTCGATCGTCGACGTCGACGGCCAGGTAGTAGGCGGTCTCGAGATCGGCCATGGGCGAGATGCGGGCCCTTTCGAGCGAGCCGAAGGACGCTCCGTGGCCACAGGCGTTGTTGGCGGCGGCGTCGATGAGATCGCCGAAGACGGCCGAAGCGGTCGGACGGCCGCCGGCACCCCGCCCGTAGAGCATGACCTCGCCGACTGCGTCGCCCTCGACGAAGACCGCGTTGAAGCTGTCGTTGACGGCGGCCAGCGGGTGGTCGTTCGGCACGAGCGTCGGGTGCACGCGCACGCCGATCTCGTCGCCTCGACGTTCGGCCACGGCGAGAAGTTTGATGCAGTGGCCAAGGTGGGCGGCGGCCTCGATGTCGGCGGCGGTGACCCGGGAGATGCCCTCGAGGTAGACGTCGTCGGCGACCACCTCGGCCCCGAAGGCCAGGGTGGCGATGATGGCGACCTTTGCCCCGGCGTCGTGGCCCTCGACGTCGGCGGTCGGGTCGGCTTCGGCGTACCCCAGGCGTTGGGCCTCTGCGAGGGCATCGGCGTAGGCGGCGCCCTCCTCGGACATCTTCGTGAGGATGAAGTTGGTGGTTCCATTGATGATGCCCATCACCCGGGTGATCGGCTCGCCGGCGAACGACTCACGCAGTGGTCGCATGATGGGGATGGCCCCCGCCACGGCGGCCTCGAACAGCAGGTCGACACCGGCGGCCTCGGCGATCGAGTAGAGCTCTGCCCCGTGCCGGGCCAGCAGTTCCTTGTTGGCGGTGACCACCGGCTTGCCGTTCTCGAGCGCGGCCACGATCAGTTCGCGGGCCGGCTCGATACCTCCCATGACCTCGACGACCACGTCGATGTCGGGGTCGGTGACGATGGCCGCTGCGTCGGTGGTGAACACCTCGGCGGCCAGGGGCACGCCTCGGTCGATGGCCGTGTCGCGCACGGCGACCGAAGTCACCTCGAATGCCAGGCCGGTACGTCGGGCGACGTCTTCACGCTGCTCGGCGACCAGGACCGCCAGGGCCGCACCGACGTTGCCACAGCCGAGGAGGCCCACGCGCACCAGTGAGTTGGAGAGGGGGTCTTCCATGGGCTTCACGGTACCGGGTACGGCATGCGGCACCCGTTCGATAATGGTGTGCTCAGGCCTCGCGGCGGACGAGGTCCTCGTAGGTCTCCCGCCGGACCACCCTGGTCGCCTCGCCATCGGCGACGAACACGACGGCGGGTCGCAGTACCTGGTTGTAGTTGGAGCCCATCGAGTGGCCGTAGGCGCCGGTGACCGGCGTGGCGAGGACGTCACCCACCGCCAGGTCGTCGGGCACCCAGCCCTCGCGGACCAGCAGGTCGCCGGACTCGCAGT
>Ga0315338_1000553_pt1 | contig 79715 bp, 84 predicted proteins | sample ASW8metaG_FD_204518 | JGI IMG/M metagenome (GOLD analysis project Ga0315338, IMG submission 204518) | Ammonia-oxidizing marine archaeal communities from Monterey Bay, California, United States - ASW #8 | ecosystem: Environmental > Aquatic > Marine > Coastal | place: USA: California | collected...
GGGGCACCGTCAGGCCCAGCACACCAGCGATGATGACGTCGTGCTGATCTGTGAGCCGCTGGAGGCGCGCCTTGGCGGCCTTGAGGCGGAAGATCTGCTTGTCACCGCCCCAGTTGTAGGCCTTGGCTCGGCTGCTCAGTCCTCGATGTTCGACGAGCTGATGAAGTCCAACGATGGCCGTGGCGCTGGGGATCTGATCGTCGATCGCCAGCCACTCCATGACCCACCCTGGCCACTCCTGGCGGATCTTCCGCCCGCCCAGGGCCACCGCCTCGAAGGCCGTGGGGTAAAAGCCGATGAGCGTCTCGCTGCCGTCGTCACCGCGGCCGAAGCGCCGGAAGTGGACGCCGAGGGGCCGCTCGGGGGTGGGCCCGAAGGCTCGGACGCTGATCCGGTCGCCGCTGACCTCGAAGCCAGAGCCGATCTCGTTGTGGGCCCGCTGGCGGAAGCCGAAGGCCATCTGCAGGGCCTTGGGGATCTGCACGCGCCCGGCCTCCCAGGCGTCGTAGATCCTGAGCTGATCAGCGACGTCGTCGGCGTGCAGCGGCACGACCGTGTGATCGAGTTTCACCTCGTCGAGGTAGCGGTGCAGGGCATCGCTGTGGAGGGTGGTGGTCTCGTGCTCGTCATCGTAGATGTCGAGGAACCCGCGCTCGATCTCCGGCTCGTCACCCGAGTAGGGCTCTCCTGGAATCACCCGGTCGAAGGTCCGGTGGTAGATCCACCTGTGCGGCCCCACCAGGTCGAGGTCCGTGCGCGCCACCAGCTCCGACCGACTCCCGCGCGTGCCCCAGGCCGCCAGGCCCGCCAGGCCCGCGGCGACCCCGAGGGCGAGCCGGTCGCCGCTCACCGGCGCCGCCGGCGCGCCGGCACCGGCACGCTGCCGAGGCCGATCACTCGGCTTGGGTATAGGCTGTCGACCGGCGTGCCGACGATGGCCGCGACCAGGTCCTGCACTCGCCTGGTAGCCTCGACTGCCTGGGCCTTCCGACCCGAGTGAGCGCACCTCGAGAGCGCGTCGAACAGCGGGATGGCCCACGCCGGCCAGTGCTTGACCACCCGGCGCCCCCCCAGAACCACGCGCTCCATGGGCTCCAGCACGATGGTGTAGGCGATCCACTCGGCACCCAAGGCGGCATCCACGTCAGGAGACGGGGAGAGCCGCGACGTCCATGAGTGGGGCGTCGTCTCGCCCTGGGCTTCGCCGTACAGAGGAGGAGGTAGCGCTCCTCCATGAAAGCGAATTCTGAAGTCCCGAGTCCGCCCCCACATGTCGAGGAACAACAGCAGCGGCTCAGGCATCCTGTGTCGTCTGTAGGCTTCTCCCGAGACGCCGAGCTCGCTCATCACCGACATCTGGCTGCGCTTGCGACACGTCCGCACCAGCGGGATGCCAGCCTCGGTTGGATGGACCACATGGTAGGGGTTCATCGCCATCAGGTCAGCCTGGTTGCCCCCCTCTGTCACCCCGATAAGAACCTCGTTCCAGTCGTCGACAAACCCGAACTCCACGGCCTGCATCTGGTGAGGGGTGTCGTCTACGGAGACCGGCTCCAGATAGATCCCGTACCGGACGCTGAACTCCCACTTGGGAGGCCCCTTGTCCGACCGATCGACGTTGCTCGGCAGGAAGGCCCGGCTCCCCCGACGACCGAGAGCCGCCAGGCCGCAGAAGGCCGCGGCCACCCCGATGGCCAGTCCGTCCCCCTCCATCAGCGCCGCCGTCTGCGACGGTTCGGCACCGGGACACCCCCGAGGCCGAGCTTGACCTCGCGCCAGTGGTTGGAGCTCCCGAGCTGCGTGCGGGCGGCCTTCTTGCGGGCCTCGATGTCCCGCACGCGGCCCTGCACTCCCGCCATGTCCCGCGTCGGGCGCAGGCGCAGCGCCTTGACGGCCCCCATGAGCATCAGCGCCTCGTCGTCGAGGTAGTGCTCGATGTCATCGTAGCCCTTGAGGTGCTTGATGATGCCCTTGTGGTCGCCGTGGCCGAAGTAGCGTCCAGCCACGCGGTTCTTGAGACCCTTGGCCTGCAAGATCTGCCCGCTGCTGTCAACCTCGATGGTCACCAGGGGACGGTTCTTGGGGTCGCGCAGCGACAGGAAGCGACGGGTGCCCCGCTCCAGCATCCCGTAGTAGTTGCTGGAGTCGCCGACGCAGTGCCCCAGGCAGCCCCCGCCCTTCGACAGGTTGCCCTCGTTCTGGAGCTCCTCGTAGGTGCTCATCTCGCGGATGGTCCAGTCGTTGTCGAAGCGGTGCAAGATCTTGCCGGGGACTGGATGGATCCCCCCTGGGCAGTCGAACCACTTCCCCTCGCGCTTGAGGCGGCGGCGGCGGGCGGCGTTGACCTGCTCACGGGCGCGGTTGTGCCACTCTTGCGAGGCCTCGTAGGCGTCGTCGAAGTCCATCTGGGTCAAGTCGGGGCGCTCGGCCTCTACCCAGTCGAAGATGTACTGGAGGCGCTGGGAGCGGAGCTGGTCGAGCTCGTTGAGGAACTGGGTCATCCCCTGCTGCTCGTAGGCCTGCCCGGCTTGCTTGCCCCGCCAGATGGCGGCCTTGCGGGCCTTGATCATCTTGCGGATGCCGTTGGCGATCCAGGGGATGTACTCCAGGTAGCCCCACTGGTAGGCCGAGCGGTCGAGGTTCATGGGCTTGTTGCCCGGCACCGTGAGCAGCCCGGTCAGCTCCCGCTTGGGCAGCGTGTCCCGGTAGAACTGCCAGTAGTCCGACAGGTCGGCGTCGTCGTTTCCCGTGAAGGCCTGGACGGCCATCACGAGGTCGTCGTTGCTCTGCCAGGTGCCCGGCGCGTCGGGGATGGACGAGTTGGGCAGCTTCTCCAGCAGCAGGTCGACGGTGCGGATCCCCACCTCCGGCGTGTTCTGCCAGTTGTCGAGCACCCACTCCATCCGGGCGCGCATCGGGTGGACCTTGCCGACCTCCGCGCCCTCCCGGTTGCCGTCGAAGACGTCGTAGTAGTAGCCGGGCTTGGCCCCGATGGCCTTGGCCTGGACCTCGAGGTCTCCCAGGGAGATCTCCAGCCGCTCTGCCGCCTGGCCGGCGTAGACCATGCCTTGATCTGACTCCTCGATGAGCCGCCGCAGGGCTCCCACGTTGAAAATGCGCTGCTGAGCGACGACGTAGTCAGGCTTGGTGGCGAGCTGGATGGCCAGCGCCAGGGTGTCGCTCGGGCTCTCCCCCAGGCGCTGGGCTGCCACCCTTACGGACACCGACCGCTGGCTGTCCACGAGCTTCTTGAGGGGCTTCATCTTGCGGCCGCGCTGGCGCAGCGCTGCGATCTCCTGCTGCGAGAGCTTGCCGCGCTTCTTCTTGGAGCGCTCGTTGGGCGACCCCCCATGCTTCGCCAGGGCGACCGTAGCGGTCAGCAGAGCAGCGAAGCCCAGGGCGGCAGCGGTTCCGTCATCGTGGCGCATGTGGCCCTCAGCTTGCGGTTGGACGCGGGGCCCCAGACCGAGCACCGGAGAGCACCCGGTTGCGTAGATCATAGAGCAATTCGTAGGGGGACGGCTGGGTGTAGAGCAGGCCATACCGAGCCAGCCAGTCTCGGTCCACCTTGAGCAGGGTGGTCTCGCCGGCGGCTCTCCGCAGGCGCCGCGCCTGGTGCTTCTTTGGGGCGTGGTCGAGGTTGTGGATCACCCCTCGGAAGCGTGCGCCGTCGAGGAAGATCTCCTGGGTCTCCCGCGTCCAGGGCTCGCCCCCGTGCGCCGTCCAGAAGGTGCCGTCGTGCAGCACGCCCACCGCCCCATACGGGCGCTCGGAGTAGGCCCACTCCGCAGCGTTGACGCCCGCGATTAGCTGCCCTCGGCCGCCCAGTAGGACGTCTTGGATCGCGATGGCGACCTCGCCAGAGGACTCGTCAGGCATGGGGAGGCCAGCTCGCCTGGCGACAGCCAAGATCTGCCCGCGCTCGACGTCGGTCAGGTCCAACCCCAGGGTGTCGATTCGCCGATTCTGGGCGCCCTGGCGAGAGGCGGCGGCACCCAGCGTCATCGCGCCGAGCCCGAAGAAGACCAGGACAGTTCCGTCATCACGTCGCATGGGGAGCTCCAGTGGGACGCCTTCAACCTACCTCGGAAGCGCCTGGTGCAGGCCGCCGGCACCCTATGTAGGCGTCTGGAGGTCCTTGAGGGTCTGAGCTCGGAAGCGGTCGGCGATGGGGAGGCGCGACACGATCTCCCCGTAGCCGCGGTCCTTGACCTTGGACCAGGCGTCCATCGCGCGGAGCTTCTTGAGCAGGGCCTCGGTGATCTTCACGCCCCCGATGGTGACATCCTCACCTGGAGGCAGGCGGGTATCCATCGGGAAAAGGGCCACCCAGTCCTCGTCGCCCTCGTAGTAGAACTCCCAGGGCCACGCCAGCCGCAGCCACGCCCCCAACAGGGTCGCGTATGGGCCCCCCTCGCCGAGGTTCAGGGCGTTGTACCACTGGTCGATAGAGTAGGACCGGGAGAAGACGTGGGGCATCTGGTCCGGCGGGTCGCCGGGAGGGCCCCGGTAGCCCGCCGCCCACAGCGCGTTTCGATCCATGCCGTCGGGCCCGAACAGGGCACGGGTCTGGGCTGCGGTCGCCAGGCGCAGCCGGAGCTGCTCGCCGGCGGGCAGCAGCTGGGCCTCACGGTCGAGCTTGGACTTGCCCAGGCGCCGCTGCTCCTGGGCACCGATGATCCCGTCCGCCAGCATCATCTCCCAGTCGTCCACCAGCCACTCGTCCAGCACCAGGCCCTCTTCGAGCATGGGCGGCGAAGCGAAGCACATGGCGAAGGCAGCCATGGGCCAGAGTCCGTCAGGGTGACCGGTGGCGCGACCTCGCTTGGTGGCGCGGAAGCGCTGGGTTCTCGCGATCTGCGCTCGCGTCTGGTAGGCGACCTGGGGCTTGCCCACAGGCAGTTCTGTCTCCCACCAGGGGGGACGCACCGGCAGGCCCATCGCCATGCGAACGTGGGCCATTACCCCGCGACCAAGGTTGACAGGCACGCCGTTGCCCAACTGGAGGAAGACCTGGGGCCGGGTGCCCTCGAAGCCGTACCACTGAGGGACATCCTGCAGCTTCGCTGCGTCCCGCACCGACATGCGCTTCATGGCCTCGAGCATCCCCCGGTCCCAGTCGCGGCTGGTGCCATACTTCTTGGCGGGGGCGTCGGCGGGGATGATGAGCCCCTCGGCCTTGTTGAAGAAGTTGGGGACAACCGTGCGGCTCAGGTACTCGCTCAGGCGCCGGCCGGGGATGCGCAGGTCCCGCGCCTCGGTTCGGACGTTGACCCAGGCGCCGGCCAGGTCGGCGGGCACGAACTTGTCGAACCGCGGCTGACGCTTGCCGACCATGCCGCAGATCCACTTGTGCCACGGCTCGTCCTTCCCCTTCTTCTTCTTGACGACGACGCCCTTGAGGCCGATGCGCCCCTGCTCGCCCCCGGTGTTGGGCGCCGGGACGAAGTTGCGCCCGTTGCCGCACCCGCGACACTGGGCGCCCAGGTTGCCCAAGAACACGCAGTCCACGAGCCCCCAGCCACCGCAACAGCCGCTCGTGAGCCGATCGAGCGACGGCTTCCAGGGCATCTTGGCCCCCCGTCGGACCTCGGGTGAGCCGGGCCTGGCGAACTCGCCCTGTGGCGCTCGGGCCAGGTGCTTGCCCCAGGGCGCCCCCTTGGGCCACGCGACCACGAAGGCCCGACGGCGCATGGTGGGGTTGCCGAAGTCGGCCGCGGCCAGGACGTGGACAGCCATGTCGTAGCCGAGGGCCGCGACCTGCTTGCGCCACAGCGCCAGCCAGGGTCGGTACTTGTCGCTCTCGCCCAGCTCAGGGGCGTTCTCCCACACCACTACGCGGGGTTGCAGGTCGCAGATCCAGTCCAGCGACATCGGGAAGTAGTTGTCCTTGGAGAACCACCCCCGCTCCCGCTCGCTCCGCCCCAGGTTCGCCCCCTTGCTCGCCCACACACACGGCGGCCCCCCGTAGAGTAGGTCGAGGCCGTCCGGTGTCCGGGTGCTCGGCCGCCAGGCACTCGCCTCGGTGGGCTTGGGGTCGTGGGCCAGGCGCAGCAGGCCGGCGTTGCGCTTCTGGGTGGCGATGGCGGGCTTCGCGATCTCGAAGCCGTCGAGCTCGATGTTGCCCTCGAGGGCCGAGGCCAGGGTGAGCAGGCCGCCGCCGGCGAAGGCCTCCATCGTCAAGAGTGGGGTCTCCTGCCAGACCTCGTTGTGGTCCAGGGTCTGGTAGCCGTGGTCACGCGCGGCCCTCGGCTGCGCCTTGCGCGGCGTGGGCGGCAGATGGGCCTTGGCTCCGCGCACCTTGGCGATGTCCGCAGCCAGAACCTCGAGCGCCGCCATGTTCACAAGCATGGCCTTCCGGGCGCGAGCCAGCAGCTCCCCGCGGCGATCCTGGTCCTGGGGATGGGTCTTGAGCCAGGCACGCACGGCGTCAGACGGGCGCCCGTCTCGCCGGCGGGCCGCCTGGCGCGCCAGATCGTCCAGCGAGCCGCCCTTTAGCCGCGCCGGGGGCGCCTGGGCCTGGGGCTGGGGGCGCACCTGGGCGTCGGCCGTGAGGCTGAGCAGCTCGTCGAACATGCTCACTGTGGGCTCGGCCTTCACCGCCCGCAGGTGGACCCAGGAGCCGGTGGTGTGCGCGCCCTTCTTGTCTCGGCGGATCAGCCGAACCGCGTTCAGGTAAGGGTCGACCTGGATAGTCGCCCGCTGCTTCCGGCCGGTGAGCGGGATGACCTCGGCCCAGCGCTCGGACGTGTCCTCAGAGACGTACCGCCGGCCATCCCAGCGCTGCCTGGGGGCCCAGTCGCCGGTCAGCCGGTAGCGCACCACCTTCTTGGGCTTCTTGGCCGGGTCGTTGTCGTAGGGTGCCCAGCCCGACCCGATGAACGCGACATCGACCTCATCGCCCTTCGACAGCCCCTTGGCCACCGCGGCGTCCGCCTCGAACCACGGGGCTCGGGCACGCTTGCGAGCGGTGTCCCGATCTTGCGGCACGGGCATCGCCATGAGCTCGTCGAAGAATGACATGGCCTCAGTCTACTGCCGAACTCTACCCCGACCGCCGCCCTCGGCTCTCCCCCATCCGGTACAGGGGTACCTTGCCCTGAAACTCCTCCTCCTGGCTCAGCAGCTCGCAGAACAGCACCGCCCTGGCGTACCGCTGCTCCTCGCGGGTGGAGTGCGCGTTCTGGGCCTGGTCCAGCCACTGGTCGAGCCGCATGAACCAGGGGGTGCCCTCCTCGTCCTCGGACTGGGAGAACTCGTCGGGATCCCCCATGAACTCCATGGTCTCCATCGGGGAGAGCCCGGCCTCCTGGGCGATCGTCAGCCGCTGAGCTGGGGTGGTGAAGGTGCTGACCTCGCGCGACTCCTCGGTGAAGTCCGGTAGCCGGATGTACTCGGGGTAGCCGCTGGAGCGGTTGCCCAGCACGGTGTCGAGACCCTCGGCTCTGCGGGTCTTCAAGGTGGCCATCATGCCGTCCTTGGCGCTCGTGCGGTAGTGTGCCGAGTCCATGGTCACCACCATGTCCGGCCTGCCTGCTGCGAGCGCCTGGCCCATCGGACCCAGCTGCTTGGACCGCGGGCCGACGCCCAGCAAGTGGACGGCCTTGGGCTGCCTGGCGCGCAGGTAGGTCTCGACCTGGGCGGGGCTGTAAGGGTTGCGCTTGAGGGGCAGTGCGCTCACCCAGTCGCCGATGGCACCCCTCAGCATTCGGTCCACCGCGTCGTGGAAGCGGATGAGGGACATGGAGCCCTTCTGGAGCGGCACCATGATGTCGACGCCCTCCTGGCTGAGCCGGGCCAGGTCGTGCCGGTAGGTCCGCAGCCGCTCCAGGGTCGCCTTCTGGTCGCCCATCTTGTCGGGCGCGACGAACAGCACGGGACCGCCGCCGCCGTAGCTGCGGATCTGCCTCATCAGCAGGTGGACCCGGTCGAGCCGCTTGCGCCACATCGCCGGGGTGATCGGCTTGGCCGCGCTCTCGCTGTAGGCGCCCGTGTCAATGAAGATCGGCACCTTGTACCGGTGCGACACATCAGCGAGATCGTGGATGCACCGCAGCGAGCACTCCTTGAGCGACACCCCGATGGGTCGGCGCATGTACCCGAACGCCCAGACCTCAGCGACCCCCTTCAGCCCGCTGGCGTAGTGCAGACCAGTCGCGTAGCAGCTGGGCCCCTTGTTGGACTTCATCAGCTCGTCGAACATCGAGGACTGAGCAGCCGAGCCGCTGACCTTGGCCCAACCTGAGCGGCGCCTCGGGCCTTGGCGAGCACTGGCTGTCCGGTGGAAGCCCTGGTCGGTGATGACCGAGAGGCTGCCGCGCTGCACCCCGCGGCCCCGCAGCCCAACGCGCAGGGTGTGAGGATTGAGGAAGCCGTAGTCGATGATCTTGGCGTGGGTGTCACCAGGGCGCGAGCCGAGGTTGCTCATGGTGTAGTCGCGAATCCCGAACTCCTTCCGCACGGCCCGACACCGGTGGTTCAGGTCCTTCCCAGCGCCGGGGTTGTACCGCGCCATGATGAGCCAAGATCCGTCGTCGGCCTGATCGAGTACCGGCGCCAGGCACTCGGCCACGTCAGCGAGCTCGGGATGGGTGCTCACGATCCGCCAGAGTCCGGCCTCGTTGAGGTTGGACTCCCGGCCGTTCCAGTAGGCCACCTTGAGGACCCGGCTGCCTGGCAGCGCGAAGACGACGCGCGAGCTGCCCATGCCGAGCACCGTGCGCCCGGCGGCCCGGCCGACCTCACGCTCAGCGCGCCTCTCCTCGACCGGCCCAGCGTCCCCGTAGAGGCGCCCCTTGAAGTTCCAGTCGTCCGCCTTGGGCTGGAGGAAGGCGCGGACCCGGCGGGCGATCTCGTCAGGATCGGTGGTGCGCGCCGGTCGGTTGGAGCTCCCCTTGCGGAGCTGGGCCTGCACAGCCTTGCGCAGGTAGGCCTGGTAGTCGCCCGTGGTTGCCCGGAAGGTCTTGTCGCTGCACGCCTCCTCAAGGCGGCAGGCGTGAATCGACAGATCGACGGTCGGCAGGTCGAGGCCCACGGTGGCGGCCTTGACCAGGCCACCGTGGTGGCGCGGCAGCGCGAGCAGAATCTTGTCGTAGCGCTTGCCCGGCCCGCGGGTGAACCACGCCCGCACCCGGTCGACCAGTAGATCCCACCCTGCCCCCTGGAGCTTGTCGGGCGGGAAGTCGTAGGCGTTGTTGGGCCAGGTGTTCTCCCAGGCCCAGGGCACCACGCCCAGCGGCTCGGCTACGATGTAGCGGTCCACCGCCAGTCCCTCGAGTGCCGGCATGTAGCCGTGCTTGTGGCTCGGCGACTCCGAGAAGGGCTTGGTGCCAGCGCAGGGCAACAGCACCGCGACCCGGTGCTTGGGCTTGACGCCGAGCGCCTTGTTCCAGTTGTCGGTGTAGACCTTGCTCGCGATGAGCTTGCGACCCTCGGCTGGCGTCTTCACCACGAACTTGGGGCCCTTGTTGGCGCCGCCGGCGCGGGTGGCCAGGCCAGCGGCGACCAGGAGGCCCACGGCACCCATGGCGATGGTGGTGCCGTCGTCGTGCCTCATCGCAGCCTCCTCTGGTCAGCCGGGGTGAGCCCGGCCGCCCTGGCCTGCTGCGGGGAGAGCGGGGCGCTGCCCAGGTGCCAGACCTGGCGCCCTCCGAGCACCACCCGGCGTTTGAAGGCCCCCTCGCGTCGGAGCTGGTCGGCGTGCTGGAGCAAGATCGGCAGCCCGGCTCGCGTCGGGCGGCTCAGGTCGAGGGCGTGTAGCACCTCGAAGACGTAGACCTGCATGAGCACCGACTCCCGCGGCCCGTCGATCGCGCCCTCGGTGAGACAGTCGAGCGCGCGGAACGCCTCTTCGTTCACCTCCCAGTCCAGCAGAACCGGGGGCGACCAGTCTGGCGCGGTCGCCGGCGCAGGGACCGCGATCCCGGCCATGAAGTGGCGAGGGATATTGTGTACGTTCTGGGGGACGTACAAGTCGATCCAGTCTGCCTTCGCCCGATAGATGCAGTCCGAGGGCATCACGGTTGATAGCGTCCTGACCAGATCGGTGCTGTAGACCTGGCCCGTCACGAACGCCACGGGCTGCACCACGAGCGCGATGATGCGGCTCTCGGTCTTCCCCTCCTCGTGGTCGTCGGAGACGATGCTCTCCACCACTTGGTATTCCTGGTAGAGGTAGGAGCCGTCGTGGTTCTGGGTGATGTAGTACCGCGCCAGGGCCTCCTCGGCGCTGTTGTCGATGGTGTAGGTGATGAAGGCGGGCGCCAGGGGCTCGGCGGGGAACGTCGCTCGGCTGCCCGTGCGCTGGGGAGATCGTCGCCCCAAGAACGCGCCAGCGACCAGAGCACCGCCCAGGGCAACGGTCAGGGCCACCCCATTGTCGTGTCTCACAGAAGCCTCTCTATCGCAAGGTTAGGCCCACCCTGGGGAAACGTGGTGGTCGCCGCCGTCATCGTCGGGCCGCCTTGCCCGTCCGGGGGTCGATGCCGGTGGCGACCTGTAGATCCCACAGCCGACTCCACAGGTCGCGCTGGCGCTTGTTGAGCGCGGAGAGCTCCTTGCGGTCAGCGCTGTCGTGGTAGCGGTCGATGAGCGCCTCGTCGCCCTCGTCTCGCGCTCGGCTCAGCCGGGCCCGCAGGAAGGTCTGGGGTCGCTCAAGGCGGTCCTCCATCGTCCACGACAGCCCGTCGCCCATGTCGTCGAACTCTTGCACCAGCTGCTGCCGGAGGCGGAAGATCTGCGCCTTGGCCTCGGCGTGCTGCTTCTCGACCCGATCGAGCTCAGCGGTGCGGCGGACCCGCTTGCGGCGAGGGCGGGTGAGCAGGGTGGCGCCGGCGTCTCGCTGGAGCCTGCGGATCTCCGTGTAGAGCCGGTCGAAGTAGCTCTTGCGCGGCCCGTCGGGGTTGAAAAGGTCTTGGACGGTCGCATCGGAGATCAAGACCCAGGTGAAGGGCGCCCCCGCCAGCAGGGCCGCGAAGGTTCGGTGGTTGCCGTCCCGCACGTCCGCGTTCACCTCGCCGATGTCGTCGGAGGTGTAGGGGCGCGGATCGCCGTACTCGACGCCCTCGTCGACGTCGGTCTTCGTCACCAGGCCGAGCATGGCGTAGCCGGGGTGGACCACCGGGTCGGCCCCCTCCTTGATGGCCCGCACCAGCGCGCCCATCTTGGCGCCGTCGAAGGTGTTGCCGCTGATGGGGGAGGCGTAGCGGGACGGGATGGGCAGCATCCGCCCATCCGTCGGGCCGACGTAGCCGATGCGCTGGTAGCCGCGGCCCGCCCAGAAGACCCGGTCGCCGTGGCTCTCGGGGCCAAGCTCGCCGCGGGCGGTCTCGGGGTAGTAGTCCTCGAGGTTGCCCGCCTGATGGGCGGGGTGCTCCAGGTCGAGGTAGGCGTCCACGTTCGCGGAGCCCATGGGCGGCGGCCGTCGACGACGCTGAGCCACCAGGGCGACCCCAGCGGTGACGCCGGCGACGGCGAGGGCGAGCATGGTTCCGTCGTCGCGTCTCATGGGACGTGCTCCAGATCAGGAGGCCTCAGGACAGCTGGGGGTACCTGGAACATACCTCGGGACCAAGGTGGAGCTGGCATGGTCAGGCGTCCCGCACGCTCAGCACGTCGCGAGGGGCGTAGGGGGGCGCGTCGACAGCCTCTCGACGGCGCTTCTTGGCCAGGGTCATCATCTCCATCAGCGCCTCGTCTGCCGCGCTCTGGGCGTCCTCCTGGCGGTCCTTGATGCCCTGGCTCCCCTTCCAGACTCGCTCGCCGTAGGCGTGAATCTTCCACTGCCAGCCCTCCTCACAGCCGCAGTCGGCCAGGACCTCTCGGCACTCGCAGCAGCAGCCCTTGCGGACCCGAGCTCGCCGCACGGGCTCGACGCTCGCTGCGTGGACTGTGGTTCCGAGCCACTGGCGCTCCAGGCGGCGGCTGTCTTGGATGTGGGGAGACGCGCCCCAGGGCCCGGCCTCCATCAGGTCGAGCGGGAGCCGAACGCGGGCACCGTTGCGCCGCAACACGGCCGCCATGGTGAGCAGCTCGGCGTCGGTGTGGGTCTTGCGTTCGTCAGGGGCGATAGGGTCGAAGCGGGTCATTATCAGCTGACTCCAGCTCGCCTTCGCTCGGCCCTCACTCGCTTTTTGTAGGCCAGGTGCTTGCGATGTAGGGCCTGGGTCTCTCGAGCGAGCTTGTTGATCCTCTTGTCGCTGCGCGTCTTGAACCAACTCACCTTCCACCGCGCCGCTTTGGCCCACAGGTCGTCGAGCGACCGCTTGGACTGCTTCAGGTCGCTCTTGAGAAGCCGACTGTAGTAGCGCTTGCCGACCCTGGTGCGCGCATTTCGGAGCTTCTTGAGGCGGCGCTCGATCTGCCGGTGCTGCATCTTCACCCTGGCCATCCGTGGGATGAAGCTCTCAGGGAACTCCTCGAGGGAATCGCCGTGCCAGATCCCCCCATAGTCGTCACCGAAGATCTCGTCGACGGGCACCCCCTGGTGAACAGGCAGGCCCATGCGGTGCAGGGAGAGGTCTTTGCGTCGTGCGGTCATGGCTACTGTCCGTTGATGGGAGTCACAGGCTTGCCGTCGATGAGGATGATGGTGCGGCCGCCGAGGAGGGGGCGCTTCTGAAGGGAGAACTGGGCCTCGACGGTCACGTCCTCCAGGGCGATCGTGTCTTCGACAAGCTCCCAGGCCGGGGTGCCAACCTCAACGAGCGCCTCTACCCCGAGGCGCCACAGGGCATCTTCTGGGGTGGGGGGCCCCAGAGTCTCCCAGAGGTCGTCCCGCTCTGCCGCCAGCTTGTTGGCTACCGCTGCGGCGATCACGTCCGCGTCTGAGGGCAGCGTCTCTTCGCGGCCGTCCCAAGGTAGCGTGACGGACACCGTGGGGAGCAGGGTCTCAATGCGGACCCCCATCGGGATCTCCACCTCGAAGTCGAGCTCGTACACCGGCACGTTGCGCCCGCCGCGCCGACGCAGCAGCGCGCCAGCGGTCAGGGCTGCGCCTACCGCGCCAAACGCCCACCAAGATCCATCGGCCTGGCGGCTCATAGCAGCCCCGGCGGGGTGTAGAACCACTCGTTCATATCGGTGCCCGACCAGACGACGTGACTGGCCGGCACCCGCTGGCTCAAGATCTTCCCACGCCCCAGCTGGGTCGCCCAGCTCCGCTCGAGCGCCACCCAGTCGCCTGGCCGGAGCTCGCTCACCTCGGGGGGCACCGCCCGGTACACGGTCACCAGGTCGCCAGCCCGGAGCCTGGGGACGCCCTGGAGGTAGCTCGCCGGCACGACGCCGCCCTGGTGGATGTTGGAGAGCAGGTGGTCGGGATAGTCACGGGCGAAGGCCAGGCGATTCCGTCGGGCCTGGGCGAGGCCCTGCTGGTGGGGGTCTCGGCTGGTCGAGCCCCGACGCAGGGGGATCTCCGGGGTCCACTCGGGCGGCAGTTCGACCGGCCGAGGGCCGCGGATCTTGGGGAAATTGCTCAGCAGCATGGCCTGAACCCGGCCTCCCAAGATGGGGCGACGGTCGAGCAGCGGCACCTCGATGCGCCAGGTGGCGGGGTCGTCCACCTCCACCTCGAAGTGGGTGCCCCGCTTCCAGCCTCTGGGTGGAGACGTGTTCAGTCTCCAGTCCCGAACCATCGAGGCGTCAGCGGCCTCCTTGATCGAGTCGGTGGCTGGCCGGCTCCACCATGACTCCAGCACGGCGGCATAGATCTCCTCTCGAGTGGGGTAGGTCTCGGCGCGGCCGTCCCACGAGATCGCCACATAGAACTCCCCTACCAGCGCCCACCTCGCCCTCGGCACGGTGTGGGCCATGACGATGCTGCCGGTCGGGTAGACGAACACGGAGAGGACGGGGAGCGCCTGGGCGGCGGAGCCACGCGCGGCCCCCTGAGCGGCGCCCACCGCCACAGCTATGGACACCCCACCGAGGGCCAGCAGTAGACTGTTGCGGGTGTCCCGGCTCATCAGCGGCCTCGCTTCGGGTAGGCCGCGCCGTCGACCACGAGCACTTCCTTGCCGCCCAGGAGGGGGCGCATCTCGCTGTTGATGGGGTAGATGGTGGGGGGCTCGGCGAGCGTGGAGAGGTCGATGTACTCGTCGATGTAGTGTTCGTCCTTCACGACGTCTGTGTAGATGTCGAGGACGACATCATTGTCGAGCTCGGCGTCTGGGTTGGCCCCGAAGGCCTGATTCAAGATCTGCGCCCGCGTCGGCATGTTGTCGGGGTCACCGTCCCAGTCCAAATCCACCAGGACGTCCCCATCGACATGTTCTGGACACTGCATGGTGAACCGACCGCTCACCCGGTAGCGGAGCTTCCGAGGTCCGCGGTTTCCGCTGCCCTTGCCGTGCTGCATCAGCGCGTCGAACATGCCACCAGCCTTGGGGCCATGCTTCTTGAGCCAGCCGAGCTGCTGGCCGATGCCGAGCCCCTCCATCGGCACCACCACCCGGATGCCCTGGCCGCGCAGCGGCGTCACCAGGTCGTCCCGGTACTTGCGCCCAGCCAAGATCACGACCCTCTTGGGGTTGATGTTGAGCAGCCGCTGGAGGACGGGCCGCGCCCACGCCCGACGCTGCTTGGCCGTCATCGTGTTCAGCGTCTGCTCGTAGGGCGAGATGGGCTGATCTGGGCTCACGAGCCCGTACTTGGCGCTCAAGATCATCCAGGGCCCACCCTGGGCCTCGACATAGGCGCGGGCCTTCTTGAACCAGTCCGACCGGTAGAGGTCCTTGGCCGGCGAGCGCCGCGGGCCCTTCTGGGCCACACACGCCACCAGGTACAGCACCTCGGGTCGGCCGCCTCGAGCTGGGCTGCCGACCCGAGTGAGCGCACCGGCGCCGGCAGCCAGGGCCACCAGACCCAGGGTCAGCCAGGCCCCGTTCTCGTGTCGCATGAGGGCTCCAGGTTTCCCTCAGTCTATCCCGGAGGGGGCCAGGGGGAGGGGAGCGGGCGCGACCTCAAGCAGTCTGGACAGGTCACCCGACCCCAACCCTTGGCCCGGTTGGTGCCTCCCTCGCAGTGATCGGTGGGCACCAGGAAGTGGATGGGACCGTCTGCCGGGTCGTGACTGATGGACTCATTACCTTCGCGGGGGACGGGGGCGGCCTTTGAGGTAACCCTCTCGCGATCATTCAGGATCCGGTTCATCCTCTGGTTGCGCCGGCCGTGCGCCATGGCGATGTCCTGGTAGGCGCACGACAGGGCCCACCAGGGCTCGTGTTCGGAGATCCTGAGCACGGCGCACATCGCATCGAAGAAGACACAGGCGAAGCCCATACGGGCCGCCTCGAAGGTGTCGGGCTGGGCCGCCTCCCGACGGACCACCAAGGCATCGCGCAGCTGTCCGATGGGGCCCTTGAGGGGATCGTCGAGGTCGGGGGTGGGGGGTCCCATCACGCACCCGCCTGGTAGATCTGCGCCCAACTCTCCAGCGCGTGGGGGCTACGGACAACCTTGAGGTCTTCGGGCCAGCCGCCCTCGGGTTCCTCGTTGGCGAAGTAGTCGCCTTTGACGGTGAACAGCAGGGGGATGATGCGGCCGGGCTTGGCGATCTCCCGCTTGACCGCGTGGCCGTTCGGCGCCCCCTTGCGGTTCTTGGGGATGGCCAGCCAGCGATGGGTGCCATCAGGGTCGAAGGCGACGACACGGAAGCCCTCGGTGTCGTCGGGCGAGCCGAACTCGCCCGGCTCCGGGAAGGGTTGGACGTCGACGACGGTGTCGGTGTCGGTGTCGGTGTCGGTGTCGGTGTCGGTGTCGGTGTCGGTGTCGGTGTCGGTGTCGGTGTCGGTGTCGGTGTCGCCGGGATCGAAGTCGATGGCCACGTCGGCCGCGACGACCTCGTCGAGGACAGCCTCTGCCGCCTTGGCCTCCGGGCTCGGCAGGAAAGGTGCTGGGGTGTTGGCCATCAGCTCGGCGAGCTCCCCGGAGACGTCGCCCTTGTCGTTGTCGAGCCAGACATGACCCAGGCCGATGGCGAGCGCCATGGCCCGGTCACGGCGGGGGATGAGGTGGGCGCGGCCAGGCCTCAGGCCCCGCTTGCCCTGGCCGATGCGGGTCGGCACGATGACCGACATGTCGGGCTGCACCTCCTGGGGCATCTTGTTGATCTGCACAGGCTGGCCGTCGTCAGCCACCGGCAGCCCGACGTGGTTCAGCAGCTGAACCGTGTACTCCCCAGACTTCACCAGCTCGGTCAGGTCGTGCAGGGAGCCCTCGTTGATGATGTAGGCGACCCTGGGCACCAGGATGGCCATGACCTCGGTCTTGCCCATGACCTCCAGAGCGACGAGGAGATCACCTTGTACCCGCGCTTTCCGTTGTTCCTCTGGCGGCAGCGGGAGGTCGGTGTCGGTGTCGGTGTCGGTGTTCAGGGCGCCGACCTGAATCCCCACCGCCACCGCCATGTCCGTGGTCAGCAGCACGTTGGCCGAGCTGTCGAAGACCTCGAGGCCCGCGACCGGGTCACTCAGGGTGCGATCGAGGGCGTCCATCAGGGGCGCGGCCACCGAACGGCAGAGCTTGGGGAAGTAGGCGGTGAACAGGTTGCTCGTGATGAGCCAGGCAACCGCCAGGGGAGAGACGGTGAGGCGGTGATCGGCCTGGAAGGCGATCTCGTGCATCGGGTGGTTCATGGGACAGTCCAGGGAGTGTGCCGAGGGGCTGGTCAGGCGTCGGCGGGGGGGGGGAGCGCCAGGAGCGGCGAGGGTCGGGGTGTTGTCGACTTCGAGTTCTTCGGGAACCTCAGGCACGAGAAAAACTCCCATCAGGAGGGCTTGCCACCGGGTCTGGGCGTCCGAAGAAATAGGGCGGCAGAGTGATCTCCTCCACGCCGAGCCGGAAGCGGAGGCGGACGAGGGTGTCCTTGCGGAGCTGCCGCACCCGCTCACGAGACACGCCCATTTCTCGGCCAACATCGGCGAGCGGCAGGCCCAGAGACAGGCGGTCCCAGACATAACGCTGGGGATCCGTGAGCACATAGAGCACGGCCTCGACCTGGGAGGCCGTCACCCGCAGCTCCAACTGCTCCTCCAAGGGCTTCCCCCCGTCGGGTACGACGTCCCTGAGCAGGCGACCACCGGACTGCGGGATGGGGCAATCGAGGCAGGCCAAGCTGCGTGGCCGGCTGCCGGTGAGCCAGCGGTTGACCTGACCACGACTCAGGGCCAGGCCGTTGGTGAACCGCCCCATGCGTGGGCTCGGGCCCACCTCGACGATGAGCTCCTCAGCCGACGGCGCGCGACCTTCCCGCCTCTTGAACCGGCCCCAGGCGTCCCTGCAGACGGTGTCGATGACACCGTAGCGGGCCTCGTTGGCGGGCACCATTTCGCTAATGGCTAGCCCAATGGACCAGGCCACACACTGGTTGGTATAGACCAGGAAGAGGCCGCGCCTCTTGTCCCACCTCTGGAGCAACCGGTGCATGTGCAGCCGGGCCGCCGAGACGACGTCGGCCTTCTCGACGCCTGGGGGCATCCCCCGGATGCGCCGATGGGCGTGCTTCCAGAGCATGTTCTCGCGGCTGAGGATGACCTGCCAGGCCTCCTCGGAGGTCGGGGGCTGGTCCACCGGATTTATGGTCGTCAAGGGGGGCTGCACCATGCGGATCCTCGGTGACCCGTTGTAGTGGCTGGATGGGCCAATGTCAACGCACAAGTGGACACCATGAATCGGGATGGTGTCAGCCTCACGGAAGACTGCTCAGTATGTCGCGTGCTTCCAGCACAGCTTGGACCAGGCCTGCATCCGGTTGACCGAGCCCATCTCGCATCCCTGGGCGTAGTCCTTTCGGAGCACCTGCTCCATGACCTTGTCGGTGGCCCGCCGACGGCTGAGCCCCTGGGCCTGGTAGCGGGCGACTCGCGGGTCGATGAGCCGGGCTCGGATCAAGTCGATGACCTCGAGGAGCGACCGCCGGGCGTCTCCACGGAGCTGAGGGCTCCGGCGCACGCCTGGCTCCTTGGTCTGCCAGGGCGAGCCCCGGAAGATGGCCTTGCCCCGCTCCCCGGTCTTGGCGTTGCGGTAGCCCATCGACGCCCGCTCGTACTCGACGATGCGGTCCAGCGAGGTCTTCGCCCACCGGTCGCCGCGCCGGGCCTTCTCCCACAGCAGCCAGTACCACTCCGGCGGCTGGCTGTGGCAGAACACGCAGCCCGACTTCTTGATGTGGCCCAGGCCGTGCCGCGCGAGGATGGGGCCCTCGTCGTCCTTGGAGATCCCCAACTCCACCAACGGGTAGGCCTCGGTGACGTAGAGGGGGCCGCCCCGCTCCAGCGCGCGGATCTTCTTGTTGAGCGCCTTGACCCCCCGCCCTCTGGCCTCCCGCTGCTCGACCCGCTGCTTGAGCTCGGCGAGTTGGAGATCGTGGTGCGCGTCGTAGGGGTGCATGTAGAGGGCCCGCGGCCCGCTCGCCTCGCTGCCCTCGCCAGCAGCGATGCCCAACAGGTTGACGTGCGGGGCCCGCTCGCCAGCCATGACGAGACTTTTCCACCGGCTCGAGGTGTAGCTATCGCCGAACTTTTGCTTGCCCAGGTCGAGCATCAGGCGACGGATGACCTGGACCTTGTGGTTGTCGGTGCAGGCTGTCTCGCCGAAGTCGATGGCGAAGGGGTGGGGTCGGCCGCGGGCGTAGTCGCTGTCGATGGGCGCCCGCAGGTGGTAGTAGCCGCCGGCGGCCTTCTCCTGAATGGAGGTCTCCCCCAGCGCCCGTCGCCACAGCCTGTGGGGCTCGTGGCTGCCGCCGCGGGCGCCGGTGGCCCACACGTCCGCCACGGTCTTGAGGTAGGCGTCCCAGGCAGCCTTGGGCGGCTTCTTGAGGGCATAGAAGGGCACGCGGACGCCGGTCTTGCGGGCGATCTTGTCGAGCACCCGGTCCACGTCGGCCACAGCCTGGTAGGTGTGGTCCCACTCCATGCCGGGATCGCTGAAGACGATGGCGTCGATGTCCTGGGGTCGGACCTGGTGACCCTCAGCTCGGAGCTTGCCCTCGGCCAGCAGCGCCAGCATGGCCATGGAGTCGCGCCCCAGGCCCATGTTCAAGATGACCAGTCGGTCGGTGTTGATGTGCCCCCGGCCGTCACCACGGGCGATGATGGCGCGCACGGCCCTGGCCGCTGCCGAGGGCGCGACCCGCTTGCCCTTGAGCGAGCTCGTCGTCGACCTGGCGAAGGCCATCAGTTCGTCGAACATGCTCATGAAATGGTTATCCCTGCTCACGCCCGGTAGGATCGAAGGCCTGAATGTGAACATCTTGGAGCCCTGCCGGGTTCTTCACCAAGACCTGCTCCTCAACCTCGGGCCTCCAACTCTCCCCGACCTCCCGGCTGGTGTACCGGGCCCACAGGTACATGGTCTGGCGCCAGTCCACGTCGTCGAGGTTGGTCAACAGCGCCCGGTAGATGCGCCCGTGGATGGACGGGTGGAAATTGCCCCGCCTCGAGGCGGCCGAGTGAACACCGGCGGCGAAGCGCCAGGCGATGCCGGGGTGGGTTGTCCAGTGGGTGCCCAGGTTCTCGGCGCTGTCCACTGGGCCCGGCGGCGGCGAGGCCGCCAGCAGCCGCAGGCCCCGCCAGAGCGGCATGGGCCACGGGTGGTACTGGACCCAATCGGCGAAGCGCTGGAGCCGCGCCCGGAGCGCCTCGCCCTTGAGGATGTTGCCCCGCCCGTCCCGCTCCCACTCCTTCACGAAGGTCTCGTGGTGACTGGAGAGGTCCCACCCGTTGATGGTGGCCTCCTGGCCATCGGGGGAGCGGATCATCACAATGGGGTCGCGCACGTTCATCAGGTCGCGCACGGTCATCCAGTTCGGGATGGGGTGAACCTCGACCTGGAGATGGCCGGTGAAGGAGGCGTGGTTGGCGCCGCCCCTACGCCCAAGGGCCGCCAGACCAGCGAGGGCGGCGACAGCACCGAGGGCATACCGAGCGCTCATCGCAGCGCCGCCAGCACACGGCGCACATCAGCCAGTTCGATTGAACTTTCGGAATCACGATAGAGAGTCATTGCTTTCCGGCTTTAGCGACCCCGTTCCAAGGTATTTCCACGTCGTGGAGCCCGCAGGGAAGTCGTCGGGAAACGAGATCCAATCGTACTTGTCTGCCAAGACTTCCTCTACATCTGGAACACCCCGTTCCCAGTGTTCAAGGACTTGGAATACAAAGATGAGACCCCCGTCCTGCCAGAAACGTGCGAGAAGGTGGGCGGTCGGGGGTTCACGCAGTTTGTCTTCCCACTCCCACTTCTGGTCGTCATCGAGCAGGTCGAGGTAGGCTTCTGCGAGGTCTACCCGGCCAAAGGCCGCACCACCGTCAACTTCCAGAGCGTTCCGGGGGTTTACCCGATACGAGTACACGTCTGGACCACCGAGTCCGGGGTTATCCGTGTACGCGACGGCATCCTCAAGGTACTCGGTGAAGTGAGCACCTTGACGGGCAACAGGGTCGGTCGTCGCTCTATATAGAACCTTATCACCATAGTGTGAGGACCGACTCCCCCTCATGGAGAGTTCGGCTGCAGCGGCGAGGACGCCGACGGCGCCGAGGGCGAGGTGGGCGCTCATAGATCAGTCCCAGAGGATGGTGACGTGGGCCGGGTTGTCCCCAAGCCCCCCGACATGAACGACACGGGACCGCTCGGCGGCCCCGTCCCAGAAGATGAACCGATGGTAGCGACCGAAGGCCCCCATGTACTCCAGATCCTCATGTGGCGGCAACCGCCCCAGCAGGCGCGCCCTGGCCATCCCTCGGGAGATGCCAGGCCGGGGACGCCGGGGGCGCGCTGCGCTGCCCTGACGTCCGAGCACAGCCAGGCCAGCGAGGGCAGCGACGGCGCCGAGGGCGAGGTGGGCGCTCATCGCGCGAACCGGTGGGCAGGCTTGATCATCAGCTGGTCTTCATCATAGGTGACACCAGGGAGCGGGAGGGGGTCGTACCCCATCCTCTCCCAGAAGGGGTGACTGTGGGCTGCGCCTGGCGCGGCGGCCGAGAAGAGCATGATGGCCTTGAGCCCCCGCTTGCGTGCCCACCGCTCCAGGCGCTTCACGCCCTCGGTCCCGAGCCCACGGAAGCGCACGCTCTGGGGGATCGCGAAGTAGCCGAGCATCATCACCGAGTCGTCGTTGTCGAGCTCAGCCCACTCGAGGACAACCTCGACCGCGTCCTCGTCCAGCTGGGCCTCCTCGCCCAGCATGTCGATCACCAGCTCGCGCAAGGTGTACTCGGCGCTGCGCACCGACAGGACCAGGTCTGCCCCGGTCTCCACGGCGTCCTCGTCATGGCAGCCGTAGAAGTCCGGCGGGAGCTGCTGGAGGGTGACCCCGCGACTACCCGATCCTGAACGCAGGAACGGCCCGCTGACGCGGTGGGTCCGCCGCAAACTCTGCCAGACCCGCTGCGCGTCCGCGGTAGTGCCGCTCCCATCACAGCGCCCTGGGGCGAGCCAGCCCCCGTGGCGGGTGACATAGTCGGCCAGCACCTCGTAGATCCGCCGCCCGAAGCCCCGCCCACGCAGCGCATGGTCGTACCAGGTGACCCCTCGGACGAGCCATAGCGTCGGTCTGCCGAGGTCCTCCCAGGGCGCGCGACAGCTCTCAGGCATCAGGTCGAGCTGCCATGAGGACGTCCCCATGGTGCTCACCCGGAAGTAGCCGAGGACACGCCCCGCCTGCTTGAGCTCGATCTTCAGCCCCCCGGTGTCTGCCTCGATGAAGACCTTCGTCGGCGCAGGGCCCTGCCCAGGGATCGCGTCGATGTCCGCAGCCAGAACCTCGAGCGCCGCCATGTTCACAAGCTCGCGGTCACGGCTGCCTCGGCGCCCCAACGCCGCCAGGCCGGCGAGGACGCCGACGGCGCCGAGGGCGACGTGGGCGCTCACGGTTGGAAGCCTGAAGCGTGGACACTGCTGGGATCGCGCTCTGAACCCGCAACGTAACGCCAGTCGACGGGGATAGTCTGGAGACCGGCGGCGGCCGCGGCGCGCAGGCGATGGTTGCCCTCCCAGATCTTCGCCTGCCCGTCTGGCCAGGTGAAGATCTGGATGGCGCGCTGGGGGTGGAAACCCTCGGCCCTCATCGAGTTGGCGAGCTCCTCGATCCGCGCCCGACTGTCCGACGTGTGCATCCGCTGGTGCTCGTTGTTGTTGCCAGGGATGGCGAGGAGCTTGGCGACCGACAGCTCCGGGTGCTCGTAGTACCAGTAGGTGTTCGCCGCCCAGCGCCCCTTCGCTCGCTCGTCGACCATCCAGTCCAAGGCGTACTGGAACTCGCGCAGGCCCCACTGATCGAAGGCCGTCCCGGCCGCGACCTTGGCGTCGAAGTCCCGCATCGGGTTCTGATCGGTGCCCTTGTGGGCCAGGTCGAAGACCCGGCGCCCCTCGAGGCCAGCGAACGGCGGCATGTAGCCAGCAGGGCCCTCAGCGGCGCTGCCGCGGCGCGACAGGGCGGCCAGGCCTGCAAGGACGCCGACGGCACCGATGGCCAGGCGGGCGCTCATCGGCCCCGCGCCCAGTTGGCGCTGTAGTCCCGGTAGTACCAGGCCAACTCCGCGTACTGATACCGGGCCTCCTGCTCAGTCGGTGCGTTGAGGGCAGACTCAGCCAGAGCGTTGAGCACGGCAAGCTCGTGTTCCTCGCTGCCGAGCTCCTCGGTGAGCTGGACGGTGCGGATCCGGCGCGCCACGCCTCGGGGCAGCGCCTCGAGGGGGATCATGTGCCGCACGCCGTACTGCCCGACCCGCAACACCTGCCGGCCTCCCAGCACCACCCGCACGCTCATTTCGGCGCCGAGGTTGCCGGCTGGGGTGAGCCACGAAGAGATCCTCTCGGCGTAGCTGTGCTTGCGCGTGGGCTTCTCCAGGTGGCTGACGCGCTTGTAGCCCTGCTTTTCGTAGTGGGGGATCCACGTCGACGCGAGGGCCGCGGTGGGGAAGGCCTGGGCGTAGCGAGTGCTCCTGCCCCGCCAGTCGGGCTCCGAGTAGGCGACCCACGCCGCCTTCTTGAACACCGGCGCCAGGATGGCCTGCTTCTTCGCCTCGGTCAGCTCGCCCGCCCGAGACCCCCTGGGCGGATGGCGCCGGGCCTCGATCAGCGTGAGGCCGGTAGCGACCGCGAGGGCCCCGATGACGAGGGTAGATCCGTCGTCGTTGCGCATGCCTACTCCGAGTCCAGCAGCATCTGGCTGACCGCCTGGGGGCCCGCCTCATCGTAGCGTCGAATCGCCGAAAGAAACCGCTGCTCCCCGACCTCCGGCCCCAGAAACTCGGTCATTTCGGCCCAAGTGCCGTCGTGGTCCTGGTCCCAGACCCGCTCCACCGCCTGCTGCTCCAGCGTCTGGGCGTCTGGCCACAGCCCACGCATCGCACTGGCGTAGACAGGCCCCTCGCGGAGCGCCAGCTCGAAGAGGTGCTCGCGAATCTCTCGGTCGGTGAACACCAGTTCGTCCTCGTTGGCCGACCCCCAGGCCGGAATGAGCACCGGCAGCACGTTGGCCCCGCCCGAGCTCGCCGAGCAGTACCGGTCGTAGCTCTTGTCGAGGACATCCTCGAGGGTCGCGCTCGGGTTCTTGGCGCGCCACTCGCGCACCGACTGGCCGATGGGCTTGCGGCCTCGGATGTGCATGCGCGGGTCGCGCCGCAGCGCCTCCCGCTCGTAGGCCTCGATGCGCCGGAACAGCTTCGGGTCCTGCACCGAGAGCGCCCAGAACCACCCCACCGGCTGCCAGTGGCACAGCATGCAGCCGGACTTGCGGATCCAGTTGAGCCCAGCTCGCTTCAAGATGGGTGTCTCGTCGTCCTTGGTGATACCCATGTCGACCAGCGGATAGAGCTCCCGCTTCCAGGTCTTGCCCATGCGGGCCACCGCCGCCTTCCCCTTGGCTACCCGCCTCGTCTCGTTGGCTGCGAAGCCGATGAGCACCCGGATGGGCGCCCGTTCCCCCCGCTCAACCTCGGCCTGGAAGCTGTTGGGCGCGTGCTTGAGCCGGTTGTTGCGCAAGAGCGGCAACCCGAACCGGGCCTGCACCATGTCGCCAATGAAGCGCTCGATGGGCTGGATCTTGTGAGCGTCGGTACACTCCGCGCGACCTCGGGTCGGGATCCGCGAGTACATGCTGTACTGCTGCAACATCGGCGCACGAGTGTGGTAGCCGCCACGGGCGGCCTTGTCGGCCATGTCCGCGAAGTCCTCGACCACCCAAGGCGGGGCGATCTTGGTCTTGGCCCGTAGCCGGTCGACCCGACCGCCTCGCACGAAGATCTCGTCGAAGACGTTCTTGTGGGCGCCCACCTTCGCCCAGGCGTCGATGAAGGCCTTGCGGTTGGTCTCGACGTACCGCTTCCACTTCGCCTTCGGAGGCTTGTGCAGCACCACAAAGGGGACGCCGGCCTTCGCCAACATCTTCTCCATGACCGGGATGACCTGGTAGCTGAAGCTCCACTCGTACCCGGTGTCCGAGAAGATCACGAGGTCGACGTCCTGCGGACGCAACCGCTCCCCGTCGACCACGAGCTTGCCGGCGACCAGCAGCGCCACCATCGTGGCGCTGTCCCGGCCGAGCCCGTTGCTGAGCACCGTGAGCGACGGCTTGATCCCACCGCCGCGACGACGCCGCCGCGAAGCACGGCCAGCATCCAGATTGAGGCCTGGATCCTGGCTGTACTTCATCAGTTCGTCGAACATGCTCATGAAACGCCCCTCTCTCCACCCTGAGATCAGAATGGAAGGCTCGCCAAGCCTGCCACAACTGCCGTCGCCCCGAGGGCGAGGAGAACCCCGCTGTCCCGCCGCATGTCTACTCGCCCCACTCGAAGACGCCGACCTGGAAGTCCTGCCAGTCGCCTTCCCGACGCTCGAGCTCAGCCGCAGCCATCTGGGCGTCGGTGCGGCTGGAGACCCGGCCGTCCCCATACCCGTCCTCGATGATCCGCCGGAGCTGGGCCCGAGGCTCACCCGTCAGCGGGCGTGGCTGCCGTGCGCCACTCCCGCGATCTCTGGCGTACTCAACGCCCCGATAGGTCAGATACAGCGGCCCGATGAGACCGTGAGCGATGGCCCAGGGGACGCTCTTGTTCTTCGAGTAGGACAGCGCCATGGCGCCGGTGCCTGCCGCCGCCAGGAAGACCTTGTAGGCGGTCGTGGCGTACCAGGGCGTCTTGCCGGGCTGACTCGGGCCGTAGAGGCCGCCGCCGGTCGGAGCTGGGGCTGCACCCATGCCTGGCGTCGGGCCGGTGCGGGTGGCCAGGGGAGACACGCCGTGTTGCAGGCGAGCCATCGCGATCTCTCGGACGGACATGGACATGGGGGACCTCTAGTGGAATCCGTAGGTGATCGGAGTTTCAGGGGAGATCCAGCACGCCCGACAGCCGGCCGCCTGGCAGCTCTTGGCCTCGGCGAGCTTGGGCTGGCCGTCCTGGTCGAGCACCGGCCGGTCATGTTGATCGAGCACCGGCAGCGCGGAGTAGACCGGGCACTGGTAGGCCTGGGCCCCGTCGTTGTCGAAGACGGGGACGTACTCGGCAGGGTCGTGGCCAACCTCGGCCGCCCAGTCCTTGGCCACCTGGCGCATTCGGGCGCGCTGGGCGTCTGTCGCGTCGGCGACGTAGACGCCCGCCTCGATGAGTGCGCCCTGCCAGGCCGTGAGCGAGCCCCAGTAGGTGTTGACGCCAGAGCCGTCGGCGATCCCGGAGATCTTCGGCACAAAGGCCGGGTTCTCGGGGGTCTTGACGTACAGGCTCGATGGGCGGATGGCGAAGTTGGAGATCCCCCGCGCCGCCCGCCGGAAGGCCTTCATCATCGGCTCGTTGGGAACGTAGGCAAAGGATGCCGGGGTCTGGTCTCCAGCTCCGCTCAGCAACACCGACTCGGTCTCGCCAGGTGAGACGGACGAGCCGAGGCCGACCTCTTCGCCGTGGGTCTCCAGCAGGTCCTCGACGGTGAGCCCCCGGAGCTCCGGCCGGAGCATCGTGGCGACCCGACGCTGGACCCGTTGGGCCAGTCGGCCACCGATGCGCTCGAGGCGGGACAGGGATCCCGTGGGCTCGATCCGCATCCCGTTCTTGAGCCCGGCGCTGATCCACCGAACCTCCGGTCCCGTCAGCCGCGCGTAGCGAACCTTGCGCGCCCAGGCCCTGGTCGGCGCCCAGAAGAAGACGTGGGGGAAGCGGCGGGCCACCTGGCCCCAGGCCTGGACGTACCGAGGAGAGCCGCGCACGGAGAAGTCGCCGGCGTCGTGGATGCGGAAGAAGCCGCAGACCGCGCCATTGGGGGTCTGAGCCTGCTTGAAGAGGTCCACGCTGGTGCGCGCCTTGACCCCGAGGGCGGCGTAGCTGGTGATCCTGGTCACCACCGCGTAGCGCTCCACCTTCCGGCGGTTGGGCGGCATCCGAATTCGCCCGGCCTGGGCGTCCCAGATCCCCAGCTCCTGGGTCGGCCGAGCCTTCTCGGCGAAACCGCCGCTCTTGGCGTCCTTGCTGTAGCCACCCTCAGTCGTGTACCGGGCGTAGCAGGAGATCGCCGCGGTCATCCCGTCGGTGAAGGTGCCTGCCCGCAGCGCGTCCTCCACCCAGGCCAGCCGCACATGGGTCGAGACCATGGACTCGGGGTAGCCGTAGTTGGCCTTGGTCGCGTAGCAGGAGTTGCAGATCATGTTCTCGTCGCGGTGCGCCGCCTGCACCTCGACGCCCGCCATCACGCACGTCCCACCGGCCTTGGGGTTACCCGCCGGCAACGACAAACTCGGCGCCGACATCTTCGAGGTCTTGGCGAGCAGGCCGACCTGGGTGCGTCCCGTGCTGAACCCGCCGAGCGTGCCCACGTCGGACAGGTTGTAGATGCCCACCTGCTCGTTTCCCCGGAACATGGCCACTGAGGCCTGGCCGCCGGTAGGCATCGTCGGGCCCACGCCCACATCGTAGGCCGCGCCAGGGCGCACCTCTGGCACCGCCTTGGGCAGCACCAGGCGCAGGGTGAGGTCACCCAAGATCCCCGAGCCCTTGCTCGGCCCAGACAGGGTGGCCCGCTGGCCCCGACTCGTCGCGCCCGTCGCCGCCATGACGTGCAGCGCCCAGGCCCGGCCGATGTAGAGGAAGGCTGCGTAGTAGGCCTTGGGGTACTTGCGCTGCCAGGGGGAGGCGTAGGTGTTGTCGGGGAGCTTGTTGATGGAGGCCTGGCGCTCCTCGAGGTAGTCCTTGACCGTCCGCACCGGGTCGTGGACGAGCTCGCCCCGAACCCCCATCGACAGCGGGTACGCCCCCATGCGCCTGAGCTGGTCGACCTGGTAGGCCATCAGCTCCCGGAACCGCTTGGCGTTGATGGAGAGCCGGCCGGTCACCACCTGTGGCTTCTGGGCCTTGCTCTTCCACTCCACCTTTCGGCCACCCATGGCCTGCAGCGCGATGCGCCACTGCTCTCGCATGAAGGCGATGCGCCTGGACTCCTTGTGGCCGTTCAGCTTCTCGATGAGCGCGACGGGGGCCACCCACCAGTTGGGCGCGTCCATGCGCTGGAGGTAGAAGCCCGCGTTGATGTACTGGGTCTGCTCGCGGCGGCGGGCGAGCCGGGGATCTTCCGCCGCAGCCAGCTCGTCCTCGTTGACGAGCGACCGAGAGCCCTGCCCGCCCATCGCTGAGCCGCAGCCAGCGCACCGAGAGCCACTGGTGACGACGCTGGAGAGGCCTGCCACGCCCGCGAGCAGGGCGGCCACGCCGAGGGCCATCCGGGTTCCATCAGCAGACACAGGGGCTCCAGGCGCTGGGGCGTGCCTGGAGTCTATCTCGGACGCCTCAGGGCAGGCCCAGAGGGACTCACCACGCCCTCTGGGGGTAGCCCTCGTGCCCACCCTCCATGCTAGACGGATCTCCCGGCCCCTCCGCTGTGTTGGTCTGCCGCATGTCGAACATGGACTCACCCACGATGGGTCGACCGTCCCAGCGCGAGACCTCCACCAAGAAATTGCCCGCCAGGCCCATCATCGAGTGCGACCCCTCGATCGTCACTCGATTGGGGTGCCGCATGATGGGATTGGAGAGAAAGGGGTGACCGATGGTGTTCGGGTGGTGCTCATCCGTGATCCACTTCATCGGCAAGCCCTCCTTGAGGAGGAGTGCGGACCCGCCCAGGCTCACCTCTGTCAGGTGCATGTCGTCGGTGAACTGATCGCCCTCGCCGTACTTGTAGGCCAGGGAGTGGAGCACCAGCGGCACATGAGGGACGCCAGGCTGGAGAAAGTCAGCCTGCCACCCGAGGCGCTCTCGCGGGAGGATGCGGCTCGCCAAGATCAGGAAGCGCTCGCCGAAGACGGTGCGCTCTGGGCCTCGTTGGGCGAGCTGGCGAAGCCCCATGCGGCACAGGTCGATCACCGCGGCCGTGGTGTTGGGGTAGCGGGTGGGAATCCAGGCATCAATATCGTTCTTGAGGGTAGCGGGGACGCGCCAGGTGGACATGAACAGCTCCATGAGTGTTCACATCGTATACTAACGCAACGCCACGTAGTCAAGCGTAAACAGATGTCACTCAGTAGTCGGCCTCGATGGCGAGCTGGTTCATCTTGGCGGCGTCTGGCCAGTCCAGATCTGGGTCGACGAAGATGTGCTCGATGCGGGACCAGGCGAAGAAGTAGATCGGGTCGCCGTTGGGGAGCTCGGACTTGTAGAAGGAGATCGCCCAGTTGTCCGGCGCGGAGATCCGGTACATGGCCGGGTGGCTCTCGGCTCGCATCGGCCCCAGGTCCACGTTGCGGGCGAAGGTCTGGTACGTGATCTCCTGCTCACGCTCCGGGTCGGTGATGTAGTGGATGATCTGACCGCCTGGCATCTGAGTGCAGGCACCTCAGAACTGGAACGGCCGTTCACGACGCGCAGCGCTCCCACGGCACGCCACCGTGGCCAGGACGGTCAGCGCAGTCAGGACCTCGAAGGCGAGGCGAGTGCCGTCGTCGCGTCTCATGGGGCCGTCACTATCACAGCCTCTCGCATCAATCTCTGAGCGGCCGCCGGGGTGACGTAGAGCTCACTCTCATTGCCGTCCACGCTCGCCAAGAACCAGTACAGGCTCGTGATCCAATCCACCTCCGAGAGCTCCTGAATGTAGGACCGGAGCAGCACCGCCTCCATTCCAGGCTCCAGGGGCGGGCGCCACCCCCCACTGTCAGAGCCATGGGCAAAGTCGATGGCGACGTCGCGGCGCGTGCTCCAGTGCAGGTCTCCAGCGTCGTGGCCGGTGCGCCGGATCTGCGTACCCACCGGCACGTTGAAGCCCCGCCATACCTCAATCGGCAGCTGCATCGCGTCCAGCCACGCCCCCGCCAAAAGAAGCCGCCGCTGCGCCTCGGCACCCCCATGGTTGGCGAAGAGCAGCCACCTGGGCTCGCTGACCTCCTCGAAGTCGTAGATATCGAGTGGCATCTCCGCTGTGATGACGTGCCCGTTGGGAAGGCGAATCACCGGAAGCTCAGGGGGCACCGCGTCAAAGTTGGGGTAGCCGCTCACATCCGCCAACACACTCGACGCACGCCGACTCCCACGTCGCCCCAGCGCTGCCAGACCGGCGGCGGCCGCGGCAGCGCCGAGCGCCCACCAGACTCCATTGTCATGTCTCATGTAGACCTCCAGGGTTCAGCTTCGTCATCAAGCAGCTCGACGCGCACCAGAGTCGCAACCGGAACCGCGATCTCTGGCTCCCGGTCGTCCAGTTCGCCCAAGGCCACGTCCTCAGGCCGAAAAGCGTAGGTGAGCACCGCATTGACGTCATGGGCCAGGTAGTAGTCCACCGCGTACTGCCGGCGGTTGGTCAAGAACATGCCTGGACGCGGAATGGAGTGCGACTCACCTACCCGAACGGGTAGGCGGATGCGGGAGTCAGCTCCCGAGACCGCCTGGCGGGCCGCGGGGTCGTATCGCATGATCCGATACCCCAGCAGGGTGCCCGGCGTCGGGCCAACGTCCCAACTCGGATGAGCCTGAGCGCGACTACCCCACGGTACCTGCGGCACGATGTCGTCTTCACCGAGCACCATCCAGACGTCCTGGGGGCCCATGCGCTTGACGCCCACATCGTCCCCCGAGAACGCCCGCATGACGAAGCCTTGGTAGCCCCGGCTGGTGTACCAGTCGTGCAGACGGCGGGTGTAGGCGGGGTTGCGGATCCAGAGCCGCCCCTTGAGCAGCCTGAACACCGGCGATAAGAACTCATCCCAAGCACCACCGCGCTTCCGCTCGACCGCCTTGGCCTGCGCCCAGAGCTTCTGGCCGATGAGCTTGCGGTCCCGCGGCATGAGCGCCCGCGGCAGCTGGGTCTCGTCCCCGCCAAGCTCGTGGTGGCTGCCGCCGTGGGGCTCGATGACCGCGTAGCGACCCGGCGGGACCCGGAATCGGGCGACCCGCTGGGGCGTGCCGTATGCGTAGAGGTCCCTGGCGTAGGTCTCGCTGCTCGTGAGCCAGCGCCCGACGTCGTTGATGGTGTTGCCGTAGTCCAGGCGGCTGTGCAGGGGTTGACGGCCGGTGAGCGGCCCCCGCCGTCCGGGAGCGATGCCCCCGCCGTGCCAGACCTCGATCTCGTCCTCGGGCAAGACCAGGACCTCCTTGGCCAACTCGCGGCCAGTGGGGTTGGGCTGTTCGTGCGCCTGGAGCTCCAGCTGCTCCCAGTCCACATCCCCAGGCCGACGGCTCCCCCTCGGGGCGAACGCTGCCCAGCCAGCGAGCAGACCGGTGACGGCCATGGCCAGATAGAGGCCCTCGTCGCGCCTCATCGCTCACCATCCAGGGACTCCTTGACGATGCGCTTGGCGCCCTTGAGCACCTCTGGGTAGGGCGTGCCCGCGTCGAGCAGCGGCTTGAGTTGGTACCACCCACGGCCAGACTCGTTGCTCCACGACGCCTTTCGGATGGTGACCAGGGCGTCACCGAGGGCCCACAGGTGCAGGGCGATGAGGGCGTCCTCCGGGGGTGGTGGGGGCGCCGGATTGGGGTAGGCCCGGGTGGGCAAGATCAACCCAAACATCTTCTCCAGGGCACCCTTGGGCGGCTCCATCGAGTAGCGGTTCATGTCCGGCGCCTTGCGGCCGCCGAGCAGCACCAGGCCGGTGCGGGCGCTCGTGTCGATCTCCCGCGGGTCAGCGCGGGGGAACACCTCATCCATCCCGAGCCGCTTCCAGCGCTCGTACTCGACGCGGCGCCTTACGCGGCCAGAGGGGCGGCGAGGGCGGTCAGGCCGGCGCCAAGCCTGGTCTATACCAAGCTGGCTCACGTCGGAGTAGTAGGCGGTGAGCTTGCAGATCTTGTCCACGTCAAGCTCCACCAGGAAGCGATACTTGCTAGCCACGCGGGAGCCGCGCACCCGGACGGGGGGCAGGTCTCGCAAGATCCGGCCGATCTCCCCCGCCACCCACGGAACATAGGGGCCCCAGTGGACGGGCATCTCCGGGTTCTGGTCCACCCACCACTCGCCCCGGTACCACTCTCGGGCGCTGAGCTTGGCCCGCATCCACCCCACCACCTCCGCCAGGGAAGCCACGTCCTCATCGTCGGGGTGAGGATAGCGCCCGACGGCTGGCCCGCGCCCCCCGGTGGTCCCCCTCGCCCGCTTCAGTACGACAGCGATGTCCCGGCGGAGCTGGCTCATCCCGCGGGCGCCCAGGTACATCGAGTCGAGCAGCTTGGTCTTCTTCGGCCGAACGAAGAGGTAGTTCGTCGGGGGGATGTTCCGCAGGGCGTCCGGCAGCACCTCCATCAGCATCACGAGGCGAACGGCGACCTCTGGGGGGTAGCTGTCAAGGGCCTCGACGAGCGCCTCAGGCAGCCGCTGGCCAGCGAAGACCGCCCGACTGCCAGCTCGCGAGCCGAGGGCTGCCGCGGCCACCAGGAGCCCGGCAGCGCCCAGCGCGAACCCTGTGCCGTCGACCTGGCTCGTGAATCTTCCAGCTGAACTCATCCCGCCTTCCAATCATGACTTTTCAGCCCCCGCAGGGCCCATGCCGCTCAGACTATCTCCAAAGCGCGTTCAGGTGCCGTGTTCGGACATCAGGAGGCCCCCTCGTCACCATCACGCGGAATGGGAAAGGTGAGACTGCTCTCGCACCGTCACCACGTCAACATCCATGTTGACCTTTGGGTTCCCAGTGAGTACACCTTCCATGCCCATCATCATGGAGTGATTCTCATGCCCATCCTCTCCGGCCCCATGACCATCCGTCGCTTCACCCTGTCGAGCAAAGGCCCCGATGACGGAGCGAAACTCGACACCAGTCCAGACGCCATCACGGCGGCGCTGCAGGAGGGCGCGTTCAACATGGACGCCGCTGGGCGCCTCAAGGCCGGGGACAAGATCTCCGGCTGGGTCCACGGCGACGACGGCGCTGAGGCCAACTTCGACACCAACGGCCGACCCTGGCACCACGCCTGCTACGCGGTGTTCGCGCTGCGCACCGACGAGCTCAAGATCCCCCGAGGCCCCTTGCGCATCGAGCTGAAAAAGCGCATGAAGGCCTGGTGCGAGGAGAGCGGCCGCGAGCGGGTGCCCAACAGCGTCAAGCGGGAGCTGCGCGAGCTGGTCGAGTATGACCTGGCCCAGAAGACGCTGCCCACCACCAAGCTGTGCTGGGTGCTGTGGAACACCCAGGACAAGGATGGCTACGTCATCTTCCACAGCCTCGCGCAGTCAAGCAACGACCTGTTCCAGCTCTCCTGGCGCCACACCTTCGGCGTCCCGCTGGAGCCCGTCAACGCCGCCACCCTGGCGGCCACCTTCAACCCCACCCTCGCTGCGCTGATCGAGGAGGCCTGGATGGTCGGAGAAGGTGCCGACGACGGCACCTTCTCCGACTCCTTCACCCTGTCCAGGGAGTTCTACTGCTGGCTCTGGCGGACAACGAGCACCCAAAACCTGCATTACATCGACGACGAGATCCAGGGCGGCAAGCTCGCCGGCGCCGAGGTCGATGCCTGGCTCCACGAGCAGATGCAGCTGGAGCGCTACGACGGCAGTGACGCCAAGACCACCCTGCGGGGCGACCCCATCCAAAAGGAGGAGGTCCGAGTAGCCTTTGCCGAACAGAAGGGCATCGTGGGGATCGGCATGGCCCTCCGAAAGTCCGACCTGGAGTTCTCGGTGACGCTCTCGGGAGACAAACTTGACGCCAAGACCCTCAAGCTGCCGCCATCGTCGGGCGAGGACGACGAAGCCCGCCTCTACGAGCGCATCTACCTCTACGAGGCGTACCACGACACCCTAACCAAGCTCTTCGAGTTGTTCCTCCGGCACCGCCTGGACACGCCTCGGTGGACGCGATGGAAGAGTCAGCTGAAGGCGTGGATCCAAACCACTCCAGCCTGGGGCTGGGCGGGTGGTGCCAGCTCGGGGGCGGGTGCGGCCGGTCGAGTGGTTGATGTCGCAGCCAGACTGTCGGCGCCCCCTCCCTACAGCGAGACGCCGGAGTAGGGGCCGCTTCGCGGACCAAGACGTCACTCCATCCTCCAGGCGCTACCATGATGCAGGCCTCGTTTAGGGCCTGCATCTGCGGTTGACAGGTCACCATTGACGTGTTCTTGTGTCCCCGCAATTCTTTGTTTGGAAGCGAGGTGGCATGACTCGACGCATGACCCGGTTCAAGGTGGACCCCCTGGAGGGCAAAGACCCTCGCGAGTCCATCGAAGATGCCTGGGCCTGCGTGCTTCAATGGGACGCCTACCTCAAGCTCCAGGTCAACACACGCTGCCGTTATGCACCACCTGGGCTCGAGCCCTACGACGTCGAGAGCCTCGCCCGCGAACTTACCATCCGGCAGCTCCAGCGGTGGGATCCTGAACGTCTCACGCTCTCGGCTTGGACGCGCCAGGCCATGTGGTACTCGGTGGGGCTCGCCATCTGCAGGATCCGCCCCACCGGGGTTCGGCGGGCCTCCTTGATCGCCCACGCTTGCTCTGAAGCCTGGGCGATGCTCAGCGAGAAGCTCGGGCGCGGACCCACCTACGAAGAAGTCTCCGAATTGGCATCCCAGCTCGGCCGATCTTTCACCGATCGGATCTCCCCCAACCTCGTCCACCGCTGGGCAGCCGGCTGCAACCCCGACGACAACGTCCGTTTCCACCACGCCTCCAACGGCGATGAGGGGCGGACCTGGGAAGAGCTTGTCCCCGACGAGCCCGAAGAGGGCAGCTCCGAGGAGTACCTGCTCGACGCCCTTCGGCGGAAACGGGTGCGCGAAGCCATCACACATCTACCCGAGCGGCTGCGTACCGTCATCGACATGCACTACTTCCAAGAGCTCACCCTCATCGAGATCGCAGAGCACCTGAACATCTCCCGTCGGCGCGTCCAACAGCTCGATCAGCGCGCCAAGGGCATCCTGATGGACCTGTTCGACTCGGGGGCGCTCATCGATCCTGAGAGCTGGTTCGATTGGGGCGACGAGACCGAGCCACGATCGGCCAGGCCGCCAAAGCAGCTCCCCATACTCGTGCTGCACTCCAGCCACGAGATCGCGATGCTCACCGTCGCGCAGCAGCGATCCCCTGTCGAACCCGATCCAGAAGTCGCGCCGTCACCTCCGACACCCGCTGCGCATCCCCAGAACGACGAGCAGCTCCTCTACGCAGAAATGTGACCGCGGAGGCCACACTAGCCTCGCTCACCATCCGCCCAGAGGGCGCTCGGATCGTCCTGATCTCCCTCAGTGAGCCAGTCTGGATGGCCTGCACCCGAAGGCTTCCGATGCGTAGCTCTGAGATGACCCGAGTGGCAGGCATGAGCCCTCCTGTAGGGGGAGATTACCCGGAAGCCTGAGCGTCAACTTGCCGGTTGACAGCGAGTCGGTAAATGGGTAAGCATCGCCCCTGCGAGGTTACATGATGGCCCCTTCTGCTCCTGATTCTTCCTCCCCCATCGGCGTCGAGAACGGCGTCTACCTGCTAGAGCAGTCCGAGCAGGACGCCAGGGCGCGGCTGTTCGACCTGAGCGAGGCCGCGTTCGACCTCACCCTCGACGAAGACAACGACGTCGCCGCCCCCTCTCACCCACCGCTGGCGCACGACTCCCCTCACCGCCCGCTTGTGGAGGCCCTGCTGCTGACTGTGGGCTCCTTCAAGAGCCGACAAAGATCCATGCTCAACAAGCATTCACCGCTGCCAGGGTGGGCGATCTACCGGCTGCTGCTGCTCGCCGAGCGCATCGTCGGGTTGGCCGAGGACGGCCTCGACGCCGGGCGCTCGCTCACGAGCAGCGAGACCTACGACGAAGACGCCCCCCCGTTTTCCGAAACTCAGCTGGACGCTGATCTCCTCGAAGATGATGAGGGCGACCTCAAGTACATCATCCCCGACGGCGCACCAGCCGCGACCAGTGTCGCCGCCGAGGCTGCCGCGATGGGCTCCCCCATCACCCGCACCCCCCTCCCGGTGGGCGCCCACGTCCGACCCTGGTCGGCCGTGGGTGACTCCGAGGTCACCCGCCAGCGGTGGTGGGGTGGCTACCCAGCCGCATCAGGCCAGGCCGCCACCCAGCTTCGGAAGGACGGGGGCTGGTCGGCCTACCACCTCGACGGCACCCCCATCCGCTCAGGAATCGAGACAGACCCAGCTGTGGGCGAGCAGCTCGCAGACGACACCCTGGAGGCCCGCTACGGCTCGGGCGTCTTCGGGCTGGTCGGCTCACGATGAGCCGGGTCTACGCTGGCGTCGGGAGCCGTCAGACCCCCCAGGATGTGCTTGACCTCATGAGCATCCTGGGGGCGCGGCTCGCCGATCTCGGCTGGACGCTTCGGAGCGGCAACGCCCCCGGCGCCGACCAGGCCTTCCAAGAGGCCGCCTGGGGTCACCTCATGACCATCCCAGAGCAGGACCCTCCTCGCGTGGAGGTCTACCTACCGTGGCCAGACTTCCACGCCCCAGAGAAGCTGCAGCCCAGCACGATCTGGCACAACAACCCCACCTACCAGGGCGTCGAGGCCGCCATCGCTCACCACCCAGCCGGGAGGCGGCTGAGCCGCGGCGCACGGCTGCTGCACGGGCGAAACAGCCATCAGATCTTGGGCCGGCTGCTCAACGCGCCCGCCACCATGGTCGTCTGCTGGAGCCCCTGCGGCGCCCAGGAGTTGGACCAACTCACCCGACAGAGCGGCGGCACGGGCCAGGCCATCCGGCTCGCTCGCCGCAACGGCATCCCCGTCTTCAACCTGAAAAACCCTGGGGCGCTACCGGCGCTCCAGGCCTTCGTGGAGCAACACCCGTAGCCCCACATCGCACCGCAGCGCTGACCCCGCTGCTCCGCCCGAGATCCCCATGTCCAGCCCGATCTGCCCCGACTGCACCACCGCCCCCCGTGAGCCCAGCCGGATCTCCAACCGCAGCGGCAAGCAGCTCTACGCCCGCACCTGTCGATCCTGTCGCCGCGGCCGCGCCGCCAACCGCGCCGCCGCGCGTCAGGCCGCGGCCAGCGTGGCGCCGAAGGTCGTGAACGCCGGCCACTACATCGCCGCCTTCCCATGGTCGACGCTGTTGAGCCAGAGAGTACCGTGCTCGTCCACGGGCGCCACGCCACCCCTGACCATCAAGGCCATAGGCGAGGCCCTAGCCCAGGCCGAGCGCGTGGCCGCCCTCCAGCAGCAGCTCGACGAGGCCACAGCCGAAGCCGAGCGCCTCACCAGCGCCCTGGAGGAGGCGGCCGCGACTGTCCAGGCCGTCACCTACGAAGAGGCCGCCGACCTCGAGAGGCTCCACGACGAGATCCAGAAGCTCCGCAGCAAGGAGGCACGTCAGGCGACCGCTATTCGAGAGAACGCCGCATATGTCCGTGAGCTCACCCAGCTGCGCAGCGTTCAGGCCCTCGACCTCAAGAAAAAGTCCGAGGCCCTCAACCGCGTCCATGAGCGCTTGAAGACGGCCACCCAAGCGTCCGATCGCCTGTCGAGGGAGGCCGGCACCGCCAACGCGCAGCTCCAGACCCTGAAACAGGACTGCGCCAGGGCCCGCGCTGTCGCCCGCGCCCTCAACACGGCTCACCAGGGCGAGCTGGCGACGAACCGCGCCGCCATGGCCGAAGCCATCGAGCAAATAGGCGCCCAACGGGAGCAGCTGACGACCCTCCAGGCCCGGCTCACGCGGTCGGCGACCAACCAGGCCACCAACCAGCAGGCCATCACCACGCTGCGGCGAGAGTACGATGAGATCCACGCCGAGCGGCGCGACCTGATCCTCGCCCAGAAGGCCACCCGCGCCAGCATGGTCGCCCTCGGCCTGGGCGGCCTGGTGGGCTGGGTCCTCTTTGTCGTCTATGTCCTTGGCTTCGCCCCCTGAGCCGACCGGCTCGGTAAAGCCAAGATCGACGGCGTCACCATTCCCGCTTTCGTCGTCTGAGGAGCACACCATGAGCCACCCCGCCGCCCTCTGCCCTACCTGCCTGGCCTCTCCTGGTCGCCCGTGTACCTCTCCGAACGGCAGCCAGCGCAAGCCCCACCGGACGCGCCTACAGGCCGCCGGGATCGACGTGCCCACCAGGGGCCGCCCTCGGTCGGAGGTGCGCCTCAAAGGCACAGCCGAGCAGGTCGCGAACCTCGAAGCGCTGGCCGCTGGCGCGGGCGTGTCGGTGTCGGCGTGGGTGTGGTCGCAAGTCAGTGGGCGACACCTCATCTGCTGAAGTTTTCTTGCAGAAAGTGTTGGCGTCTCTTTGCTGAGCGGATGACAGCCGCCGCCCTCCGAGGGCACACACCTGGCACGCCAGGCTGACCCCTGCTCAAGTTTGGACCGTTCCCGATACGATGGAGGCACCTGGAGGCGCCATGCGTCACGACAACGGCACCGCGATCACCCTGGGCGCCATGGCGCTACTCGCCGCCGGCGCGGCGCTCAGCGGCCGCCGAGGCGCCCGCAACGATGACCAGCGGGAAGACGAGAACCCCCACCAGGCCGTGGAGAGAGCGCTGCGCCAGCGAGGTCTCCACAACATCGGCCTGAACGCCGACTGGTCGGTGAGCGCCTGGGAGATCGGCACCCACGAGGGCCACCCTGCCTACCTGCTCGACATGGAGTGGGGAGACGACGCCTACGCTGTCGTGGTCCGGTTCTCGGATCATCACGACGTTGCCGAGCTCATCCAGAAGTTCCCCGGTTGGCGGGAAGGCGACCCTGTGCCGCCCCAGGCCTACACCGACACCAACGGTCGCGTAGCCCCCGCGAAATACCACGAGGACAGCGACGGCTACAACGACATCATCTCGACCATCTGGGAATCAGCGCCCCTCCAGTCGACCGTCCAGGCGCAGGCCATGGTGGACGAGGTGCTCAAACGCTTCGGATAAGAACGCAATAGCGTCACAATATACACCTACTTGTTGACTATCTGACGATGCCGTGTGAGACTCATCCTCCAGACCAGGAGGATCTCATGATCTACGACCTTCGCACCATCAAACTCGACAATCCCAAGTTTCCACGGGCCAATGTGATGTCGCCCCCCATCGCTGAGACCTGGCGGGCGCGCCACGGGCTCTCCTCGTGAGCGCCGCCGACGCCGCCGCCTCCAACCCCAGCGTGGACGCATTCCGGGAGCTCTCCAAGCACCTTGGCTGGAGCACAGGGCCGAAGATCCCCACCTGCTTCGCCTTCGTCGCTTGGGACTGCCGCGCCGTACTCCACCTCAACCGCGGAGCCAGCGGCGGACAGCAGGACATCAAAGGCGTCCTCAAGCTCGAACGGGAAGAAAAGGACGCCATGGGCGAGCCCACCTGGCTCCCTCAGGGTGCCTGGTGCGTCACCTTATCCCTCATCAAGGGTTCCGTCGTCACCAGTGATTTTCTACGATCCAACATCAAAATGGCCGTGGGGACGAATGTCGGCGCACCCAACGCTGTGCTTATCCAGCTACTGCTCAGCCGATTCTGGACCCATCACATCGTCAAGGCTCACATACAGCGAATGGAGGAAGAGGCCCAGGAGCCCGACGCGCTCAAGAGGGGTGGACGGATCCCCCGCAGCGTAGCTGATAAGCGGGCCCGCCGGGAGAGGTTGCTCCGGGACGCGAAAGCCCGAGCTCGGGACTGAGCGACACCCGCGAAGTCGTCGTCGCGCGAGATTGCCCCTCCCCAGCTAGGCTGAGGGGGGGCGCCCCATTCTCGCCACACGACCGCGAACCAACGCTACCGTGACCCCCTCAACTTACCTCAGGCGGGCTCAGAAGGGGAGCCCGCCTGCTGCTGGGGCACCTCAGTTATACATGGTGTCGGCCTCAGCGAGGCCCTCGAGGATCAGGTCGTCGACGTTGAGACCATGCCGGTCGATGAAGGCGTGGAGCGCCCCCAGGTCGGTCTCAGAGCCGCGGTAGCGCTCCCAGACGGTCGGCCAGGCCTCCTGCATGATGTTGGAGATCAAGAGCGCTCGGAAGGGCTCATCGCCCTGGGCGAACACCTCGAAGACCCGCTGCATGGGCACTCCCATCAGCCTGAACAGCTGAAGCGGGAGGACCCGCGGGGCGTTGTCCATATAGTGGGAGGTCTTGTCTGCGTGGAGCCAGTCGAGGGCGCGACTTGAGATCTCCTGGGCCACCCCGTACACCATCTGCTGCTCGGTGACTTGCCCCGAGGTCAGCTGCTGCTTCACATGGAAGGCCGCCCGCTCGTGGGCTGCATCGCGCACCAGGGTGCCATCGTAGATGGGGATGATGCCAGGACGACCGAGGTAGGGCGGGTCGACGAGCACACCGATCAGCGCCTTGTCCACCCAGGGCCTGGGCTCAAGCACCCAGATCGACTCGTCGATGACCGAGAAGGCGTCCATCAGCTCTTCTGGAAGGAGCTTGCGGGGCTTGAGCCCGGACTTGACGGCGCCGACGACCGCGGCGGCCAGGGGTGGCGGGACGGCGTTGCCGATCTGGCACTGCTGATCCTGCAGCGCGCCGGCGAAGGCGAAACCCTCGGGGAAGGCCTGGATGATCAACGTCTCGTCAGGGCGCAAGATCCTGCGCTTGCCCTTGGGCACCGACCCGGCCCCCGCGTAGCGCCAGTGGGTGCCCATCACCGCGTAGGCGTTGCGGCGCGTGGTGATCGTGAAGCCGGGACGATCTGTAGAACGAGCTCGCGCTGTCGTCTGGAAGGGCATGATGGCGTCGTAGCCCTCGCGCTCCAGGTGAGGCAGCGCCTGGCCCACCGAGGCGTAGGGACGGCGAGTGCCAGGGCCGTGGGTGGGCTTGGGTGGCGAGAGCTTGCGCTCTGCGCCCCAGATGAACACCCGCTTCCGATCTTGGGGCACCCCGAAGGACTTGGCGTCCAGACGCCAGGCCCCAACGTAGCGGAAGCGCTTGCGGAGCTGCGACATGATCTGGTCGCGGTAGGCCTTGTAGCGGGGCTCCAAGAAGGCCGCGACGTTCTCGACCACCATCCGGCGCGGCTTCGCAGCGTCGAGGACCGGCATCAGGAGCTGGAAGCCCTCGCGCGGATCGTACTGCCCCCGTCGACGCCCCGCAGAGCTGAACGGCTGGCAGGGCGGGCCGCCGATCAAGATGTCCACCGGCACCCTCGAGTCGGCCACGTCCGCCACGTCGAGCTGAGCCACCACCCGCCCAGACTGACGCCCCGTCCGCACCGCCAGCGGGTCCTTCTCGACACCCACCGTCTTGAGCCCCGCGCGCTGGGCGCCCAGCGTGAAGCCCAGGGCGCCGGCGAAGGTGTCGAGGCCCACCAGCTCAGCCGGGTCCCTCCTGGGGTCGTGCAGCCTGAGCAGCTGCCGACCCACGCCGGAAGCTGTGTCGATGGGCGGCGGCGCGTAGATCTCCGCCGGCGGTTTCCGCGGCTGGCCAGCCTTGCTCCGGGGACGCTGCTGAGGCAGGGGAGCCACCGGGTCGCCGAGGTTTATCAAGGCGTCGAACATCGACTCCCCTGAGCCCTGCTCAGCCGGCCCCTCCGGCTCTGCGCCGAACGCCATCAGCTGATCGAACAGGGACTTGGGGGACGACATCAGACCTCAGAGACGCAGCGGATGTCCCCAACCTATCTCGGGTCCGCGTTCCCAGATACGCTGGAGCCATGCACGGCACTCCCCTGACTCTCGGCGCAGTCGCCCTCCTCTACCTCGCCGCGCGAGCTGGCGAGGGTGGCAGCCGGGCGCCCGCCGTCGCCCAGCACCCGGACACCCTCTGGGTGGGCACGACCGCCCGGAACCTGCTCGGCATCCTCGCCCACGGCCTGGTGCCCCGCGCTGGCTGGTCTCCGCACCGCACCGACACCCGTGACGCTGTCTTCCTCACCGACGAGCCCGAGGCCGCGCTGATGTACGCCGACGTCGGCGCCGCGAATACACCTGTGCTCCTCGAGGTGGACGTCTCCGGCCTGCTGCTGGTGCCGGACTACGACGACATCGAGGTTCAGCTCGACGCGCTGCTCTGGCAACTCAACAGCGGCGACAGCGGCACTGAGGACCACGGCATCCAGCCGGGCAAGATCTTGAGCCAGCAGGTCGCCGAGCACGCCGAGGGGGCCCTGGAGTGGATCTTGAGCCAGTCCGACCAGGACGCCATCCAGGCCGAGATCGTCTGGAGAGAAGAGGGTCCCTACCTCGCCGTGCGACCCCTCGTCGGCCTCCAGGTCGACACCCGCCTCATGCGGCAATTCCCTGAGCTCTACGAGGACCTCGCGTGGCGCCAGGGCCACATCTTCTTCATGTCGAACCAGTACCAGCACCGCGGCACCATCCCGACCAGCAGGATCCGCCAGGTCCTCGTCCCCGTCACACCGAAACAAGCCACTGTTACGCTCACGGGACACGGCTACCTCGTAGATCAACAAGGCCTGGTGCTCCAGCAGCCCGTCGACCCCCAGAGGGTCGAAGACTACGACTTCAAGCGGGTGCCCATGCGCGGCCTCAGCCTTCAGCAGGCCAGGGCCTGGGCACAGCACCATGGCTCAGCCAACCGGCGGCGACCGCGAGGCGCCCACGCCGAGCTCGTCCAGGCCGTCCAGGGCGGCCTCACCCCCGACCTCATCCGCCACGACAAGTGCGAGCCGACCGGCAAGAGCCCCCAGGAGTGTCACTGCTACCACGCCGCTGAGGCCGTCTACCACCTCGCCGGCGCCAAGCGCTCTGGCCTGGTTCCCGTCAGTGGCAAGCTCCGCAAGGTCACCCACTGGTGGCTAGAGGACCGCAAGAGCGGGGAGATCGTGGACCCCACCGCCGACCAACTCCCCAAGCGCTACGACTACACCCAAGGGACGCGACGGGGATTCCTGACACTCCAGCCAAGCAAGCGCGCCCAGGTCGTCATCGACCGCGCCAAGGAGATCTTGTGAGACACGACGACGGCACCGTGCTGGCCCTGGGCGCCGCAGGCGCTGCTGGCTTCATCGGCCTCACGCTCGCCCAGGCGATACGCAGACGCGCCGGCTCACGCAACCTGCCTCGAGAAGAGTGGGCCGCGGAGACGTTCACCGGGCCCCTCAGGATGCACCCCCAGCGCGGGGTCATCGTGCTGTCCACCTGGATGGCGGGTGGAGATCCCGCGTACCAGCACGCCATCGACATCGTCCAGGGCTTCTACAACCCCGACGGGGATCCCGACGAGTTCTCCCAGTCCGAGTACGATGCTGCGCACAAGTTCATGGAGAGCAACGCGATCCCCGTAGAGGATGCCTACAAGGCGTGGCGCCACGCTGTTCCAAACGATCACCACACCCAGAACCCAGCGTGGATATGGGCTCTCGACCTTCACCCCGACCTTAGGGAAGAGGCCATCGTGGAGCGCATCCGAACGGCCGCCGCCTGGGCCCTACAAGAGAACGCCCGCCAGCTCGAACTGACCTGCGACGAGCCGAAGACGGACCTCGTGGACAACACCTACGTCGTCTGCCCGCTCACCAGTGACCAGAAGCTGCACCACATCATCAACCGTCTCCCTATCGAAGGGGAAGGGGAGTTGGTCGAAGACAACGACGGACGGTGTTTCCAGTGGAACAACCATTGGTACTTCCCCACGTTCATCTCCGTCCACCCCAACGGGCTCACCGAGCCGGGCATCGACCTCGCCCGCGTCAAGAGCCGCGTCACCCTGGGGGGTCGACCTGCCCTCGTCGCCCTTCCCGACCTGGCCAACCCGTGAGACGCGACGACGGCACCCTGCTCGCCCTCGGCGCCGCCGGCGCCGCCCTGGTGGCCGGTGCGCTCGCCAGCCGCGGCAGTCGGGCCCGGCAGCCGGTCAAGGCAGGCCCCCTCGAGATCGACTACCGGCACGCCACGCTCACCGGCACAATCTCCACCATGCGCTGGGAGCTCACCGACTACCTCAACGACCGCTGCGAGGAGAGCCGGTACCCCCAGCTCGCCAACATCGGCGACGACCAGGCGATCGAGGATATCGTGATCCCCCAGGTCGCCGCCGACATCGGCACCGTCGAGTACCTGCTCGCCCTCGACATCCTCGGCGAACGAGAGCGCCTCCACGCATCCATGGCCCGCATCTTCGAGAGAATCGAGCAGGTCTTCGTCGAAATGGAGGAGCACATCGGCACGAAGCCCTTTACCTCCTGGTTGGGAGACAGCGCAGACCCAGAGCTCGCCGAGCTCCTCTTCTCGGCGCCCGTGTTGTCCGCTGACCACCTCTCGACCATCCTCGCCACAGTCGTTGCTCACCACGGCGGCCAATGGGGCGATCTGGACTACGACGACCCCATCGAAGTCGATGGGGTCGTCCAGATCCGGGATCTCACCCTGTACCCCACCGGCGTCAATGGGCCGCGGGTGCCCATCCGCTACCTCGCGGTGCGACCCGTGCTGGGTGGACGTCTCATCACGACTGTCGTCGATGATGTGGAGTAACCGCGAAACACTACGTTACGAGCTTGGAACGAACGACATTTCCGGGGGACAAATCGGGCCATCCTGCTCCATTTCCGCGAGCCACTGCGCGACCTCTCCGTGACGATGGACCGCAATCTCCGGCTCCCGGTCGTTGTAGATCTGCAGCAAGGAATGCTCCATGGCGCCGGCCCAAGAGATCGCGATCATCTGCGCACCGAACGCCTCCAACATCACCTCGAAGTGCTCCTCTACCTGGTCCGCGCCGTGCGCCTCGTAGGCCTCGGTGTCCGGCAGCGGACACGCGCAGAGCATCCGCATCATCCGAATCACGTCCGGTCGCGCTATCACTTGACCCACAGCCTGCTCCAACGCCTCCCGCCCCATGCCCCAGGTCACCTGAGGCCGCATGTCGGCCGCCAAGTGACCAACGCCCAAGACGCGCGCCACCTCTCGGGAAATCGCCATGTTGACGAGCTGGACCACTGGCAGGGGAATGCCAAGGTGCTGGGGATACGTCTGTGTAGTCATGGGGCCCTCGGATCAACCTTGCCCATGCCTCTGGCGAGGGCGTCATCGAGCGTAGTCCAGGGCCTGCCCGTCGTCGAGCTGTGGGGAAGCCGTGGCTCATCCATGCGAACCTGGAGTTCCTCAGGCCCAAGGAGATCGAGCCCCAGGGGCGCCTTCGGGTCCGAATGGGTCCAGATCTTGTCGGGGTCGCGCAAACGGAACCCCATCTGTGCGAGCACCTCGCGCAAGCCGTAGCGGGTCTGAGCCATGGGGTGCAGCTCCAGGCCGAGCTTCATCAACTCCTTCTCGCACACGACTAGGCGATCCATCGCCGTCGTGCCCAGCATGTTCGACACTGGGGTCGCCACCTTGGCAACGTAGGCATCACTCACGAGTTTGGACGAACCGTAGATCACCGGAGCCGACAACCCGTCACCCAGCGGGAGACGATCGGTCTGATCCTGCGCAGGAATGAACCGCCACCGACGCAGCGCCCACGGGGCCTGGCACACGCCCAGATGGGCCACCTCAAGGAAATCGAGGTGGCTCCAGCGCCCGAAGTGACCCACGCAAGCGACCGCATTCCACGCACCCCAGAAGACGTCCTCGGTCTGGACGAGATCCATGCTCGACCGCCCGATGATCGCGTCCACCGTCTCGCGGATCTGCGCCCGAGGCCCCCGCTGGAGCGCCAAGTAGGCAGCGAATGCCTGCTCAGCCACCATCCGAACCAGCTGCCGCTCGGCCGTCTCCACCGGCTCTTCGTACCGCCCAACGATGACAAGACCAGGGTGATGGATCACTGCATACGTTCCAGGTGATCCACATACCCGCAGAGGTTGCGCTCGGTCAACTCCGTGACCAGTCGCTCTCGGAAGCGGTCGTAGATCTTCGCAGGCTTCTTGTTCATCTTGTGGAGCGCAGCGTACCGTTCCCGCGGAAAAGTGACCACCTTCTGTTTGCGGAGGGCCCCTTTCTTGACCTGAATGCGTGCTTCACCGAACTGATCGCCAGTGACGTCGACCTCCCAGGCGCCCACGCGGTTCCAGTAGTGGGGGATCGTCTTCACCATCCCCTGCAAGATCTCCCCACCTAAGATGTCCTGCACCGCCAAGGCCGCCATGAAGCAGTGGCCAGCGCTCGGCACGTCCGTGCAGTCCCCGAAGACCGTCTCGCACGAAAAGACCGGATCCATGGCGTCCCGGAGGCGCCCCAGCTCCGAAGAGATCTCCTTCTTGCTCCACGCCTTCCCCGCCGGTCGACGGTTCGCTGCGCCGCGGCCACGCCCCAGCCCCTGAAGCTCCGCCTCGAGGACGCTCGGCAACGCGGGCGCGCCGCCGCGCCGGCGGCGAGCCCGAGCTCGCTTCGCGTCCCGGAGCAACCTCTGGTAGGCCCGCTCCTTCTTGAGCGCGTCGGGCTCCTGGGCCTTGCTGTACGCCGCCGCCCGGCCCTTCGCCGTCGGCTTCGCCGTCCCCTGGTAGAGATTACCGCTGCGCTGGAGGCTGGCCACGCAGATCGCGAAGCCCCGCGCCAGCTTCTGGTCCGCATCGAAGCCCTGAGGTCCGCCCTCGACCACGCTCAGCACACAACGGTGCAGCTGAATCCTCGGCAGTTCGGCCTCTATCTCTGGATGGAGCGCCACCCGCATCGGCGCTCGACCCTGTTGAGGGAGGGGATCTACCGGCCCCAGGGCCATCAGCTGATCGAAGAACGAGGAGGCCACCTTCGGGGCCCGCAGCCCCCGCTGTCGAGGCGACGGCGGCGCGTGCTTCATCAGCTCGTCGAAGAGCGACTTGGACGCCATGGGCTACCCCCGCCGACGACGGAGCCCGACCCAGGCCAGGCTGCCCACCAGCAGGCTCACGCCCGCCACCATCGTGAGCGAGGGCCCAGACTCAGGCGTCGGGCAGACCTTGGCGAGACACGCCAGGGACTGCCGCTTGTCCCGCGATGAGAACACGCTCGCCAAGCGATTGCTGTTCTTGATGAACTGGCAGGCCCGCGCCTGGAGTCGACGGAGGGTCGCCTCAGACTCTTCGAGCGACGGCAAGTGCTCGGAGAGCAGGAGCCCAGCCGGGAGTGCGCCGTTGGTCGCGAAGATCGTCCCCACGCCCACATCAGCGAAGGGCCAGAAGGGCGCATCGCCGAGCATGGGCGCGCCACCACCGACACTGAACAGAGAAGCCGGCTGAGCGAAGCGCGCGAGGGTGTCGCGGATCTCCACCATGTCGTTTCGCTCGGCCTGGTCGACGGGCACCGTGCCCATCGCCTGCATACAGTCGGTGTAGGCCTGGTAGAAGCCCTGCATCTCATTCCAGATCTGCTTCGACTTCTTGGCCCGCTCCAATACCTCAGCGGTGAGCTTGTCGAACCCGGCCGCCGCCGAGAAAAACTGCACCGAGGAGATCGCCCCCTTCGGCACAAACCGCAACGCCGGCGAGACATACTTGGCACCCGCATCCTTCACCTTGGCAGTGAGGTCGCGCACCAAGGGCTCGACGGCAACCGTGGCAGCCTTCACGGCCCTACCGGGCACACCCATCGCCGCCACGGCAACCGCCATAGCCACCTCGGCTGCGTCGGGAGCGCCCCGATCTCCAGCGGTCGCCGACGCCTGACCGAGCGCGCTGCGCCAGGCCCCGGTGAGCTCCATCCAGCCAGCTGGCGCACCACCGATGGCCGCCGCGGGCCAGCGCTGCACCAGGCGGGTGAATAGTTCCTCGCCAGTGGTCGCCGGCTTGGGCTGAGTGGCCGCAGCCTGCACCGCAGTGAGTCCCGCTGTCCGCTGAGCTGGCGTCCACTTGCGGGCGTCCGCCACCCGATTCACCCACTCGACCGCGAAGACCGCGCCGCGCTTGGGGTCCTTGAAGCGCGCGTCTCCGCTGGTCGCCGCCCTCGAACCACGCTTGAGCAGCGCCGCCGGCGGCGGCCCGCAGTAGATGACCTGGATCTCCCCCTGGTTGCTCAACCGAACCCGACCGACACACCGCACCACGAAAGCCAGTGCGCCCACCTTGGCTGAGGCGCCCTGAGCACGGAGATAGGCAACCTCAGGGGAGCGGAGCTTGATCTGCTGGACCGAGAATCCCCGACGACGCAGCGCCTTGGCCGCCTCAGGCATGTAGGTGATACCCCCGCCCGAGCGGATGGCCTGGTAGAGGCGCACCGGGGTTGAGCCAGGGTCCGCTGGCGGAAGCCGCGTAAAGCGCAGGGCCTCGATGGGCACCGGGGCCGCGAGGATGGGTCGGCGACTAGCCTGGAGCCGAAGCACCGCGATCTGTCGGGGGCTACTCACCACCCACCTCCTGGGTTCCGAGCTCGAGCCAGAGAGGCGAGCGTGACGAGGGCGAGCAGGCCGGCGCCGGCGCCGATGACCTTCTGCTGGGTCGTCCAGCCCGGCTCGCGAGGCACCAGGTCGGTGATCTCGGCCCGAATACGGGCCGCCTCAGACCCGACAGGGGTGCCGGAGAAGCGATCCACGATCTCCGAGAGCGCCCGACTGTAGAGACTCATGTCCGAAGAGGCGCGAGCCAAGTATGCCGCTCGCATGAACGGGAAGGGCGAGTTGCTTCGCTGCCCAGCGATGAGCCAGGCCTTGGCCGCGGTCGCCACCTGCCGCTGCTGCTCGGAGTTGAGTTGAGCGTTGGCCGTCCGATGCAGGATAGACCGTGCCTGCTGGTCCACCCCAACCACCATCGTGGTCATCATCGGGAAGGCCCGACCGAAGGTCCGCGTGCGCTCGCCGGTCGGATCGGCGCCCACGTCCATGATCTGCGTCGAGGCCACGGAGGCCTGGGGGCGCGGCGGGAAGACCTGGTCGGCTGTCTTGGCCCGTGCCTGGGCAGACAGGACCGGATCGGCTGGCCGCTGGATTCGCTGGGTCATGACGTCGACCCACTGGCCCACCGAGGTCGGCTGCAGCGCAGCCTCGCGCTCGATGAGCACCTTGAAGTCGCGCAGGCGGCGCTTCACGGCGGCCGCGGCGATCGAGGCGTTCTCGACGGGGTCCATGAGGCGCGCGACGGAGATCCCGTTCCCCACGCCCCCCTTCCGGTTGAGCTGGAACAGGCCGACGCTGTCCTCGACGCTGGTCGTCCGGCGCGCCGAGGGGGAGAGGTTGGACTCGTACCAGGCCGTGGTGAGCGCCGCCCTCGAGAGCTGCTGCTCCACCCTTGCGGCACACCCGGCCCCACTCTTCTGGGCCGGATTCGCGATCCCGGCCTGCTCGCAGATCGAGCCGCCATCGCCCATGACCTGGACCCAGACAGCCTGGATGAGGTCTGCGAGGAACAGCTGCTCTGGAGAGAGCGCCACCGGACGCCCAACGGTCTGGCCACTGCGGGCGTAGCGCTGGAAGACCTTCCCCTGGAGCCCCGAAGAGATCGGCGCCGCTGCAAACGGGATGATGGGCTTGCCTGGCTGGACCTGCACCGTCCCGCGCGTCACCGACACCGAAGCCAGCGGACCACTCGCCCGCCCGACCGTCGCCACGCCACCACCGATGGTCGGGTCATAGCGCAGGAGGGTCGCCGGCCGCCACCGCCCATCCACCCAGACGATGACCTGGCCACCCTCGACCAGAGGGTAGGGATTCGCGCCATCCGAGGCCGACCCCACCGCCGCCGCAGCCGTCGGCTGCTCGGTCTTGAGCACGCTCTTGAAGCCCACCTTCGACAGCTTCTTGCGGAGCTTGCGGACACGCTGCTGGAGCCTGCCCCGATCTTCCTTGCCCAGGAACGCCCGAGCGACATCCCGGACCTCACGCGCAGCTGACCCGAAGACCGCCTGGGTCTCGGCGCTCGGGTCCAGCGTGCAGGCCTCCTCGGCGAGCGCCTCGGCGGTCAGCAGGTGCTTGCGGATGCAGTCCGGGCAGTGCTTCGGGGGATGGACGATGTGGTCCTCGAGGAGCACCAGCTGCTTGGCCATCTCGCGGGCGTTGTGCGTCGGGCTGAAGATGTCGAGCATCCCCTCGGTCTGAGGGGTCGCATCGTAGGCCTGCGACCCAGCCCGTCGCGCGCCCTCGTCCGCCAGGTTCGACACGCCCGACTGAGGCACCCCACTCTGGCTCGCCGCCAGCAGGTTCCGCGTCACCTGGTCAAATTCAAATCCAGCCTGGCTGCGCCGCAAGGCCTGCTGCTGGGTACGGATCGCGGTCCGCCGCGCGTCCTCCTCGACCGCAGCCGTCAGCACGTCGATGCCATCGAGCCACTCATCGGCCACATCATCGTTGTCCCAGGGGTCCTCGTAGAGGGGTTCAGCGCGATCTGGGTAGAGGGGCCCAGGGAAGGGCTTGCCCAGGTTCACCAGGTCAGCGTGCTCCCGACCCCCAACCACGGGTTGGAAGGGGTCCACCACCGGAGGCGTGACGGAGATCGGCAGCGCCATGTGAGTCGCCGGAAAGGCGCTCACCATCGGGGACAGCAGCGTGGAGGCGAGGTTACGGGGATGAGCCATCATGCCCTCTGAGGTTGGGGTGAGGCGCCAGAGAACACCAGCACGCTCCCGGCCACAATCGCCATCAGACCGATACCGACAGAGACCCTGTCGAAGCCTGGGCTCTGCCAGCGGGTAACGTGCCCCCTCTTGTTGAAGGAGGGCTCTCCCGTCTTCTGGGGCTGGAGCATAGAAACGAGTTGTGCCTCGCTGGCCTTCGTCGACACCTTGGCCATGAGTTTGGCCAAGGCCCGAGGAGCGTTGCTGCTCTTGGCGATGACGCTGCCGAGCTGCACCGCAGTCATCTTGAGGCGCGGCAGGAGCACCTCCTGCACCCATCGGGTCTCCGTCGGGTAGGTCGGCTGATGCTCGTCCGGGGCACTCTTGAGCTCCCTGGCGATAGCCTCAGTGAGCCCCTCAGCCACAAACCGGGACAGTCGATCGCTGTTGACGCCAGCCCGATGGACAAGCTCATGGAGGACCGTCCAAGGGGCCCGGTTCAGCACGAAGACCTTGGAGCCCAGCTGGAAACCCACCACACCGCGAGAGTCATTCCGGCTCCATCCCGCACGCCCCATGGCTGAGGCCATGCCGCCCTCGTCGACGATGGTGCAGGTTACAGGACCCATCGACACACCCAGGGCACCCTCGATGCGCTGGATGAATTCGTCCTGCTTGTGACACCGCTTCTGCACCCGGACTCCCTACTTGACGCCGCGCTCGACCTGGAGCACATTGCCGTCGATGAGGCCGCGGATGACGCGATGGGCCACCTCTCGGGTGGCCCGAGTGCGCCGGCCGATGCTGTCGATGCCGGTCAGCGACACCGTCGCCGGCGAGCCTCCGATGGCCTCGACAACCCAGGTGGAGCCGGCAGGCAGGTGGTAGAAGGAGCGGCTGGCCGTGTTGTGGATGGTGTCACCGGGCTCCACCGCGGGGGCCTTGGCTGTACCAGGGAGCCTCGTGGTCTCCACCGACTCGAGCGCGGTCGCCAGCTCGAGCAGTGGGGCTGAGTCCCGCTTGACCGAGGCGGCCAGATCTCGGGCCGCCTTCGTCCGCTTGCGGTCAGCCTCCCGCTTCGCCTTGAGCCGCAGGTCGCGCACCAGGTCGCGCAGCCGGGACGCGCCAGGCGCCTCCTCTAGCTCGTGGAACCCGAAGGCCTCCAGCGCTCCCTCGATGCGGTCAGCGACCGGCGTCGGGAGCTCCAGGGAGACCCCGGCGTAGTTGATGAGCGTGCTGTCGATGGCCGAAGATCCGCTCAGGCGATTCGACAGAATCGAGCCAGCGGTCAGCACAGCGGCCGTACCGAGGGCCAGGGCGGTTCCATCCTGCGACATCCAGCAGCTCCAGCCTGGTGAGAGAGGGGTGCCTCCAGTCTACCCCCGACGCCTATCCGAGGGGAGGTCAGTACCTGGCCCTGGGCACCAGGGCCCACCAGGCGAGCAGGCCGACCCCGACTACGCCGACCACCGGCAGCACCGCGCCAGCTCCAGCCGTCCACTCCCGCGCCTGGCGAGTCGGCGGCTCGCCGCCCGGCAGCAGGCTCCGCGCCGAATCAGTCGCGCGCTCGAAAGAGGTCACCGGGGCCATCTCTGGGGCACCCTTGTTTGCCCAGAACGCCGCGAAGGACGCAGGGTCCATGGCGACCTCGAAGTGCATCTCGTCGAGAGGGGCGCTCTTGTAATCACCACCCCAGCGCAAGCCCAGCTCCTTGGCCTTGGCCCGAATCGCCGGCTTGAGCCGCTCCGGTACCGTGGCCTCCTTGTAGGGGTGAGCACACCCACCAGGTAGGCTGCCATCCACCCCTCGCCAGCACCCGTTGATGTCGACCGCGGTCCCTGAGCTGTGGTTCGACAAGCTCGATGTGCCCTTGATCGGGCGATAGTTGTGGCTGCCGAGGAGCTTCACCGGACCCACGTTCTGATCCCACCACCGCACCATGGCCGCAAGAGCTGGCGTGGCCCCCTTGGCCGCCCACAGCGTCGGCTTCACGCCGAGCACCGAGGTCGGAACGATGATGCCCTTGGCGTGACTCTTGTACGCCGGCCAGCCGTTGGGCGTCGTCTCGTGTGTTGCCACAGTGCGCAACGGCGCCGACGTCGCAAAGGCGTAGGTGGTGCCACTGGACTTGCCGACCACCCAAGCCGGTCCATTCGGCAGATCCACCCGATACCAGAGATCCGCGCCCACCTGGCGCGTCTCGAGCAGCGGCAAAACCATACCTGGGAGCACCTTGATGTTCGTCCGGGTGCTGACCTTGGGTTCCCGGAAGGTCGGGAGCGTGGACGAGCCGATCTCCAGGTTCTCAGCAGCCCCGAAGCCTGGCGGCGACCCTGGAGGCTGCCTCCACCCGCACCTGCTTCGCACCCACGCCTGCATCGAACCTTGCATCGTCTACCTCAGCCCTGAAACGGCACCACACCGCGGCACCGCGACTGGCGAATGTTGCGCTCGACGAGCTTGGCCGTGTTGCTGATGTTGCCGCCCACACACCAGACTGTATCGTTGTCCTTCCAGCCCAGGATGATGTCGACGTGCCCCTGGTAGGAGCCATCTGCAGCCACGCCTCCGCTGGCTGAGTCTGAGCCAGACCCGGAGCGGATCTGGATGAGCAGCGCCCCGGTCAACACTTCATCACCGGTGAGCGACGAGCACACCGTCCAGAGCCCCTTGGCCTTGGCGGTCTTCTCCTGCATCCAGACCGCGCCGATCCAGTTGCCCAGCGGGTGCGCCGACCAACTCGCAGGCGTAGCCCACTCTAAACCCATCGCCTCAGCCTGGGCCCACTGTGCCGACAGGGCACACCACGCCAACCCATAGGAGAGCTTGTCGCTGGCGATGCGGTAGTGCTCGACATACTCGCCAACCAGTCCCGACAACGCTGGACCCCGATTCGAGCTCGCCGGCCGCTCCTGAATCCCGATGATCGAGACCATGTTGACGGCAGCCGCTCGAGCTACCCCGGCGGCCCGACTGTCGATCAAGCTGGTAGCCTCGGAGATCATAGGCGCCACCCACGACTCTCCAGCCTGCTCCCGGCGCAGCTCGGCACGCCAGGCGGCATCCTCGTCATCAGGGGACACACCCGCGCCCTCCCCCTCGACATAGTCAAGCGCGTAGGTCTGACCGTTGGAGGTAAAGACGAACCAGACGGTCGCGCCCTCCCACTCGATCTTGGCCCAGCCGTCACTGCTGTCCTCCCAACGCTCCAGCACGGTCACAACCGTCCCCGGAGGCACCTTCAGGCCAGCCACCTTGGTATCGACGTCGTGCTCGGTGAACACCGGCAGCGAGTACCGAGACACACGAAGCTGCTCAGGCTTGGACATGGAGATCTCCTCTTGCTCAGAATCTACTGCCGGGCCCTCAAGGATGGGCTCCACGTCCCAGGTCACGGCTTCTCCGGCATCCTCCTCCTCAGCCGACCCTGGAGGCGCCCAAGGCTCTGCTCGGGAAACTCGAAGCCCTGCCTCGGGGAGATCAGGAGGTGTCCCAGCATCCTCGCGCAGAGCCCGAGCAGACCCGAAGATACGCTGGAGCCACACAACCAACAATGTCCACCAAGGCGCAGCCAAAGGTCACCCCTCACGTTGATGCCGAGCGGCCCGCTGCATCGCCATGGCTGGGCCAGAGCCCGGCACGTTCGCGGCCAAGGCCAGATCTGCGGCAGCCTCGGCCTCCTCACCGTGCTCTTGCACGAACTCCTCGATGAACTGGGCGATCGTGGCAGCCCGTTGGGGATCCTTGAGCGCCGCCGTCCAGGCGAAGCGTGCGATGTAGCCGCTCGGGAATAGTATCGACCCCTGCTTGGCCGCCTCGTCCCTCAGCATCTGCACCTGGGCGGCGCGGTCGAGTTGCACGAAACGCGAGAGCTTCTTCTTGGCCATCTTCTTGATGAACCGGTAGCCCATATAGACCAGCAGACCGGTCGCCGCAGTCGAGGCCAAACTCACGCCAGCAGCCGCCACGGGGACCCCTCGGGATCCGCGCCCCTGACTCACGACCTGAGCGCGACCACCCCGATCCACCAGCAGGAAAGAGCCCGCATCCCGCGTGTTGATGATGACCCCCACCACATCACTCGACGGGAACGAGATGGCGTCGGGGAAGGTGTCGCTGACCTCATCGACGGTGTAGCCGTTATCCAGCACCTCCTGAACGTCCCGGAAGGGGGGCAAGTAGGAGCGGTCCTGGGGGCCTGGGCCCCGCTGGCTGCCCCCCCGACGAGAGCTCAGGGCCGCGCCGGCAGTGAGGAGTGCGACCACGCCCAGGGCGATCGGGGTTCCGTTGTCTCTCATGTCTACTCCTCAGGCTGCACGAGCGTGGAGCCGCGGCATGAGGCGAAGGAGTGCCACGATCGCAGAGTCCTCCTCCTCAGCCTGACGTCGAGCGCTCTCAGGGTAAATCTTGTTGTTGATGAGGTGCGACAGATCATCTCGTCTGGACCGAAGGTAAGCCGTGGAGATCGGGATCTTCGACCCCTTCTTTGTACTGTTCCACCAAGCCGCGAGCTGGGGATAGCGCTGCAAAACCTTGAACATCACCTGGTAGCGCATGGACCGGTTGCTGGGCGCCATCGCGTAGGTAAGGGCCAACCGACCGTGCTCAAGGTCCTCGATGGGGTAGCGCCGCCCCTGAGGCAGCGCGAAGTCCCTGTCCGGCAGCGCGGCCCGCTGCTGAGCAGACAACGCCGCCCGCGACCCTCGCCGCCGGCCGACCTCCGCCCCCACGGCCATGGCGCCCACCGCGCCCATGGCCCACCACAGACCGCTCCGACTATCTCCACGGTCAGACATCACGACCGCCCGTGGTATTCGTCAGCGGCGGCCCTCATCGCCTGAGGTGCACTCTTTCCCTGCGCCATCAGCTCAGGCACTCGCTTGCCGACATAGTCGTTCCATGCCGTCGCCCGCGACCCCTGGTACGAGAACGAACCCTGAATCGGGCCGGCGCTCACGTTGCCGGTGAAGACACCACCACGGGATGCTGCCGCCAGCAGAGACAGGCCACCCAGGACCCCCAGGGTCAACAGGGTGCCGTTCTCGGTGGAGGGGGCCAGGCTGGCCTTGATGTCGTCGAGGATGGACATGGAAGCTCCATGAAGTCGAGGTCTGCACCCCCATCCTATCGAGGACGGAGGGGGAAAGGGAGGTCAGCGGCGCTCCAGCCAATCGCCCAGCAGCGCCGGGCCCAGAACCACCGCGCCGAGCAGCAGGGAGACCACCATGCCACCCTTGCGGTCCTCCTCGGGCTTGTTCGGCGAGCCCCCGGCCTGCCGGATGACAGCCCCACCGCTCTCCCAGAGGGGGCACCACTGGGTCGAGAGCATCGCCGGCGAGGCCGCCTGGCGCTCCTTCCACTTGAGGCACATCCCCTTGACTGGACCACCATGGCAGCCCACGTTGCGCTTGCCCTCGAAGACCCACTCGCCTGGCCGGCACTCGGATTCGTCCTTGGCAATTCGGGCGAGCTCAATCTCTGCCTGGTTGCGGACGGCGAAGAACCGACAGGTCCCGCACTTCTCACCCGGCTTGCGTGCTGTCGACATCTTCACACTCCAACTGTCCCGAGGAGGCCGTACAGCATCGCTCGGATTTGAAACCCAGGCACCAGTGAGTCCGTAGACCGTCCCTTCTGCGCCCTGGCCGCGGCCAAAGCCCGACCGTATCCCTTGTGGAGCCCGAAGCACATGAAGAGGTGGCCCTCTTCATCCTCCGGCTCCAGCACCTTGAGCCACGTCCCACTCAAGGGAGAGAAGGCCCCCGACGGCGCGTTGACGTGTAGATCTCTGAGGCGCTCATCGTAGACCTGCTCATCCACCGGCACTAGCTCGTAGCGCGCCACCAGTTCCCGGTCAGAGGGGGTGACCTGGCGCAGATGCGCGGTCGCCAAAGGCGGCATCTCGATCTGCTCCGGGAAGAGAAGCACCCGACACGACGGCTTGGCTTCGCTCACGATGGCGTCCTCATGGACTTACCCATGAAGCTCGACAGCCTCTTGCGGATGGGCCCCCAAGGACGCCCTCCGCCGCGCGTAGGTAGCGGGAACAGCTTGATCTTGGGCGCCATGAGCGAGCCCGTCACGGCCCGATTCCAGATCGGCGTGAAAGGCCCCCCGATGACCGCAGCGAGCTGCTGATGGGCAGGCCCGTAGGTGTCGAGCCACGCCCTCAGTGCGACGACCGCGTGCGCCGCTGCGTCCTTCTCGGAGATACCCAGCCCGCCATGAGCCAAGAAGGCCGGGCTCGCGTACAGCGTGCGCTCATGAACGATGCCCCAAGGCACCACCAGGCCGTAGACCTGGGGCCGCGCCGGCGCCGCCGCCACCAGGCTCTCCCAAAGGGGCCCGCCTGGCTCCATGTTCGCTGTCACCCCATAGGGGAGGATGAGCCCCACGCGAGACCCAGAACGACCAATCCGACCTCGTCGGAGCGGGGGGTCGGTGCTGGGGGCGGCTACGCTCACGAGATCCTTGAATCTGCACTCACAGGGAGACGGTATCTCGGATTTATGATCTGCAGGCGCTGCTCACCACCCGACGTCTGGCCAAGGTCCTTGGCGCCCAAGTGAACCTGAGCTCCAGCTCGCGATGCTGGCGACGGCATCACCGGATCTCCGAAGACCTTGTCTTCGAGCATGTCGCCGATGACGTTGAAGCTGATGGGCACCTCGAGGGTGTCCCCTGCCAGCATCCCGGTGGCGGCCACGGCGGCGTCGTTGGTGACCACCGAGATGAAGCTCCTGACGACCATCCGCAGCTTCGCCGTCCCCTCGAGGACCGGGTTGGTCCGCAGCCCCATGAAGAAGCCCTTGGAGCGCGACCGGAAGTTGTAGGGGGCTTGCTGCTGATAAGCGGTGAGCGACGTCGAGGAGATCCCTGGGTAGCCGCCAAACGACCCACCGAAGATGTCGAAGGTGTTGACGTCAAGCTCCTCGAGGGGCAACAACATCTTCTCACCGTTGTAGACCTCCAGGGACCGCACCGTCACCGCGCAGCCCTGCACCACCGCTGTGGTCCGGTTCACCGCGGCGTTGTCCTGCACCACGAAGTTGGACTGGTGGTGACACTGCAGCCCCACCACTCGGTAGCGCCCATAGTCGAACAACTCGGTCTCGATGACGTGATCAGCACTCAAGACAAAGTCACTAGCCACAGTCGACGTGAGCGTCATCATCAGCACGGGGTCGTCGCCAGGGGAGACGATCCCGTTGGCACCCGAGTAGCTCTGAGCTGGCGTGGCCGGGTAGAAGGCGACCCGCACCAGACGTCCACCGCCAGGCGGCGACGTCGAGACGAACCCCAGGCCACCGATACCTGTGACCAGGGCCTGGCGCTCGTTCACCTTGAGGTTGGAGGCCTGAATCGGACCCTCATGCAGGGTCACCGGTTTTGTGTAGGGAGCCTCCTCGGCCGACCCCGGCGCCTCAGCGTCCGGGGGCGGCCGCGGGATAGGGCCCAGGCCAAACCTTGCCGGCGAGCCTCCCGGCGCCAGCGCCCCAGGGCTGGCGCCCCCACCCATCGCCTGCCACTGGCGATATAGCTCATCGGTCTTCTTGTCGTAGTTGCCGATGAGCTTCTCGATGTCCACGCGACCAGAGGGTGAAGCCGAGTCCCACTCGGCGACCAGCATGTTTCTGCGGATCTCCAGGGCCGTCCCATCGAGCAGGGGGCCCCCCTTGGCCACCCCCTCCGCGACGAGTGCCTGACGGAGTTTCTCAAGGTGCCAGCGCTCTCGGTAGCGAAGGAACCGACGCCGAGCGCGCCGCTTGGCCCCCTTGGACTTCGCACGCTCCATCTGGCGCTGCGCGCGGATCATCTGGACCCGCCACATGTCGGCTTTCTTGGTGTGCTTAGCGAAGACCTTCTTGGCCACAGGCCCCAGGCCAGCGGCGTTCTTCGCCAGGTTTACGCCAGCAGTAATCGCGGTGAGCACTGCCACGACCGCGCCGAATCGAGCAGTCTGCCCGAAACGGTCTACACCACGGGCAGAAGCCGCGACCCCAAGGGGGAGCCGACGGCGAACTGCAAACTGAGCCCTCGAACCAGCCACGCAGACCTCCGGGTCAGTACCGACCCAAGAGGCGATCTCCGACACGAGAGGTCGCACCAGAGATGTCGCTGGAGTAGCGCACCGCCAGGGCGACGGTGCCGAGAGCCAGAGCCGCGCTCTTGAGGGGATGCGTCTTGACCGTGGTGGATAGAGCGCCCCAGAAGGTCGGGGTGAGCTCATAGCCGGGGGGCACCTGCATGACCGGCGCGAGCTCGGCGCCACCGACCGGCTCAGCTCCGTACCCACCACCCCTCATGCCGGGCACTCGGATCTTCGGGATGCCAACCGGAGCCGGAGTTGGCGTCACCAAGCGCGGGATGCGAACCACCCGACGGGGACGCCGGTGGGGAACCATGGTGTGCGCCAGGCGCGCCCGGAAGATGTCCTGTGCCGTCGTGGCCCGCGGGGCGGGCTGCGGCGGCACGATGGGGGCACCAGGCCCCTGGTGAACCCGACGGGAAGCGAGGGAAGCCCCGCGGGACTTCAAGATCACGCGAGCGATCCGACGCACCTGGGCCGACGGGCTGTTCCGAGCAAGCTGGCGAAGCCGAGGAGTGCTCAACTGAGACAGCCGGGCCCGCTGACGGGCTGCGCGGAGCGCCGGCGAGATCACCCGACCACCACCCTCCGCACGGCGGGCGTGGTTGGTCTGCGAGGCCTGCGCTCGGATGAGGGCGGCCTGAGCCGGTGACAATCCCGGCGCCCTCTTGGGCGGCCGCCCTGATCTGGAACTCGGCCGAGAGGGCCTGCCGTACATGCTGATAGCCCTGGCCCGCACAGCGTTGGGATCACTGAGGCCAGCCTTCTGGCGAGACGACAAATTCCTCCAGAGGCGATTGAGGCGATTCAAGACTCGCCCCATGCGCTTTTGGCCCAAGCCCCTCTTGCCAAGGGGCCCGCCACGGTTCACCCGACGGACCCACCGGCGGTAGACCTTGAGGTAGATCCGCGACTGACGCAGATACCGAGAGCGACCCCCCAGCGAGTAGCCGAACTCCCCCTCGTCAGACTCATCATCGTCGAGGTCATCATCGCCGAAGTCATCGTCGAGGTCATCATCGTCGAGGTCATCATCGCCGAAGTCATCGTCGAGGTCATCATCGTCGAGGTCATCATCGCCGAAGTCATCGTCGAGGTCATCGTCGAGATTATCATCGGCGCCCATGATGAAACCCGCGTCCAGGCTCAGGTCGATGTCGTCGTCCTCAAAGAGGTCGTCGTCATCCAGGGGGAGATCAAGATCCTCATCGTCGTCGTCATCATCGTCATCGCCGAAGATGTCGTCGTCATCATCGAGACCGAATGTCATCATGGCTTCCTCGATCGCCAGCTCGTCATCGTCGTCCGCCCAGGGGGACTCCGAATGCGTCAGCGAAACCGAGGCGTCGATGTAGGGGCTGTGGGTCATGGTTGGCTCCAGATCACGTCTGCTGCTTGCGAGCACGAGCAGAAAGGGCAGGTCCAAGGCGAACCCCGATGGGAACACCCCGGTTGGTCATTTGATTGACCGACTGCGTGAGGCTTCTCACGCTGGTGTCGACCAGGTTGCGGGTAGCGGGCTCGAGCTCCAAACGGACCTCAACGCCCGAGGTAAGCAAACGAGAAGCGACCAGAGTGGCTCCCACCAAACCCAACCCCACCGCCATGCCTCCCGCGAGGGTCGCCTGGTCACTGGAGTCGAGTTTGGTCCACCACTGCATCATCAGCTTGTCCTGGTGCCCACAACGTACCCCAGACCCAGCCCAAGGAGCACCGCGCCCAACCCGACGCCGACCATCATGCCGACACCGGGCCCCTTCGGGGCATGAGCGGCGACCGGAGTTGGCGCGAGGAAGGCCTCACGCACCGGCTGGGGCACCTGGGCGACCTGGGCCTCCTCGAGCTTGTCCCTGGCCGTGCGAACCTTGTGGCTCGCCGTCTCCAGGCTCTGCTCGATGCGCTGAAGCCCCCGCTGGAAACGGTCGACGAGCTTCGGTCGATTACTCGGGGGCGCAGACGGGTCTGCCGCCGCGCGCCGCTTGAACAGCCGACGGCGAGGCTTGGCCGCGCCGAAGGAGGGCTCGGCACCGAAGGCCTCGATGGCGATCATCTCGCGCTCATCGAGCCCGAACATCTCCATCAACTCCTCACGGTCATCCTCTTCTTCCACCGCCGCGAGTTCTGCGCCGAAGCTGTCGAGGTCGTCGAAGTCGTCCCACTCGTCCATGTCGTCTCCGTAGAGGTCGGCGTCAGGATCGACCGACCGAGAGCCTGCATGGAGCACGGGCACCACCGGCTGAACCATGTAGGGATCCATCGTCCGCTCTTGGAGCATCCGACGGTCCTTGACGCCCCCATAGGCCGCCAGGGACACCCCCCGATGCTGGGCTCCGCCCGCACAGTAGATGTCCCGCACGTCCGGCAGGTAAGCAGCACCCGGAGGCGTCGGCTGTGGGTACAGCACGATGCCCTGAGGTGATGGCTCCTTCCACGACGGCGGCACATCCTCAGGGAGGGGGCGCCGCGCGAAAGGGGGAATGTGGGCGTAGCGAGTCATACTCAGGCGACCTGCTGGAGCTGCCCGCTCTGAAGCTGCGCGACGATCGCCTGGCCAGCACCGGAGGCCGGGTCGACCTCCTGGTCCAGGCGCTTGGAGATCGGGCTCTTGTGGATGAAGAGGCGCCCGCCAGCCGTGCGGTAGGCGTAGCCGGAGCTCGGGTCGCTCCAGATCCCGTCCCGGCTCTGCGCCACCGCCTGGCCAGGCTGCGCATCGAGCGCCGTCCGACGCGCGTACCGAGTCCGACCCCGCACCCCGCGACGACCAGACCTCAGCGAACGGCCCCGCGAGCGAACCCCAGGAGTGCCGGCCTTCCAAGCAGCCTTCGCCGCAGCCTTGGCCTCCTGGCGTCGACCCTGGCGGGCGAGCTGGAGCGCCTTGCGCTTCTGGGTGATGCCGAGGTCCTGGCGGGCAGCCTTGCGCTCACTGCGCGCAGCAGAACGGCGGGCCTGGATTTTGGCCCGACGCTCCTGGGCCCAAGCCCGAACCTTCGCCCGACGATCCTGCCGGCGATCCTGCCGAACAGTTCGCCGATCTGGCGCGAAGAAGCGCTGGACAGGCTCGACGAGGACCTTGTTAAAGAACTCGCCCAGCCGCTCGAAGAACGACCTGACGCCCTCACCATCAGCGCCGAAGTTGGCCGAGCCCTGGCCCTGAGCCTCCGCCCGACGGCGGAAGTAGCAGACGAAGGGCTGACGCTCGGGAGACGCGCCGACGTTGGCCGAACCGAAGAAGCTCGAGACATAGTCGTCGCTCGACGTGTAGGCCGAGACGCTCGGGGTCGTGTAGGGCGAGGTATAGCCCCCGGTCGGCGAAAGCGGCGACGGGCTGGCGGCGGGACCAAGGTCGATGGCCTCGTCCAGCTGATCCATAGAAGCACCAGAGGCCGTCATGAGCTTGGCCTTGATGCGCTTGATGCGGCGCACCAGACGACGCATCCGCCCCTTACGGAAGAGGCCCCGACCCCTCGACTGAAGCCGATCGAGCCGCGACTCCAGGCGGGTGACCCGCCTGAGCAACCGCTTGCGACGACGTTCGGAGAGCCCGAAGACCTCGACCTCGGCACCAAGGGCGTCGTCGTCGTACTCCTCCACCGACTCCAGGTCGTCCAGGTCGCCGATCTCCTCTTCGAGTTGATCCATCATTTCGGAATCGGACAGCCCGGCCTCCATCGCGGCCGGATCTTCGGGCAGATCGTCGATGTCCGGCTCCACCGTGGAGCGAACAGCCGAGTCCTCAGCCTTCTCGATAATGTCAACCGAGTCCTCAGCACGGTCGACCTTGCGACGGGTCTTCTTGAGTTTCTTGATCTTCCCGCCGATCTTGCCGATGCGCTTCTCGAGTTTCCCAATGCGCCAGTGCAGAACCCGGACGCGCAGCCCGGTCTTGCCCTCGTTCTCGAGGTCCTCAACACGCTTCTCCAGCTTGCGCAATCGCTTGACCAGGCGCTTGCGGCGCTTCACCAGGCGCGCACGAGAAGCCCCGTAGACCGCACCGAAGGCCTCGAAGCAGTCAGCCCCGAACACCAAGGGCATGTCGCCACCAAGGGCATCCACGACCTCCGAAAAGGCCTCCATGGAGCCATCGTCCAGTTCTTCAGGTTCGGGATCTTCCCCCTCGGCGCCGAAGCCGTCCTCGTCCTGACCGAAGTTGGCCGAGACCTGGAAGAGGCGGTTGAGCAGGGCGTCGTAGACCTGCTCAGCCTGGGCGGAGGTCATGCCCTGCTCGAACTTCTTGCGCCGCAAGAACTTCATCTCCTCATCGGAGAGGTAGCCAAAGGCGTGAGTGCCGCGGATGAGACCCGAGGCCACAGCCTCGTGCTCCAGTGCGGCCTCGTTCTCCTCACCGGCGAACCGGCCGATCAGAGCTGAGACATTGTGCTCACCCGCGAGAGTGGCCTGGGCCGCCGCCTTCTTGAGGCGATAGGCCCGCTGACGGTGAACGTAGGCGACCCCAAGGGAATCGTTGACTTCGTCAGTGAGCTCCTGAGCACCAGGGGAACCGTCGGCGGCCGCGGTCGACACGATCTCCGCGGCCATCAAGTCGTGCAGAGCTGAGGTCCGACCGTAGGCGGTGGGAAGAAGTGCCGTCACTGCGGCCTCCAAGCGGAAGAAATGGGAGAAATCAGGGAAACCGAACACAGCCACCGCCGCTGACACGAGGCCAACGACGACAGCCAGGGTCTACCACCAGCTGTTGGCGGCACCACGCTTGCTCTTGCTCTTGCTCTTCGACTTCACCTTCGGGGCATACTTGCCCTTCTTGTCGTAGTAGTTGAACAGCGCCTGGGCGTTCGCCTTCCGCGGGGCACCCTTGGTCCGCAGGCTCTTGGCCGTGCCGTTCAAGTGACCCAGGATGCGCTTCTGCTCACGGCGGTCCAGGGTGCTGAAAGCCGGGGCTCCAGTACCGGGGATGGCCCGGACGGAGAACGGCGGCCGACGACGAACCTTCGGGGCCGGAGCGATGTAGTAGGGAACGCGCGACTGCTGAGCAATGGCCGCCCACCGTGTCTTGACGCTCTTGCGCCCCTTCCGCCTGGTCTTCGTCCGACGCTTGGCGGCAGCCTTGGGAGCAACCCTCTTCTTCGGCGCCGACTTTCGAGTCTTGGACTTCGTCTTGGACTTCGTCTTGGACTTCGTCTTGGACTTGAGGGCAGCCCGACCGCTCTTGGTGAGCTTGCCCCAGGAGCCCGGAGCCGTGGAGTAGCCGCCGGCCTTGAGCACCTTGCGGTACTTGTCGAGCCACGCGACGTAGCGATCCTTCGGGTCGGACAGCGGGATCTGGCTCAGGTCGATGAGCGTGATGCTCTGCTGCTTGACGGCCTGCGGAATCGACTTCCCAGCCTGCTGCAGGGCCACCAAGCGACTCGCCAGACGCATCGAGCTGATGAGACTGCGGACACGAGCGTAGTCGGCCCGCAGCGTCGGCGACACGCCGCCGATGGTCCGCTTGGTCTTGCCCGTCTTGGAGGTCCGGGTGGTCTTCTTCCGCTGCGCCTGGGTGGCCATCGCCTGAAGTTGGGCCCGACTCTTGCCCGAATAGCCCCTCACACCAGCACTCTTGAGGCCTGCACGGAGCGCCGCCATGTTCGCAGCCTTGGCCGGCTTGGTCGTGCGGCCCCCCGTCTTCGACTTGAAGGTGAGGTTGCTGCGCTTGCGAGCTGCGCCACGACCACGCGAGCTGTGACTCTTTCGCCGACTGCTCTTCTTCTTGGCCTGCCTCTTCACACCAGTGCGCTGCTGCTGCGACGTCGCCTGGCCCATGGCGCGCTGCACCAGAGCCTGCTGCTTGCCGACCTGGGCGGTCAGCTTCTTGTAGAAGGCCCTGAGCGCGGGGAGCTTCATGCCTGCCAGGACTGACTTCGCCTTGGCCTTGCCGGACTGAGACTTGGCCTTGGGATCGGTGGCCACCAGCAGCTTGAGGATTGCCGACCGGTACTGGGCGGTGTTTTTGGGTGCGGCCACGAGAGCCTCCATGGGGATGGGTCTGAGGTCAGTCTACTTCGGGGGTACCGAAGTGCGAAACCGGGAGTGAGGAAGAGAAACGACCGGGCACCAACGCCTGGCCTACTTGATCAAAACTGGGATGAGCAGGGCGCCCAGGGCTACGCTACCCAGCGCAGCTCCCGTGCCAACCAACTCGTTCGTCTGAACCAGGTTCAGCGCACCAGATACCTGGGGAGCGAGGTCCCCAACAAAGATGCGCAGCACTTGCTCAGGAATCTGAACAGGACGAGCGGGCGCCTTGACCTGGCGCTGCGGAGGCGCAGAGGGTCGAAGCATCCCCTCATCGAGGAACGGGAGCGGCCGGCGGGACACCTGGTCAACGAGATCGCGAACCGGAACCCGAGTGCCGCGATCGGGGGCGGTGCCAGGGACCAGCTGGCCTCGACTGCGGGTATCCCACCCAGCCATCAGTAAACCTCGTCACCCGCCACCCGAGGTGGAGGGAATGGAGCCTGACCACCAGCCGGAAACCGGCCACCCCGACGCTGAGCCTGGATGCGACGACGAGCCCGCGGTGGAACATGGGCGCCATAGCCGCCCCCACCCCCACCAGGCACCCGCTCTGAACTCTCTAGCTCAACAGCCTCCTCAGACTTGCGCTGCATCCTGGCGACGGCAGCCCTGTGCTTGAGGATGTTGCGCTGGTGCCCCGCTGCCTTCCTCATGGCAGCGACGGTGCTGCCGCCCTCCCTCCGGGGAACACCATCCTCAGAAGTCGGATCGATCTCGGCTTCTTCGATCTCCGTGGTCGTCTCGATGGACTCATCCACCTCAGGCGGCGTATCCATGGACTCATCCACGGCTTCCGCCGCATCGACCGCAGCAGCCTTGTAGTGAGTCGGGGGCTTGAGGCCGGACTTCTTCTCGATTCGAGGCCAGAGCGCCGCCATCCGGCCACGCAGGTAGGCCACCTTCTTCTCATTGCCCGCCTCCTGGGCGGCCTCGATCTTCTTGACGATCTTGAGGTAGCGATCCCGCTTCTGGTGCTTGGCCTTGATCACACCCCGCTTCACCAAGCGCTTACGGCGCTTGGAGGGCATCTTCTTGCGGCGACGGTTCAGTCGACGCTTCCGTCGCTTGGAGGTCTTCCCCTTACGACGACGACCAAACTCATCTTCATCGAGGCCCAACATCGCCGCCTCTTCGTCGTCCTCTTCATGGAGGAGCGCTACCTCCTCCTCGACACCACCGAAGTAGGCGCCCATCGCCCCAGCAAGATCATCCATGTTGAACGAAGCCGCAGAACCATACCCCCCACCGGACCCACCAGGAGTGCGTGCAGCAGCAGGGGCAGCCACTGGAGTCGCGGTCTCAGCAGCGGGCACATCAGGGGCAGGCGTGGCCGCCTGGACTGCCTGGGCCTGCTCGAGGGCTGGCACCGGGGTTCCACCCGGAGCCGTCAGCCCCTTTCGGTTCTTGATGCGCGGCCAAAGGGTCTCCATGCGACCCCTGATGAACGCCGACCTCTTCTGGTCACCGGCGGCTACCGCCGCCGCCAGACGTTGCTGCATCCGCTTGTAGCGGTTGCGCAGGGGGAATCGACGCCGACGCCCACGACTCAGACGGCGACCCATCGGAACAGCACCCATGGCATCAGCTTGCTCATCGAGCGCATCGCTCTCAGCCTCGACACCAGCATCGTAGGCACCCAAGAAGTCCGAGGGCTCGGTGGCCTGGTCGAGCATGTAGGCAGCCATCAGCGGAGAGTAGCCCTCAGCGGGGGCCGTCATCTGGGTCCGCATGACGTCGAGCAAGTGTGCGCTCTCGTAGCCGAGTCGATCCTTCGTGAACTTCTTGATTTTACGGTGATCGGGATCCTCGTTCTTGCGGACGGCAATGACCACCACCCCGTTGCCCGACGCTTTGCCCATGGCCTCAGCCTCCTCAGACTTGCGCTGCATCCTGGCGACGGCAGCCCTGTGCTTGAGGATGTGGCGCTGAGGACGCCCTGCTGCCTTCCTCATGGCAGCGACGGTGCTGCCGCCCTCCCTCCGGGGAACACCACCCTCACGCATCGCGGCGACCGCAGCGGCGGCAGCACCGTCGCTGCCACCGCTGCGCCCAGCGCGACGAGCTGCAGCTTGGCGGATCTTCCGCGCCCGCATCCGAATCCCAATAGGTCGAGCGGGCACGATGCGGCCGTAGTTGATGCTGCCAGAGCCGCTCGCGTTCTGGAGCGCATCGTTGATCTGCAAAAGCCTCTTCTGCAAACTCAGCACGTTCTTGGTCGCCGAAGCCAGCTGAGCACCAGCTCGGCCAGCAGGGCCAACCTCACCACTCTTCTGGGAAACATCCAGCCGCTGACGGGCACGCTCAGCCTTGGCGAGCTCCCTGTTCACGCCAGCCCGAGTCCGAGCCAGGCGGCGAGCATGGAAGCGACTCATGGGCACGCTCAGCAGCTCCTTGCCCTGGGCCAGCAGTGCGTCGATGTCCTCAGCAACCGCACTGGCCGCGGCCTCCAAATCAGAGTCATCATCAGGGAGTTCCGACTCGTCCTCATCGTCATCGAGGTCGTCCTCGTCCTCGTCCTCATCGTCAACGGAGTCGTCGTCAAGGTCGTCGTCAAGGTCGTCGTCAAGGTCGTCGCCAAGGTCGTCGTCAAGGTCGTCGTCAAGGTCGTCGTCATCGAGGTCACCGAGATCGTCCGAGTCGTCCTCGAAGAGATCGTCGTCGTCCTCAGGGAGACCATCGTCAACGCCGTACTCGCCCTCGAGGAGGTCTTCGTCTCCATCCGCCAGGACCAGTTCAGCACCCGAATCATCGAGCCCGTAGTAGTCGTGCTCAGCGGCACCGAAGAGGTAGCCGACCGTCTCTGCCCGCAGATCGGACTCGAGCTCGTCCGATGCCTCTTCATCCGAGACAGGGTCAGCCCCGAAGATCGCCTGCTGCATCATCCGGTTGCTCAAGGCCTGGCCCTCGTGGGCCTCCAGCTGGGCTTGGTTGTAGGCGTAGGGGAGCTGAGGGGCCGGAGCGAAGGTGGCCTGCATCTCCTGCTGGTAGCCACCAGGCACCATGACGGGACCACCCGTGCTCGGATCCTGCACCATGCGCGTGACAATGAAGCGCGCATGAGGCGGCGAGATCAGGCCCTGCGTCGGAAACCCCTTGCGCTGGAGCTTCGCCCAGATCCGGGAGAGGCGACGGTAGATCCGACGCGCCACCCGCTTCGGGCGCCGGCGACGAACACGCAGCGCCTTGCTCGCCCACTTCATGAAACGAACGGTCAGACGATGGTAGCGCCGGCGGATCCGGTGGGCCCGCCGAGACATGGCCACGGGCTCCTGCATGGAGAAACCGAAGATCGCCTCCTCCTCAGGGAGTCCATCGATCTCGGCCTCGAACTGCGCCATCTCGACATCGAGGGTCTGGCTCGTGTCCTGACCAAAACTGTCGCTACCGTACTCCACAGCCAGCGGAAAAGCCGTGTAGGTCCCAGACAGGGCCTGAGAAACCTCATCGCCGGACAGCACGCGGCCGCTCCGGGTGCAGGCTCCAGGCTTCAAGATCGCAGTGCGACCGTAGCTCACGAGGTTGCTGGGATCGAAAGCACCGTAGGCTGCGGAGATGTCTCCAGCGATCTCGTTGAGGTCGTCTGCGGTCAGTGGAACGGTACTCATAGAAGCCTCAGAATCCGCGCAAGCGGCAGATGAACTTGGTCACGATGTTTGCCTGGAATGTACCCCACTTCACCGGAATGAAGACACCTGCCGCCGCGGCCTGGACGAAGGTGTTCCCAGCACTCACCAGGGTCCAGGTGAGCGTGCAGGCGTTCTCAGGGGAGATCGCGATGCAGCCCTCAGGCAGTGGAAGCCGCGTGTTCGCGGTGGGGTAGTCGAGGAAACTGATAAGGAAGAACTCGCTGCTCGAGAACGGCAACTCATCCACCCAGCAAAAATAAAGCTGAGTGCCGACCGGGATCTGGCTCGTCGTGATCATACGAACGTGCCTGAAGGACCCCACCCGAAGGTCGGCGCTGATGCCCTCACCAATAGTGAAGTCCCGCGTAATAAGTCCACCGAAAGCGTTTCCACACTCCACACGGATGTCCACCGAGCGGACATCCGCGCCGCCGAAGGGCGCGTTCGGGTTCGCCCGAAGGGCAAGCGAGAGCACCCGAGGACCACCAAATTCAGACAGCTCAGGAGGACGCCCAGTCCAAATCGACTGCGTGCCCGTCGATGGGCCAAATTTTCCACCCAAGCGAGGGCCAGCGGCAAGCTCTTGGCGACTATTGAGCCGGTAGTCACGGTGTCCTGACATCAGCCGTTTCCATCCATTCCTGCAGCCCTCGAGGGGTCAACCAAACCCCAGCGGTCGGTCTTCACAACTACATGGTACAGCTTTGCGGCGGACTGGTACACGTAGGTCCGAGCGGGAATCCCGCTCCTCGTGAGTTCCGCCACCACAGCGCTAGCCAGGTCCTCACAATCGCCATACCCAATGCCACCCGCCAAGACCGAGCCCATGAGCTCATCCCAGGTCTTCCAGTGCTCCTTCGGATCTCGACGCCGATAGCGAATCCGCCCCGCATGAATTGCCTTGATCAGTAAAAAACTACCTGGCGGAACCCCACGGCGAGCAAGCTGCCCAAGGTCGACCGACACCAGACCATCCAACAGGTTGGCTGCGTCATGGGTGCCGAGCTTGAATAGAGGGGAGATCGCCCGCGAACCTGGCGACCCGCGCCAGCGACTCAAGCGTCTCGCGCCCTGCTGAAGCCGGGCCACATTGAAAGCTGAGAGATCAGACATAGTCAATCCACCTGGACGTTGGCACCGTCAGGCATCCGTCGCATGAGGGACACGCCCCGCGCATAAGGGCCGGAGATCGGCTTTCCGAACTCCGCATCCTCCAGCACCTCACAGAGAAGAGCCATAGAGAAGGTGATGGTGGCGAGCTGGGGGCCCACCAAGGCCACCTCAATGTAGGCCCGGTTGGGGGAATCCAGCTCTGGATTACCTCGCAGACCTGGGACTTCAGGAAGACGAGTGTCGTAGATCGCGCCGTCGATGAACCCCTCCTGGCTGAGGAGGTTCGCCCCTCCGCCAATCGAGAGGCCCTTCACCAAGAGGAACAGGTTGCCGTTGCGGTAGTAGTTGTTCTGGACACCAACGCCAGTCACGGGGACCGTGAAAATGACGAGGGGATTCGCCCCGATCTGGAAGGTGATCGTGACGTTCGCCGTCACCACACCCAACGCTGTCGGCGCGAAAGTGAAGTTGATGCTCAGGCTGCCATTGGCCGGGACGAAGTCGACGCCAGGGTTGGCATTCGTCGTGTAGGCCGCGTCCGTGCTGGCCTCAGCGATCAGGTTCCGAAGCGTCCCGACGGTATCCGTAAAAACCACCGCAACCGTCGCGCTCGACCCCACAAGGACCCTGCCGAAGTCGATCGAGGTAGCCAGGGCTGTGAAGGATGGAGGCAGCCAGAGCGCTGGTGCAGGGGCGCCACCCTGGGTCGGCCCGACCGGAGCAGGCAGGACTGGGATGGACGCGAAGGAATCGTAGCGACCCGTTGCACCAGACCCAGGACCCACATCGTAGAGGTCGACCAGGGCAGCTGAGTCCGGGAGCGGTGACGGAGTTGCCGCCGTCGCGGTCGGATCATTGCCGCCGTAGACCGTCTGCATCTGAGTGGTCTCAAAGCCCACCACCCGGAGCTTCGCCCAGGAGATCTGCGGAGTCCTGAACTTGAAGCCCGAGAGAACTCGGCGCCCACCGGCGTCGTTGGGCATCGTAGCGATGACCGTCGGGGAGACCTCATCGACAATGTCCGCCCCCTGCGACGTCACCACCATCGGGCCCACCTCAGGCGCCACGAAGGCACTCTGAGTGAAGTCCATCTCGTAGAGATAGAAGGGCAGTTTGATGAGCCGGCCCTCACCAGGGGGAGCCTTGGCCTGAAACTGGAGACCCCCAATGCCGTTCACCCCGGCAGCCGAGGCCGCCAAGTTGCTAGGCTTGCCGTAGCCAGGCCGGGAAGGAGGATGCGACCGCTCTGGGCGAAGTTGACTGTTGAGCTCCACGAGCCGACGCTGCAGTTCAACCCGCTTCACCTGGCTGACCAGGGGAATCAGGGTCTCAATCCGCATCCGTCGGCGCTCGAGCTCGGCTCGCTCAGATCTGGCAGCCATCAGCCCACCCATGTCCGAAGGAGGGAGTCTCTACGCAAAGGCCCACGCCTGGTGACCAAAGCCACCCAGCGTGGGCCCCATCAGACCCGAAGGTCACTTTCTAGACGAAGGACCCACCCTGGCGGACCATCGCACCCTGACGGGCGTAGGGGCCGGGAACGTGCGCGCCGTAGTTGTCGTCGACCAGGATCTCGCAGACGAGCGAAGCTGAGAACGCCAGACGGGCGGACGTGCCCAGACCGACGCCCTGAGCCTGGACCGTGGACTGGTTGGGGCTCTTGAGGATCGGGTAATCCCGGAGACCGGCGAAACTGTCCTGACCGGAGAGGTAGATCCCGCTCGGGGCGAAGTCCTCGTGGACGAACAGGTTGGCGCCGCCACCGATCTGCAGGTTGCTGAAGTTCAGCGTGCCCACAGAGGCCGGGGCCAGGACCGGGTCCTGACGGACGGCCTCGAAACCAACGATCCGCAGGGTAGCCCAGGAGATCTGGGGGGTCTGCAGGGTTGCTGTTCCGGTCGCCCCACCCGTCGCCGCCAGCGCCGCAAAGTCGACGTAGGTGGTGGGGATGGTCGTGCTGATGGTGCCAGCAGCGATAGCGGCAGTCACGAGTGCCGGAGTGGTGTTCACCGCCGCGGCGGCGAAGCCGGCGACACCGGTGGACAAGTAGAAGGGGATGCGGATGAGCCGACCAACGCCCGGAGGCGCCACGGCGGTGAACTGCATTCCGCCGACGCCGTCGACGAGAGCCTTGTTGACGGCAGCCTGGGACTGGAGGTAGGGATTCGAGCGCTTGCGACGAGCCATGATGGACTCCAAGAGAAGTGGGATGGGGGTGGAGGTGGACTCCGCGCCGCCACAGTCCCCGATGTCGTCAGCCTGAGCTCACGACATCGGGGAAGCGGGACTACACGAAGGATCCGCCCTGGCGAACCATGGCACCCTTGCGGGCGTAGGGACCTGGGACGTGAGCGCCGTAGTTGTCATCGACCAGGACCTCACAGAGCAGTGCGCAAGACCAGGTGATGGTCTCGCCGAGCTGATCACCAACCTGGACAGCCGTGACTTGCGCCTGGTTGGGGCTCTTCAAGATCGGGTAGTCCCGCAGTCCGCAGAACTCGGGCTGATCGGCGTCGTAGATCTCGGCATCCGCAAAGTCTTCATGGGTGAAGAGGTTCGCACCACCACCAATCTGAAGGTCCGAAACCAGGACCGTGGGGCCCGTGTTTCCGATGCCCTTGAAGGACTTCGACGCGGTCTCAAAGCCAACGATGCGCAGGGTCGCCCAGGACACCTGGGGCGTCTGGATGGTGTGCTGCGTGTTCGAGGAGTTGCCCACGACAGCGTCGTTGGCGATCTCGATCATGGTCGGGTTGGTGGTCGAGGCCAGGTTCTGCCCAGCCTGGGTCGTGGTGCCCACATGGGCCACGTCGGGGTAGAAGGGCAGACGCAGCAGGCGGCCGAGTCCCGGAGGGCTCTGCGCCTGGAACATCAGGCCACCGATGCCTTCGATGCCGGCGGCAGCGTTCGCGAGCTGGCCGGCGGCGGCTGCCTCGGCGTAGCCCGTCTTGGCCAACACCTTGTCGATGCGCTTCAGGCGGCGGATGATCCGACGCTGCTTGTTGGGGCCAGAGATGGGGAGCATGGCCTGGAGTTTGGCCTTGCGCTGGAGGAGGCGGTTGATGCGGCGCTCGCTGGCACCGAACTCGTCGTCGTCGCCGAACTCGTCGTCCATCAGGTCATCGTCGTACATGGGTCTCTCCGAAGGGAGCGAAGTGGGATGGGGGTGAGGCACAAGCTCGAGGGCTCAAGCCGGGCGACGAGGCTGAGAGAAGAGCCCCTCAGCAACGCCTGGTGGGTGCCAGCTACCAGCCGTAGGCGTAGTTTCCGGCGACGGCACTCTCGTGCGCCATCTGGGGATCGGCGCCAGCACCAAGCATGTTCGGGGAGGCGCTGGCAGGAATCTGCTCAGCAGGGGCACCCGCAGCCATGCAAACCGAGCGCATGGACTCGGTGGCAACAAAGCTGTTGAGGAGACCCGAGGCAGCGTCGTGGGCCACCCGGCCGGCGTAGGCCCTGTTGCGGCCCACAGTCTGGCCGATCACGGCTGCGACCGCGCCACCGAGGAAACGGTAGTCGAGGTAGGCCGGAACCGACTTCTGACCCGTCTTCTTGTCGTTGATGGCGATGCCGACGCGGAAGTCAGCCTTCTTGGCCGCGGCACGGGTGCCAACGGCGTTGACCGCGAGAGAGCCGAGCAGGTCGATGGCGCCGAACTCTGAGGTGCTGCCGAAGCGCATGGAGGACTCCAGATGAAGTGAGAGGGGGGAGCCAACCCCTCCGGGTGGCCTGCCTTCAACGTAGAGCGGAACCACTTTGGGATGCCCAGCTCGACTGATACAGGTACAAGTGCAGGTACACGAACTCCGCGCATAAGTACCTGCCAGGCCAATACACATTCAGTGCAGGAAACGGTACACCTTGAGCCAGCCCGAAAAAAATCAGATCGAGCGCTATTGCCACCGATGCGGAACCCCTTGGGTTCAGTTCGAGATCGTGTGCGCCGCCTGCGGCTCCGCCGACTGGTCCGACGGAGAAGCGATCCCCAGGCGCACCCCCAGTGATGACGTCAAGCGCTTCACCGGCCCGTGGCAGATGCTCCCATGGCCAGGTCAAGGCACCGTCGGCATGTTCGGTGGCCCAGGAGCTGGCAAGAGCTCACTAGCGGCCCTCATTCGTCCTCGCGCCTGGTTGACGAAAGAACAGGTCCCCAAGCCTGTCGGAGACCTCTTCCGGCGAATCTGGGCCAACGACGGCTTCATGCCGCTCGTCAAGACCGTCAACAGCGGCGAAGAGGTGCGCCAGGCGCTCCTCGGCATTGGACGAGGCCCAGTCGTCCTCGACTCCTCGACCGCCCTCGGGCTCCGGGAGGGCCTCATCGCCTCCCACCACCTGGTCCGGTGGGCCCAGGAGCACAACGACCGCACCCTCTGCATCCAGCAGCTCACCAAGGGCGGAGATGCCGCGGGGTTCAACGAGATCCCTCACCTCTTCGACGCAGTCATCAACATCAAGCCCGACTCCTTTGGTGTTCGCGCCTTCCGCATCACGAAGTGTCGCTGGGCAGACATGGGCGCCACCTACTGGACCTTCGACGAAGCCGGCAAGATCATCGTGCCAGACTTCCCGGCCGCCTACAGTGTCGAGGGGGGGCCTGGGGACTACTGGCTCCACCCCTTCCCTATCCGGGGCGGCAAATGGCACCAGCTCCTGGGCGCCATGGCCAGCCACGACATCCTCGAGCCCAAGATGGCCTCAGCCGCCGTCCGGGCTCCCTACATGCCCTCCGGCTTCATCGTCCCCATGGACACCCCAGCCCGCCGACGCTTCGCCGAGAGTCATGGGCTGACCTGGGTCACTCCTGAAGACGTCGCCGACCAACTTCCCTCTGACAGCGAGTAGCCCCATGGGTCGAGCCATTCCCATCTCTGAATACAGCGACATCATCTACAACAGCGACGGTGACCGCGGGATCGACAAGGCGATCCAGACCGCCTTCGACCAGGCCAAGGAGGCCGACACACGAGTCCGAGTCGAGATCCGCGTCCGAGCTGTCGGCACCCAGACCAGCGAGCAGTGCGGCCAGTTCAACGCCACCCCCGAACACAGCGACATCAACACGGTCAAGCGCGCGATCGTAGACAACCTGAACAGCACCCCTGGGCCGACCTTCGAGGGTCAGATCCGCATCAACTTCAAACTCTCCGGCACCGGGGATCACATCACGAGCTTCACTCGGACCATCAAGATCGGCTACTTCGAGAACCCCGGCTTCGGCTCCAGCGAGACCGACGCGCTCTTCGATGACGGCACCGATGGGAACCAAGTCGATCTAGACGGCCTCGAAGAGGCCGGACGTGCCAACACCCCGCTCCCTCCGCTGATGAAGCAGTACCTCGCCCTGCTCATGGCTGATGCCCAGGACCAGCGAACGCAGATCGCAACCGTCATGGGGTTCCTGCACCGACAGAACGCCATGATGATGACGATGTTCGACCGCGCCATGCGCGGCGTTGAGAACTACACCCTGCGGTTCGGGTTCCCTCAAGGCCCAGGCATCGAGTCCGTCACGAAAGAACCCTCCGGCGGCAACGGGATGGGCCTGCTGCCACAGCTCCTCAGTGCAGCTGCGAACATCGCCCAGCAGAACAACACCGGGCCCACGGCTGGCGGTGGCGGGGGAAGCGCCATCCCCCACGCCGGGGGGGCCAACCGCATGGAGAGCATCCGCCACGCCGGATACCAGGTCAGCCAGCACCGCGGCTCCATCCCCCACCCACGCCCCGGATATGGCGCCGCTCCCAGACCTGGCGACCCCAATGATATGGGCACGGGCGGCTACAGCGACCACGGCCAGCCCCACGGCCTCCTTGGCAGCGATGGGGTCCACGGTGGCGGCCATGATGACTACGAGGACGAACCCGACGACGGAGAGGCCATGATCCGCCGACCAGACGACCCCTACGACGACCCACCGGGTGGCGGGGGCGCCCCAGACCTCCAGAGCCTGGACGCCGACCAGATGATGGGCATCATCGAGGACTGGCTCGAGGCCGACTCCAGGCGCAAAGCTGAGGTCATGGAGCGTCTTCCCAGGCTGACGAACTTGCTGACCTGATGACCGCCGAGGACGGCCGATGCCATGCCGCACCACCTCAAGATCAAGCCCTGCGAGAGCTGCGGCTTCACAGAGCACATCGAACTGGTACGTGACGAAATCACGCGCCCTGGCACAGTGTACGTTCGGCCCTGGTGTCGCACCTGCAACCGCTACCCGTGGCTCGAGCCGCGCACCATCCCCAAGGGCATCCTGGCTCAGCCTCCGGGCGAGCTCGCCCCGGACCCGACCACCCTTCCTCATCCTGACCAGATCCCCATGTTCCAGAAGTGAGCCCATGTCCTCCCTCATCGCCGCCGAGGCCGCCCCCAAGGCAGCTCCTGAACCCGACACCGTCCCTGACCCGATGACCGCCAAGGCCATCCAGGCCTGGGCCAAAAACCCCTCCAATCGGGAGAAAGCCCAAACACTCGGCGCTCGCCTCATCGCCCACCAGGCAGACCCCGACCACCTGGCCACCCTAGAGTCCCTCGGCGCTTTCGAGGACGCCGCAACGAGCTGGGCCATCGCCAACAAACGCAAGGCAAGGCTCCTCCTGATGCGGCTCGCCCCCATCATCTTGAGCTGAGGAGGACCCGATGGTTCCTCTTTCCCCTTTCCCAGTAAGGTGAAGGGGAACAGGAGCACCCGATGGCCCAGGCCGCTGACGCCTTCACCAAAGTCCGACTGACCGCAGCGTCCGACGCTGGCGGTGCCGCTGTCGCCGCCCCCTCCCAGCCAGACGACAACCACGACCTCGTCACAGTCACCAACCTTGGTGGGGCGAACACCCTCCTCGTGCAGATCCTCGAGCAGTCCGTCGCCGCCGCTGCTGCCCTCACGAACACAAACGCCGTCGAGATCGAACCCACCGACTCCTACACCTTCCCCATCGGAACCACCGCCCACCGAGAGCCCTACGCTGCTGCAGCCGGCTCCAAGACCTTCTGGTACAACGGGATCGGTGGAACCACCGATGTCCAGGCCGTCTACCTCAAGAAGTCCGACTGATCCATGGCCACTGCTATCAAGCCCTACCCTGGGCCCACATTCGCGAACATCAGCGGCGGCGCAGCGCCAACCGCAGCAACCATCAACGCAGTCTCGGACCAAGAAGATCTCAACGACATCTCGCTGGGCTACTCCGCAGGTACGCCCGCACCTCCTGCCGTCAGCTGGTCAGTGTACGCCCCAAACGGCACCGCCGACGTCGCCTCTACAGTGCTCAGCTCTACGACGAACGCCGCCCCGACGCTGACGTTCTACAACAGCACGACGCCACTCACGGTCAACAGCCAGTCGAGCATGTCGGCTACCGGAAGTTGGGTGATCGTCCTGACGGACTCGGTGAACGGCAACATCCTCGACACGCAGACCTTCCGCTTGGGACGCGCCGACGGTTTCGTCAAGATCGACCTGACACGCACCCCGCACCTGAGCGCCAATGGCAATTTTACAGGGACCTCATGGACCTCTACGGGAGCGACCATCCCCCAGGGCCTCTCCGCCAATCAGATCAGCGAATGCGCCTCACAATGCTACCGGACTGGCTATGTCTGGGGCGACACCGTGCTGTGCGAGTGGATGGTTGAGCTGGGATCCGCCCCGACAGCAGACTCCCAGGTCCTCGTCGTGGGAGGATTCTCGAATGGGACGGGCGGTGGCTCCGCTCGTACAAGCTCGATGCGCCGAGGGGTAACCAGCCAGCCCGCCGCCGACGTTCGGTACGATTTGATTGTCGTCAACAACGCCAGCATAGGGTCGAACGTCGATGCCGACATGGTCCGCGTATACGGCAACATGTTCGTTCGGGCCGGCGGACAGAACGGCAACGTGGCAACACGCGCCGATGGGTCGGGATGGGTCGCCAACGCCAGGGAAACGAACGGTGCAGACCTCAATCCTGGCGACACAGAGCAAATATTTGCGCTAATCGCAGCCGGACGGTGGACCAACGTAGCTGGCACCCCACCTTTTGCCTTCGATTTCTACATCCGACTTTCACCAATCGAAGCATAGGCAGTCCCATGGGCCACCGATTGAAAATTTCCGTCGCTGATCTACTCGCCATCTTGGATCAACCGTCATCTGTGCTTCAGGCCGGCAGCCGTAGCATCTTGCGCATGAATGATGGCCAAGAGATCACAGATCCCGCCGCCGCCGCTGCTGCATTCTCAGGGACGCCTGTCCAGAGCTACAGCTACCTGGGGTTTTCCGGCGAGCCCAGCGAAGAAAACAGCTTCATACTGCTTGCAATCAAAACATAGTCGGTCCACCCAGCGTAGACGAAGCCGCGCACGCTGAGCGCTACTCGGGAACCTCAGGAGGGCAATGCCCCCCAGTTGCCTGCCCATCCTCCTCCTCGCCAGTGTCCTCGCTCCGAGCTGGATGTCCAGGCCGACCACGAGCTGCCAGGCGAGCCAGGCGCCGCTTCCGCTCGCGAGTGTTCCGCTCCCAACGGTGAGCTCGCTCGTGATCTTCGTCATCAAGCTCCACACCACGGAGCTTGACGCAGACCCGACACCGCCGATCGTGGCCATCCCGACGCGAGCGATCCTCTCCGAAGGAGTCCAACGACAACACCTCGCCGCACTTCGGGCAGATCTTCTTGCCGGCCTCAACCACCGCCCTCGCCTCCTCATCGAGCCGTCGCCCTCTTCTGGTAGCCTCTTCGGCCCGGATCGCCTTCTTCTGGGCCGATTCACAGTCCACACACCACGAGTGCTTGGGGCCACCCTCACGCCCGTAGAACTGGTCCAATGGCTTGACCTGAGAACAGCAAGGGCAACCCTTCTTCCCCGAAGGGTAGACCGGCTTCGTTCGCCGAGCTGCTCGACGACAATCCTTGCACCCAGAGCGTACCCCCCGGCCGGCTGAACGCCGATGAAAGGCGGCCATCGGCTTCTCGATCTGGCAGCGAGAGCAGGTCTTCGTCTCGATCTCAACGGTCTTCACCGAGCTCGCCACGGCCGACCCCATCAACCCAACGACTCCCCGCACAGGTCGAGGATGCTAACCTCTACTCCAGGCAGCTGAGCCATCAGGCTATCCCTGCGACCCTTGGCCGTCTTGAGCGACCAAGTCTTGGCCTTCCGCAGGTCATCTGTGACCGCCCCGTTCTCCACCGCGATGTCATATACGAGATCAGAATCCGCCCCAAGCCGAAGCCCGATGAGCACCCGATGTGGCCGACGGATGAGCCATCGGACACGCTCAGGGAGAGAGAGTGGGAGCAGCCCATCGGCATCCCCATCGGCCTTCTCGGGCACCCCAGTCTGGGTCAGGTCTTCCGAGGCCTGCAGCAGGTCACGCGACACACCGTCCAGGTCGACCTCTACCGACATCGGCTTGAGACCAAGGGCTTCGGCCATGCGACGGAACGGCTCAGCGGGATGCACCTCGAGGGCCTGCGTGATGCAGAAAATCGTGTCCAAGCGAGGGAAAACCTGCCCCCGCTCCAGGCGCGAGAGAGCTTGAGGGCGGACCCCAGAACGCTTGGATAGCTCCCGCTGACTGAGTCCAGCCTGTTCACGGAGAGCGCGAACAGACGCCCCAAACGCCGACCGAATATCTGCTTTGCTCTGGGAGAAGGTCGGCACGAGGGGGCTCCAAGATCTGGGAAGTAGAGACCCAAGATTACCGTTGTAGCACTACCCCGTCAACCTTGATGTGAACGCGCCACCCTGCGATGAGAACGAACCGTCCACGAGCCAGCAACTACGGGCGACATCCCGACGCCTCCAGGGCAGCGTCGTCGCCCCCCAGACGCACGAGAGCCCCGGCCGAAACCGAGGCTCTCCCAACGAGATGCCGAAGCAACTCAGCCAACCAGGACTACGTCTGGATGAACATCTGCACCCAGGCCGCCCCATCACAAGCCACGACAGCCATCTTGGTCGTCGCGACGGTCGAAATGGTAGCGCCACCGTCGTCCTTCACCGTGATCGTGCTGGTGAAGGCAGAGATCATGTACCAAAGGCCATTGGAGTCGGCCTCAGCCGGCAGGGTCAGGTCCATCGCGCCGGCGGCGGTCAGGTGCTGAAAGGTGGAACCGGAGGGGGTCAGTGCGCCAGCGACCGCGGCCGCCTCGATGTTGACGCCGCCGATGACCTGAATGGGGGCGCCGAGCTTGTTCGTGAAAGCCATGAGGAACTCCGAAGTGGGATGAAAGCCCCGAAGGTCAGGGCAATACCCCCTCAGGTTCTCTCAACAAACTCGCCAAGGAGAGCCTATGATCATAAGATCTGCTCATCCCCGCACCCCAAGGAGAGCCATGAGCCTGCCAACTGCCCAAATCGTGACCGTGCTGTTCAAGCCGACCAAGCCGACGTTCGCCCAGCTGACCCAGAGTTCCTTCGGGGAACGGCCGCCGACATGCTTCCAGCTTCGGGTCGGTCAGGTCGACCGGCTGCCAGGCCGAGGCTGGAAACCGAACATCGCCGGCCACCCACACCTGATGGACGCGATGCCGCTCTACTACAGGGGCGAGGTCTGCCAGCTGGGCATCGAGCTCGCGTGGCGGCTCTACTACAGCCTCGTCCCCGACGAATACAGCCGGGCCATCGAACGCCAAGGATGGGAGCCCAACGCAAACCTCGAGGAAGCCATCGCGCTCACCATCCAGCTCTCCTCACACAGCCTCGGGGAGTACATCCTGCTCCACGCCAACGGCACGCGCCTGATGCTGCCGAGGGAAGCTGAAGCTGACGACTGGATCCCCTGGGAGCCTGAGAACCAGACCCCGAACCCTCCGCCAGACCCCACCGTCATCCGACAGACCGTAGAACAAGCCTCTCTCAACAGGCTCGCCTTCGGGCTCTCCAGCGGACGCTTGCCAGGCCGGCTGGCGCGCACCTTCGGTGAGGGTGTCGCCGGCCAGGCCGACATCGACTTGGAGAGGTAGTCAAGCTCGGGGCGCGCCCACTCCCAGGGGATGAACACCCCATGGTCGGTGCGCTTCCAGATGCGTTGCCGCCCTTCGTGGCACGCACCATGAGGCTCATGGCGAGGAGGACGGTGCCGTCGTCGAGAGTGACGGTGCCAGGTGGCTGGAAGGCCTGGCTCGCGCCGGCCCGCTCAATAAGATCCCCTCCACCCAACACCTCGAGGACCCCCGATGACTCCACCCACCATCTACCTTC